>SMTZ1_10001107_pt1 | contig 39512 bp, 35 predicted proteins | sample DeeMarSWOR136_30_FD_25667 | JGI IMG/M metagenome (IMG submission 25667)
GAATTGCTTTTCCTTTTACTTTTTTGTCCAGCTCCATGGCTTCGGTCATCTTGGCAAGGCTCAATTTGAGATTGCTTCGCTTCGCTCGCAATGATGTGGGTAAGCCGAATTTCCTTAATAGGGCTTGTTGGCGCCCCACTGCATTCGAGGACAGAAGACCCAATCGCTGACTGAGCTTAGCGGCTCCCATCATGCCAATGGCTACCGCTTCGCCATGAAGAAAGCGCTTATACTTAGTAGCCGCCTCCAATCCGTGAGCAATGGTATGTCCATAGTTCAAAATGGTGCGCTTCCCTTCCCTTTCTTTTTCGTCCTGGCTAACGACCTGGGCCTTGATAGCAGCGCTGCGGGCAATGGCTCGCGTAAGCAGCTCCGGCTCCAGCTTTCTTAGCTTACTAACATGGCTCTCCAGGAATTGAACAAATTCCTCATCAAGAATAATGCCATGCTTGACAACTTCAGCCCAGCCCGACGTTAGGTCACGCTGAGACAGACTCTTGAGAATGTGAGGATCAGCCAAAACCAGCTCAGGCTGATAGAAGGCACCGATAAGGTTTTTCCCCTCGGGATGATTAACCCCGACCTTACCCCCGATGCTGGCATCAACCATTGCCACCAGACTGGTCGGCACTTGCACCCAGGGCATACCTCGTAAGAAAGTGGCAGCGATAAAGCCTGCTAAGTCCCCTACCACGCCGCCGCCCAGGGCAATGATAATATCATCTCGCTCCGCTCGATGTTCAACAAGGAAATCGTAAATCCTGATAGCACAGTTCATACTTTTCGTTTCTTCACCGGGCGGCACTACAAAGGAATTAACAACAAAGCCGCTGTCCTTGAGGATTCCCTCAACCTTGCTGCCATAACGCGAGAAAACATTTTCGTCGCTAATCATGGTCGCCGTGCCAGATAGGGCAGCCTGTCTCATCTTCTCGCCGAGCTTGTTCAGTAAACCATAGCCAACAAAGACAGGATACGTGTGAGTAGCACTCTGCACCACGCAGGCAACGTCATGATTAGCCTTTAGCTGCGAGCTTAATTTCCTCTCCCTTGATGGGAGAGGATTAAGGTGAGGGTGAGTGCGACGAAGCAATCTCCAAGCCCTTATCACTTCCTCCACCACCTGGCTGATGTTGAAATTATCGGTATGGACCGTCCAGTCAACATTAGCGTAGTAAGGTTGCCGCGAGGCTTTAAGCTGCCTGATGCGCTCCAGAGGGTTATCGTTAGCTAAAAGGGGGCGAACTTCGGTTTCAGGACTGTAAGCAGCCTCACGGAACAAGCGCTCATAGATTGTCTCGGGATTGGCCTCCAGGCAGACAATTAACCCGGTCTCGGCAAGCAATTCATAGTTCTGCGGGTCGACTATGGCACCACCGCCGATAGCTATGACTGTCTGCCTCTGTTGGCAAGCTTTTCTAATCGCCTCCCTTTCCAGATCCCGGAACTTACTCTCCCCATCCTGACGAAAAATCTCGTCGATAGGCTTGCCAGTCTGTCCAACTATCTCATCATCGGTATCCAGAAAATCCCAACTTAATCTCCGAGCTACCTCCTTAGCCACCAGGGATTTACCGGTGCCTGAAAAACCTGTGATAACGAGATTGGTTATTTGCCTGTCCACTTCAATCAGTTATATCTGTCAGTATATTGAAAAATCCAGACTAGAGCAACAATCAACTTTGCACGAGATTGATTACTAATTACCAGGTGTCAATGCGAGCCCTGCATTCTTTCTGTCATCGCGAGCGAAGTGCGGCAATCTCATTGTCCTTAACCGAGATTGCTTCGGCACAATCGTGCCTCGCAATGAAAAAACGGGAGACGGGCCAACATTGCCTAGCTTGTTCTAAGCATTAGCGAGGAATCCTGCTCTCTGCAATGACGGGAAAGAAGTGTCACTAAGCCGCTGAACGGGTACGAGGAATCGCATAATTGAAAAGGAACCTGCCAATATACTCTGCCTGAGTTATGTATGTGGCGAGCCGACAATCTTATTGACAAATTCCCAGAGGCACGTTATCATGAAAATTCAACGTACCTGTGCCAAGGCGTAAGTGTTGTTACTGCCCGTGGAACAACAAGGTTCATGTTCGTGAAGCTGATCTCGTAAACTAGTGTCCGCGAGGTGACGGGCATCTATTTTTCATGGTCGCGGGATTTCCTGGATACGCAGAGAGATTGCGGAAGAAGATGGAGAAAATTTTCCTGTTTATAGACTTGCTTAACAGGATTTTAACATTAATAGTATATTGTTAGAGACAAGACCAGACTATCGGAGGGGGGTGATGCCTATCGAAGCAGAGTTTGGAGAACTGTATTTTGGGCGGATCCGACAGAGGTGCAGAAGAACGGGAAAAGAGTGTATAGTGTGGATTGTGGTAGCGACAGATAACGTAAGTGAAATAATAGAAAGGAGGGTGACTTAATAGCGAAATAGTATTAAATGAATCCAAACAAGAACTAGTGGATGTGGTGTGGATGAAGGAAATGAACAAAATTAGGAAAAGGAGGTTAGAATTGAGTAAGAGATTTTCAAAATTGGGCTGGATAGTCCTGGCTGCTTTGTTATGCCTGTCTCTTATCGCATTGCCGGCCTGTACTGCCCCAGCCGAAGAGGAGGAAGAGGAAGAAGAACCTGGGCTTGATCCAGCCTGGATCTACGACACAGCTAGCGCTGAGAACGTGGGTCGAATCTATGAGACGCTCATATACTTCGACGGCGAGAAGACGGACGAGTTTATACCCATTCTGGCTACCGAGTGGGACTTCAATGCGGCAGATCTTACCTTGACCTTCAAGATCCGCGACGGCGTCAAGTTCCACAGTGGTAACGACCTGACCCCTGAAGACGTCGAATATTCCTTCGAGCGGTGGATGGTCATGGACAGAACCGGCGGACCCACCTGGATGATTTTCGGACCGCTGCTGGATGCGGGCAGCAGTGCTGATGTCACCTTCGCTGATATCGCCGGCGCGGTAGAGGTTGCCGGCGATTCCGTGGTGTTCCACATGGATGGTGGTGCCCACTGGGAGTTGGCTTTCCTCCAGATTCTGTGCGGCGGATGGGCTTCGATTGTCGATAAGGACTTTTGCATCGCTAACGGGGGCTGGGACGGCACCGAAGCCACCTGGATGGACTATAACATCCCAGACGACGTTGGCGACACCGTACTCTACGACATGTGCAGCGGTACCGGACCGTGGAAACTGAACCTGTGGGAACCGGGCATTCAGGTCAAAGTGGAGAAAAACGACGGCTACTGGGGCGGCGATGTGCCGTTTGACTATGTCATTTACCAGGTGGTCGAAGAATGGACCAGCCGGAAGCTGGCACTCCTGGCCGGGGATGCCGACCTTGTCTATGTGCCATCGACTTACTTTGGCGAGATGGACGATATTGAGGAAGAGACTGAGGACCTCAATATATACAAAGACTTGCCTTCCCTCAGTATTGATGCATTCTTCTTCAATCAGGATATCGCCCCCGAGAGCACCTTTGTTGGCAGCGGTGCACTCGACGGCGAGGGCATACCCCTGGACTTCTTCACTGACATAGACGTCCGCAAGGGCTTCTGTTATGCCTTCGATTTTGAGACCTACATCCGCCGGTCGTTGAGGGTCTTCCGTACTTCGATCCTGGTACGTCGCTGTATGCCAAGGACCTGGATACGGCTCAGGCGCACTTCGAGGCTGCCTGGGGCGGCGAGGTCTGGAGCAAGGGGTTCAAGATGACCCTGCTCTACAACTCCGGTAACATACCGCGTAAGACCGCCTGCGAGATCCTGGCCGAGGCCCTGTACGCTATCAATGAGGACTTCCAGGTGAGCATCCAGCCCATCTCATGGCCCACTTTCCTGGGTAAAATCTGGGGCACCAGGGATATGCCTATGTTCCAGATAGGCTGGCTGCCCGACTATCCCCACCCCGACAATTTCGTCGTTCCTTTTATGCACAGCACGCACGGTGCCTTCTCCGCCTACATAGGCTACGGTACTCCTGCACTCGATGCCAAGCTCAAGGCGGCGTTTGAGGAGACCGATCCTGCGACACAGCAGGCGCTGTACAGTGAGCTACAGGAGATTTGTTTTGAGGATCCCTACGGCATCACGCTAGCTCAGCCGATAGCGAGGCGCTACTTCACCAAGTATATAAGTGGCTTCTATTATAACCCCGTTGAGCCTGCTTATACCGGGCGTCTCCAGGACATGACAAAGTCAGAGTCCTGAAGCTAGGAGTGACCTCGCAGAGCTCCCTAGTGAGCCTGGCGAGATAAGTCAAGAGACCCCCGCTTGCAGGCGGGGGTCTCTGTATGGTATAAAGATTTGCTTTGGAACTAAGGTCCTATATTATCCGGCGCCTGCTTCTTCTTATCCCGGTCCTTTTCGGGGTAACCCTGTTCATCTTCGCCATTACTATGCTCTTCTCTCCGATAGAACGTGCATCTCTTTATGTCAGTAGCCCGAGGCAGATGGCGGACCTACCGGCTGTCATCGAGCAGTACGGTCTTGATGAGCCATTCTTTGTACAGTACAGCACCTGGATCCGCCAGGTGTTCAGCGGCAATCTGGGCTGGTCAGTGGTGGTGGGGATGTCTGTATGGGATGCCATCTGGTATTTCCTGCCGCCTACCCTGGAGCTGGCTATATTCGCCACGCCGCTTATCATCTTGATGGGTATTTTCCTCGGTACTAAGGCTGCCGCCCATAAGGACAAGCCAATTGACCATGGGACACGGGTGCTGGCCATCTTCGGATGGTCGCTGCCGACCTTTTGGTTCGGCCTGATACTGCTAATGATATTCTACGGCTTCTTCCGCGGCCTCTTGCCGCCGGGCCGACTGAGTATCCAGATGGACCTGGTGGTCAACTCCGCCGATTTCATCCGTTACACTCATATCAACACTATTGATGCCATCCTCAATCTTAATGGGCCGGTCCTTCTGGACGCCCTAAAACACATTATCTTACCAGTAATCACCCTTGCGGTGGTCCAGGTGGCCTTTATTATGAGGTTCTGACCGCCAGGGCCAAGGGGCTTGCTGAAAGCGTGGTTATCAATAAGCACGCACGCCGCAATGCCATGATCCCGGTGATAACCGTGTCGGGTTACCTCTTTGCCGCCCTGGCGAATGGTGTCGTCATTACGGAGACGATCTTCACCTATAAAGGCATTGGCTGGTGGGCCTGGCAGGCAGCGGTTAACCTGGACATAGCGTCGGTGCTGGGCTTTGCGCTGTTTAATGCCGGCCTCTTTGTGCTGGTCAACCTGGTGGTGGATATACTCTACACCCGCGTCGACCCGCGAGTTAGGTTGGGAGGAGCAATACAGTGAGCGACTGGAAATTTATGGCGCGTCAGCTTACCAGGAACCCGCTTTCGCTCATGGGAATCATAATCATTGTCTTCTTCGTCATCATCGCCATCTTCGCTCCTCTTATTGCTCCAACACCCGAAGGTCATCGAGATGCCTATATGATACCGAGGGATGGTTACTCGGCCACACCGCAGCCTCCCTCCGAAGAGCATCGGTTCGGCACCACTCAAGGGCAGTACGATATCTTCTACGGCGTTATCTGGGGCACGCGCTCTGCCTTTCACGTCGGCCTCGTAGTGATAGGCGTTGTACTTGCAATCGGAATCCTATTGGGCAGTGTGGCCGGCTACTTCGGCGGCGTTCTCGACGAGGTTATCATGCGCATCACAGATATCTTCATGGCCTTCCCGGGCCTGATTCTGGCCATGGCAATCGTCGCTGTCCTGGGGCCCAGCCTGAGGAGCGTTATGATAGCTCTTACCGTGGTTGCGTGGCCTTCCTATGCCCGGCTGATCCGCGGCGACATACTCCAGGTGCGTGAGGAGGACTTCATCGAGGCTTCCCGTGGGTTAGGTGCCTCAAGCGGGAGGGTCATAATTCGCCATGCGCTGCCCAACGCTATCTACCCCACCCTTGTCATGGCTTCGCTGGACATAGGGGCAATAGTCCTGGCAGCGTCAGCACTGAGCTTTCTGGGCCTGGGCGCCCCCGAAGGCTACGCCGACTGGGGGCAGCTGACTTCATTTGCCCGTAACTGGATCGTAGGACCACCGGGTAACCCGTTGAAGTACTGGTACGCCGTGACCATTCCCGGCCTGTTCATCCTCTTTTTCGTGCTGGGCTGGAATCTTCTCGGCGATGCATTCAGGGACATTCTTGACCCGAGATTGGCGAGGCGTTAAGATGCAGCAAGACCTTATCAGGATAAGAGACCTTTCCGTCAGATTCTACACCTATGAGGGTGTTGTCCACGCGATCGATGACCTGGACCTGGACATCAGGCAGGGAGAAACTCTGGGGATAGTGGGTGAAACCGGGTCGGGCAAGACGATGACCGCACTGGCCATCCTTCGCCTCATCCCCTACCCCGGCAAGATAGAATCGGGGAGCATCGTCTTTTTTGACAGAGATGGGGGTGGTGAACTCGACCTGCTGAAATTGAGCGAAGATAAGATGAGATCCATTCGAGGCAACAAGATATCCATGGTGTTCCAGGAGCCGGGGGCTGCCTTAAACCCGGTCTATACCATCGGTGACCAGATCTCCGAAGTGTACTTGCTCCACCGGCGCCAAGAGCTGGGCCACCGGGCGAAGCAACGAGTGGATAGCTTGCTCAGCGACGGAAGCGGATTTGCCTCTGCCCTAAGGAGGCCTTTCTGGCGCTGGCAGAGCAGGCTTTACGATAAGATAGCCCAGGACTCTCATTCCGTTGAGCCTCGCTTCTTAAGTCATGTCCCGCTGTTTAGGCGGCTTCTCCGGCGATTAAGAGATGAGGCTAAGTTGCTCACGGTTGATATGCTGAAAAATGTAGAGATTCCCGACCCAGCTCGTGTGGCTGCGCAGTATCCTCATCAGATCTCAGGGGGAATGAAACAGCGGGCCGTGATTGCCATGGCACTGGCCTGCTCTCCAGAGCTTCTCATCGCCGATGAGCCAACTACTTCGCTTGATGTCACGATCCAGGCGCAGATGCTGGAACTGTTCCGGCGCATCAAGGCAGACAGAGGGGCTTCTGTTGTTTTTGTCACTCATAACCTGGGAGTGGCATCTGAGGTCTGCGACCGGCTGACGGTTATGTATGCCGGCAGGCTCTGCGAGGTAGCCAGTGTCGAAGATATGTTCCTTCATCCCTCGCATCCTTATACCAAGGCCTTGCTGGATGCTGTTCCTATCCCAGGCAAGGAGCTGCAGACCATCCCCGGTGCTCTGGCTGACGCGTTGAACCCGCCGCCAGGCTGTCGCTTTCACCCGCGCTGCCCGAGCGCCATGCCGATGTGTCAGCGAGAGAGGCCCAAACTTAAAGAGATCGGCAAGGACCACATGGTGGCCTGCTATCTTTTCTGATTTGTGAGTTACCACATGAACATCTTAGTTGATATCAGAGGATTGAAGAAGTACTTCCCAATCCGTGGCGGTGTTTTTGGAAGACCGGTAGGAATGGTCAAGGCGGTTGATGGCGTCAGCCTATCGGTTAAGCGCGGGCAATGGCTGGGGCTTGTGGGCGAATCGGGTTGTGGCAAGACGACACTGGCCAAGACAGTCGTCCGTCTCTGGAAACCGACCAGCGGCCACATCTATTTTGATGTCCCTGATGCGGTCAAGGCAGAGATAGAAGCATCACAGGCGTCCGGAAACAACAGCGGTAAGCTGGCTTCTCTTTTGAAGGAGAATGACCTGGGAACTTTCTCCGGTGCCAGGGTTCGCTTGTTCCGTCGCCGTGCCCAGCTTGTCCACCAAGACCCCTTCACCTCGCTCGATCCGCGCATGAAGTTGAAGAATATAGTGGCCGAGCCGCTGACCATACACAAGGTCCTTTCGGGGGACGCACAGGAAACGGCCGTCAAGGAACTTCTGGGCACGGTTGGGTTGAGCGCAGGCCAGCTGGAGCGTTATCCCCACCAATTCAGCGGCGGTCAACGGCAGCGCATTGCCATCGCTCGTGCCCTGGCTACAAAACCGGAGTTTATCGCTTTCGACGAACCGACCTCTGCGCTCGACGTCTCTGTGCAGGCCCAGATCCTCAACCTTCTGAAGGACCTCAAAAAGGAGTTTGGCCTTACCTACCTCTATATTACCCATGAGCTTCTGATCGCCGAGAGCGTCTGCGACTATATCGCTGTGATGTACCTGGGTAAGGTAGTGGAGATGGGAAGGCCGGAGGAGGTATTTCATACACCGCGTCATCCCTATTCTCAGTCGCTAGTCTCGGCAACGCCGGTCCCTGATCCTAAGAGAAGGGTAGGTCGCATCGTGCTTCCTGGCGAGGTACCCAGTCCAGCCAATCCGCCGCCCGGCTGTGCTTTTCATCCCAGGTGTTCTCGGGCCAGCGAACAGTGTCGTGAATTTGGGCCAGAGCTCAAGCTTGTTGGCGACAACCGCTACGTTGCCTGCTTTCATCCTCTGTAGACCGCTACTGTCCTCTCCATCCGTGTTTATCTGCTTCGTTTACCAGTGTTTTTCCGCACAGTGTAGGCCCGTGCTATACTTCACGAACTCGACCATAAGATTGCTGGACAGAAGAGCAATGATTGTAAAGATGCTGGCGGTCGGTGCTTTTGCCGCCAACTGCTATATCGTTGGTTCGTCCGCGACCAACGAGGGAATGATTATTGACCCCGGCGCTGAAGCTGACGCCATTTTAGGAACTGTGCAGCAGACGGGATTATCCGTATCTATGATCGTGATAACCCATGCCCATATAGACCATGTGGGTGCCCTTCGCGAGGTCCAAGAAAAGACCCATGCCCAGTTTGCCATCCACGAGTCTGAGAAGGGACTACTGCTTAGCGCGCCCATGCGCATGCTAACATCACTGGGCATCTCTCCTGTCAAATCACCTCCGCGGCCGGACAGGTTACTCAAAGACGGCGAGTGCATAGAAGTAGGCGACTTACAGTTTGAAGTACTTCACACGCCGGGGCACAGTTCTGGTGGAATCTGTCTTTCAGGGCATGGAGTGGTCTTCAGCGGCGATACTCTCTTTAACCTTGGTATTGGCAGGACCGATTTTCCGGGTTGCAGCCACGAACGTCTGATAAAGAGCATCCGTGAAAAGCTTATGGTTTTGCCTGACGAAACGATTGTCTATCCCGGCCACGGACCAACCACCACTATCGGCGATGAGCGCCGAGGCAATCCTTTCCTACAGTGACTGAACCCTCTAATCTGGATTTCCTGTGTTAAACCGCGGGTGCGGACAGGTTTCTATGGTAGAATAACTTGGCCCCTTACTTGGCCACGGCAGACGGGGCTGATTGGAGGCATCCAATGGCTAAGAAGACCCAATCCTACTTCAACTGGCGCCAGTATTCTCTTCTGATAGTCGCCATCGTGTTCCTGGTCATGTCAGCGCTACCTAGTTCTGGCCCTTCGATTGAGGACCTCTTAGCGGTTGACTATACACCGCTGCCCGGGGATGATTGGAAAGTATCGACACCCGCAGAGCAGGGACTGGATCCGATGCTGGTGGCGGAGCTGTATTACAATGCGGCTGAATTGGAAACCATTTACAGCCTGCTGGTTGTTAAGAACGGCTATCTGATAGCTGAAGACTACTTCAATGATGGGTCGGTTGATCAGAAAGACCGGTTGCAATCTGTGACGAAGAGCTATACCTCGGCACTGGTCGGGATTGCGCTCGAGCAAGGCTATCTGTCAAGCGTGGATCAAAAGATGCTGGATTTCTTCCCGGAAGTCGCCGACCAAATAACGGACCCGAGGAAGGAGCAGATAACGATTCGGCATTTGCTTCAGATGCGCGCTGGATATCCCTGGGAGGAAAGCGATCCTGCTCTCTGGGATGGCCTTTTATCAGGTCACTATCCGCCTCTCATAGACGAATTCCCTCTGATCGCCGATCCGGGAACGGAGTTCAATTACAGCAATCTATCGTCCAACTGGCTCGGGATTATCGTGGACCGGGCGACTGGTATGAATCTCAAGACCTACGCTGAGGAGAATCTTTTCTTACCGATTGGCGTAGAGGCGGGCGAATGGGGCACTGACGCTGAGGGCCACAACAACGGCTGTGGGGATCTACACATGACAGCACGCGATGCAGCCAAGTTCGGCTTGTTGTATCTAAACGATGGTAAACACGAGGAAAACCAGGTCGTTCCAGCCGACTGGGTGCACGATTCCCTACAGAGGTACTCTGAGGACGTCAATTTGACTGGGGGATTTCCGGCAAACTGGGGCCTTTCCTTCCGCGACATCGGATATGGCTATCAGTGGTGGTCTGCAAGCGTAGGCGATCATCATTTCGACTACGCGGCGGGACATGGCGGACAGCTGATTGTTTTGCTGGATGAATTCGACATGGTTGTTGTCACGACCTCTTACCCGTTTTGGCTACAGCACGATGCCGAGTCATGGAAGCACGAATTGGCGATTATGAATCTAGTGGGTGAGTTCATCGGGTCCTTGCCGACTGAGTGACGAGCAGGCAAGAGTGACATTCCAGCCAGCCAAGCGGTATTAATGATATTCCCTCTCAAAGGCTTCTCTTAACACTTCTTCGGGGTTGCTAATACCGCCTCATTAAACAAGGAATTGTGGTCGAGCAATTAAGATATATTGCTCAAATAATTACGGTAATTCGCCAGGGACTCCTCTAAGTTATCGCCGCCGAATTTTTCCAGGCAGGCATCAGCCAGGACAATAGCCAACATGGCTTCGCCGATTACCCCGGCGGCAGAGACGACACAAATGTCGCTGCGTTCATAGTGAGCCTTGACTTTCCTACCGCTGCGAAGGTCTATGGAAGGTAAAGGACTAGCCAGGGTAGCAATAGGTTTGACCGCTGCCCTGACTATTATATCCTCGCCGTTGCTTATGCCGCCTTCGATGCCGCCGGCACGGTTAGTGACATGTTGCCAACGAAGAGATTGCTTCGCTTTGGTCGCAAGGACCCGAGAAACAGGTTCTATTACATCGTGGGCCTGCGACCCTTTAAGGTTGGCTAAGGCAAATCCGGCTCCGATCTCCACCCCCTTCACGGCATTGATGCTCATCATCGCCTGCGCAATCTTGCCATCGAGACGCCGATCCCAACTAACGTGGCTCCCCAGGCCGACGGGGGTGCCAGTAGCAATCACCTCAAAAACACCCCCCAACGTATCTCCCTTAGCTTTAGCTTCGTCAATGCTTGCCATCGTTGCGTTCTCTAGTCTGGCATTGGCGCAACGGACAGGAGAGGCTTCTACCTTTCGCCAGTCTACCGAGCTTGCCTCACGTCGTTCCCAATGATGTGGCCCTATCGCCACCGTATGGCTATGGATCACAACACCCAACTCTTCCAAGAATCTCCGCGCCACGGCTCCCACAGCTACTCTGGCGGCTGTTTCCCTGGCACTGGCTCTTTCCATGACCGGCCTGATGTCTTCGAGACCGTATTTAGTCACTCCGGCCAGGTCGGCGTGTCCCGGGCGGGGACGCGTTACGAGCTCGACTTCTTCCCCTATTGGAGAAACACTCAACTGTTGCTGCCAGTTTTGCCAATCTCGATTGACAATAAAGAGACCGATCGGGCTTGCCGACGCTTAAGCTGCCTATTGATGTAGCGTTTTTCCAGGGGCAGGTCGGCTACCATTCCTTCCACGATCGCTATCAATCCCCTTCCGTGCGATTCTCCACCGGTAAGAAAACGAAATTTTCCCATTAGATTAACCCCACGCAGTTCTGAGATTTCTCAGGGTCCCCATTGGGATTCCAGACTTGGTCGCGTGCCCGCCAAAATCGCAACATTTCTGTGCGTCCAATTAGCTTTGGTATAGAAATAAGGGCTGCGGGTAATTGTGCTTCAAGACTTCCAGCAGTATCATATCTTCTGCACTCAGCCCGGATATCCTTGCCTCTATAGTATCAAGAAATCCTATCAGTGACCATAGCGTCAGTCTGGGTGACTGATAGTATTCGATTACGGCACTTTTGGTACCAGTGTAAAGTTGCCCTGTAGCCAGATTTCTGACTTCTTCCTTAGTTAGCCTTCTGCGCTCAGCCACCACATCAATAAATTGCTCGTAGTATTCATCAACCATGTCCTGCATTATTTCCTCTTCTTCAGGAGTCAGTTCTCTAAGCCCTCGGTACATGTCCTTATACTTGCCGCCCTTGAAGATTTCTATATCAATACCCAGCTTATCCAGGAGTCCTTCGACGTTCATCACGGAAGAGATCACACCGATGCTCCCCGTCTGTGTTGTGGGAAGGGCAACAATCTTATTCGCTGCGACTGAGATATAGTAACCACCTGAAGCAGCTGTGGCCCCCATACTCACCACAATTGTCTTCGCCTCCTTAATTCTTTCTATCTCCAAGAGGATTTCCTGACAGGGCCCTATCTCGCCGCCGGGGCTGTCTATACGGAGCACAATTGCTTTGACCGCTTTATCCTTCTCTACTGTCGATAAATAATCTCGTACCAGCGCCGGGGTAATGGCTGAGCCAGAGACCAATGACGAGCCTCCGGTGGTAATGCGTCCGCTGAGGGGAATCACAACAACCTTATCTGCTGCCCATTTCGGAAGCAAGACAAGCGGAACTAGTATCGCTGCGACCACTGCTAATACACACAAGGTGATGATGATTGCCTTTTTTCTCGACACTTTTATCATGCCAGCATTTCCCTAGCTTTATCGAACATTATGTCAATCGGGGCTTCTTTTCCTGTCCATAGTCTGAAAGAAGCCGCTCCCTGATATACTAACATGGGTAGGCCGCCAACTATACTGGCGCCAGCCTTCTGTGCTAATTTTAGTAATGGTGTCGGCCAGGGGTTATATACCACATCGTAAACCAACACATTCCTGGGAATCACCTCAAGGCTCAAAATTGACTCTCCCTCTTGGGGACTGCCCTTCATTCCTATGGTAGTGCAATGGACTATCAAATCGCAACTCTCAAGAGTTTTGGCTGATTTCAGGTTTTGCCATTCAAAGGCGCTGATATTTGGCCGCCTGTCCTTCGCGTTTGGTGCAGCCAACTTCATATACCTCACTAGACTTTCGGCCAACGTTCTGGCTCGCTCAAACCTACGGTCAGTGATGGACAGCGAGGCCACTTCCCTTTCTGTCAGAACAAAACTCACTGCCCTGGCTACCCCTCCAGCACCCAAGACAACCACGCGCTTTCCCGCAGGGACAAGGTGTCCTTCTTTTTCTAGCGTCTTGCTGAAGCCATAGGCGTCAGTATTAAAACCCACGAGCTTGTCATCCCTTTTGACTATGGTATTGACGGCGCCGATGGAACTTGCCAGTTCATCGACTACATCTAATAAAGGTAGAATTGCCTCCTTATAGGGTAGGGTTACGTTAGCCCCCACATTTTGGGCTTCTCTCAAATCATTCACGACGCCTGGAAGCTGGGCTCCCTCTCTCTCCCAAGGCTCATAGCGGATATCAAGCTGATAATAATCCAGAGCCGCCTGCTGGAAGTAAGGAGAGATAGAATGTCTAAGGGGATAACCTATAAGGCCTATATATCTCGACATCGCTTAAGATCCTTCGCTATTGCCCAGGCGGCGGCTATCCAGAAAACCCTGGAGGATAAAGGCCGCCGCTATGGCATCTAGTCCGGCTCTAACAGAAAAACTATGACTTCTCGTTCTTCGTTTCGTCCCGTGGCGTAGCTTACCTGCCCTACCACCATCTGCCTTCAATCTCTCTGCAGCTTTGGTAGAGAGTCGTTCATCCCATAGTTGTATATCAAGCTGGTCGAGATTCCTCTCCTTCGCCAGGCACGACAATTTGTCGCTGAAAGCTGTCACCTTGTCTGCCTGTTTCCCCAGTTCGCCGTTCAGGCGGCGAGGCAAACCAACCACGACACGCCCCACATTATGCCGCTCTATAAGCCTCAAAATGTCGTTTATGAGGGCATCATCGTCTCTGCTGGCAAGCACGGTCAGAGGAGTAGCCAAAATGCCTTGGGGGTCGCTTATGGCCACCCCTGTCCTGCTATCTCCGACATCTAGCCCCAGGCTGCGCATCTCACCTTAAAAGGACTCAAAAACTAAAGACCAAAATCAAAATCACACCTTAAGAATGAAACATAATTTCGAATTTCTTCATTCGTCATTTTAGCCTTTGCCTTTTGCCTTCCTATTTCCTTCAATGAGACGAGATTTGCCCTCCAACGACACTTCTGACCAATTGCAGAGCTTCGTCAACTTTAGTTGCGTCTTTGCCGCCGGCTTGAGCCATAGCAGCCTTGCCACCACCACCTCCGCCGGTAACTTTGGCTACTTGATTAATAATATCGCCGGCATGAAACCCTTTAGCTATCAAGTCAGGAGTCACCATAGCCAAAAAGTTGGGCCTGCCATTATAAACCGTAGCCAAAACCACTATGGCGCTCCTTAGCTTGTCTCGCAATATGTCGCCCATTTCCCTGAGCACAGGCGTGGTCAATGCTGGCACCCTGGCAGCCAGAACTGTCACACCGCTGACCTGCTCGGCTTGGCTAGGCAAATCCTCCGCTATTCTGCGCGATAGCTCTCTCTCCAGCCAAACCTCTCTCCTGCGCTCTGCTTCCAGTTCGTCAATAAGGGCCTTCGCTTTGTCAGGAACCTGTTCGAGTGAGCTTCCTAGTTCTTTGGCTATGTGCTGCAAGGCAGCTAAGCGAGATTCAATTAGGGATTCAGCTTTTCTTCCTGTTACCCCTTCAATACGATGCAGTCCTGTGCCGATGCTGCTTTCACTGGTTATCAAAAACATGCCAATTTCTCCCGTCGACCTCACATGAGTGCCCCCGCACAGTTCCTTGCTTATTGCCGGCTCCCCGATTGTCAACATCCGCACTTCTTCTCCGTACTTTTCTTCAAATAAGGCGATAGCACCCTCAGCGATGGCCTCGTTATAGGGGAGATTTCTTGCTTCTGCTTTCAAGTTCTGGCGTATCCACTCATTAACCTGCCTCTGAATTTCCTTGAGCTCTTCCTCAGTTATGGGAGCTGTATAGGAGAAGTCAAATCTAAATCTTTCCGGCTCTACTAGCGAGCCTTTTTGATATACGCCGCCGCCCAATGTTTCCCTTAGAGCAGCCTGCAGGAGGTGGGTAGCAGTGTGATTGCGAGCGATATCCAGCCGGCGGGCGACATCAACCCTGGCTTCCACTTCATCGCCAATGAATATGCTCCCTTCACCCACTTTTCCTCTATGTACTATCACGCCTGAAGGTGTTCTAAGGGTATTTGTGACGACTACTTTTCCCCTCTCGCTGCTGATTTCGCCGCTATCGCCTACTTGCCCACCCATCTCGCCATAGAAAGGGGTTTTGTCAAGTATTACATTAACCTCACTACCTTCAGCCACACTTCGCACGGAGCTTTCGTTGGTTATCAAATCGCGGACCCTTGACCTAGAACTGTATTTTCGATAGCCCACAAATTTTGTGCTAATAACGACTTTTGGCCCGTGCGTTATTGCCACTGCTGTCGCCGGCCTGGGTTTTACTACCACCCCCCTCGCCCTTTGCCGCTGCTTTTCCATCTCAGCCTGGAAACCTTCCCAGTCTGTAGAGAGGCCTTTTTCTCTGGCTATCTCAGCGGTTAGCTCTGGGGGGAAACCATAGGTATCGTACAGCCTGAATACCTCCTCACTTGTTAGTTCATTTCTCCCTTGAGTCGAAGCCTCGCGAATGAGGTTTTCCACCAAGATAAGTCCAGTGTCCAAAGTCGCAATGAACTTCTCTTCCTCTGCATTGGTCATATCGGTGATCGAATTTCGTTTGTCTATAAGTTGGGGATATATATGACCCATCGTGCTAATAACAAGCTCGGCCATTTCATTGAGGAAAGGGTTACTCACTCCCAGTTTCCGGCCGAAGAGCGAAGCACGCCTGAGTACTCGCCGCAGGACATATCCTCGGCCTTCATTGGAAGGCATTACTCCGTCGGCAATAAGAAAGGCAATGCCACGTGAATGCTCAGCCACAATCCTGATGGCTCGGTCACTATTCTCGTCCCGACCGTACTTTTTCCCAGACAATTGGCAAATGCGCTCCACCAAGGGGAAAAACAAATCCGTTTCATAAGGGGAGGACTTGCCCTGGATAGCGGCCAGAGTCCTCTCCAGTCCCATGCCGGTATCAATGTTCGGTTTAGGCAAGGGGGCGCGCCGTCCGCTTGGGTCTTGATTGTATTGAGTGAATACCAGATTCCAGATTTCGGAGAAGCGACCGCATTCGCAATTGGGCTTACATTCAGGGCTACCACATCCAAACTCTGCGCCGAGGTCGTAATGAATCTCGCTGCATGGTCCGCAGGGGCCAGAATCGCCAACGGGACCCCAGAAGTTATCTTCATCACCGAATCGCAATATCCTGTCCGCAGGGACGCCAATCTCTCGCCAGCAGCTAAATGCCCCTTCATCGTCAGTATAGATAGTTGTCCAAAGCCGCTCCTCAGGGAGCTTCAAATACCTGGTAACAAACTCCCAGGCCCAAGAAATAGTCTCTCTCTTAAAATAATCGGCCACGCTAAAATTGCCAAGCATCTCAAAGAATGTAAGGTGTTTGCTATCACCTACCGAATCTATGTCAGTGGTACGAAAGCATTTCTGGCAGGAAGCTAATCGCTGGCTGGGAGGCGCCTCTAATCCCAAGAAATATGGCTTAATTTGCACCATGCCAGCGCTGGTCAATAGCAGGGTCGGGTCCTTATGAGGAACCAAGGAGGAACCGGGGATGATCTTGTGTCCCCTGTCCTGAAAAAAACTCAGAAAGGCTTGCCTCAGTTCGTCACTAGTCACTTGCTAAATCAACTCCAATCAGTCCCGCGACTTCTTGAAGGCTCCCAACAAATTCAAATGAAAATTGCAGACGTTCCGTGGGGTGCCATATTCACCCTTTTGATTTTAGAAGGTGCCAGCTTCAATGTCAATTGAGTGTAAACCGGCTCTTGGATATTCTTGCCATATCTTGTATAATACAGCGTTCCTGTTGATTGCCGACCAGAGATAGGCTACTAATCATAAGGGTTCAAGTTATGAATTGCCTTGAAAGGAGCACTACATGATTTCGTTTAGCCCAACAGAAGAACAGAAGATGATTGTCAGCATGGCAAGGCAGTTTGCCAATGACGAGATGCGCAAAATTTACCGGGAATGTGATGAGAACGGCTCAACCCCTGATACGGTTATAGATACTGCCTGGAAGATGGGGTTTGTTTCTAGCAGCATACCTGAGGACTATGGTGCATGTGGTGGAGAGCACTCTGCTATCACAGGCTCGCTGATAGCAGAGGAACTGGCCTGGGGTGACCTTTCCATGACAATGCATATCCTCTGTCCCGCTCTATTTGCATATCCTATCTTGGGGATGAGCCCTGAGACGCAAAAAAAGAAATACCTACCGCTGTTCTGCACTGAGAAATATAAGGGGGCTACTGCTGCGCTCATCGAGCCACGATTCGGTTTCGACCCTTACTCTCTGTCAACCATTGCCCAACCCGATGGCAGCCAATATGCTCTCAACGGTGAGAAATGTTATGTACCCTTGGCTGCTCAGGCTGATCTGTTTCTCGTCTATGCAAGAGAAAATGGCAGCAGCCAGGGTTTCATCATTGAAAAAAACACAAAGGGGCTTGAAGTGGGCGAGCGGGAGAAAAATATGGGCATAAGGGCGTTAGCCACATACGAGATTAGCTTGAAAGACTGCCGCATCCCCAAAGAGAACCGCTTGGGTGGTGAGAAGGGATGTGATTTCAATCATATCATGAATCGCTCACAGGTGGCACTGTCGGCAATGGCTGTAGGGGTAGCCAAAGCCGCCTTGGAGTATTCGAAAGACTATGCCAAGGAGCGTGTCGCCTTCGGACAGCCAATCGCCTCCCGCCAGGCAATCGCTTTTATGCTTGCGGAGATGGCAATTGAGGTTGATGCTACCAGGCTAATGACCTGGGAGGCTGCCTGGAAGTTAGACCGAAAAGAAGATGCGACCAAAGAGGCATCCTTGGTAAAGGCATACGCCGACGACATGGTTGTAATGGTAAGTGATCGTGCCGTGCAGATTCTGGGCGGGCATGGTTATGTTCGCGAGCATCCGGTGGAGCTTTGGCTGAGGAACGGTCGAGGATTTGTCACTTTCGACGGCATGGCTATAGTATAAAAGGAGTGTTGGATAATGATAGATTTTGAATTGACTCCAGAACAGCAAGCGGGAATAGAAGCTGCTCACGAGGCTGCAGAAGAGCTATTCCGGCCTGTAAGTCGCTATTACGATGAGCACGAACATGAAAGCCCGGAGGAATTAATCGACAACATATGGAAGAGAAGAGGCGAAGGCCTATTCGACCTGGGTATGGATGCGGTAGCAGCCTTTAGAATCGAAGAGCTGTGCTGGGGAGACGCGGGCCTCTTCCTATGCATTCCCGGTCCTGGACTGGGGGGTGCTGCTATCTTTGCCTCGGGCACCAAAGAACAATTGCAGCGTTTTCTGGGCAGCTTCAACGAAGGTGAGCCGAAATGGGGCGCCATGGCGATGACAGAGCCTGCCTGTGGCTCCGATACCTCTGCCATCAGTGCCAGTGCCGCGGATGATGGGTCCGGATGGGTGCTCAACGGTGAGAAGATTTTCGTGACCTGGGGAAAGCGCGCCGCAGAGAACCCCGGTGGGCTGGTGGTAGTCTGGGCAACTGTGGACAAATCGGCCGGCCGAGCCGGGATGAAGTCTTTTGTAGTGCCGGCTGGAACCCCAGGAATGAGAGTAGAAAAGCTCGAGAAGAAACTGGGCATCAGAGCTAGTGATACGGCTACTCTCATCTTCGACAATTGCCGTATTCCTTTTGAGAATATACTCGGCAGCCCAGAGGTCAAAAAGGTAGATAAGCCCCAAACTAAAGGTTTCAAGGGGGCAATGGCGACTTTTGATGCCACACGGCCTATTGTCGCTGCTATGGCCTTGGGTGTCGGACGCGCCGCCTTGGATTTTGTTGAAGAGGCACTGGATAAGGAAGGCATATCAATACGCTACGGCCTACCCAAGCAGAAGCTCACTGGTCTGGAACGGGACGTAATAGAAATGGAAGCAAATTATAAGGCAGCCAAGCTGCTTACCCTGCGAGCACTCTGGATGATGAGCCAGTTTCAACCCAATAACCTGGAGGCATCAATGGCCAAGGCCAAAGCTGGTCTTGCTGTTACCAAAATCACACAGAAAGCAGTTGAGATCATGGGACCACTCGGTTATTCTCGAAAATACTTACTGGAGAAGTGGATGCGCGACGCCAAGATAAATGATATCTTCGAAGGAACCGGCCAGATTAATATGCTTATCGTGGCTAGAAGAATCCTCGACTATTCAAGGGATCAGCTGAAATAGTAGCGTTTCCGAAAGCCAACATCTTGCCGTTTTCTAGGCTTTGCCAGATTAATTGCCCACGCATCAACCAGCAACTTAATCACTTCCCCTTCCTTGCGTAATCAGGGCACCAAGTTGCGCGGGGACGCTCAGGACGATGACAAGCACTTCTCCAGTTCCACTTGCAACTGTCACAGAGAAAGATATTCATACCTAACGACTTTCTTACTTTAATTCCGAGTCTGTCTAGCCAGTTGGGACTATTTCGTTTTTTCACTTCACTGAAAATGGCAGCGCGGGCAGTAATATTCCCCAACTATCAAATATCTTTAGATAGAGTGGCCAAGAATTCAGCATTATTCTTTGTCTTAGCCAGCCGTTCCAGGATTCTTTGTGTCGCTTCGCCATGATTAGGCGAGTCGCTATCTATCATATTAATCACACGCCTCAGTAGCCATACTTGTTTCAAGGTATTCTCATCCAGCAAAAGCTCTTCCCTCCTTGTGCCGCTAGGCATAATATTTATAGCTGGAAAGAGCCTTCGCTCGGCTAATTTTCTATCCAGGTGGAGTTCCATGTTACCTGTTCCTTTGAACTCTTCATATATGAGGTCATCCATGCGGCTGCCGGTATCCACAAGGCAGGTAGCGATGATAGTTAGACTCCCCCCTTCCTCGATGTTACGAGCAGTACCGAAGAATCGCTTCGGGGGATGCAACGCTGTTGAATCGATGCCGCCAGACAGAGTACGCCCACTAGGAGGCAAAGCTAAGTTGTAAGCCCTTGTAAGTCTGGTAATGCCGTCAAGGAGTATAACCACATCTTTGCCCATTTCTACCAACCTTTTGGCTCTCTCCAGGGCTAATTCTGCCACTCGAGTCTGGCTCTCTACAGGTTCGTCGAAAGTAGCAGCGATAACCTCGGCCTTGACTGACCTCTTCATATCGGTGACTTCTTCAGGCCTTTCTCCAATAAGGCAAACCATAAGGTGAATATCATCGTAATTAGTGGTTGCGGCGTTGGCAATTTTTTGAAGCAGCACAGTCTTGCCTGCCTTCGGTGGTGATACGATAAGACCTCTTTGTCCCCGACCTATAGGTGCCACCAGATTGATCAGACGGGTTGATATCTCGTCCGAAGTCGTTTCCAGATTAACGAGCTTATTTGGAAAAGTCGGCGTCAACGAGCCGAAATTGCGGCGCGTCCTCCCCAACTCAGGGTCAAGTCCATTAATACTATCCACTCTCAGTAAGCTATAGTATTTTTCCCCCTCTTTAGGAGGCCTGGCCTGACCACAAACAGCATCTCCGTCCCTCAAGCTGAAACGCCGTATCTGAGAATTTGATACGTAGACATCGTTGGCACCACGCCGAAAGGTATCCTGTCGCAAGAAGCCGTAGCCCTCGCTAATGGTTTCCAAGATGCCCGTTATGAATATATTTCCCTGTTGCTGCGCTTCTGCCTGTAAGATGCGATAGACAAGGTCGGATTTCTTCAAAGCAGTGTAGCCCGCGATACCACATTCCTTGGCCATCGCCTCTAGTTCATCTCGATTTTTGCTTTCTAATTCTGCTGTACTTGACATAGTAACCTCTCTCTAAATATGCTTTCTCTTTGTCCCGACTGCGCCGACACGATTCTATGGGGTCCTCACAGTAATTCCTCTCTCATCATTACCTTCTTCCAATCGTCCCTGAAACGCCTAATGCCAATATCTGTTAGAGGATGCCGTACCATTTGTAGCAATATTTCGTAGGGCACTGTGGCAATATGAGCGCCAACTTTGGCTGCCATCAAACAATGCTGAGGATGTCTGATGCTGGCAGCGATAACTTGAGCTGGTAGCTGATAATAGTCGAGATATTCCACAATGTCAGCCACTACTCTCATACCATCCTCACCAATATCATCCAGTCTGCCTACGAAAGGGCTTAAGAACGCAGCTCCTGCTTCCGCAGCCAGCAAAGCCTGGTCCAATGTGAAGCATAAGGTGAAATTCACCTTTATGTTTTCCTTCGCCAGTACCGATGTAGCTTCCAATCCTTCGAGGCTGGCTGGTATCTTGATCACTACATTCTTTGCCCACTGCGCTATTTCTCTGGCCTCAGCGACCATTCTCTCAACGTCTTGGCCTAGCACTTCAGTAGATACCGGGCCAGGAACAATAGCACAGATTTCCTGGACCAACTTTCGATAGTCAACCCTGCCTTCCCTCGATACAAGGCTAGGGTTGGTAGTCACGCCAGTAATCACACCTAATCGCACCCCGTGGCGTATATGCTCTATGTTAGCAGTGTCTAAAAATATCCTCATTTTTCTAATTTAAAGGTAGAGTCACCTGAGCCCCTTCAACAAGCGTCTCCTTGGCAGCCTCAATGAATCCCACAAATAGTGGGTGAGGAAAATCGGGGCGAGATTTGAACTCAGGGTGGAATTGGCAGGCAAGCATCCAGGGATGCCCTTCTAACTCACTGATTTCCACTAATCTCCCATCGGGCGATAACCCGGAGGGTACGAGACCAGCTTCCTTCAACGGTTCGCGGAAGTGATTGTTAAACTCATAACGATGACGATGCCTCTCGTAAACGACGTCAGTCCCGTAGGCACGAGCTGCCCTGGTTCCTGTTACCAGCTGACAGGGATAAGTACCGAGCCTCATGGTACCCCCCTTTTGGTCCACACTATGCTGCTCAGGAAGGAGATCGATAACAGGATAGGGACTACCAGCATCAAACTCAGTGGAATTCACCTCGTCAGTATGAAAAACTTGACGCCCAAACTCGATGACCATAATATGCATCCCCAGGCACAAACCAAAATAAGGGATTTGTCTTTCTCGAGCAAACCGGGCAGCTTTTATCATACCTTCAATACCCCGATAACCAAAACCACCAGGAACAATGATGCCCTGAACCTGCCTCAGCTTGTCATCAGCTATGCTATCAAATTGCTCTGAATCCAACCATTCTATTTTCACTGCGCGATTGCGAGCCAATGCAGCATGGCATAATGCCTCCCGCACAGAGTAATAGGCATCCTGGAGCCCCACATATTTACCTACCAATCCAATAACTACAGGCTCTTTGGGAGCCTTCAGTGTGTCTACCATAGCCCGCCATTCTTCCAAATTGCTCTTCTCAGCTCTTAATCCCAGTCGGTGAACTATGAATTCTCCTAGCCCGGCATCCTCAAGCAGTACGGGCACTTCGTAAATCGTTTCGCTGGTAACCAGAGAGATGACCGCTTCTCTATCTACATCGCAGAATAGCGATATTTTATCCTTTGTTCCTCCGGATATTTCCTTATCGCTGCGACAGAGTATAACATCGGGTTGAATACCAATTCTCCTTAGTTCATTGACGCTATGCTGAGTAGGCTTGGTCTTTAATTCATCAGTAGCAGCGATATGCGGTAAGAAAGTGACATGAACATATAACACATTGTCTCTGCCTTCATCCTTTCTCATCTGCCTTATAGCTTCCAAGAAAGGTTGCCCCTCAATGTCCCCCACGGTGCCGCCAACTTCAACAATAATTATCTCAGCCTCAGAAATTTCGGCTACCTTCCTTATACGCCTCTTTATTTCGTTGGTCACGTGGGGAACCACCTGAATCGTGCCCCCCAGAAAATCTCCTCGTCTCTCATCAGCAATGACCGAAGAATAAACCTGACCTGAAGTCACGTTAGAAGCTTGAGTCAGTTCCACTCCAATGAATCTTTCATAGTGTCCTAAATCCAGATCAGTCTCAGCACCATCTTGAGTTACAAATACTTCACCGTGTTGGTAAGGGGACATCGTCCCAGGGTCAACATTCAGGTAAGGGTCAAGTTTCTGCACCGAGACAGACATACCGCGGCTTTTCAGGATTTTGCCGATAGACGCTACTGAAACTCCCTTGCCTACAGAACTAACCACACCGCCAGTAATGAAAATATACTTAGTCACTGCTTGTTACAAGAGTATAGAGAAAGCCAAATCTTGTAAGTTGGTCCCAAAAGGCGGAGCAAACCGGGATTTCTTTCCATTATAAAAAGTGGCGTTCTCAATTGTCAAGTCTACTGTGTTCAAATGATTTGACACCCTCCGCCCTGAATTCGGACACAGATTTCTGCTATCGAAGTTAGCAATGCTATAATGACCTAGCGAAAAATGTCTAGAAAGCACATCTTGGCCGTCGTAATAGTGGCAGTGTTAACGTTAACTGTTGGTGGCTGGGCTCTATCGACTCTATTCGCTGGCCCACCATCCAATCCACCCCAATCCAACAAGCCAGCCCAGCACACTGATCTCAACTGGACTTTCCCGATAGAAAACGAGCCAGCTACTCCTTTGCCCGATTTCCGTCCCCTGGTTAGCGAGCTTATGCCCTCGGTGGTTTCTGTAACCTCAGAGATGGTCGTTTCTACCTTATTCGGTGAATATGCGGATCATGTTGCTGGGTCCGGAATAGTCATTGATGATAAAGGATATATTGCGACCAACAATCACGTAGTTGAAGATGCCCGAAGCATCTACATCGAGTTGACTGATGGCAGGATCTTCCCTGCGGATACAGTAGGCACTGACTCTTTGTCCGACCTTGCCGTGATAAGGATAGATGCCACGGATTTACCCTACGCCTATTGGGGCAATTCAAGTTCGCTATCGCTTGGCGAGTGGGTTCTAGCTATTGGCAATGCCTTGGGCGAAGGAATAACAGCGACTGAGGGAATAATCAGCCGTTTGAATGTATCAGTGAACGTTGATGGAAATACCCTTTACGGCTTAATTCAAACCACGGCGGCTATCAATCCCGGCAATAGCGGCGGCCCACTGGTGAACATGTCTGGTGAGGTGATAGGGATTAACAGCGTTAAGATAGTCGCCTCTGAGGTGGAAGGCATAGGTTATGCCATAAGCAGCGATGAGGCTAGGCCCATCATCGAGGACCTAATTCGTTATGGCCATGTGACTTATCCCTGGCTGGGGGTAAGTGTATCGAGCGTGACCCCGTTGCTGGCCGCATCAGAGAATCTTTCAGTGGACAGGGGAGCACTTATTGTGGAAATAGTGGCTGACAGCCCGGCGGAGGATGCAGGGCTACGAGCTGGCGATGTTATCATACATTTTGCCGACACGGAAGTAAGCAATCTTGCCGACCTCGTCCAAGCCATTCGAAGCAGTGAAGTTGGCGAAGAGGTAGAAATAGTCTTTATCAGAGGCCAGGATACGAAAACAACCTCAGTTCAACTAACAGAACGCTTGACCCCCTAGGAAAGATAGGTCCTGAACTTCAAACAGACTCAAATTTCAAATGCTCTAGATTTAGCACTGCGTCATTTGGACTTTGAGTCCCGACGGCGTTCAGTGTTTAGTACTCAGCGCTCGGGATTTGCTTTCTTAATGGCCAGAGACACCTCTGTATTGCCGATGCGGTGCTTCTCACCATAAGTCCCATCAGGAGATAGACTGTCGATAAGCTCCTCAGATAAGGTCTCCTGCTTAATATAGCTGGCAAATGCCTTTATAACCTCATTGATGAGTGGTTCTGCTGCCCGATAATAGGTAACGATGTGGTCTGTGATTTCAAACCTGGCATTGCGACGCATATTCTGAAGGTGCCGCACAAGCTCTCTACTCACTCCTTCGGCAATCAGCTCAGGGCCTAACTCAGTACGTACGGCCACCCAATATCTAGCGTCATGAGCCATGCTGTAATCTGGCATGCTTGAATGGACCTCTTCCTGTTCCCGTTCTCCGCTCAACACGAGGAGTTGCTTAACATTTATCTCCTCCATTACCTCGGCAGCTAGTCTCTCCAAACCTTCCCTCTCTTCTTTGGTCTCGACCCCGACCACGGCTTCACCTAGCGGTTGGCGTACTTTGATGCCCGCTTTGGCGCGGGCTGCCCGACCCAAACTCGATACTTTCATAGCTAGTTCGACATCGCTGTTTAGCTTGTCATCAATTTGGGACTCATCTACTATAGGAAAATCAACTAAATGAACACTTTCTCTAGCTTCAGGATTAGCAGAACGCACCAAATTCCCATAAATCTCTTCAGCAACAAACGGCACAAAGGGGGCCAGTAATTGCGACAAAGTCACCAGACATTGATGTAGCGTAGTGTATGCAGCCAATTTATCAGCATCACTCTCGCTTTTCCAAAACCGACGCCGGTTTCTTCTCACATACCAATTAGACAGATTGTCCACAAATTCCTCAATCCGCCGTGTTGCAGAAGTGAGATTGTAGCTATCCATCGATTTGGTAACTTCTCTTATGAGTCGATTAAGCTCGGAAATAATCCACCTGTCCAGTTCTGTGAAAGCTCTCGGCTGATCGCTGGCAGCCGTCAAGGGCTGGGGAACAAAAGAATCGATATTAGCGTAGAGGGTAAAAAAGGAATATGTATTCCATAAGGTAAGTAGAAACCTACGTATGGTCTCTTCAAGTATCTTGATGGAGAAACGATGGTTATCTTCCCCCGTAGTAGAAATCAGCAAATACCATCTTAGAGCATCTGCACCATAGTTATTAATCACAGCCCAGGGATCAATTACATTGCCCTTGGACTTGCTCATTTTCTCACCCTGAGCATCGACAATGTGCCCATGGCAGATGACATTCTTGAAGCAGGGGCAGTTGAAGAGGAGAGTAGATATGGCATGTAAGCTGTAGAACCAGCCCCTGGTCTGGTCAACAGCCTCGCAAATAAAATCGGCCGGAAAATTCTGCTTGAACTTATTTTCATCCTCGAAGGGATAATGCCACTGAGCTACGAACATAGCCCCGGAATCAAACCAACTATCGATTACCTCTGGAACACGCTGCATCCTGCCACCACATTTGGCACAGGCAAATGTTATTTCATCTACGTAAGGGCGATGTAGGTCTAATGGCATGCTCAAGCCTCTCAGATTTGACTGGGCTCGTAATTCGTCCACACTGCCAACACATTGACAATTATCACAGGAAGAACAGTGCCAGACATTAAGAGGGGTTCCCCAATACCTTTCCCTGGAAACAGCCCAATCAACATTATTTTCCAGCCAATCGCCAAAACGACCATGCTTGATGTAATCAGGATACCAGTTTATCCTCGCATTGCCCGAAATAAGTTCTTCTCGCAGCGCCGTTGTCTTGATGTACCAAGCTGGCTTAGCATAATAGATAAGAGGTGTGTCACATCTCCAACAGAAGGGATATGTGTGAACAATCTTCTCGCTGCGATAAAGCAATCCACGCGACCCAAGGTCGTCGAGGATAAGCGGGTCAGCGTCTTTAACGAACTTGCCAGCAAATCTGTATGTACCGGTAACCTTGCCCTCCAAATCCACAGGCTGAACGAAACCAAGCCCGCTAGTCATCCCAATATCAAAGTCAATCTCTCCGAAGGCAGGGGCGATATGAACTACACCGGTGCCCTCGTCCAAAGAGACGAAATCAGCATTGATTACGGGATAAGTCGACTTTCCCTTCTTCCCCTCGGCACGCAGCGTCGGCAGGTCCAGACGCTCTACTGCAAAATCATCAGGACTAAACAAAGGCTCATATTCAAGGCGCACGATATCTTCGCCCAACACAACTCTCAACTCGTTGTACCCTTCCAGTCTCACTCTATCCACTAGCGTCCTGGCCAGAATGAGATAGTCTTTTTCACCCTCCATCACACTATATTCGGCATGAGAGGCAACTGCTAAAGCCGTATTGCCCGGCAATGTCCATGGCGTAGTGGTCCAGGCCAGGAGAAATACTGGTTTACCTGGTATGCAGGAACGCCAGAATAAAGAATGAAACCGCGTTCCTTCCTTAATAGAATTGGCTACAAGTCTAAACTTTATGTAAACAGATGGATCTTCGGCATCGTCTCGGTAACCCAGGGCTACCTCGTGAGAGCTGAGGGATGTGCCACATCTGGGGCAATGCGGCGTTACTTTATAACCCTGATAAATCAAGCCTTTGTCCCATAGCTGTTGAATGATCCACCAGCAGGACTCAATATAGCTATTGTTTAAGGTTATGTAAGGATGCTCCATGTCCAGCCAGTAGCCAATGCGCTCAGTCATGCTTTCCCATTGCTTAATATACTTGAAGACGCTTTCACGGCAATGTTCATTGAAGCGAGCCACTCCATATTCTTCAATTTGCACCTTGCTGGCAAGGGCAAGAGAACTCTCCACCTCCAATTCAACGGGCAAGCCATGCGTATCCCATCCCGCTTTCCGCGGCACGTGATAACCCTTCATCGTCTTATAGCGGCAAACGGCGTCTTTGTACAGACGAGATAACACATGATGAACTCCGGGGCTTCCATTAGCCGTCGGCGGGCCTTCGTAAAAAGCATAATGTGGCCCCTCTTTTCTTATTGCCACACTCTTATCAAAGATACTCTGCTCTTTCCAGACCCGAAGGATCCCTTCTTCCAGTTGAACAAAGTTGACCTTGGTGTTCACTTCTCGAAACATAGTCAACCCTCTTTTGGTAAGACAACTACTTTCCTATTCTCACCCTCACCCGTGCTCTCAGTTTTGACGTCAGGATGGTCAGCCAAAGTCAAGTGAATAATACGACGTTCGTCAGCAGGCATCGGTTCCATAGTCAGAGCACGGTGTCTCGATTTGACCTGCTCAGCTAAATACAGGGCCAGTTTCTGTAAAGAATCACGACGGTGTTTCTTGTAGCCCCCAACATCAATTGTCAACGGCAGCCAAGTCTTCAGCCATCGAACTACTATAAGCTTAGTAATGTATTCCAGGGCAACCAGAGTTTGACCTCTTCGCCCGATCAAGATCCCCAAATCGTCACCCTTGATATTCAACGCTAAAGGTAACTCTTCTGATAGTACTTCAACGTTGCCCTGTACTCCCATCAATCCAAGCAACGTGTTCAAAATGTCTGTCACTCCGCTGACCACATTCTCTGCAGCCAGAGCTATTGAGCTCACCTTGATCACGGCTTCTCTGCTTCCCATTCCCAAGATTCCCGACCTTCCCTCTCTGATAACCTGAACTCTGAATTGGTCGCGACTTAGTCCCAGCTGTGCCTCCGCTTTCTCTATCGCCTGTTCCACTGTGCCAGCTGTTATCTCAATTGCTTCCATAGTCCGATTCCCTTCTTGCAATTGGTTTTGCTACTAACAGAATTTGCGATCGCCTCTACAATGGCAGTTCATCTTCACTTCACTGGCGTCGGTTGGGATGGGGAACGCGATCGAAGGTAACCCCAGCCACCAGTAACGAAATATTGAGTTATGATCCCAATTATATTGGAAACCGCCCAGTAGAGACCCAGACCAGCCGGAAAGCTCAAGCTTAGAAAGCCAAACATAAGTGGCATCAGCAGCAACATCATCCTACTTGTGGACCCTTGCCTCGGATCAACGGCTGGCGCTTGAGTCATCTTTTGCTGTACCCACATTGTGCCACCAACTATGATAGCTAGAATGATATTGCCCTGGCCTGCCAGATCAAGCCCCAGGAATTGGCTGCTCAACGGAATCGCCTGATTCACTATGTCCCAGGAGTATAGACGCTGAGCTAGATCGAGCAAGTTCTCTGGCGTGGTCGCTAGGGCTCTCATAATGGCTTGATAGAGTGCAATCCAGATAGGGAACTGAATCAACATGGGCCATAAGCAGCCCAGAGGGTTTACCCCGGCTTCTTTATAAAGCTTCATCATCTCTTGCTGGAGCTTCTGTTGATTCTTGCCATATTTCTTCTGCAATTCTTGAATCTTAGGTTGCATTTCCTGCAAGGCTTTAGTGGAATTAAGCTGGCGCTTGGTAAGAGGCCAGGAGATTAAACGAATAATAATAGTAAGGCCAATGATTGCTAACCCAAAGCTACCGCCGAAAATATGGCTCAGGGCAATCAGCACATTAAGTACCGGGTTACCTATAATAAGATTCCATGCTTCCATGGGGTACAACCTTCATTCTTCAGCGGTCAAGGAAAGGGGCCAACCTTCCACTATCTGCCCCCTCTCAATATCCACAACATATATCGAGTTATCTTCGCCTCTAATATAAATCAGACCATTCTGGGCACAGAAAGGACTCCTGACAGAAGCGCCAATTGAGATAGCTCTCAACGGCACTGCCTCATCTCCGAATTCGGCGCTGACGTCAAAAACATATACAGTCCCTGATTCATCAGCTATTGTCAGTAGATTGTCCATCAAAACAGGTGAGGTGACTATGGGGCTGGCAGCGTCAAATTCCCACAATTCTTCCCCTGTTTCTGCCTCAATAGCATAGAGTTTGCCATCAAGGCAGCCGGCATAAACGATGCCTTCATTGACTATGGGAGATGCCCAAAACCAATTACCCGCCGGCTTCTCCTGAGGAAATTTCCACATCCATACATTACTGCCTATTTCTATGGCATAGAGATAACGGTCAAACGAGCCACCGTAGATGTGGTCTTCATAAACGACCGGTGAAGAAGCAAATCCTGCCTCTGCCCTAAAAGACCATGCTAGCAATTCTCCCGTTTCTAACGACAACGCATAGACATGACCATCGTAGGTATTGACATAAAGAGTATTGCCTTGAATTACCGGAGAGGTCCATAGCTTTTTATGCGTTTCATCTAAGACCTTTGATTCCCAATTCAGATCACCGAATTCCTTATCCAGAGAATACACCCGGCCATTGGAGCTACTTACGTATATGGCGTCCTCGTGTACTAACAGACCAGCTACTATAGCATTGCTCTTTGCACCATTCAGAGGGCAATCCCACTCCCATTCACCGTACCTCTGCTGAGGAAACGTCAGATTCTGGCTCCTGGCCAGAGCACTCAACGCAAGAACTTGGCCGCCATATGTGCCAACGTAAACCAGACCGCCATCCACTATTGGCGTCGCGTATATGGCGGTTGGAGTGGACGTTGGGCCACAAGCCAGACCCCCGGCGGACGTAGTAACCATCCCATAGAACCATAGCACATCTTGGTTCGACGAATTCACCGCCGCCACTCCACCATCCCTGGAGGCAACATAAATGATGCCGTCCTGAACTGTGGGTCCCGACCATCCGCTTGCCGCCTGCCCCACGCCGATGCAAGAGACCAACACTAAGGGCAAGAAAGCGGTTACTGTGAGTAACAAGACCTTTGGTCGTTTCATTCTATAGCTAAGGTACGGGATCGTAGCCACCTTTAGAGAATGGATTACAGCGGACTATTCTCTTAGCCGCTAGCCAGCTGCCTCGGGTGAACCCATATTTCTTAATTGCTCCTACTGCATAGTGTGAGCATGTAGGCTGGAAACGGCAAGCAGGAGGCAGCACCTTCGACACCGTGTTCTGGTACAATTTAATTAACCACAAAGCCAAGCCAGTCATTCGTTATTCTCCAACAGCTGTGCCCCAGCTAGGAGCTTCTTTATTGCGCTTTCAAGCTGATGATAGTCGGCATTGACTGCTACAGACCGCGCCATGAAAACGATGTCCCATCCAGGCTTCAAGGACCGCAGCCTCATTATTTCCCTCAGTAATCTCTTCAGGCGATTACGCTGCACCGCTTTGCCTACTTTTTTGGTCACGGAAAAACCGTATCGGCTTAGGCTTAAGCCATTGGGCATCGCCTTCATTACCAGCAGACTAGTTGCCCAGACTTCACCTTGTCGGTAAACCAAAGTGTATTGTGATCTGTTAGTTAAAAACTGAGGCTCCTTCACAGCACAGAGCTAAACCGGAGTCAGCCTGTACCTCCCCTTAAGGCGCCTCGCTTTAAGTACTCGTCTTCCACCTCGAGTTGCCATCCTGGCACGAAAACCTAAGCTTCGCCTTCGAGGAATCTTCTTTGGTTGATAAGTCCGCTTTGGCATTGTTCAAGCCGTCGAACGAGATAGGCCAACGACTCCTGTTTTCCAAACGTGGGTTGGTGCGTAAGGTAACATGGCGAGATAACGAGCTCTCTTTATCGCTTGCGCCAAGCTTCTTTGATGCTTAGCACATGTTCTGCTCCTTCGCCGCGAAACAATCTTGCCCTGACTGGAAATATAGCGAGACAACATAGAAACATCTTTGTAGTCAATTTTCATCTTCCCCTTACAAAACGGACAGACTGCCGGTCTGCCAACGAAGTTCCTGGTACCTCTTACTCTTCCAGTCACTCTTCTAGTATTAGCCAAGTTCTCTCTCCTTCATTCTACTCAAATGGCAAATCTTCGGGCTCAAACTCCCCTTCCTCAGGAACGGACGGTGGAGCTTGTCTACCAAGGAAAAGAACACGATCCGCAGTCACTTCAAGGCTGGTGCGCATTTGCCCATCCTGTCCTTCCCAATTGCGAGCATGCAATCTCCCCTCCACGTAGACTTGTCTCCCTTTGCTCAGGAATTGATTGCACTGCTCAGCTTGCTTGCCCCAAACGCTGACCCTAAACCAGTCCGTTTCTTCCTTGCTCTCCCCCGCAGGAGTAGTGTAACGACGATTGGTAGCCATTCGAAAAGAAGTGACGGCCTTTCCGTTAGGAGTGTACCTCATCTCCGGATCAGAACCCAGATTACCTACCAGTATTACTTTGCTTAAGCTCGCCATGTCAATCACTGACCTTTACCACAAGATATCGCAGGATATCCCCCAAAGCATCGATTTCCTTCTCAAGCTCTTTAACCGATTTGGGCATTAGCTTGAAGCGAGTCAAAACATAATCGCCTTCCATGAATCTTTTCACGGGGTAAGCTAGCTTTCTCTTCCCCCAGTTCTTTACCTCTTCCACATCCCCACCGCGGCCACTAATGGACTGGGCCATCCTATCAACAATTTTGGACACCCCGTCTTCATCAAGCTCCGGGCTAATGATGGCCACTAGTTCGTAATTCTGCATCCCTAGATTTTATACCACAGGCAACAAAATGGCAACAAGGCTTATACTTAACCACATACTATTTCTAGCGCGGCTAGAATGTCAAATGAAGCCAGTGCTATAATTCCAGCGATGAGATTGTCTGAGTTGGGGGAATTCGGGCTCATTGACCTCATACGTACTATGGGTGCTAGATACGAGACTCCTGGGCGTAGTCCGTGGCGAGAAATCCTGATGGGCATTGGTGATGACGCCGCGGCCTGGGAAAGTGGTAATCGCATCCAGTTAGCCACTACAGATACTCTGGTTCAGGGTATTCACTTCGACCTGGGCCTTATCAGCTGGGAGGAATTGGGCTGGAAAGCAGTGGCTGTAAATCTAAGCGACATAGCTGCTATGGGCGGTATTCCCAAGTATGCCTTGCTTTCTCTGGCACTGCCCGGCCAATTAGAGGTGGATGATATCTCCAAGCTGATTAACAGCATGACGCATCTGGCCAAGGAATTCGGTACAGCCGTAGTCGGGGGTAATGTCTCCAGTGCTCCCAACATAGTTATCACAGTAACAATCATAGGCTGCTCAAAAGGCAGAACCATACTTGAGCGATCGACAGCTTCCCCCGGTGAGCAGATAGCCGTCACAGGCTACGTGGGATTATCAGCAGCTGGCCTCGAAATGCTCAAGGGAAAAACCATCACAGATCCTCACGCAAGAGACATCTTGAGAACAGCTCACTTCAAGCCTATGCCCAGAGTAAAGGAAGGGCAAATCTTAATTGAACAGGGAGTTAGAACAGCTATAGACATAAGTGACGGACTTATTGCTGACCTCGACCACATATGCGAATCCAGCAAGGTTAACGGTAAGATAAATGTGGAACAACTGCCAGTACACTCTGTACTCACTGCACATTTCCCAAATCATCAGGAGTTGGCTTTATCTGGTGGGGAGGATTATGAACTTCTCTTCACTGCTGAACAGGCCACTATTGTTCGGGTTAGACAAGCCCTAAACTGCCCGGTGACTGTAATAGGTGACGTAACAGATGAGAAGTTGCCAACACGAGTGACTGTGATTGATAACGGGGCAAATATCATCCCTTACAAAAAGGGAGGCTGGGATCACTTCACGAATGCAGTCTCTAACGCTAAGTTCGCATAGCCCTGAGCAAACTCAGCTTTTGGGAAGCTGCCTGGGGCAACTAGCTCAAAAAGCTGATCTTTTCCTCCTCACAGGTGAGTTGGGGACAGGTAAGACTTGTCTGGTTCAGGGCATCGCCCGTGGTTTGAGCGTTAGGGAACATGCCTTCAGTCCCTCTTTTGTTATCGTCAGACAGTATCACGGCCGACTTCCCCTATACCACATTGATTTCTATCGCCTAGATTGCTCTGAGGAAATTCCTGACCTGGGGCTTGAAGAGTATTTTTATGGCGACGGACTCTGTGTGATTGAATGGGCGGAAAAGGCGCTGCAGGCACTGCCACATGACAATTTGGTTATCAGTATGAGCTATACTCCTGACTCTCAGGCTACGCGATATATTTGCTTGAAACCTCACGGCCAGCGCTACTGTGAACTAACCAAACAACTCAGAAAAGAGAGGAAATTGTGGGCCTGAATACCAAATGCTCAACCATAATGAACGCTCAGCATGTAAAATACTGCAATCTTCGCCCTGCCATCTTGCACGTTTCTTTCTGCTCCTGGGATTTGGATTTCTGATATGGAATTAGCCATAGATACCTCATCGAATATCGTCGGCATTGTCTTATCTCACAAGGGTGAGATGCTAGCTTCACTAACCTGGCAAACAAGACAAAACCATACGATGGAACTGTTGCCGAGTTTAGTTTGTTTGCTTCAACAAGCCAAGGTGGAACTAGACTCCATAGAAGCAATCGTCGTAGCCAGAGGCCCGGGGACCTTTAGTGGACTTCGAGTCGGCATAAGTACTGCTAAAGGGCTGGCTCTCACCTTAAATATTCCTTTGATCAGTGTGAACACATTAGAAGCTGAAGCTTATCCTTTTGCCTTTACCGGACTACCCCTGCGCCCTATTCACAAGGCTGGTCGTCAGGAAATAGCCACTGCACTCTATCGGCAAAAAGACCATCAATGGCAGTGCTTGGAGGCAGCACACCTAGCCACAGTTGAGACTCTGTGGCATCGGACCAAGCAAAAAACGCTCTTTTGTGGCGAAATTCCTCCTGACATAACAGAACAGCTACAGCAGAAGCTAGGCAGGCGAGCTATAATTTCCCAAAACAGTAGCGTATACCGAGCTAGCTTTATAGCTACATTAGCTTGGCAAAAATTGAGCAAGGGAGAACAAGATGACCCTGTCACCCTACAGCCATTGTACCTTCGCCCTCCTCATATAACCAAGCCCAAAGAGAGAAGGGCCTTTTTGCCGCCACGAATGGAGCAACGGAAACAAAGAAATGGAAATTCCCAAGGTAGATGTTGAAGATAGTGCCAGGTTCTGTTTTGCCTGCAGCCAGGAGAACCCCATAGGGTTAAAGCTGAAACCTGTTCACGACGGGGAAAAGGTCACTGCGGAGTTCACCGCTGGGAAGTTTCATCAGGGCTGGGACAATGCAATCCACGGCGGCATTCTCTATACCCTCCTCGATGAAGTAACTGCCTATGCCATGCTCTGCCATGGAATTGAGCTTGGCGTTACTGCCAAGAGCGAGATAAGATTCAGACAGGTGGCACCCATCAACGAGCCCATCCAAGCTTCTGCCTGGGTCACCAAAATGACAAAACGGCTCGTAGAAGCTAAAGGGGTACTTACTATTAAGGGAGATACGGTGATAGCCGATGGCGATTTTCTGTTTTACGTCCGGAGGCAGTCGAGGAGGACGATTCTCTGGGATATGGACGGAGTGATTTCCGATTCCTATTCCTTCCATTTTGCTGCCTGGGAAGAGACCTTTGCCAGAAGAGAGATAAAGTTCACCAAGGAAGATTTTACCGAGCTCTTCGGCAGCAGAAATGACTTCATAGTCGGTAGCATCATGCGCAGTGAGCTCCCCGAAAGAGATATCAAAATCATCGTACAGGAAAAGGAAGAGGCTTTTCGGCGGAAAGCGGCAGGGCACATCAAGCCATTTCCCGGAGTAGTAAGGCTCCTAAATGCTCTAAGGAAGGGCAATTTCAGACTAGGCTTAGTCTCTTCGGCGCCCAAAGAGAACGTTGACCTAGTCCTTAGTGAGCTTAATCTGGCAGCAATTTTCAATTGCATTGTTTTCGGTCAGGAAGTATCCGAAGGCAAACCCAGCCCCCAGATATATCTTTTGGCCGCCAAGAAACTGGAGGCGACACCTAACGATTGCTTGGTAATTGAAGATTCCCCCTTGGCAGTCAAAGCAGCAAAAACCGCGGGGATGAAATGCCTGGCCATAGCCAATACACACCCACGACAAAAGCTCGAGGAGGCTGACAAAGTAGTTGACTCCTTGGAGAACGTCGACTTGATCACCCTGCTCATGAGAGTTTAGAAAACAGCCAAGATAAGGAAGAAGGAGATTGAAATCATGGACAGAAGTCTGGTACTTGTCAAACCTGATGCCATACAGCGGGCATTGGCCGGTGAAATCATCTATCGCTTGGAAAGGAAGGGGCTCAAAATCATAGCTATCAAGATGTTACATATGGACAAAACTCTGGCCCAACGTCACTATGCCATCCATAAAGGGAAGGCTTTCTTTAACGATTTGGTACATTTCATTACCTCCACCCCACTCATCGCCATCGTCTTCCAAGGCGAAAATGCGGTGCAAATAATAAGGCAAATGATGGGCGAGACTGACCCCGGCAAAGCCCCCAGCGGCACCATTAGGGGCGATTTTGGTATCGATATTGGACATAACTTAGTGCACGGCTCCGATTCACCAGAAAATGCTCGGAAGGAGATAGACCTCTTCTTCTCAGCAGAGGAAATCTTCGACTATGACAGAGAACTAGATACGTGGATCTATTGAATTCTAACTACGGGGATCGCCCTGTCCCATAATTTGTCCAGTTGATAGTAATCCCGCTCTAGCGGGCCGAAAATATGAACGATAACCGACCCAAAATCAGCAAGCAACCAACCTGAGTCAGCACTCCCTTCATTATGATGAGCAACAACGCGCTTGGCGCTCAATACCTCGTCAATACCCTGCCAGATGGCTTCAATATGACGGTTCGTATCCCCTGTGCAAATGACAAAGTAATCTGCGAAAGAGCATAAACCCCTGACGTCTAGCATAGCAATATCTTTCGCCTGCTTCTCAGAAGCAAGCTCAGTAGCTAAGCGTGCTATCTCTTCCGCTTGCAGAAAGGCACCGACCTCCTTGGATAATTATATCACTTATAGCAATATTTGACTAACACTGTCCTGTCATGTATATTCGTGAGGTCTAGAACTCTGTTACAAGATTAGCTGACCTGCAATTTCGAGAATGAGGTTTTTCGATTTGCAATATATCTGCTATAATTGAAACAAGGATAGAGATATGCAAACGAAATGGTGGCGTAGTGGCTTTTTCTACCTGCTGCTCTTGATAGTGGTGGGTGCCCTAATACTTGCCGGTGTTATGTCCGGAGCAGGGCCTGAGTCCATAGATAAAATCGGAGACTTCATCGAGAAGGTTAAGGATGAGGAAGAGCAAATTGATACTATCGAGCAAGATGGTGATACCTTAATTGCCTTAAAAGGAGGTGACGCCAAGTATACAACTGGCTTTATTGGCAGTACCCAAGAATTGCAGCAGCTGCTTGAAAACGAAGGCGTGGACCCCGGTATCGTTGCTCCCATAGTCGGTGGTATTGATTGGGGAGCGATAGGACTGACTGTCATTCTACCCATTGTACTGCTGGGGGCGCTATTTTATTTCTTATTCTTCCGTGCGGCTCGTGGCGCTGGCACACAGGCCTTCAATTTCAGCAAAAGCCGTGCTCGATTGAGTCTTGAGAAGAGGCCCGATGTGACCTTTGCCGATGTCGCGGGAACAGACGAGGCTAAAGAAGAGGTCCAGGAGATAGTGGAATTCCTAAAATCTCCCCAGAAATTCCAAGCACTGGGAGGACGCATACCTCGAGGAGTGCTCCTAGTAGGGCCACCCGGAACAGGTAAGACTTTGTTGGCCAAAGCTATAGCTGGAGAGGCTAAGGTACCATTTTACTCCATTAGCGGCAGCGAATTTGTAGAGATGTTTGTGGGCGTGGGTGCCGCCAGGGTCCGAGACTTGTTTGATCAGGCCAAGCGTAATGCGCCATGCCTTATATTCATTGATGAAATTGATGCCGTAGGCCGGCACCGTGGTGCGGGCTTAGGTGGAGGGCACGATGAAAGAGAGCAAACCCTCAATCAGATTCTAGCTGAGATGGATGGCTTCGATACCAATACCAACGTCATCATCATGGCTGCCACCAATCGTCCCGATATTCTTGACCCAGCCCTGCTCCGCCCCGGACGCTTTGACCGCCACATTGTCATTGACTTACCCGACATGAAAGGTCGCAAGGCTATTCTAGAGGTACATGCCAAGGGCAAACCGTTGGCCGCGGAAGTAGATCTTGAGACTATAGCTAAGGAAACACCGGGGTTCAGCGGCGCTGACCTTGCCAACTTAATCAATGAAGCAGCTATCCTAGCTGCGCGGCGCAGCCGTAAAGATATCACACTGAAAGAGCTGGAAGATGCCGCTGACCGAACTATAGCTGGACCGGAAAGGAAAAGCCGTGTAATAAGCTCCAAAGAAAAGGAAATCATTGCTTACCACGAAAGTGGCCATGCCTTGACTGCCAGGATGTTGCCTAACGCTGACCCTGTGCATAAGATTTCCATTGTGGCTCGGGGGGTGGCCGGGGGCTGGACACGATTCCTACCCAGCGAAGACCGCTACTTATGGACTAAGTCCCAGTTTCACGACAGATTGGCAGTGAGCTTGGGTGGGCGTGTTGCCGAAGAAATCACCTTCGGGGACATTACCACAGGTGCCCAAAACGACCTGGAGCAAGCAACTAAGTTAGCTAGAAAAATGGTAACCGAATATGGCATGAGTGAGAAATTGGGCCCGCGAACCTTCGGCCAAAGGCAGGAACTTGTTTTTCTCGGCCGCGAGATCAGCGAACAGAGAGATTACAGCGATAAGATAGCTCAAGAAATTGATGAAGAAGTGCATAATATCATCCAGCGGGCATACAATACCACCAAGAAAATTCTGACGGCGAACAAAGAAAAACTAAAACAGTTAGCTGAAGAGCTCATAACCCGTGAAACTCTAGATGAACCTGAGCACAGGACACATCAGGATTCAATTTTTCGATTTTCGTTCAGCGAGTCAAGCCGGCTGCTTTCTTTAGCGACAATATCTTCGTCCAGCTTAACAAATAGCGGTTGAGGTTGCTGAAGTCTCTGCCCAGGAGGCAAAAACTGAATCTTCCAACCTTCGTCCTTCACACTACCTTTCGGAACTGAAGGGAAGGAAAGGATAAAAGATAGTCTTCAATGCTGCCAGCACAGAAAGGACTGTATAGACGGATTTAGCCGAGGTCTCCGGCTCTATTTTTATTGTCTTCCAGGGAGCTTGTTCGTCGAGATAACGATTAGCCTCCTGAGCTACGGACATAGCCTCTTTAACCGACTCCTTGAACTGACGATGACAAAGCAACTCATCCACACGGTCTAACGCGACTTCGGCGGTATGAAGCAGGCTCTTACTACGTTCATCCAGTTCACCAAGTTTAGGCACAGCTCCATCAAAATTGCGATAAGCAAAGGTGAGAACTCGATGAGCTAAATTGCCATAAGTAGCTACCAATTCATTATTATTACGACGAAGAAATTCGTGCCAGGAGAAATCGCTATCTCCGTTCTCAGGCATATTCACAGCCAAGCTATACCTTAGAGGATCGGGATCATATCGTTCCAGGTAATCATGTAGCCAAATCGCCCAACCACGGCTGGTCGAAAGCTTCTTGCCTTCGATAGTCAAAAACTCGTTAGCAGGAACATCGTAAGGAAGATTTAGACCACCAGAACCCATCAACATCGCCGGCCAAACAAGAGTGTGGAAAAAGATATTATCCTTGCCGATGAAATAGAAACTCTTGGCATCATTTTCCCAGAAAGCTTGCCACGCGTTATCATCGCCCTGCAATTTTGCCCATTCCTTGCTTGCCGATAAATAACCGATGACTGCCTCAATCCATACATAAATACGTTTACGCTCAAAGCCTGGTTGTGGCACACTTACCCCCCAATTTAAATCACGAGTAATAGCCCTATCCTTCAATCCTTCACCCAGGAATTTCCAGGTGGCGCTGAGCACATTATGCCGCCAATGAGTCTGCTCCTTTATCCAGCCAGTCAACCTTTCCTGAAAAGCAGAAAGGCGCA
>SMTZ1_10004137_pt1 | contig 39447 bp, 36 predicted proteins | sample DeeMarSWOR136_30_FD_25667 | JGI IMG/M metagenome (IMG submission 25667)
TACTGAGTCATATCTACCTTATGCACTAATATCCCTTGAACACGTTTGTAATGGGCAATCTCCTATCTCGACCGAAAGCCCTCGGCGTTATCTTGATGCCTGGCGGTGCCTGACGTCTTTTATACTCACTAGTATCAACCAGTCTAGCTGCCCGCTTAACTATCTCAGCTTCAAAACCCATGCCAATTATCTGCTCGACGCTTTTGTCTTCCTCAACATAAGCTGTCAGAACTGGATCGAGCAAATCATAGGGCGGTAAACTGTCGGCATCTTTCTGTTCAGGTCTTAACTCAGCCGACGGCACCTTATCTATAACGCTGGACGGGATAACTTCTTGCCCGGCTGCTGAATTCCGATAGTTTGCAAGTTCATAGACCAAGGTCTTGGGCACATCTTTTATCACAGCAAATCCACCAGCCATGTCTCCGTATAATGTGGTGTAACCGGTAGCCATCTCACTCTTGTTTCCCGTAGTCAAAACAAGCCAGTTGAACTTGTTAGATAAAGCCATCAGAATATTGCCCCTAATACGCGCTTGGATATTTTCCTCGGTTACATCAGGTTCAGTCTTACGAAGGTTGTCTGTTAACATATCAAGATAAGCCTGGAATACTTTTTCAATAGGGATAGTCATATGCTTGATGTCCAAATTCCGGGCTAAAAGCTCAGCGTCAGATAGGCTCCCAGCAGAAGAATATCTCGAGGGCATAGATACCCCCACTACATTGGCTGGTCCTAAGGCATCAACAGCAATAGTTGCCACCAAGCTGGAATCGATGCCGCCAGAGAGTCCTATTACCACCTTTTCAAAACCGTTCTTTGTAATATAATCTCGGGTCCCCAACACTAAAGCATCGTATACCTCGCTAGGAAAAGCACACACCTCGACTTGCCTCAAAGGCAGCGTTGGCTTTGAATCAGCAAAAGGCGACTCAGAGACCACTATTCTGGTTGTGTGCCATTTCTGTTCCCGTAGAAATATCGCATCCTTCCTCCATCTGGGATCGTGCAGACGAGTGCGAAAAACGGCTTCCACATCAAGGTCAGTTACTATCAGGTCTTCCTCAAATTGTTTACCCCTGGCTATCAACTCACCTTTTTCATTCAATATCATGCTGTTACCATCGAAAACCAGCTCATCTTGTCCACCAACAAGGTTGGTATGGACAACAACGGCTACACTGTCTGAAGCCCGAGTCCCAAGCATTCTTTCTCTAAAATCGCCCTTGCCGGCATGGTAAGGTGAGGCACTTATATTCACTATTACTTCTGCGCCAGCATATGCTTGAGCAGTAGCTGGCCCTGCTTCATACCAGATATCTTCGCAGATATTCACACCCACCCCGACGCCACCTATTATATAAACTGGACATTCCCTGCCAGCCTGAAAATAGCGATTTTCGTCGAACACGCCATAGTTCGGCAAGTATATTTTGTGATAAATACTAACAAGCTTGCCGTCGTTTATAATTGCAGCAGCGTTATAAATATCTTCTTCAGCATCGGCAAAACCAACTACGGCAGCAAGCCCAGAGGTATTCTCGACAATTTTCTCAAGGCACTTCAAGTTTTCTTCAATAAACTGTGGCTTAAACAACAAGTCTTCCGGCGGATAACCACAGATAACAAGCTCAGGAAAGGTAAGGAGGTCCACTTCTAAAGACCTAGCCTCGACAATAGCTTCCATGATTTTCTGAGTGTTACCAACAAAATCGCCTACGGTGACATTGATTTGAGACATGCCAATACGCAGCTTGCGCATACTTACTGTCCTCCCGATGCAAGCCTGGTAGTAATTCTTGCTAACTGACGGGTGTACCTCCAAATTTATATACGGTCAACTCAGTCCCACACCTGCAGCCGATATTCCCGCTCCAATGAAGAGGCCAAAGATGTGACCAATAGCAATTGCTAAGTAGCTTAATTCTCAACAGAAACTTCCACTATATTTTGTCGGGCGATGGCAATTTCCGTTCCATTCTTTTTAACGAAGACATGCATTAGACCCATCACCTCATATTGCCCATTCTCTAGACCGGTAGTATCCCATCTGGTGGGAAAATTTTCATGTTTGTCGTCCGATTCCCCGATCTTCATCCAAGTACCTGCACCCTTTTTGCGGCAATACCACGGATTGGTGATACTAACGATGGGACATTGGATGCCCAGTGCCTCCAACTCCTTATTCAGCAATTCTTCGTCAAGCGTCTCCCGTAACAGAATAGCACCAGAATAGTTCTTCAATACCTCCGAAGGAACAATATAGCGTGGTCCCCAATCATACTCCATAATCAACCTCCTTTAGATCAAATTCTCGTTTTACGATAATTAGCACTACCATCATATTAAAGCACAGGCAAATACTTCTTTAGCTCATATTCAGTCACTTGTATCCTATACTCGTCCCACTCAATCTTCTTGTTTTTAATGAAAGCTGTGAAAACATGGTCGCCAAGCACATTCCGCACTAATTGGCTTTTCTCGCACAGCTCAATGGCCTCGTAAAGGTTTGAGGGCAATGTTCCTATCTTCCTCTTCTTCCTCTCAGCTTCTGCCATCTCATATACGTTCTCCTCCACAGGCTCAGGCGGTTCATACTCTTGTTCTACACCTTTTAGCCCAGCTGCCAACATCACGCTGAAGGCCAAATAAGGATTGCATGCGGGATCAGGTGACCTAAATTCTATTCGCGTTGCCTGTTCTTTGCCAGGCTTGTACTCCGGCACCCTTATCAGGTCAGCACGATTCCGACATGCCCAGGACAGATACACTGGAGCCTCATAACCAGGCACCAATCTCTTATACGAGTTCACCCACTGATTACATACCAGCGTTATCTCAGGAGCATGTTTTAACAAACCAGCGATGAAGCTCTTGGCCACCTTAGACAAATGGTACTTATCACTGGCATTGAAAAAGGCATTCTTATCACCTTTGAACAACGACTGGTGTACATGCATGCCGCTGCCGTTGATGCCGAAAACCGGCTTGGGCATAAATGTGGCGCAAAACCCATTCTGTTGAGCCACCTGCTTGACCACCAACCGGTAGGTCATCATGTTATCTGCCATAGTCAGAGCATCGGTATACCTCATGTCTATCTCATGCTGGCTATGTGCCACCTCATGGTGCGAGTACTCCACACCAATTCCCATTTCCTCTAGCGTGAGCACCGTCTCTCGTCTCAAATCAGTAGCCGCATCCAGGGGCAACATATCAAAATAACCCCCTTCGTCAAGTATCTCAGTTCCCCTGGAATCCTTGAAATAGAAATACTCAAGCTCTGGTCCAACGTAGTACGTATAGCCCATGTCCGCAGCCCGCTTCAAATTCTGCTTTAATACATAGCGTGGGTCACCTTCAAAATGCTCGCCGCCAGGTCTCAGTACATCGCAAAACATCCGAGCCACAGCATGATGCTCCCTTGGCCGCCAAGGAAGCAACTGAAATGTGTCCGGATCAGGCATGGCAATCATGTCGCTCTCATCAATCCGGGCAAACCCTTCGATGGACGAGCCATCAAATCCCATGCCATCATCGAGGGCCGTCTCTAGCTCCTCACGGGTGATGGCGAAGCTCTTGAGGAATCCCAGAATATCAGTAAACCACATCCTGATGAACTTGACATCGTGGTCCTTCGCCATCTTGAGTACATATTCCTTGCTTTCGTCTTTGCTTCTCTTTGCCATTTCTAACCTCCTTTTATTTTGTCTATATTGCATTTTCATTTATTTCACCGGTTCTAACGCGCACCGCGCCCTCAACTGGAATAACGAATATCTTGCCATCACCTCGCTCCTCCCCAGTCCTGGCATTTTTGGTAATGGCATTAAGTACTTTGGGGACATCCTCATCAAGGACGACGACCTCTATCTTAACCTTAGGAAGAAAGTCCACACGGTACTCTCCTACACGCCACTGTAGTGTCAGCCCTTTTTGCCTACCCCTCCCACTCACCTCACTGACCGTCATACCTAAGTAGCTCTGGTTTTCTAAGGCAATTCTGACAGCCTCCAACCTCTCCTCTCTGATGATGGCTTCTACTTTCTTCATCTCAGCAGTCCTCCATAGGCTCGTTCGCCATGCTGTGAGATATCGAGACCTACAGTTTCCTCTTCTGGGGTGACTCGTAGTCCTACGGTAACATCGACCAGCTTTGCTAAGAGCCACGTTATGCCGAAGGCGAAGACTACAATGACAACAATGGCAGCTAGCTGGATGGGAACCTGTAGCCAATTGCCATCGACAAGCCCCTTAGCTCCACTGACTCCCGCTGTAGCGAAAATGCCTGTAGCTATTATCCCCCATGTTCCACCGACCCCATGGCAGGCGAAGACATCCAGAGACTCGTCTATTTTGCCCGCCCTGCTTCTCCAGAACATAACATAGTATGAAAGCATAGCGGCTATAATACCGATGGGTATACTAGCAAGAGGCTGTACGAAGCCAGAGGCTGGAGTAATAGCGGCAAGTCCGACAACAGCGCCGGTAGCTACACCTAGAACTGATGGCCTGCGATGTATCCAAGCCAATATCATCCAAGTCAGAGCGGCCACTGCACCAGCAGTGTTGGTAGTGACGAAGGCATTAGAAGCTAATCCACCGGCTGTCAAGGCACTACCGGCATTGAAACCAAACCACCCAAACCAGAGTAGAGCAGCACCAAGCACGACATAGGGGATGTTATTGGGCTCCATGAGGATTCGCTCTTTGAATCCCCGGCGCGGGCCAAGAACCAGTGCTAGCGCCAGTGCTGATACACCGGCATTTATATGCACTACAGTACCCCCAGCGAAATCTAGAACACCCAGTCTGGCAAGCCAGCCACCACTACCCCATACCCAGTGTGCAACCGGGCAGTAGACCAGGGTCAACCACAGTGTCGAGAAGATAATCAGGGCACTGAATTTAATACGCTCAACAACAGCACCGGTGATAAGCGCCACGGTGATAATGGCAAACGCCCCCTGAAACATCATGAATGCCAAATGGGGTACAGTCGTGGCATATACAGAAGATGGCTCCTGTCCCACCCCCATCAACCCAAGCCACTCAAGGCCTCCAATCACTCCACCTTTGTCTGCTCCAAAGCTCAGACTATAACCATAGAGAACCCAAAGAATGGACACCAGAGCCAGGATGGCAAAGCTCATCATAATGGTGGAGAGGACGTTTTTCCTTCTCACCATCCCACCGTAAAACAACGCTAATGCCGGCGTCATGAGCATGACCAGCGCCGTCGATACAAGCAGCCAAGCAGTATCGCCGGTATTGATAGACATGTGCAAAACCCCTTTCTTCATTCACTAGCCTGACACCATTCTAGCCGGCAATTGTTACCAACATATTACAAACATGTTAAATGTATGTTACGAATCTTATAGAAAATCCCACTACGGCGACTTATTGCCTACACCTCGCCGCTGAATCTATAACCAATATTCCTCACGGTTTGAATATAATTATTGTCCGGGTCATTGAGCTTGCTTCTGAGTCTTCTTATATGCACATCAATCGTCCTATCACCGCCGTAATAGTCATATCCCCAAACCTCATTGAGCAAAGCCTCTCGGGTAAAGACTCTTCCTCTGTTCTTGGCGAGGAATTTAAGTAGCTCATATTCCTTAAAGGTCAGAGCGAGCAGCCCGCCATTGATGGACACTTCGCATTTAGCGATATCTATAACCAAAGCGCCACATTTAATTAAATCCCTGTTTTGCACATTATTTATCCGCTTGATAACTCGCTTTGCCCTCGTCGCCACCTCAGCTAGATTCCAGGGTTTAAGCACGAAATCGTCTATCTCCAAGCTCGAATCAAGGCGACCTAGTCCTTCATCAGAGATAAGAGCGATGGCAGGAAGATTTCTCGTCATTCTCAATTCACGGAGATGCTCCAGTATCGACTCAGCCTGGGCTAAAGTTGACGAACTGTTCATATCCACGAACAACACGTCGCATGCTTGGTCTATAAGCTCTTCAGAGAATTTAGAGCTATAATCGGCAATCGAACAGGCAAAACCCATTCGGTTAAGCCCTGAAGTCAGTTCCCTAATCTCCCCACCGTCTTCAGCTATTATAAATGCTCTGTACAAATCTAATACCTCTCGTTTTCAAGGCTTATGCGTCAAGCCACCATCAACAGTGCCTCGGACCTGCTCCCTTTCCTCAGCAAAATCAAATCCCGTCCAGACGTCAGAGGTAAAACATCAAAAATGCGATTTACAGTCTCAACATCCGGCCCACCAAAACAACCATTAATACCACAACTGAACAGTTGCCTAGAGCTGCCGAAACCTGACTAACTGCTGAAAGTCAATCATGCCGCTTTCAGCGACATTATCAACTTCAACTCCCGCCTCTACTGCTGCAGCCACCGGATTCAGTCCAGCCAGTAAAACCATGCCAACCCGGTTCATGCCGACAGCGATTTGACAAATCGGCTCACTCATATCACCCAGAGCAAAAACACCGTTGATTCCAGCCGCTTTAAGTTCCGCGATAGTCTCCTCGACAACCGACCTAGCTGGCGCTGGTATCTCCCGGAAATTGGCCAATATTCTGCCGTTGCCGGTTTTAGCAGCTTCGCCAACGCTGGTCATTCCAGCGCGAATATATTGCTCAGAAGGGTCAATAGAGGTGCCTCCATAGTTAATTATGGCAACGAAACGCCTTGGCTCCGAATCCTTAATTTCAAGCACTCCTCCGAATTTGGATTCCATCGGGACTCCGTGTTTTAGCAGCACTCCGTTTACAACCACACCACAGACTGTGGCCAGACCTATCTTCCCACTTGGAATAACCACATCACCGAGTTTCTGGCCTTCAGACGCCGTCGCAACCATCTCGCTTACACATATCCCTGCCTTAAATATGCCTCTCATAACCGCCACAGCTCTGGGAAAGTCGTCCTTGCTGAAGAGAGAAGTGTTTATAGGAACCTGGCCAGTATGGCTTCCTGAGTCAAACGTTGTGTGGAAAGCCAGCAACTCGAGTTTCTCCATTATGAAACTGAGCTGGTCGGGCGCCAAAGCTATTCGCAGTTCCTCAAGCCCTTTTGACGTAATCGTACGACCATCTCTGCCCAGTGGCTGCGTATAGCCCCTCTCGTCTGCAAGCTTAAGGTGATATCTGACTGTCCTCTCGCTGAGGAAAAGTCCGCGTTTTTCAAGCTCCCGAGCGATTGTGATGGAGCCTAAAGGCTCAGAAGACTCACTCAACACCTTTAGAATGGATATGATTTTTCTTTCCGTATCAGAATTGGCACTTGATATCATGTTTTATAACACCACTTTATGTAGACTGCCTCACGTTATAACCTCCCAAACATCTTGACCAATCATTTTCAAAGTTCCCCGGTATTAATAAGCATAAAGCCTGCCATAAGGGCGCAGATAAAGAGGAAACAGCTTTATGAACTTCTGTTTCAGTATCTCCTTCGCGTCATAGTCGAAGTGAGTAGCAAACTCACAGACGTACTTCTCCAAATCCAGGCGGTCTTTTTCGTCAAGCTCGGCCACACCTACCTCTTTACCTAACTGAAAATCAGCAACGTTCCCCCTAAGATAGATAACGCCACCGTGCATGCCTGTGCCTATGTAGCTAGCTCGATGCATTTCGCCTTCTTTCAAATTCAAACCAAGAATGACCAAAATCCCACCAGCCATATACTCGCCTAGAAAGTCCTGAGCAGTTCCCCCAATGACCAGTACTGGCTTCTTATCTCCATATTCTTTCATGTGTATACCCGCGCGATAGCCAACACCATCCCTGATGAAAATTTTGCCCCCCCGAGCCGATAAGCCAGTAATATCCCCGGCATGGCCATGAACTATGATTTCACCATCATTCATCGTATTTCCGCAGCCATCCTGAGCATTGCCTCGTACGATAATTCTTGGTCCATCCATGAACGATCCCAAGTCATTGCCTGGAGTACCAAATATCTCAATCTCAACAGGCTTGCACAAGTCGGTGCCGATATATCTCTGCCCATAGACATTTCTAAGCTCAATCTTCTTAGTCCCATTAGTCACAGCTTCCCTCAATCGAGCATTTAACTCACGTGTCAAAATTTCTACAGCATCGATTTCGACGAATGAATCGGCTTTTTTCTTGGCACCGCGCCTTGCCATTCTAGCCTCCTGCCATCCTTACTCCCAAGATTTCTAGCTCCGTATCGGTAAGTCCGATACCTCTTAAATGCAACCTGTTGCCACGCAGGCTCTCCAAAGCATTAATACCCATACCACCAAGTATGTCCTTCAGTTCAATACTCCAACCACGAAGGAGATTTGCCAAACGCCTAGCCCCGATGTCAGGATTGACCCTCTTGGTCAAGGCAAGATCACTGGTACAAATGCCCCAAGCACACTTGCCGGTATGACACTGCTGACAACAAGTGCAGCCTAAGGCCATAAGAGCTGCAGTGCCAATATAGACAGCATCAGCACCCAGGGCAATTGCTTTAGCTACGTCACCGCTGCTCCTTATTCCACCAGCAATTACTACAGATGCTTGATTGCGAATACCCTCTTGCCTTAGGCGTGTATCCACTGATGCCAGAGCCATCTCAATTGGAATGCCCACATTATCACGGATGATTTTGGGAGCTGCTCCTGTAGAACCTCGCAAGCCGTCGAGAACTACAATATCGGCCCCTGCCCTAACCATGCCACTCGCAATTGCCGCTGAGTTGTGAACAGCAGCTATCTTCACCGATACCGGCTTAGTATAATCCGTAGCTTCTTTCAGCGCATAGACTAGCTGCGCCAGATCTTCGATGGAGTAAATGTCATGTTGGGGTGCCGGAGAGAGAGCATCTGTTCCTTTAGGAATCATTCGAGTCATGGCTACCTCAGCACTAACCTTCTCGCCAGGAAGGTGTCCGCCAATACCAGGCTTGGCACCTTGGCCAATTTTAATCTCAACTACCGCGGCAGCATCAAGATATTCATTATGGACACCAAACCTCCCCGAGGCTACCTGGACTATGGTGTTTTTGCCATACTTATACAATTTGGGATGCAACCCCCCCTCACCGGTATTCCACAAGGTGCCAGCTTCGGTGGCTGCCCGGGCTAAGGATTCCTGAACGTTTATACTTACTGCCCCATAAGACATGGCAGAAAACATCACCGGTACATCTATCTTGACCTGTGGAGACAGCTTCGTGTTCAAGCTTAGAGCCCCTCCTCTAACCTCAACCTTGTCTGGCTTACGACCGAGATAGGTTGTTAGCTCCATAGGCTCACGCAGGGGGTCGATTGAAGGATTTGTCACCTGACTGGCATTCAGAACCAGATGGTCCCAATATATGCGATAGCTCTTGTCATTCCCCATACCAGTAAGAAGCATACCACCTGTTTCAGCCTGCTTGATAATGTCTTCAATCACATCAGGACGCCAGTTATAATTTTCCCTGTAATCGAGCGGATTTTTTCTGATGCTAACGGCATTAGTAGGACAGAAGACCACACATCGATGACAGCCAATACAGTCTTCCTCGCTGCTTCTTATCTCATCGTCTTGAACGTCATAGTGATGCACATCAAAGCTGCATTGATTGACACAGACCTGGCACTGTATACAACGCTCCGGGTCTCTCTCCACTATGAATTTTGGTGGTAAATAAGTCTTCATTTGTATACTCCAATATGTTGTTCTGTTCTCACCGGAATTCCTTTTTCTGCTAAATATGCCTTTGCTTGGCGTATAGAGTAGGTTTGGTAGTGGAAAATGCTGGCAGCAAGGACTGCATCAGCTCTGCCAACCACAAGCGCCTGATACAAATGCTCCAGGCTTCCAGCACCGCCGCTGGCGATAACCGGAACCATCACAGTCTCGCTGATGGCACTGGTTAACTCTAAATCATAGCCCGCCCTATGTCCATCCGCATCCCAACTGGTAAGCAATATTTCACCAGCTCCCAAATCAACAGCTCTCTTCGCCCATGCGATAGCATCTATGTCTGTTGGCACTCGCCCACCATAAGTACAGATTTCCCATCCGGTTGTATCACCACCCATCCTCCGCTTGGCATCTATGGCTATCACTATGCACTGGGAGCCAAATCTCCTTGCCCCATCCGCGATAAGGCCAGGGCTGTGAACCGCGGCAGTGTTGATACTGACTTTGTCAGCACCTGCCTCAAGCATACGACGCATATCGTCGATATCATGCAATCCCCCACCGACGGTCAGCGGAATAAAAACCTGTTTCGAGACACGCTCGACTACATCAACCATGATATCGCGCCCCTCAGGAGTCGCCCCGATATCCAAGAACACCAGTTCATCAGCGCCTTCCTCATAGTAAAATGCGGCAAGCTCCACAGGGTCACCAGCGTCACGAAGATCAGTAAAGCTTGTGCCTTTGACCACACGACCTTCGGTCACATCAAGACAGGGTATTATCCTTTTTGTCAGCATCACTCTAAACCCTTCTTTGCAAACTAGCTTACCTTGATTACTTTTTCTGAAATCATTCCTTTTCTTTGTTGAAGCGGTTTCTCTAAACTACCGATTATGGGCTCACCACCCATTGGAATCCACGCCTCATCCAGGTCGGGACAAACCAACCTTATGGCCGATTCCTCCGACGAGAGATAGAGCCTCTGATTTTTTATGCCTGCAGTCAGAGGGCGCAGCCTAATCCTGTCGGTAAGCCCAATCATCTCACCTTGATGGGCAATGATTACCACCTGACGCAAAGCTCGGAAAAGCTCCTGCTCTTTCAGAGGGCGACGTTCTATATCACTCCAGAAAGGAGGAGCCAGTATCTTAGCCACCACTTCAATAGGAAGACCATGTTTTCTAATCAAAAGATCAACAGCATAGGCCACCACCTCAGTATCAGTCTGCAGGGTGCAATGATAGCCAAATTGCTCCAGATAACGCCGGTTTATCCCATAGGATGAGATTTCACCGTTATGAACTACTGTCCAATCAAGGATGTTAAACGGATGTGCTCCACCCCACCAACCAGGGGTGTTGGTGGGAAACCTGCCATGCGCTGTCCACAAGTAGCCCTGGTAATCCTTGAGACCGAAATATTCAGCTATCTCCTCGGGATAGCCTACCCCCTTAAATACGCCCATATTCTTGCCGCTGGAAAAAACAAAGGTATCTTTAATGCCAGTGTTGATATTCATAACCCTATCCACAACATAGTCATCGTCTGACTGCCTACCGGATTCCTGATGGTTTACTTCCAGAAAATAACGCCACACCAAAGGCGGATTCACGATAGCCCCTGTCGGCTGAGTAGGTACTTCTTCAGCACGAACAACTTGAAATCGCTGCTTGAGAAAATCCTCTGTTTCCACCTTTCCTTCGTGGCTCAGATACATTACATGGAAGGCGTATAGGTCAGCATATTCTGGGTATAATCCATAAACGGCAAACCCGCCGCCGAGTCCATTGCCACGAACATGCATATTGGCGATAGCCCTTATTACGTCCTTCCCTGAGAAACTCTTACCCGTGGTATCCATCATCCCGAAAATTGAGCAGGCGTCGATAACCTTGTCATCACGGTGAGGGTTATTAGTCCTAAAGATGTCTATCATCTCGACACTCCATAACCTTACCTCTACTCGCTAGATACGGATTCTTCAGCCTTGGCGAGTATATCAAATGCAGATGTTGAACCCGCCGGCACTTCTCCCAAGCGTTCCTGCCACAGCTCCCTTGGCAGATACGCCAGACCAAAGTCATCGGCCAAAAGCACTTGTCTAAAATTAGTCACCTTAACCCGGTCTTTCATCAGACTGAAAATCATGCCAGATTTCTCGATATCCTTAACAAAAACCATCCCTTTCACAAGGTCATCATTCAGAACAATCTTCTGATATGCACCATTATTTCGTTGGTTAACTACCTCCCAGTGCCCGTCATCCGGTGGAACAACTATCCCGGCAGTAGCAATATCGAGACCAAAATAGTTGAGTGAATTCATAGCTGTGCCACCACGGTATTCAGTCGGGACACCTGCCATGTTATAGCCAGCGACCCTACCCCCAATATGCGCATTTGGCCATATAGGTGTAAGCCGATTCTCACCGTAAATGAAATCGTAGGCTTCAGCCGCATCTCCACAAGCATAGACATTGGTATAACTCGTAGACATATAGCGGTCTACTACTATGCCCCGGTTTACCTTTATATCGGTACCAGATACAAGTTCAGTGCGCGGCAATACACCAATGGCTATGACTACCAGGTCGCAGAGAATTCTCTCGCCATTGTCCAAAACGACACCATCCACACGATCCCCTCCTGTGACTTCAGCCACAGTCTGATTGGTTAGCACCCTAACGCCAGCCTGCCCTAGCTCTTCTTCAACAATTGAAGATGCCGTTTCATCAAGGATAGTGTTCAACACCCGGTCCTTCATTTCGACAACAGTGACACCGGTCTTCCTCTTCATCAAGGCTTCAGTCACACTAATGCCGATAAGCCCGCCTCCAATAACTACAGCTTGGTTGCCATCCTCTATAAAGGCATCGATTGCCATAGCATCTTTAAGCGTTAGAAACGTAAAAACGCCCTCTTTATCGCCCCCCTTCATCTTAGGAACTATGGGCACGCCACCTGTAGCAAGCAAGAGCTTTTTCCATATAATTTGCTCACCGCTCGCCAGCTTGGCAATCCGCCGTTCCAGGCTCAGGTGCTCCACCTTTCTGTCCAGCAGGCAATCAACGCCGTTTCGGCTGTAAAAATCAGCAGGGCGGAATAGCATCTCGTCTACTTTGCGTTCACCAGCCAAATACTTTGATATGAGAGGACGAGAATAAGCTTGATACGGCTCATCAGAGACTATTGTTATGGAATTTCTCTTATCAACCTCGCGTATAGCTTCAACAGCTCCTATACCGCCAGCCGAGTTGCCAATGACTAGGTATTGGGTTTTAATTGCCTTTTTCTTTCCCATCTAGTTCTTCCTTGCCAAGTGCCATTTCTAGAAAGTTGGAGTACATCCTTAAACCCCACTTGCCACTCTTCTCGGGATGGAATTGGGTTGCCACCAGATTATCTTTAATGACCACACTACACATCGATACGCCATATTCCGTTATGCCAGCTACAACCGACATATCTCGCGGGTCAGCATAGTAGCTATGAACAAAGTAAAAATTTGCCTCATCCGGTATCCCGCCAAAGAGCTTATGCCTAACCTGCTGTTTGACTTGGTTCCAACCCATGTGTGGAACTTTAAGGCTCTTAGGCAATCTCTTGACGGTCCCGGGGATTATATCTAGACACTCATGCAAACCACCTTCCTCAGTGCTCGAAAAAAGAAGCTGTAATCCAATGCAAACAGCAAATAATGGCAACTTCTCATTAATCACTTGTCTAATTACGTCTGTCATACCTATTGCTCCCAGATTTTCCATCGCATTGCCCGCAGCACCAACGCCTGGCAGAATAACCGCCGCAGAACTAAGCACCGTGCGCGGTTCTCTGGTAACCTCCGGCTGGTAACCCAATTTTCTAATCGCATTGGCAACACTGCCAAGGTTTCCTGCACCATAGTCGATTATGGCAATCATTTCATTTCTTTACTCTAAAATATCAACCATCAGTTTCGAACGAGTTGCTCAGCCTTGCCATCTTCCGCAAATACAAGCGCCTCATTTGGGCAATTAGCTACACAAGCCGGCACATCACTCCCGGGACACAAGTCACACTTCGCCACAACCTTTCTATCCCCATCCCGAGTCAGTGCACCATAAGGACAGGCTACTATACATGTCCAACAACCTATGCACTTTTCAGCATCAACAGCTATCGCCCCAGTGACTTCGTCTATATGCATAGCACCAGTGAGGCAAGAGTAAACACACCAAGGCTCGTCACAATGCCGGCACTGAAGAGAAAAAGACACCTCACCATTTTTTTCCACACGAATACGAGGCAAAGAGCGGGGAGATTCTTTCTTAAACGCTTTTACGATATCCCGTGTCCTAGAATGTTCAACCAGGCAGTAAACCCGGCAAAGCCCACAGCCCATACAGGCCTCTTCCTTTACGTAAACTCGTTTCATTTTCACATTTCCCTATATGGCATACGGCAACCGCTTGCCGTATATTATGCTAGCACATTGCCCCTCCTAATGTCAATGCCTTATATTTAAGGCTTCTATAGAGAACTACCCGCCACCTCAAGGATAAAGAAATAGCGACAAAGCCAATAGAATAAATTATGCAACATAAAAGCTCAGCTCAGCTTATCTCTATCGTTACAAGTCGTCAAGGCCACCACCCCCACGCTTTCCCAAATAGCGCCTCCGTCTGGCTCCCATTTTTATTGAATTCCAAATCTTGGCAATTGGATTATGCCGAGGTTTTTCGCCAAATACCTCCGGCTTATTTACAGGAGCAGTCCTGGTACTGATACGCCCAGGCTTTACCATGGCAAACGCAATCATGACAGCAACCAGCGCAGTACATACAGCGATCACCCCCCAAACCCAAAAAGGTATCGCCGTCGGCTCTTCAGTTGCCGGTCCTACAGGCTTTTCTTCAGCTACCACCGTAAATGTGCCTATAGGACTTGGGTCACTTACCACAGGTTCGATCGCCCTGACCTGCCAAAAATAGCTGGTATTAAAATCGAGCTCTTCATCATACATATAAGATGTTTGTGATACATTGGTTTTAACTACAACCTGTTGCAAGGCAGCATCTTTAGCCAACACAAATTCATATCTGGCGGTTTTGAACATTGGAGACCATGAGAAGGCAGGACTGCGGGGGACGCCTCTGGCACCATAAGTAGGATTAAACAATGTAATAGTCGGATATTCTGCCATTACAGGCAAACCAGCCCCTACGGTGAAATACATTGTTGCCGACCATGGGCTGCGTACAGGCTCACCGACAACTGCAACCCTAGCTCTGACCCTCCAATAATATGTATGACCAGATTCTAGATTGGCCCAGCCGGCAAGGGCACTGTCAGATGCGGACGTTGGTACCAGCCCACCAGCCGGAAAGTAAACTGCTGGTGACAGCGGATCAAGCGGAGTAATATTGTCATTACCCAGCACTACTATACTGAAATCGCTGTCTTTAGCTAACTGCAGCTCATATGACAAGGCATAGCTAAGCTGACGCCACTCGAAATTTATCTCAACAGGTCTGCCTGTCACCGGGTCAACAAGAATAATATCACCACTCGGCGGCGAGGTTGTCCACGGACCGACCTTAGCCACAATGTCAGCATACGCCCAGAGACAGCCTATCCCATTTGGCCAATCGTATTGCCGATCGTCAATCGCCCAAATGCTATTGTACTCATTGCTTGATATCTTAAGTGAACAGGGCTCGCGAGTAAAAAGGACACCGATGGTAAGCCCTTCGGTCAGGTAATCCCATTCTAGAGGTGGCGGTACACTGGCTCTTGGATAAATGGTACGGTCAACGCCAGCATCTAAAGCAATGATTGCTGGAACTTGAGGAGTTCTCCATGCCCCATACAGTACGTCATTTCTCTGCGCCAACCCATAGAAAGCGCTGTTCGGCGGCTGCAGTTCATCCCAGTCATTACTTCGATCAATAAGCCAACGATAGATTCCACCGCTGTTACCTGCGGCATCTTGGGTAGCAGCATATACAATCCTGTTCTGCTCAAATCTATCATCGGCAATGACATGCACGTTGCCACGTACAGGGGTTTCCGCTCGCTCGAGTATCGACGGAGCAAAATCTACTATATCCTGAGAGAAATCAGCCCACGCTACACCAGAAAAGCCAGCAGGCGGAGCCGCCCCACCCACTATTACCCAGTCTCCTTCTGCCTCACCCTCCTTCGCAGGATTTTTCAGCGGTACCGCTATGGTATGCCCAAAACCGAGCCCTGTGTCTTCTGAATGTGTCTGACTCCAGCCACCACCCGCCATTACATATCTGTATACCTTCACGCCGTCCAGAATATAAATAAGTCCATCGCCAGCCAAAGCTAAATCAGTGACAGTTGTGAAAAAACGAACATCCCACAATTGCCCCTCACCCCCAGAATAACCGACTATATCAGTACCAAGGTCTGCAAAAACAATAACGTCGCTTCTGAATAGATCTTCATAAGGCGTCTGTCTAACGCGCAGTATTGTGCCCGTGTCACTAGTGTCAATGCACAATACTCTCTCCCAGGTTGTGCCCAGCGGGTCACTGGTACTCCTCCAGATACTATCCAAGCCAGCCGGATTTATGGAAACAAGATAGAGTACATTATAATCTGCCAAGACTTCTTCTTCAGGGACTTCTAGAACAGCAACATCAGAGAGAAAAGCGGGTGGGCTCATTCCGGTATCTATCAGGCTAAGCTGATTCCAGATGTTGCCAATGGCAGTATCCGTCGTCTTATAGAAGAAAACGAGAAGATCTCCATATGCAGGTGCATAAGGACTAACCGAGAAGGCGGATTCATCAAGAGGAACACTATTCAGGTGGCCATCAGGCCATTCCGTGAGAACAGCACAGTTAATAGCGCCATCTGGGAGGTTGAACACACCCAGACAGGCTGAGCTGGTGCCACAGTAAGCCCTCGCACCATCAGGGCTCCAAGCCAACTGGGCATTGGCAAAACCAGAAATAAAACCGCCAGTTGGAGATTTACGATTATTCGAGTTCAGCCATACAGGCGGTAATGCGGTCGCGTTAGGATTTGAAGTCCGCCAGATATAAACTCCGTAAGAAGAAGGGGTAGGAGCAAGCTGTCCAGCAGTAACTTCACCTGCCAAAAGCACTCCTTCAGCATAAGTTCCATGATAAGCAATACTCGAAATCCTGCCAGCCGTCGGAGCTACTGTAGGAGGTTTTATGTAGAAAACCACGGTATCGTCAACCCGGTAAACACCGGATTGAACGCCTGCGGCAGTAGCATCTGTGCTGACATAATAGCGACGCAGCCCTGAGTCTGAACCGGAGAAATCAGACGGCAGCTCAAGGTCAGCGGTTATAATTTCAGTGTTGTCTGGTGAAGTACCAACGCCCGCAGTTGTAAGTTCTATCGAGGCACCATAAATCGCAGTCCAGTCAGTATAATTAGTATCCAAATCATGCTGACCAGCGTTAAGGAAAGTCCCAGCACCATTAGAATAAACAACAGCTAACGTACTGTCAGAAATATAAGTAGGCGAAAACCTAACAGCAGCTACATCACCGCCGGGCCAACCTATCGATGATGGAGAACCTGTTGCATCCTGTGGATTCCAACTACCACCAACGCCAGTATAGTGCAGCACATAGACTCTCCCACCCCCAACACCGTCCCTCGTGCCAATTGCAACATCTCGGCTATCAGTACCATAGAACACTGAGATGTCAACACAGCTGAAATATTCACCCGCAGGAAGCGAAAGGGTTGAGGCGGGAACATGCGTCCAGTTGGCACCACCATCTTCAGAGAGACACACTCTTCTCGGACCTGGGTCGCCCAGACCACCGTCGGTGATAGCAACAAGAAAGTTCACATCGTCCGGAGCTACCGCTAAATTCCAAGCAGGTAGATTAGCGCCGGCTGCAGTTAGACTGAGTCCCAATTCAGTTATCCAGGTGACACCGCCATCAGTTGACTTATGAACACTGCTATTAGGTATATCCACAGCGTAAAAAGTCATGTCGTCCGAGCCGATGGCGATGACATTGACCTCTGAAGGGCTAACTATGACGTTGCTTACCGCACTCGGTGTATCAACAATGGACCAAATCATCTTCCCCGGATGAGCTGACACCGGACCAACGCTCACCGAAGGTATCAAGGTTAATAATAAGGCTACAGTAAGCAATATGCTTAGGCACGCGAGATTCGCTGTTTTTCTCATAGGCATCCACGATTTCAGCATAGCATTCTTAAAGAAGCTGGCTTCTCTTGCCTGTCTTAACGTCGTACGTGGCAGAAAATAAAGCCAGCTGTTCTCTATCAATAAACCACTGCCCGCCGATCTTAACTCCAGGCGGGCTGCCCATCCTGAGAAGCCGCCGCAATGATTCCTCATGTATACCTATCTGCCTGGCCGCTTCACGTACATTGACGAAATTCTTTAGATCTATCATCGTTGTTGTTTTAAACAACTACAATTCTATACCACTGCCCCACTTTTGTCAAATAAATCAACCCCATGGCTATTAAATGCACTCCTTCATCCTGCCATATAATTGCCACATTTGGCCCTTTTAGTACCAATGTACCAGCACTGTTAAGACCAAGACTCTATTTAAACGAATCAAGCCCTATTGCAGTTTACGTACATTTGTTTTAAACTATTCTTAACTGGACTTAAAAAGAGGAACGGAAATGGCCGAAGTGCTCGATTTGGCCACAATCGTGAAACAAAACCCTGAGGCCATGAAGCTGGTTAAGGAGCTCCTGGCAGGGAACCTGGATGAAATTAATCCAGTCACCGATCCAGCTACTGAGTCTGGTTTCACCTACCCTCAGGTAGAAAGCTCATTGGGGTTAACCACCCAAGAAGCTATAACTACTATGGAGCTCCTGGCTAACGAAACCATACTTAAGAAGTATATTTATGACAAGCTTCTATTCTGTCCCCACTGTCAGTCCCCAAATTTAAAACACGGGCTTGGCTGTCCTAAATGTGGCTCCGGAAATATAACCAAGGGACGAATTCTAGAGCATTTCGCCTGCCGCAACAACAGTCTCGAAGATGAGTATATGGACAGCGGGAAATACATATGTCCCAAATGCAAACAAGAGCTCAGATTCCTCGGTACCGACTATCAGAGTCTCGGTATTAATTACAAGTGCCACGATTGCGGCACAATATCAAGCAAGGCTAATTCTAACTTACAGTGTCTCAAATGTTCGCTTTGCTTTACCGAAGATGAAGTCAAAGAGACACTAATGTGCTCCTACCGATTTAATGAGGAAAAAAGACGCTGGCTGGAGTTCGAGCTTGGCGGAAAAACTCAATTCGTGGACTTCATCAGAAACCAGGGCTACGAGGTGGCCGAGAATGCCAAGGTCGACAGCACAACCAAATCAGGAGCTAATCATGTGCTAGACATCGTGGCACGACGAGATGATGGTTTGATAACTTACACAATCGGCATCGGTATACTGATCGACAGCCTGGGAAAGGATGTGGGCTTAGCTGAAATTTTTGCCTTTGATAACAAGGTCTACGACCTGGGTATACATGACAAAGTTTTGCTAGCGTTGCCCAAGCTCAGCCCTGAAGCCGGACAATTCGCCCGGCAGCAAAGGATTAAAGTCATTGAGGAAAAAGACTTTGAAACCATCCTGAAATCGCCTCCAACTCCAAAACAAAAACAGTCAACCTCCAAGCCTTTCGTCTTTGAAACTAGAGCCAAACTACTGGAACATCTAAAGGATGCCGGATACAAAATTGAGGAAAAAGCCAAAGTCTTGGGCAGGTCTGGAGTTGAGCATACCTTCGATATCCTAGCCACTAACGATGATGGTATTATCACACATACATTGGGCATAAGCACGATGGTGGCAAAAGATGAGATTGGCTTTGATGCCGTGTCATCGTTCGATACCAGGGCTTATGATGTAGGCATACACGATAAACTGCTGCTCGCCTGCCCCAAGCTCAGCCATGAAGCTTATCAGATCGCCCGATACCAGAGTATCAAAGTCATCGAAGTTAACGATCCAGCTAAGTTAACATAGGATATACCTACATCAACCCGCACTCAGAATCTCCTTGGTTTCCGAACAAAGCACCTCGCCAGCATGAGTATCGCAGATCCATGCCGATTTCAAAATAGCTACTTGAGTTCATGCTAAGTGAAGAGCTTCCAATCCAGAATGGTGCTAAAGTGCCTACGACTAGTACTAATTTACTACTCGCACACATACGAAATGACCACCTTTCCATATTGACGCCCTGACCTTCATGATATAATATGAATCTGTCCAAATCAGTAAATAGCAATGGAAGGGGGTAACCTTTATTGGCAGAAGTTATCTTGAAGGACGCGTTAGCCGAAATGGCAAGGCAACTGCCCGGCGTCTGGATGGTTATAGTAGCAGATAGTGATGGACTGCTGCTTGGATCCTGGGTGTCGCCGGACAATAAGCTGCCTCCTGAATCACGCGGCCAGTTTGTCAACTTGCTTAAAAACACGATCGTTGCATTCCAACAGTCGGCTGTCGGACTCAGCAGACTCGAAGATATGATAGTCATTACAGCCTTCAGCTACCTGCTAATCAAGCAAATATGTGATGGAGCTTGCTTCCTGGTCGTAGATTCCCCTCGTACTGTGCCTCTGGGCATGATACTTATGGCAAGCCATAATTATGCCCCCAAACTGGAGCAGGGTATACCAGGCCACGAGCTATTGCCACGAAGATATGGCAGCACAGGAGGAACAATCCTGCCCTGAAGCCAGAGGCAAACAGCAATGAAAAAGGCCCTGGTAGCTATATATTAGGGTCTAAAATTGCATTTCTGCAGACTTATGCATTATTATGCATAAAATAAGGCACAGTAAAGATGGCAAAAGCAGATACTAATACAACTCCTGAGAACCAGTTCCTGGAACGGCTGAAGCAGCATGGTTACAAAGTAACCAAAAATGTAAAAGTTAAAGGTAGTTCAGGAACCGAGCATACCTTTGCCATGATGGCTAACAAGGATGATGGTTTTTTCAATTACAATGTTGCCATCGCCTCATCTGCCAGCCGGCACGAAGAAGTGGGACTAGGTGCTGTAATAAATTTCGCCGAAAAAGCCAATGATGCCAACATCCTTGATAAAGTCTTTATCGCCATCCCCAAACTCGGTATAATGGGCGCCAATTTCGCCCAGCAACAGGGGATAAAAGTACTTAACGAGGAGGATTTGAAGGCCTTTCTGGATACGCTGCCACCAGCAGTAAACAATAATCATAATTCCGTTGAATTCAGCAACAAATCTAAGCTCCTAAAATCTTTATCTGAGCATGGTTATAGACTCGAGGAAAAAGCCAAAGTAAAAGGTGAGTCGGGAAATGAGCATACTTTTGAAATACTAGCTTATCTTGACGATGGCATTATCACACATCCGATGAGTATAGATTTCCTCTCCGGAGACGGCGAGATAAAGGCAGACGTCGTGTCTATGCTTGATGCTAGATCTCAAGATACTGGCATTACCCGTAACGTACTCATAGCCTCACCTAAACTCAGTCCTGAAGCCACGCAAATCGCCGAGAAACAGCAGATAAAAGTCTTTGAAGTTGACAAGGCAACTCCAGATGAGCCAGCCACTGGACCCCCTGCAGCTAAAAATACACCTGCGCAGCAAAGCACAGAGCCAACAACCAAGACAACCGAACCGGCGCCTGCGCAACAAAGCAAGGGGTCAACAACCAAGACAACCGAATCGACACCCGCTGAAACGGTGGCTGCAGGGCCATCCTCCGGCGTCGCCAGACTTAACGTACTGGCTCAAGCTCCAACACCAGAAGCTCTTAATTTGATACCTGAAAACTTAGCCAGAAAGCACAATGTCGTACCTCTGGCAATCGAAGATGAAACACTAAAAGTAGCTATGTCCAACCCCGATGATATATTGGCTATTGAAGCCCTGGCTGCTCGAACCAAAAAGAGGATCGTAGCAGTACCGGCATCAGCAACTGATATCCGAGAGGCTATTGATTTCAACTATCAGGCTTTCGGAGAGATTGCCAAGCAATTCGGGTCTGTAGTGCCAACTGCAGAGGCCGCATCTGCAGACAAGGCCGCCGCTGCTATAGCTGATGACTCGCCATTAGCTAAGGCACTGAATCTACTAGTCGAAGAGGCTGTGAAGTCACGGGCTTCTGATATCCATATCGAGCCTGAAATAGACAGGCTCCGTGTCCGCTACCGTATCGATGGTATTCTTCACGAGGTCACCTCCCTACCCGTCGGTGCTCATGGCCCGCTCATTTCCCGCATCAAGATTCTTGCCGGTATGAATATCGCTGACCCACGTCGTCCACAGGATGGCCAGTTCTCATTTGTCTCCCCAGGAAGAGATATTGATATACGAGTAGCTACCATCAGCACTGTCCATGGCGAAACGGCAGTGCTTCGTCTTCTGGACAAAGCAATGGCAGTCATGTCTTTGTCTCAAATCGGCTTCCTGCCTGAGAGCCAAGAGAAATTCGAACGCATGCTCATGGCACCTTACGGCATGCTTTTACTCAGCGGTCCTACTGGTGCTGGCAAAACCACCACCCTTTATGCCGCAGTTAACTCATTAGACAAGGTGGGCCACAATATCATAACCATTGAAGACCCCGTCGAGTACCGTTTCCGAGGCATAAATCAAATACAGATAAACCCAAAGGCTGGTGTAACCTTTGCCAGTGGGCTGCGAGCTATTGTCCGTCTAGACCCCGACGTTATCTTAGTTGGTGAGATCCGTGACAACGAGACAGCTGATATAGCCACTCAGTCCGCTCTCACCGGGCACTTAGTTCTGTGTTCCGTGCACGCAAACGATACTGTAGGCGTCCTGTTTCGACTTATTGACCTTGGTGTTGAACCTTTCTTGATATGCTCAGCAGTTATCTGCATCGTGGCTCAACGAATGGTTCGGCGCGTTTGTCCTAACTGCACTCACAAGGTCACCGCACCCATGGTGGAGCAAGCAGCTTATCAACGCGAAATGGGCGAGGAACGCAGCGAGTTTGATTACGGCGCTGGCTGTAAAGCCTGTACCTACACCGGCTATCTGGGCAGGACAGGTCTCTTCGAAATCCTGACAATCAGCGATGACATCAAACGCTCAATTGTTACCGGTGCTTCTGCTACCGACATTCGTGCCCAGGCAATCCAAGAGGGAATGATAACTCTAGCCAAAGACGGCATGATTAAAGCCAGTAAGGGTATTACCACGCCCTTCGAAGTCCTGCGCAATGCTTATACAGCGTCAGATTAAGGCTAGAGAGGATAGTTGAATGAACTACAGAATGTTATCTCAAAAAGTTAGCAAAGAAGGGAACCAGGAGGGGGTAGATTGAAATGGACTATTCCTATCTCGGCTACACTGCAGACAGGCAAATAGTCAAGGGAAAGGTTTCAGCCGCGGATGCGCAGTCCGCCGCCGAAATGCTGAGCAATTTTGGCTATCGCGTAGTTAGCCTCAAGCCAACATCTACCTTTTTGCCCACTACAGGGGGATTTCTCAAGTCAAAGGTCAAGGTAAGTGAGCTGGTTACCTTCTCCCGACAACTATCGCTACTCCTCCAATCGGGTGTAGGTATCGTCCAGTCACTGGAGCTGCTCAGCGCTCAGTCAACAGATAAAGCACTGAAGACGGTGCTTTTTGAGGTAGTTAACGACCTTCGCCGTGGTAAGAATTTATCCACAGCCATGGCCGAACACCCCCACGTCTTCTCAACGCTTTACTGTAAGTTGATAAGTGTCGGCGAGCAAACCGGTTCGCTTGAAGCCGTGCTCAGAAACCTGGCCGATTACACCGAGCGTCAAGCCGCAGCTACAGCTAAAATTAAGCAGGCAATGATGTATCCTGTCATTGTCTTCTGCTTAGGCCTCGCTGTTGCTGCCATCATGATATTTGTCCTCATGCCAGCCTTGGTTGACATGTTTGCCCAACTAGGCGGCACCTTGCCCCTACCCACCAGGATACTTCTATCTACAATGACCTTCCTACAGAGCTACGGCGTGTATCTGCTGGTGGTTATCTTAGCTGTAGGCATAGTCGGCTTCTTATATTTCCGAACGCCGAATGGGCGTTATAACCGGGACAAGTTGCTTCTAAAGGTGCCGGTTATCGGGCGTATCGCCTTGGTGAACGAGCTGTCGCGGTGCTGCCGCAGTCTGTCACTGCTATTTCATGCTGGATTGCCACTGCCTGAAGTTATGACCTTAACCACTCGAGCCACCGGCAATAGAGTGGTGGCTAGATCCCTTAGCGAGGTGGAGCAGGACATGCTCAGGGGACAGGGACTGGCTACACCTATGAGCAAAAGAGAGGTTTTCTTGCCCTTGATGGTAGAGATGACCAAGGTCGGCGAGGAAACCGGCAACCTCGATGAGTCACTGATTGTAGTGGCTGAAAACTACGAAATCGAAGCCGACAGGCGAACACAGACCCTGCTCGGCATGATAGAGCCAGCAATGACCATAGCCATGGGACTGGGCGTCGGCTTTCTTGCACTTTCTGTATTCATGCCCATCTACAGCTCCCTCAGCCTTGTAGGTTAGGAGGCTAAATATAAATGAATAAAAGGCGGCGACGGGTAGCATTCCCGGCCTTTAGCCAGGCTCGGAAAGGTGAGCGAGGCTTCACCCTTCTTGAAGTCCTCGTGGCTCTAGGCATACTGGCTGCGGTTGCCGTCGCCTTCCTGATGAGCATGACAACTTCATCCAAGGCAGTAATGATCAGCCAGGAGAGTGTAGCCGCCGAAAGCTTAGCCAAGTCACAGATGGAAGTCATCAAGAACTGGCAATACGACGATACAAATAATCCACCTTATTACGAGGATGCGAAACTGACCGACATTCCCGATGGCTACGACATCAACATCGCCGCAGTTCGCCTGGACCCCAAAGAGGATACAACCGCCAACGATGATGGGCTTCAGGAGATAACGGTCACCGTTACCCGTGACGCAGAGGCAACTTACACTCTGATTGGACACAAGGTGAAACCATGAAAATGAAAACGAAAACCAAGGAAATGGGCTTTACCCTGATAGAGCTACTGGTTGGCTTGGGCATAGCTGCTTTCGTCGTGGGTGCCGCATCAATGGTCACCATATCCATGATGCGATTAACCCCCCAGAATAATGACTGGGCTGTTGGCTTACGCCAGGTGCAGAACGCCGGCTACTGGATCTCCCGCGATGTCCAGATGTCTCAAGGGTACATCGCAGTGGGCACCTGGCCGAACGACACATTCCTGACCATGATAGTGCCCCAATGGAACGACAGCACGGCGCAAGCCGACAATATAACGTTTGCATATGAGTTCGAGGATATGCTTGGTGGCCTGAAAAGGCTGATGCGGAATAACCAAACCGACGGAGGGGGAATCGTTATAGCCGAATATGTTTCCAACGCGGTGGCTAATTATGACAGCGGTACTCTGACCTTTACCATAACCACCACTTCCGGTGAAATTGAAGTTAGCAAAGACTATGAAGCAATGCAAAGATTCCATGATCAGTAACCGTAGCCGGGGTGACATGAAACTATTGAAAAAAATACTCAGAATTGAATCCGGTCAGATTCTGCCCATAGCGCTGGTTCTGATGGTGCTGGGAGGCTTGCTTATTGTGCCTACACTCAGACTCATGACCACCAGCCTCAATACCAACCGTTATGTTGAGAGGAACAATGTGGAGCTTTACGCCGCCGATGCCGGCATAGAGCAAATCATATGGAATCTACGACACAACCAATACGACCCCCAATTGAACCCTGACGGGTTTACAGTGCTACAGGACGGCGATGATCCGGTTACACTAGAATTTAATCTAAACGACAGGGTAGTTGAAGTAGAGGCATACAAGCCGACTGGCGAGCCATTACGAATTACCTCCACCGCCACAAGCACCGATGGGCACAGCACTACAATCGTATGTCGTGCCAATGCGCAGGCTGACTACTCCTACTTCTTCGATGCCGCTATCACCTCCGCCGGTGATGTTACCATCAAGCCAGGCACAGAGGTCACGGGCGATGTTGTATACGGAGGTGATTTGACTAACCAAGGCACAATCGATGGTGACGAAGTACAGGAGGGCAGCCTAGAGGACAACTGGCCCGATGCCGAGTATCTTTACAACTATTATTATGAACAGGTGGAAACTGCGCCTACCCTCCCCGACGGAACTACAATCAACATCGATGGTTACACCATTGCCAACCCATATCATATAGGACCAGTACGCGCCCTGGGAGACCTGACTTTCACCGGTCAAGGATTTGCCAGGCTTGACGGCACACTTTTTGTGGAGGACGACCTTAATGTCCAGCCTCATTGCACCATAGACCTGAACTACAATACCATTTTTGCCGCATTTCCATATCCCGATCCCTACTCTAGTGGCGACACTGCTATCAACTTTCAACCTGGCAGCTTCCTCGTTGGCTCGGGCTGTATCATCGGCATAGGCGACATTAATTTCCAGCCACACCTCGGTGCCGGAGAAAAGATTATCGGCGCCGACGAAGAACTAGAGTGCCAAGCCGCAGCCCCGGCAGACACTCTGCTTCTATCCAGATTCCGGGCAGAAGTAAGCGGCGAAGTCAAATTCATCAGAGTCTCATGCTTAGACTCAGGTGATATAAAAGTTGCCATGTACCAAGCTGACGGCGCTGAAGGCGGCCCAGGCACCCTAATGAATGTAAGCAATGAAGGCGACGGCACAGCAGTAATCGAAGGCAATAACGACATCGACTTCCCCGAAACACCTGTAACCGCTGACACTTACTATTGGCTGGCAGCCATTGCCAACGAAGATATGATCTGCCAGAATACCGATGAGGGTACCAGCCTATATAAAACTACCCCATACTCATCAGCTGACTTCTACAACCCAGAACTTCTAGAAGACCTTCAATCTCCAGCAGAAGCAACAACATATCTTTTATCGGGCTGTGCTGTCCCCTTTACATTCATCATGTCAGTCGAGGGCACTTCTACCGTAAAGCCTCAGGGCACCATCTACGGGTCTATAGCCGGCAACGCCGAGGTCGAGCTGTTTCCCGGTAATACTCTTACTTTGACTGACGTGCCGGCTTCAGGTCTGGAGTTCCCCGGCATGATGCCCGGCGGTGGTAGCAGTACTACCGGCGCTCCACCAATAGTACTTACTTACTCCATTCAGTAGCGCTTCAAAACACCAATCAGAAGTCAAAAAATAAAATGGGCGACAAAAATGCGAACTTTCCGCTCCGGCGCTACGCAATAGATAGTGCCCAGCGAAAACTTATAAGCTCGCCCTTTAAATTCACTTTTGAATTTTAATCTGTTATTTTGCCGTTTACCTTTACACCCAACTTCAAATAATCACACCTTTGTCTTTTTTCAAGAAAACGTGCTAAACTAGATTTGAAAATGACTCAGCCTGAGGCACCGGAGGAAAAGAAAAAAGGCTTAACTGGCAGCCTGCCCAAGATAGGGCGATTGAGCCAGCTTATCCTGCTTATCGGAGTATTCCTGATTATCTTCGTCCCCTTGTGGTTCCTAAATCAGCAACAGTCGGGAAGGCAAGCTGAGTTAAGGACGACGCTTACCAATTTGACCAGGGTGCTAGCAATAGAGGAAGCACCGGAAGCCAAACTTGAGGCTGAGCTAGCGCAAGCTACGGCAGAGACGGAGGCGACGAAATCCACTTTCCCCACCACCAGCCAATCGCCCGAAATACTCGATAGCCTCATAGAGCTGGCTGAACTAAATGACCTGTGCATTTATCAGACCAAGGTAGCACTTTACGAGCCACAGGACAAAGACAAGGCAAGAGCAATAGGGTCGATGCTGAGCATCGGGATTGCGCTAAGAGGACAGATACCCAAGTTCCAGAACTTCCTCCTGGCTCTGGATGACCTGCTTCCGACATCGCAGATCAAGGAGATAACCTTTGAAACTGCCGTAGGCTGACCATTGACTTCGCCCTCCGTTGGAGGGGCAGAAGAGCATACCTCCGGCATCGTTATAGACATACTCTGCTATGAAGAGGGTAAGTAGCAACTATGATCACTTTAGATATTGAAGATACAGCTATAAAAATGATGGTTGTCAAAGGAAGGCGAGTTGAAACAGCGATGGGCTTGCCGCTGGAGCCAGGCATGGTCCATGACGGTGTCGTCACTGATACCGCTTCGGTCAGCCGGCGCATTGTCGAGCTCCTGTCAGCTCAGGGCATCAGCGAAAGAAAAGCTGTGGTCAGCATCAGCGGCATCCATTCTATATACCGCACGGTCACCATACCTAAAATACCGAAGAACCTGCTAAATGAGGCAGCCCTGAGAGAAGCAGAAAGGGCGATGCCTGTGCCACTGAACGAGCTCTATATCTCATGGCAGGCAATACCCGTGTCAGACATAGAGATTACCTTGTGCATTGTCGGCTTGCCACGCAATACAGTTGATGCCATGCTGGACACACTGCGTCAGGCAGGACTACAACCTGAAGCCATCGACGTTAGACCTCTAGCCATCGCCAGATTGGCTGATGAAAGAAATGCCATAATAATGAATGTCCAACAGAATGGATTTGACATCGTTGTCATGGTTGGCGGCATTCCCGAATTGCTCCGCAGCCTGCCCTTCCCAACCAGTGCCGAGTCCATAGCTGACAAAATATCCGCGGCAAAAGAGGAGCTGGAAAGGACCATTGTCTTCCATAATTCAAGCCAAACGGAAAGCCCTATCGCTAACAGCACAGCAGCTTTTATCAGCGGCGAGCTGGGAGAGATGCTGGCAGGAACAATAGAATATCGGCTTAAGCCATTGCCTCAATTTCTGTCTTACAGCAGCAGCTTGAACCCCAATGAATATGCAACGAACATCGGTCTGGCTCTCAAGTCTATGCGTCCTGATAGCAATCAGACACAGGTAAACATAAATGCCTTGCCAGAAACTTATCTGCCCAAACCTTTCCCCGTCATCCAATTCGCCTCCTGGGCATTCATACTTGTAGCCATCGCCGCAATTTTAGTGCTAGCGGTATCAACGATGCGGGCATTCAGCCAGACTCAGCTCCTGCAGGCTCAGGTCAACAGCGCCCAGGCCGCGATTGAAGGCCGGCAGGGAGCTGAAGAAGCACTTTCGCAACTGCAAACAAAAATCACCGGAGCCGAAAAGACGCTTGACCGCTTTAAAGCGCCGCTGGATTATGCCGAGGAACAGCGGGCAAAGGTTAATGGCGATTTAAGCAGAGCAACCAGCCTGTTACCAGGCATTATCGATGTAACTATAATCGAATATGACGAGGCAATAAAAGAAAAAGAAATAACCCATACCTTAGTCATACAAGGCATAGCTCCCGATGAAACGACGATCGTGAACTATGTCCGCGAATTGAGAAACTCCGGCCAGTTCTCCGCAGTGCTGACAACAGAGATGGATGAGATACAATTCAACGAGTGGACCTTTAAGGTGACCTGCTTTAGCAAATCAGAAAATCCATCTTTAGTGACATATCAACAAGTTAAATAAGCAATAAGCAATTCCCAAAAATGATAAGGCAGACCCCTGAGGGGTCTGCCTTATATTCCTAATTAAAAGGTTTCTACTAAGCAAGCATCAATATGATGCTACGGGACGCATGGGGGATAGGTTAGCTGGTCTATTACGACGCCGGTACTGGCATTAATATTATACGTGCCATGTGGGGTGCTCAGTAAGTATGTGAGGGTGACCAACTCACCCGTCGTATCACAGTCAGCGATTGGATTATCAATCATGCAAGCTGCCACAGCCGTCTGCACATTGTGCAACTCAGTTGAGGCCGCCTCTGTGCATCCCCTGCCTATGAACTGGGTGACACCAAGGGTGACCACGCCAGCCAAGGCTGCCAGGATGCCGATGACCACCAGCAACTCGATGAGAGTAAAGCCCTTCTCACCGCCTCTATCAACCCTCTGCATGACTTTTACTAGCTTTTTCACTGCTTTATTTTCCTACTCGGAATTTGCTCGGCTTGAGCAAGCATCAACATGATGCTACGGGATGCATGGGGAATAGGTTTGCTGCGATACCGCGCCGGTGCTGCCGTTAACGGTATACGTGCCATGTGGGGCATCCAACAGGTATGTAAGGGTTTCCAGCTCGCCGGTCGTATCACAGTCAGCGATTGGATTATCAATCATGCAAGCTGCCACAGCCGTCTGCACATTGTGCAACTCGGTTGAGGCCGCCTCTGTGCATCCCCTGCCTATGAACTGGGTGACACCAAGAGTGACCACGCCAGCCAGGGCTGCCAGGATGCCGATGACCACCAGCAACTCGATGAGGGTGAATCCCTTTTCACCATCTCTGTAAACCCTCCGCACTGCTTTTACTAGCCTTCGCATCGTGTTCGACCTCCTTTCTTTCGTATTTGTTCACCTAAAACTTAGGTGTACAAGTTCATCTTATACCCATCGTATTAAAGCATCAATAGAAAAATGTAGCCATTTGGTACGTTAAAACATGGTAATTTAGTACTATATTGGTATAAAACAGCCTCACCACGCTATTAAAGAGGCCCCAAATACCAATTCCTAACTTATCTGCCATCTTGATTGCCAGCTTTCAATGTGGCTTTTTCACTCGGCTGACAGCATCCCCAAGAAAGTCTTATAATAGCAGTGCCAATGGAAAACCAAAATACCGGTGTCACCATCTACACTGTTCTGCAATCCTCTAAGCCACCAGGCCTGCTATTTGAACAAAGCTCTGCTGCTTCAATTTCTGGTTATTTCGATGCTGGCATTCTGGGTGGCTGACTGGATCCTCAATCGAGCCAGCTACAAGGGACAAAAATGGCAGGGTATCTTCACCTCTCCACTACACCTCACAATACTGATCTTTGGTTTATTGACAATCCTGGCTACTGCAGTTTCCATAACCCCGGCTATAAGCTTCTGGGGAAGCTACTTCAGAAAAGCGGGGTCGCTCACTCTGGTATGCTGGATACTCTTCTTTCTCATCCTGGCTCAGCAGCTCAGAAACAGAACACAGTTGCTAAGAGCTATATATACATTGCTTCTGTCATCAGGCGTTGTATCCATTTTGGGCATACTGCAGCACTTCTTCCCCGGTATACTGCCTAACCTCGAATGCACCGGCAGGATATTCTCCACTCCCGGCAATTCTATCTCCCTCAGCGCTTTCCTGGCTACGGTTATTCCATTCAACCTGGCCATCTCGGTATATTTGTGGAGCAAGAGAAAAGAAGGAAACAATGCTCGAATACTAATCGGCCTGGTCATTCTGCTCGCCCTACAGCTCTGGTGTCTCTGGCTGGCACAATACTCCATCACCATTCTCTTATACATCATAGCCCCCATAATCTTCATAATATTGCTGGGCATAGTCAAGCGAAAGAGGCTCATGCTGAGCCTCGGTGCATTATCCCTGCTTGCGCTTATAATAATAGCCGGCTTGCTTCTGACACCGTTGCTGCTTTCAGGCCCCAGTGTCGAGCTCCCTGAACCAGAAGATTTGAAGCCTGTTCCTACCTCTGAAGAGCTGGGACTGCAAACTCTAGGGTGGAGAGTGGAATACTGGCAGAGTTCTATAAATATTGTCACAAAGTCACCCGAAGTCCCTTTTTCCAGCGACAGGTTCCATAGTTTGCGGAGGTTTATCGGCTACGGTCCGGAGACATTCATCGTCACCTTCCAGCTTTTCTTGCCCGAAAACATGGCGGAGCATCACAATCTTCTGTCCGCTCCGCTCACACGACCACACAACCATTATCTATATCTGGCCAACTCAATAGGGCTACTGGGGCTAATGAGCTTTATATCAATCCTGGCTGTCTTCTTCTACCTTTGTTTTCGCTATCTCCGCAAGGCAAAGACAGACATCGCTAAGCTAGTCTTAATAGCCATGGTGGCTGGCATGGCTCAATATTTGGCTGACATCTTTTTTAATCCGGTTACAATATCACCGGAGCTTGTGTTCTGGCTTACACTGGGCTTTATCCCAGTTATCGGCAGACTGGCTACTGGCGATGAGTCTGAGCAGACTAAGAAGATAGCTGGCTCGACTCAGCCTGATAACAGTCAGAAATATTATGTCAGCAAAAGCAGGCGCTATATATCTGCGTGCTGTGCCCTACTGTTAATAGTTATCGGCATCGGCATCACTATCAGACCATTCCTGGCCGACATGTATCTGCAAAAGGGATTTAACCTCCAGGCAAGGCAAAGTGAAAAAGCCGTACTTGCCTTCGATGAAGCAACGAAACTGGCACCGGGGGAAGCCATTTACTGGCACTGCCTGGGTTTGTACGAGTTCTCTGTGGCACGCATTGTAAAGGAAGGCAATCTGAAGACAGAGATTTTGACTCTATCAACCAGCGCCTTCGAGAAAGCACGAGAACTGGAGCCTTATATTGCCTACCGATATCATGTTCTTGCTGATGTCTATGCCTACTGGGCAAATACAGGAGACATAGATAAGTGGCCCCTAGCTCTACCCCTATACGAAAAAGCGTCACAGTTGATCCCTGACAATGCCATTATATTGAATAAGTGGTCGCTGGCATTAATCGTCAAAGGTGATTTGGACGAAGCTCGAACAAAGCTACAATACGCAGCATCCATTGACCCCGGCTGGGCAGAGACTTCTTTCCTGTACGGACTTCTGCTGGCTAAGGAAGGGGAAAATGATGAGGCTGTGCTTAAGATTACCACACCGATACAGGACAACCCAGCCAATCTCGATTACTTCATCGACCTGTGCAGACATCTCGCCCTGTACGACACGATAAGCCCACTGACAGATGCCCTGGAAACCAGCATAGACAAAGCGTCCGATGACTGGATTGCCCATGCCCTGCTCGGAATCACCAGCCTGTTCCATGGTAACCTTGATAAGAGCCTCGATGAATTCAACACTTCTATGCTGTTGGTGCCAGGCGAAGATGCCGGATACCTCTTCCGCACCGTCTTAAAGCTCTCCGCTTTGAGCCCACAATTCAAAACAGCACTACCCGCCGTGGCTACTGAATGGCGAGCCAAACTGGCCCAAAGTCCTGAGAGAGATAAACTGCTCTCTGAGCTAGATAAGTTACTGGGCACGTCACAATGAGTCAATTAATACCGTTTCCTAATTTTTACTTTATGTAAACTAAATCCCCTACCATCATTTCCCCAGGGCTTTACTCTTCATGTCTTTAATGCCAAATTTGTCTCATTTTGCTATCATATTGCCATATTACAATTAAATGTCTTCGGACTGCATGGCGAGCTAGCTTGGACAACAGAGATATCTCCAGAGAAAGTGGCACAGTCGGCAAAGATATTATCCGTAATATAGCCGAATCTGCAGAGACGTATACCAACCCTGATGGCAAGAAATATCCCGTTATCAATCTGAAAGCTGTGACTTCCATTTCTCAAGCACAGAGAATCGCAGCTAGAGACGTAGAAATAGCCGCCTTAAAGCAGGGCATCACTCCCTGGCATTATCTCCGCAATATAGGCACAATCGGCATGGACGGGCAGATAAAGCTTTTGCGATCAACCGTGGCCGTAGTGGGCGCAGGCGGGCTAGGCGGAACCATAACAGAACTACTGGCCAGGCAGGGAATAGGACATATAATCATTATTGATAATGACCGTTTTGCCGAACAGAATTTGAACAGGCAGCTTCTATCCACAGAAAAGAACCTCGGCGATTACAAAGCCACCGTGGCAGCAAAAAGAGTTAAAGATATAAACTCAGCAGTCACGGTTACAACATTTTTGAAGAAACTAACCGAGAAGAATGCTCACAGGCTGCTCAACGGCGCCAATGTAGTGGCTGATGGGCTGGATAATCTGCCATCACGCTTTGCAGTTGAGAAAGCCTGCCGTGATTTAGGTATTCCCTATGTCTATGGAACGATTGCTGGCTTCATCGGACAGCTAATGACTATCTTCCCGGGAGATACCGGATTGTCTTGCATTTATGGTCGCTCCGACAGCCTTCCTGAGAAGGGCATAGAGGTGAAAATCGGTAATCCGTCAGCTACGCCGGCAATGATTGCCGCCTGGCAGGTTCAAGAAATAGTCAAGATTATTACCGGAATCGGGAAACCACTTCGTAACCATCTTCTCATACTGGATGCGATGGAAGGTACTGCTGACAAAATCAAATTGAGCGGGTAGTAAAATGGCATCAATCGCTGTAAAGTTCTATAGCCTCTGGCGGCAATATTTAGGCGTAGACAACGCCACCGTGCAAGCTGACGGCTTAGACGAGGCTCTGGACCAAGTTGAAGAAAGGTTTGGGCCTCACCTCAGGGAACAACTCCGAGGTGAAGGCGTCCAAGTGGATGGGAAGATTCAAGATTACTCGCTTATTTTGCTTAACGGGACCAGTCTACGTAATCTCAAGCAGACCAGTCTGAAGGAGGGGGATGTTTTGCAAATCTTCCCTCCTGCCACTGGTGGATGAGAACCAAGATATGTGGTTAGCTCTTTTCTTCTTGCTCGGTGCCGCCGTGGGCAGCTTTATTAATGTTATTGCTGACCGCCTGCCAGCAGGTAAATCAATCATATCGCCGCCATCCCATTGCACCGACTGCAAGCGTGAGCTTTCAGCCAAAGACCTTATTCCAATCTTCAGCTATCTGTGGCTTAAAGGGCGCTGCCGCTACTGCGGCGCAACCATTCCCAGGCGTCTACTCTGGGTTGAGTTAGGCACAGCGATTCTATTTGCCTTCTTATACTGGCATTACGGTCCTAGCTGGGAGCTGGCACTAGTTGCCTTATACTGCTGCTTGTTCATCATCCTTTTGCTCATCGATCTCAAACACAACATACTGCCGAATAAGATAGTTTATCCGGCAGTAATTTTTGCCATAGCTATAGCTGCCCTGGGCTCTATATTCGGCTTTGAACCGGGATACATCGCCGGCACCGGCTTTCGGCTCTGGATCGTCGATGCAGCCATCGGCGGTGGCATCGGCTTTGTGCTGCTACTCCTTCCAGCCCTCCTTTACCGTGGCAGCATGGGCTGGGGAGACGTGAAGCTCGCAGCATTAATAGGCCTGGTCATCGGCTTCCCGCTGGTCTTTATAGCTATGTTTTTAGCTATGGTTGGCGGCGGCTTAATAGCTGCAATTTTACTACTATCCAAATTGAAAAGCCGAAAGGATGCCATACCTTTCGGCCCTTTCCTATCCCTAGCCGCCATGGCAACATTGTTCTGGGGAAACAACCTGCTTAACTTGATAATTCCGTCATAAGCTCCTCCGTCATACTAAAGTATGACCTTGCATCATCAAAATGCCTGACTCTGAATTCACCCCCTTTCTATGCACAAAACCAGCCATCCTCTTGATTACGAAATGAAGTCAGTATTATAAAATTAAGTGAATTACTTAGCGGCAAGGTCTTAACATGCTCAACAAAAGATATAGAGAAAAAGCGGCTGAAACCAAAGAGTTTCAGATTTTCTCTGGTAATAATAGCCTGAAAGTAAAGGGCAAGATTCTTTTCCCCAAAAACTAAGGAGGATGAAATGAGAGTGCTTATAACAGGCGGAGCTGGACGGTTAGGAATAACCGTATGCAAAGCCTTCTTACAAGACGGAGCTAATGTCCGGGTGTTCGATTTGGACACCCCCGGGAACAGAAAAAGTGTCAAAGGACTTAACGGGAAAGCTGAAGTCCTTTGGGGCGACATCACAAAGCCTGATTCAGTTCAGAAAGCATTAGCGGGAGTAGATGCCGTCGTTCACATGGCTGGCATACTGCCGCCAGTGGCATATGAAAAACCCAAACTGGCCCAAAAGGTCAACGTGGATGGCACCAGAATACTCGTCGACCTCATAAAAGAAAGAGGTGGCAATATTCCTTTCCTTTTCACTTCCTCGGTAGCTGCATTTGGCCCCACCCCCCAAGCCACCGAACCCCTCTGTCCCAACAACAATGCGCCCAACCCAAAAGGAGCCTATGGTGAGACCAAGCTCCAAGCTGAAAACATCATCAAGGAATCAGGAATTGACTATGCAATCCTGCGCCTTACCGCAACCATGTACTTAAGCTTCAAAATAAGCGACCTCAGGCGAATGTTTACCGTTCCGCTGAACAATCGCGTTGAGTATTGCCACCCAAGCGACACCGCAGCTGCAATATTAAACGCTGTCAAAAACTTCGACAAGGTGAAGGGAAACACTCTAGTCATTAGCGGCGGGCCTGAGCAAAGAATGCTATACAAGGACATGATTCGTGCCATGATGGGAATTATGGGATTGCCACTACCACCAGCTCGTAAGTTCACCACCAAACCCTATTATCTGGACTGGTACGATACAACCGAATCTCAGGAACTCCTCAAGTTCCAGCGACATACCTTTGCCGACTATCTTAAGGACTATTCGAAGGAACTAGCCAGGCAATACGGCTCTGGCTTCCTACCCTTCATGCGTCGCTTCATCGGACCCGTCCTTGGAAAAGTCATCGTTCAGTTGTTCTAGCAATTTTTTGCTGGAGCTGTTGCATCCTCGGACGCCCTGTGATATACTATTATCCAAGTGAGGCCTTTAAGTCAGTCCAGAGAGGCTGGCAAGGGAAACATGATAAAAGATTGTAGCTTCACAAAGCTTACGTCTCAGGTTGCTTGTTTAGAAACCTCTTGCCAGTTCTCGGCAGGAGGTTTTTCTTATGCCTGAGAGAACCCTCATGTCCGCCGAGGACATACAGCGAGCCTTGGTCCGCATTGCCCACGAGATCGTGGAAAGAAACAAAGGCGCCAAGGATATTGTCCTGGTAGGCATGCAAACCCGGGGGGTCCCCTTATCCGAGCGACTGGCCGCCACTATCCAAAATCTCGAGAAAATTACTATCCCGGTTGGCTCGCTAGATATCAGCCTGTACCGCGACGATATTTCATCGTTACAGCTAAAGCCTGTAATCCACCGCACCGATATCCCAACCGATGTTACCAACAAACAAGTAGTTCTGGTTGATGACGTCTTCTATACCGGACGCAGCATTCGTGCCGCCATGGATGCCCTTATGGACCTGGGACGACCTCAATCCATACAGCTAGCAGTTCTTATCGACCGAGGCCATCGCGAGCTACCCATTCGTGCTGATTACGTAGGGAAAAATATACCCACATCAAGCAACGAGGAAATAAAGGTATATGTTAAAGAGGTAGACGGCGAAGACAAGGTAACCATAGTTCTACCTAACAAGGGGGCAGCCGATGAAAGCGATTGAGCCGAATCCGAGTATCGCGACTCCAGAGACTTTCCCACCACCATCCGTAGACGTGTGGCAACATAATCATTTGCTCGATTTAGATGACTTCACCCAGGAAGAAATCCAGCTTGTCTTAGAAACAGCCGATGCTATGGCAGAGGTACTTACGAGAGAAGTAAAAAGGGTGCCAACATTAAGAGGCAGGACAGTTGTTACCATGTTCTACGAGCCAAGTACACGCACCCGTGCCTCATTCGAGCTAGCAGCTAAAAATCTAAGCGCCGATACAGTGAGCCTCGACGCCTCCAAAAGCAGCATTGTCAAGGGAGAGTCACTGATTGATAGCTTGTGCACCATCCAGGCTTTGGGTGCCGATATTATAGTCATGCGGCATTCACAATCTGGCGCCCCTTATCTCGCCACACAACATGTAAACTGCAGCTTGATAAACGCCGGAGATGGCTGGCATGCCCATCCTTCCCAGGCCCTCCTCGACCTCTATACCATCCGCCGTCACCTGGGTACACTGGCTAATCTTAAAGTGGCTATCATCGGAGACATTATGCACAGTCGGGTAGCCCGTTCCAACATCTGGGGCATGACGACTATGGGGGCCAGGGTGATACTATGTGCTCCACCCACCCTTCTACCACGTGGATTAGATGGCTTTATCGACAACTGCCAGCTACCAAATGTCAGCATCGAAACTGAGATTAAGCCTGCCCTGGAAAACGCCGATGTGGTAATGCCACTAAGGCTACAGATGGAAAGGCAACAAAGCGGACTATTGCCCAGCCTACGAGAGTACATACAGCTTTATCAGCTAACCATGGAACGACTTTCCCTAGCCAAGCCACAGGTCCTGGTTATGCACCCCGGACCTATTAACGAAGGCATCGAGATCAGCCCTGAAGTCGCCCACGGGGCTCAATCGGTAATCGAAGAGCAGGTAACCAACGGTGTAGCCATCCGAATGGCACTGCTCTACTTAATCGCTGGAGGTAAAAACAAATAATGTCCCCTAACCTGCTGATAAGCGGTGGACATATCATCGATCCCAGCCAGGGAATAGATAAAGCCGCTGACCTGCTTATAACCAAAGGCAAAATAGCCTGGCTCGGGGACAAAGGCACAGCACCATCTCAGTCAGATTTAACCACCATAGATGCTGCCGGCCTTGTCGTCTGTCCTGGATTTGTCGACCTCCACTGCCATCTCCGCGAACCGGGCTTCGAGGACAAGGAAACTATCGCCACCGGCACGAAAGCTGCCGCTAAAGGTGGTTTCACCACTGTCTGCTGTATGCCGAACACAAATCCCCCTCTAGATACTCAGGCTTCCATAGATTATGTAAATAAAACCGTTGAGGCTGAGGGTACTGTCCAGGTGCTACCGATAGGCTGCGTAACCAAAGGAAGGCAAGGCAAGGAGCTAACCGAAATGAGCGAGCTGGCTAATACAGGAGTTATTGGCTTCAGCGACGACGGTGACCCGGTAGCCAGCTCACGAATTATGTCACTGGCTATGGATTACAGTCACGCCCTGGATTTACCAATTATTGACCATTGCGAGGATAAAGATTTGAGCGATGGCGGCTATATGAACGATGGCTGGGTATCAACTCGCCTCGGGCTTAAAGGTATACCTAAAGCTGCTGAGGAAATCATAGTCGCCCGTGACCTTGCCTTAGCTCAGCTCACGGGATGTAAGCTCCATATCGCACATGTTAGCACAGAAAGCTCTGTGGAAATTATTCGCCGAGCTAAAGAAAAAGGTATCGCAGTCACTGCCGAAGTAACCCCCCACCACCTGACCCTGACCGAAGAACGAATAATGGACAGCCAACTGGAAAAACATAACCAACTGACATATGATACCAACGCTAAAGTCAACCCACCATTGCGCACCGAGGAAGATATCGCCGCTTTAATCAAAGGACTTAAAGACGGCACTATCGATGCCATTGCCACCGATCACGCTCCCCATACCTCAGTGGACAAAATGTGCGAGTTTGGACTGGCCGCTTTTGGCATCAGCGGGCTGGAAACAGCTCTAGCCTGTCTGCTAAGTCTAGTACATGGTGGGCAACTAGACCTGAAAACTCTAATCTCCAAACTCACCTCCGAGCCAGCCACAATTATCGGCACTAGATACGGAGAGCTCGGCACCTTGAAGACTGGCTGCCGAGCAGATGTCACTCTTTTTAATGACTTCGCTTCTAAAGGCAAGAACACCCCATTCGATGGCTGCCAGTTGAAAGGCAAAGTAATCATGACCATAGTAGCTGGGAAAATAGTCTATAGAGAAAAGCCAGAATAAGAAAGGAGCTAGATTTGCATGCCAAGGCGTAACGATATCAAGAAGGTAATGATTATCGGCTCTGGTCCTATCGTGATAGGACAAGCCTGTGAATTTGACTACTCCGGAACTCAGGCTTGCAAAGCCCTTAGAAGCCTTGGCTATAAAATCGTGCTGGTTAACTCAAACCCGGCTACTATCATGACTGACCCAGGAATGGCAGATGTAACATATATTGAACCGCTTAATCTCGAAATGATGACCCAGATCATCGAAAAGGAACGTCCTGATGCTCTGCTGCCAAACC
>SMTZ1_10000692_pt1 | contig 39436 bp, 24 predicted proteins | sample DeeMarSWOR136_30_FD_25667 | JGI IMG/M metagenome (IMG submission 25667)
TAACAGGAGAGGTCGATGCTGCTATCAATTTGAATTTACAAAGCTTATTGCTTATTTTATGGATGATCACCGCTGGCGTATCGCTGTTAATTCCACTCATTTCAAATATTCGATTTCGGTTACGCTTACATGATGCCAAACCGATTCGACCGAAAGAATTAATCAAAGAATTTGAGAATAGTGCGATAAAAGTTTTTCAGAGTGAAAAAATTAGCATGCCACTGACCTTTGGAATTTTTTCAAAAAAAATATATGTCCCAAGTCAATGGGATAATTGGTCCTCTGATTGCCAAAGGATGATCCTCCACCACGAACTGGCACATATCAAGCGCAAAGATGGACTGGTCAAATTTTTTCAGATTATTGTTCAGTCAATTTACTTTTTCCATCCATTAGTTTGGATTTTAAATACAAGAATTAATCAATATAGAGAAATGGCCTGTGACGATGCATCGGTTGCCACCAAAAGAAATTCCAGTATGGAATATTCCAGGTACCTGGTAAATATTGCTGAGGAGATGACCCTATCGGAATTGAGTTGCTCTTCAGCATCTGCCCTGATCAGGCAGAAAAATGAACTATTAAACCGTGTACAGTATCAAATTAAGGAGGTCACCATGAAACACATTTCAAAAAAGAAACTGGGGGTAATTGTTGCCGTTTTGTTTTTATCATTAGGATTGTTTTCTTTTACGTTTAGCAGCAGCTCTCCACCTGATGAACCTGGTAATTTTGCTGTTCAAAAAACAGGCAAACCGATTAAAGGGGCAAAGGTTAGTATCGAAGAAACAACTTTATGGGCAGCATCGGATGGTGAGGGTAAATATTTCATCACCAATGTACCGCCTGGAGTCTATAATCTTGAAGCCAGGAAAGATGCATATAAAAATGTAATTGTTTCAAAAGTCAGCGTGAAAGAAGCACAAAGTACAAAAATTGATTTCAAGCTGGAACCAGTGCTGATGAAAATTTCTGAAACTGGTGAGGATGCACCACCACCTTCGCCGCCACCTGCCAAAGAAAAATTGGTAAAAGTGAGAGAAACTGAAAAGGATGAGATTCCACCACCGCTGCCTCCACCTATTGACAAAAAGGAACACTGGGTGGATTACGATAATCCGCCCGAAGTGGTCGGTGGCTTTGGAGAAGTGATAAAAGTCTTAAAATATCCCGAAGGCGCAAGAAAATCAGGAGTTGCTGGCTTTGTCCATGTTACGCTCCAAATAGATGAAGACGGAAAGATCGTTGATTCAAAGATTAAAAAATCGCTTCAACCTGACTGCGACAAAGCGGCACTGGAGGCATTGAAAGCAGTAAACTGGAAACCAGCATTGAAGAAGGGGAAACCGGTGAAGGTGTGGGTGACGGTGCCTGTGAAATTTGCGTTGAAATAAAAATTTTTTATTAAATCCCCACTAACAGAACATTAGATGCTTCGGCATTTGCTGATGTCGAAGCATCTAAACTCTAACATTTCATTTGAACAAAGCAAAAAGCCCTACTAAAACAGCAATTTGTCCACACCAGAAAATGAACATCCATTTGATCAAGTTGGCATGAGATACAGCAATTCGTTCATTTACTGAGGAAATTTCAGTCGTAATTCTTTCGTTAACTTTAGATATTTCATCAGTCAATCGTTGATTGATTTTAGATATTTCATCAGTTAATCTTTGACCGATTTTAGATATTTCATCAGTCAATCTTTGACCGATTTTAGATATTTCATCAGTAATTCTTTGATTTACTTTTGCCATCTCATCGGTGAGTCTTCTTTCAAATTTATCTTCCACAAAAAGAAGCACGTCTTCTTTTAATTTTAAATTTGATTTATTGATAAGCTCTATCACGGCATCAACTTCATCATCCGCCCACTTTTCCCTGAGTACACGGGGTACAGCTATAATTTCCATTTTAATCTCCAGAGGTAAATTTGACGCTCAAATATTTTATAATTCTCAGTTATTAATATAACAAAATTTACAATAAAATCAATCAATTTTTTAATAAATTGCTTCCTAAATTTATTTTTAAAATTTCACATTCCGAGTAATGGGAAGTGTGGAACTTTTATCAAAACAAAATCATAAAACAAGTAAGTTTTTTAATTTGGCAAATTGTTCAACTCAGCCGGGTTGGAAATCTAATTAAACTCGGCTTTTTATTTCTGATAGAGGCGTTTAAAATTTGGCACGAATTCTGGTCGTACTCATTTTACTATCAATATTTTCCACAATTTCTTGTGAAAAGAATGAGCCTGTTGGTCCAACAAATTTCGCTCCTGTTTTATCCAATCTAAGCCTCCCCGATTCCGTAATGACAACCTCGATAAGTAACTATATCTTTTCAATTAAATGTTTTGATGAAAACGGTCTTAATGATATCAAAACTGTTCTTTATCAACTGGAATCTTCAGACGGTTCTGAAAAGCAATCCGGACTCATGTATGATGACGGCGATTATGAAATGCACGGGGACAACATTGCGAATGATGGAAAATATACCGTTCGATTTCATGCTGAATTAAATCCTTCCACATACAAGTTTTCTGTTCAAGCTACCGATCAATCAGGATTAGAGAGCAATATTCTGGAGGATTATTTCGAAGTCATCCAGGGGCAAATTAACCAGGCTCCTTTAATAATGAAGTATTTTATCCCTGATTCTGCAATCGTTGATGAAATCCTGCCCTTTAAAATTTGTATTCAAGCTACCGAGCCTGATAGCGGGGATTATATCACAAAAGTGACCTACAAAATTTTAGGACCAAAAATAACTGAATTGGCTGAGGAAGGTGAATTAAATGATATGGGTATAAGTGGCGATAGTCTCGCCAGTGATGGTATTTATTCTATTGAAACAACAACAGCGTTTGCGAATTGGAAATTTGGCGAGTATCATGTTTTGGTTAATGCTTTTGATAGTCATCTGGAAATAAGTAATACGGTCTATGAAATCCTCCCCTGGGTAAAACTGAATGTTGGTGTGCCCCCGCAATTATTAACTCTTTCCGCCCCGGATACTATCAAATTACCAACCTCGACATCACAATCCTATATACTTTCAGTAAATGCAACTGACGGAGATAATAACAAAGATGTTAAAGAAGTATTTTTTAATACGACAAAACCAGACGGTTATCCTTCGAGCGGGAATCCTTTTTTTATGTATGATGACGGAAAAAACGGTGACGCAGAAGCTGATGATAATATTTATTCATTGTTGATATGGATAACTCCAGAGAACACACCTGGAGATTATAAATTTGAATTTCAGGCAAAGGATTATTCAGAATTATTAAGCAATAAAATTATTCACACAATCACGGTAGTGGAGTAGCATGAGAAAACTATTCTTCTTGATTATTATTTTCTGTTTCAGTATTAGTACTGTTCACAGCCAGGTACTACCGAAAACTGCTTTTAATGCTGAGTCAAAGCTAATGGATGGGCTCAAAAGCAATAGCATCACAGATATTGCAATTGTCGATGCGAACACGATCTGGTTAGGGACTGGCCAAGGTCTTTCAAAAACTGAAGATGGCGGAAAAACCTGGAAAACTTTTACGGAAGAAGATGGAATCGGTCGCGGCGGCGTTTCAGCTTTGTGGGTTAAAAGTGATATAATTTGGGTAGCAACAGCTTTCGATACTTTGGTATTGGAAGAGCATTCCCCAGCCGGTGCAGGATTAAGTTATTCAACTGATGGCGGCGCGAGTTGGACCCATATCGATCAACCTTTTCCCAGAAGCGATTGGACAGTCGTAAAAAATGTAACTTACGATATTACTGTCATCGATGCTACAGTTTGGATTGCAAGCTTCGGTGGCGGTTTATTAAAATCCTCAGATATGGGGAAAACCTGGGTCGTTCGTCCTCCAGACGACTATAATTTTAATCCTGACCAATATTTAAATCACCGTGTGTTTTCATTGCTGGCAGTTGGAGACACATTATGGGTTGGTACAGCCGAAGGTATTAATGTCTCGTATGATGCTGGGAAAACGTGGGGAACACAATTCACGCATCAAAATCAAGACGAACCTATTTCTGGAAATTTTGTTGTTTCCCTTGCAGTTCAGCAAGTTGCAGATCAGCAAATCATCTGGGCTGGAACAGCGAATGCAGAAGATCCTGATGAATTTCGGGCAACTTCCTGGACAGATAATGGTGGCAGAAGCTGGAAAACAGCCCTGAATGGCAAGTTCGCATGGAATTTTGCATTCGATGAAAAAGTAGTATACGCAACAACGGACAGCGGTTTTTGGAAATCTCCAGATATTGGGCAATCTTGGGATGTCTTCCCGCAAATTGTCGATCCATCCAAAAATGAAAAATTCTATACAATTGAATATTACTCGGCCGGTATAACTCCCGATAATGTCCTTTGGGTTGGCAGCGCAGATGGCCTGGCAAACACTAATGACAACGGATTAAATTGGAATATCGCCAGGGCGTTCGTAAAGCCGGGGGTGGCTGGTGAACCTCGCGTATACGCCTATCCCAATCCCTTTTCGCCGTTGAGGCATAACCAAATTGGTGGAGACGGCTTCATTCGATTCCAATTTAACACAACAACAAATACCCGGGCAACTGTTCGAATTTTTGATTTTGCAATGGATTTAATTACCACGATTGATGGCGGAAGTTTTCCTGCTGATGGCGACTGGTCTGTTGCCTGGAATGGTAAAACAGAAGATAATAAATTGCTTGCAAATGGCGTCTATTTTTATCAATTGGATTTGGAAGGAGAGGGTAAATTTTGGGGGAAGATTATTATTATCGATTAGGTTCATCAGACTCTTGAGGAAGTATACTCAAAATGAAGTGGTTTTCAGATTTTGAATCCCAAAACCAATTCATTTCATGTATAATATCAATTAATTATGGGAATTAATAAAATCATGAATAGAATAAAAAATATAACCATTTTGATTGTTTTAATTTTGTCGTCCTATTTCAGGGATCTCTATGCCAACGACGGAATTCTCGCAGGAGCTTTTTTAAGAATGGGTTTGGGCGCACGAGCCAATGCCATGGGTGGTGCTTTTACAGGAATTGCCGAAGGCCCTGCAGCAGCTTATTATAATCCAGCAGGAATCCCGTTCATGGAAACACGCGAGTTAATACTTTCTTATCGTTTTCTTTCGTTGGACCGTAATTTTAATTATGTGGGATTTGCAACTGGTATTCGTCCTAAAATTGAAGAAGATGAATCTGACGAAGTCGCCCTGAATGGTGGATTGGCGCTTAGCTGGGTTCATGCAGGTGTTGATAAGATTGATGGTAGAGATTTTTCAGGGAATCATTACCAGGATTTTTCAAATGCAGAACATGCTTTCGCCTTGTCTTTCGGACTCATGCCGTTGGATATTTTGTCCGTCGGACTTACTGCAAAAGTGCTCTATAACCGCCTTCCCAAAATGGGCGACAACGATGCCACGATCTCCGAAACAGGACTGGGACTTGACCTCGGAATTTTGATTAAACCAACGCCTTATTTATCCTTAGGATTCACAGTAAAGGATATAAATGCAAAATACAATTGGAAAACGGATAAACTCTGGGAAAAAGATATCGATAAAATTGATCGCTTCCCCCAAACTTTTCGGGGTGGAATTGCATTACGTTATCCTTATCCCTGGCTAATATTTGCTGTCGATATCGAAAAAAATGATCAGCAAGACATGAAATATTTTGTTGGAACAGAGGCTTTGTTTATGGAAAAAATAGCAGCTAGGGCAGGACTAAATAACGGATCGATTACCTTGGGTGGCGGATATTCATTCCAACTTTTTTCAAAACCAGTACAAATCCAATATGCTTTTGTGACGAAAAAATATGACGTTGCCAGTGAGCATATTTTTTCATGGATTTTTAACCTGTAAAAAAAGATGCCATCTTGTTCTACATTTTGGGGGCATTTAACTTGTAGAACAAGTTGCCAACTTGTCTTACATTTTGTGAGTATTTAACCTGTTGGAGGCGATTCTATCTTGTCCTACAACCACTATTCAAAGGAAATCAAAATGCCAAACAAATCAAAACTGGGATTGATAATTTTGACTTTTACATTAATGATAAATTTAACCACTCTGGCTTTTTCAGCAGATAATCCAGCGAGTACTGGACTTTCTTTTTTAAAACTCGGTGCAGGTAGTCGTGCAGTCGGCATGGGAGAAGCTTACACTGCACTCGCAGATGAAGCCAGCGGAACCTATTGGAATCCAGCAGGACTCACTAATATTAATGGTACAGAATTAATATTCACGCATAACCAGTGGTTACAAGATATTAAGAATGAATTTGTCGCAATCGGATTTCGGGCCGCAAATAGTACTTTTGGAATCAGTTTTATGTCAAATACTGCTGGAGGAATCGAGCAACGGGTAAAAGCTTCGGAGGAGCCGATTGATGTGCTGACTGCGCGGGATATTATGCTGGGTCTATCTTTTGCCAGAGGATTTGGATCAAATATAAGTTATGGATTAACAGTTAAGTATCTGTATCAAAAAATTTATGTTGAAAGCAGTAATGGTTTTGCTGTGGATGCTGGACTCCAGTACACGACTCCTGTAAATGGTTTAAAAGCGGGATTTGCGCTACAAAACTTTGGCTATATGTCAAAGTTGCAAAAAGAATCAACCAAGCTACCGCAAACGATGAGACTTGGGCTTGCCTATCAATTACCCTTCCAAATTTTACAAGGTAATTTTCTGATTGCGTCGGACTGGGTACAAATATTTGAAAGCACATCGCATATTAATTTAGGCTTGGAATACAACTTCATTAACTATTTTGCACTCCGTTTTGGTTTTCAAACTGGATATGATGATAAAGGGCTCCACGCTGGCTTTGGTGTCAATTTTAGTCACTATCAACTGGATTATGCCTATGTTCCATTTACGTCTGATTTGGGAAATTCGCATCGAATTTCGGTTGGAGTGAAGTTCTAAAACTTTTTACTTAAGCTGTATTGATAACGTCATAAATTTAAAAAAATTATTCCCTGTAAATCCAACCGTAGGTCACTTTTGCGGGTAAAAACACTTGCATTTTTCACCATTTTATTATTACATTTAATCCAAATTCCATAAAATTACTCAATTTGAGAAATCCAATCTTTGAGAAAAATTATTTATATTTTTCTAATTTGCCTTATAAATATTTCTAATTCTCTTACCCAACCAACCGATCAATCCATTACTCCTCCATTAAATGGTGAAAGATTAATCTATAAAATGAAATATTTAAACTTTACTGTTGCTAATTTAACCTTTTTGACCAAAGATACAACATACATGAATAGACAAAAAGCACGCTTTTTAAAAGTTACAGCAAAATCCTCTGGTTCTGCAGGAATGCTTTTTAGATTGGATAATAGATATCACGTTTATTTTGACAAAAATAACTTCCTGCCACTTCAGATAACAAAAAACATCAATCAAAAAAATATTCAACACGTTCTAATGATCCATTATGATCACAATTTGAATAAAGCGACAATCGGAGATACTTTGTGCTGGAAGATTCCAGTTGATTGTTATGATTATTTTTCGATGCTATATTTTCTTCGTTCGCAGCTATTTAATTTTGGGGATACAATTCGGTTTCACCTGGATTCAGAATATTTAATTTCAAAAGCAGAAGTCGTTGTATTACCAGAAACAGAATTTATCAAAACTCCGGCAGGGCGTTTTTCATCAATTAAAGTAAAAATTAATTTCACAGCATTAAGAGATGAATCCCGCCCCTGGAAAACTGACCTGCTCACCAACAGACTGGCAGCACCTGGTTCTGAACTTATCATCTGGCTTAGCGACGATGAACTTCGATTACCACTAAAAATTTCATATCAGCGATCAAAAATCAACACACACATTATATTGGAATCGTTTCAGCGGGGGAGTGAAGATTGAATTTAATATGGCTTGTCATTCTATTCATTCCCATCTTATTATATTTAACATTTTCTCTGATTTTGCGTATTGGTTTACACCATCAATATGAAACGATTTCTCACAAGAACTTGACCGTATCAGTCGTGGTTGCAGCCCGAAATGAGGAAGATTGTATTTATGATTGCCTGACTTCTCTATCGAAATTGGACTATCCAGCAGAATTATTGGAAATCATTATTGTAAATGATCGTTCGGTGGATCACACAGATCATATTATCTCACAATTTATTAAAGATAAACCATGTTTCAAATATTTCAACGTAAAAGAGGTCAATAAAAATTTATCAGGTAAAGCCAGTGCAGTTTCAATGGGCATAGAAAAGAGCCGTGGAGAAATTATATTTGTTACCGATGCCGATTGTGTCGTTCCAATTAGCTGGATTCGGGGAACGCTCTCATATTTTAGGAGTGATATCGGCTTGGTCGCGGGATTTACACTAATAAAAGCTGCAAAAGGACTGTTCAGTAGACTGCAGAATATCGATTGGGCATATTTACTGTCTGTTGCTTCAGGAGCGATTGGATTAAAAATTCCTTTAACGTGTATGGGAAATAATTTTGCTGTTCGCAGATCGACTTACGATAAAATTGGAGGGTACGAGGGTGCTGGTTTTAGCCTGACTGAAGATTTTGCCCTACTTAAAGCAATAGCAGATAGCACAGACTGGAAAATAACCTTTCCTGTCGATTCGGACTGCCTGGTAAAATCTATGCCTTTAACCTCCTTAAAAGATTTTTTTTCGCAACGAAAAAGATGGGCAATCGGGGGAAATTCTGTTCATTGGTTTGGAAAATTTTTGATTTTTCTGAGCATAATAACTCATTTCACTTTAATCGGTTTTCTCTTTTCCTCGCTATATTTTCATTTTATATTTGTTTTAGTATTAATTTTATTAAGCGATTATATCCTGCTAAAATATGCTATGAAAAGATTGAAGTTAAGTAAATTTATCAAATATTTACCTTTCTACAAAATATTTTTTGTATTTTATCTAATCCTGCTGCTGATACAGTTAATATTGAATCAAAAAATTACATGGAAGGGAATTATATATACATCAGACGAAGTAATTGGTAATAAGCAAATGGATTAACATTCCGAATAAATACGATAGGAATTTTATTATTGTAACTAATAAGACCTCCTCTAAATCAAAATGTTGAAACTTGCCAACCTTTTCTCCAAAACCCTCGTCTTAAAGGATAGAAAAAGGGAGCCCGAAATTGTGAATGAAGAGCAGGTATTGGTTGAGCGTGCACGTGATGGTGAGATAGCTGCATTTCGTAAATTAGTGGAACGCTATAAAAAGAAAATCTATTACCTTTCCCTCGATCTGACTGGAAATCATCATGATGCAGAAGATTTGTCGCAGGAAGTGTTTATTAAAGCGTATCGGTCGTTAAAGAATTTTCGTGGGGATGCGAAATTTAATTCCTGGCTTTACCGAATTACAGTCAATACCTGTATCAGTCAACACAGAAAGAAATCAGTTGCAGCGATGACGTTGCTGGATGATTTCGACAGGGATAGAACTCAAATACATTTTGATGATGGGGAAACGATTTATAATCCAGAGCACAGCGCCGAAGCTGGATTAATACAGCAGCATCTTGAGAGTGCATTACAGCGATTAACTCCTCGGGAAAGATCCGTATTTGTTTTAAGGCATTACAATGATTTGCCGCTGAAAGAAATCGCTCAAATTTTAAAAATTACAGAGGGAACGGTTAAAAGTATGCTCTTTCGCGCGATCCAAAAGCTCCAAAACGAATTATCTTTTTATCGAGAGGAATTTTTAGAAAATTAGGAAATAAGGATATAATGGATCAGGATTTAGAAACAGATCAATCTTAAAATATTATTAGAGTGAATTAAGTAATAAGTATTGGAGGAATCCAATGAATAAATGCCGAAAATATCGCTCCATGTTTATTGAAGCGCATTACGATGAATTGGATATTGAACAAAAAGAACGGTTCGAGGATCATTTACTGTAATGCTCGAAATGTGGAAGGCAATATGAAAATATTTGTGCAACAATGGGCATTATGAACCAGCGGACTCGAACTGAACCCGATCCATTTTTTTGGGAGAGCTACTGGGATAAGTTGGTAGAAAGAATGGAAACAGAACAAAAATCAGGTTCAAGAACAATCACATGGTGGCAACGTTTTTGGCAAACCATAAATTTTCAACCCACCTGGGCATATCGAGTGGCAACTTCAGTGGCGCTGTTAGCGATCGGAGTGTTCATCGGTAAACTATATTTCGGGCGCACCACTTCCCAACAAGTTGAGACTCTTCAAACTGTGCAAGTGCCTTCCCCAGCAGTTGAACAAGCTTCACTTCAGCAAAGAACAGAGCATTATATTGAGCGTTCCAAAATTCTACTGCTCGGCCTAATTAATTTTGATCCTGATAGTGAAGAGGCTTTTGCACTGAATTTACCATATCAGAAAAAGATTTCTCAACATCTTGTGAACGAGGCAAATTTTCTCAAGGAAAAGTTAACCGATCCTGCCCAGCACCAATTACGGGGATTGATTGAAGATTTAGAGATTATACTCCTTCAAATCGCCAATCTTGAGTCGGAGCACGATTTATCTGGAATTGAATTGGTAAAAAGCGGAGTGAAACGTCGGGGGATTTTGTTGAAAATTAACCTGGAAGAAATGCAGGGAAATTTTAATTACCAGCAAAAAAATAAAAATATTGATAAACAGAAAATTTGAATCCAAGAGGAGAGTAAAAAATGATCAGGAAAGTAATTTATACCATAATAATCTCATTCATCTGGATAATCTGCTTAACGTTATACTCGTTCTCGGCAGCTTACATAGAAGAACAGGATGAGGATGATAGAGCTTATAAGCAGGCATATAATTATATTCTTGATGAAAAATGGAATGATGCAATTACGGCATTTGAAAAATTTGTCCAAAAATATCCTAAAAGCAGGTGGAATGATGATGCTGAATACTGGCAATGTTATGCCAGGGAACAGAAAGGAGAATTATTAGAAAAGGTTTTCGAGTGTTATCAAAATTTTATTAACCAGCACTCCAGAAGTAAGTGGGTTGATGATGCAAAATCAAATTTAATTCGAATCGGCCACAAATTGATAAAATCAGGAAAAACCGAATACAAAGCCATTGTTGAATCCATGCAAAAAAGTGAGGATGAGGAGATCAGCCTGACAGCTCTTTATGCCCTCCAGCAAATTGGTGATGAACGGGCTCTGAAAGCGACCATTGATATGTACGATCGTACTGAAAATGAAAACATTCGTGGAAAAATTGTTTATGCGCTTGCTACCTATGATTCGCCTGAAGTGATTTCCAAACTGATTGAAATTTCACAAAAAGACCCGAGTTCGAAAATCAGAACAAACGCTGTGTATGCGCTGGGCAACAAGGGTGGAAAACAAGGTGCCAATGCCTTAAAAAAGATCATTCGAATGGAAACTGATAGCAAAGTTCGAGAAAGTGCGCTTTATGCACTGGCAAATACTGATATTCAAGATATCATTCCTTTTATTCAAGATTTAGCAATCAATAATAAAAACGAATCTGTGGCAAAGGCAGCTACCTATTCCATCGGGAATATGTCGGGAAAAGAAGCCACCATGGCACTGAAGATGATACTCCAAAAAGCAGTCGCTTCAGAAGCTCGCAGTGCTGCGCTTTACGCCTTAGGGAACCGAGGAGATGTTGCTGCCCTTTCGATTTTGCGTGAGGTTGCATTTAACAGTGACGAGCCAAAATTGAGCAAGGCAGCCGTTTATGCGATTGCCAACACCCACGACGATGAAGCTTTGAAGATACTTCAAGAAATCGTCAAATCGAGCAGAGATGAGGATACACGGGAAGCTGCTCTATATGCAATTGGCAATCATGGAGATCCATCTGCGAAAGACATTTTGTTGAAAATAGCTGTTGACGAGAAAAACGAAGGGTTAGCAAAGACTGCTACTTATTCGCTGGCGAATGTCTTAAAGAAAAGCGAATATGATATCATGTTAAAAGTTTTAGAGAAATCTAAATTTACGGAAGTGAAAAAAGCTGCGCTTCATAGGATTGCTGATTATCACTCATCAGAAGGAATTGCAGTTATTCGAAAAGTGTTGAAACAGGAAAAGGATGATGAGCTGCGTCGAACCGCAGTCCACGTTTTGGGCAGATCGGAGAGTGACGAAGCAGTGGTAATTCTTGTTGATGTAATAAAAAATGATCCGAGCATTAAAGTGCGTAGGGATGCTGTGACAGCATTAGGGCAGATTGGAACACCCAAAGCCCAGGATGCGTTGGTAAAAATTCTTGAAAATAAATAGAAAAGATCGATACCTCTTCCAAAGAAGAGTCCACCTATTAAACATCTCTTTTTAGGAGCAGACAATGAATCTCATCAAAAAACAAATAGCTGGCATAATCTTTTTCATTTTAATTTTATCACATCTTTCATTCTCCCAAACTATTGTCAAACATCCCAATCCAACTGAAAAACTGGGAATCCGCTGGGAATGGGCATTGAGCGAAGCAAAAAAGCGCAACCTCAGGGATGGTTTTTGGGTGGGGTATCGCATACAAAAATTGATGGGAGAGAACTCCTTCATGGGGACGTTTAAATCGCACCCCAAACCAGATGAATTAACATTAGAGGAAATCATTTTTGGAACAAAATCATCAATGAGAAAGAAGGATGTTGATGATGATGAAGCGATAAAAGAGGCAGCTCAACGGGCACTAAAAAGAATAAAAGATCCAAATAGTGGTGAGGAAAAAGTATTAAAAGATGTCGCGATTCTTTTTCGATTTGGCAAAGCTGTTTCCACCAAAAATATTGAGAAATTGAGAGTCAGCAATCTGTCGCTATATGTCGATTTTGATGATAAGCCGCTGATTTGGCTCGATAAAGCAGAGGATAGTGAAAGTATTGCACTTATAGAAGGACTTTACAAAGATGCTTATTCAGAAGAAATCCAGGAAAAGTTGGTAACAGCAGTAGGTGTTCATGAGTCTTCGGAATTAACGGTCTCGTTTTTGGAGAAAGTTTTAACAAGCAGCGATCCCGATGATATACGTGAAAAAGCAGCATTCTGGATGGGACAACAGAACGCTGATCATGCCTTGAAAATATTATTAAAAATAGCTCAGAAAGATCGTTCCCAGAATGTCCGAGAAAAGGCGGTATTTGGAATCAGCCAAATAGAATTAGATGGAGCAACCGATGCATTGATTTTTTTAGCAGAAAAAGCCGATGACGATGAAGTTCGAGAAAAGGCGATTTTCTGGTTAGGACAGGGTGAAAGAGAAGAAGCGCTCGAGTTCCTTATCAAAGTTGCAAAAAACAACCCATCCTCTGACCTGAGAGAAAAAGCCGTATTTTCAATCAGCCAGATGGATTCTGAAAAGGCGCTTGATGCATTAATCGAATTAGCGTACCGCGCTGAACAGAACAATGTTCGTAAAAAGGCGATATTCTGGTTAGGACAGAAAGCATCGAAAAAAGCAGTGGCTGCTTTGTCCGATGTTGTAGAAAACGATTCCGATGTGGAAGTTCAAAAAGGAGCTGTTTTTGCACTCACTCAACTTCCAAACAATGAAGGCATTCCTCATCTAATTAAAGTTGCTAAAACCCATCCCAGTAAAGAAATACGCAAAAAAGCCATTTTCTGGCTGGGTCAGAGTGATGATGAACGGGCATTGGATGCATTGGTCGAGATTGTAGGGAAGAAGTGATTCGGAAATTGATACTTAATGGGATGAGATTAAATAAATTTTCCATTTGTATTTCGTTGACATTGAGAAAATAGTTACTTATAAGATTATATTAGGTAATTTATTTTATCTCACTCCTTAAACATTTTACAAAATTAAAAGTAACAAATTTAAGTTCATTCCGTATATCGAAATAACAGATTTAATTAATCCTCGAGTTTAGAAATTTTTTAGACAATCATTTTCATCGAATTAAAATTTAAACAGGAGATAGTAAAATGAAAACAAAAAGATTGACCATTTTTTTGTTAATATTTGCTTTCTTATTGACCAATATTTTAGTTGCCCAAGAAAGAATAGAAAGAAAGATCGAAAAAAAATTAGAAAAAATTGACCATGACTTAAGGGAAAAAGAACACTTAATCCATTCAATAGAAATTCCAGAAATCCATGTGGATTTAAGCAGATTGGAACAATCGATGAAGCATCTGGAAGTCTCGCTACAGCACCTGGAACATATTGAAATCCCAGAAATTGAAATTGATATTCCTGAGATTTGTGTCGACATTCCTCACATTCACATCCCAGAAATCGAACTTGATTTCAGCGAGTTTGATTTTGATTTCGACTTTGACGATTGTTTTATTTATTGCCATGAGGACGATGGGGATCGTTCTGATTTATTTGAAGATTTAAGCGAAGACGAACAGCTCAGAGTTTCTGCATTACGTTCCTTGGGACGACAAAATACCAACAAAGCGATTCCTGCTATTGAAAAATTTCTAAAAGAAGAAGCCAATCCAGCTTTGCGTTATGAAGCTGTTCGTCAACTGAGAAATTTTTTTGATGATGAACGTGTTGTTCCAATATTAGGAAAAGTAGCAAAAACTGATAAGAATATTGATGTTCGTAAAAAAGCAATCAGATTGCTAGGGAAAAGTAATGATAAACGTGCGGTAAAAATTTTGGAGCAACTTTCAGAGAGATAAATAAATTTATGTTGTTTTTAATTATTTTTTCCCCAACTAAAAAATCAGGCACAAAAAGTAAACCAAAAAATAGTGCTAATTTTAACTATCTGTTTAATAATTTGACAGAATAATTTGGGACAAAATAATTAAACGATGAAAGCTTTTAAGATTATTTTGACGATAATTATTTTAACATTTATTTTTTAACCGGTATAAAATTTCACCTGAATGGATGCTGCAAATTTATCATTAACATAAACGCTATTTTATTCTTATAAGACCAGCTCGATTGGTTGGTTATTTGTGAGGCATTCGTCTCGGAGATTTTCTATAAATTCTCACAGTCAGTTTTTGGTACCTATATCCATAATTTTTTTACCTTCTGATACCCTTTTTTTCAATTTAGCATATTCATTGTTTTGTTCGAAATCACTTATAATTGAGCCTTTAAAACCGCCAATTCCTCTATTGTGCTAATTTTAAATTTAATAAAATCATTTCACTTAAATTAGAAATAGAAAGCCTTTTTAAGCGCAGAGTCATTAATATAATAAAAAACTCAGACACAAGAAAATCATCACTCAAGTGTTTAATAAAAAAGTGAGTCATTCAGCCAAATCATTAACCGGTAATGACATTTATTTTAACAACAAAATTGAGGAGGAATTTATGTCTACATTCAAAATCAAACATTTTGCATCTAAAATGTTGTTCGTATTGTTGGGTATTTCTTTTGTTTTTCTATCAGTTAAAGCCATTTCTCAAACCGGTACAGAGCTTGTGTATAAATCAAACGAAGGAGACATACTCAAATACCAGAGTATCCGCCAGACCACCCGCACGTCTGAGCGTGAAGGTGAGCCTTTTGAATTCAATACAACAAGGAAATACGACTTTCAATTGGAAGCAGAACAAAGCGATAGCTTGCTAAGTTTTGTCCTGACAATAAATGATTTAGACATTTCTTCTGAAGGTAGGCGTGGAGGAAGGTTTCAATCATTTGATCCTGAGAATATTAAAGGAAAAAGAATTCAAATTAAAATTTCACCAAAAGGGGAACATCGCGGACTTGCTGCAATTGATGAGATTCCAATGCCCGAAAGACGGGGTGGTAGAGAAGGCGATCGAAGAGGCGAAGGTCGTGGAAATCCTCTTGAACAATTAAGGGTGAATTTTTTCATACTTCCCGATAGACCACTTAAAGTTGGTGATTCATGGACTGAACAATATAAAGATTTAGCTTCACCAGGAAGTTTTTTTGGTAGATTTGTTCAAAATCAGAAAGTTGAGGGAAAAACTAACTATACCGTACTGGGAGAGGAGAAAAAGAATGGACTTTCCTGTCTTCATATAAAAATAGAATCAACATATTCAAGAGAAGCAGAAGGTGAAATGAGGGGGAACAAAGTGACGATGGAAGGCGAAGGAGAAACAAAAGCAGAGGCTTGGTTTGCTCCCAAAGAGGGGATTCTCGTCGAGTTAATTCATGATGATTTCTTCGAGAGTACAACTGCCTTTTCTGGCAGAACCATGCCCAGTTCGAACGAATCAAAACTTACTTTAAAGCTTTTAAAATGGCAACCAAAGCAGTGATAGGAAAACATTATTTGTCATGTCAACTAACAAACAAACCAGGTTTCTTGGAGAAACCTGGTTTGTAGACTTAAAATAAATTACCATTTTGAGAATCATCATCTTGTTATTATATTAAGACTAACTTTAGTAATAATTAAAAAGCTATTTTGTATAATTTTCCCATCGGGTTTTTAGAGTAGTATCTTCCATGGTTTCCATTAAATAATTACCAAACTCTTCGGCACTCGCACCAGTATCCCGTCCCGTAATGGTAAGCTTCTTCTCATATTGACCACAAATATCTAAAGCCATTTCTAATTTATCAGCTTTTTCGGGATATCCAATGTGTCGAAGCATCATGGCACCGGCTCGGACTAAGCTGCTTGGATCAGCATATTTTCCGCGTCCCTCTCGTATCATACGTGGAGCACTACCATGGATCGCTTCAAACATTGCATATCGTTTCCCAATATTAGCAGAACCGGCAGTTCCAACACCTCCTTGAAATTCTGCCGCCTCATCGGTTAAAATATCACCATAAAGATTAGGGAGAACAATGACCTTGAATTGCGTTCTTCGCTTTGGATCAACAAGTTTGGCAGTCATGATATCGATGTACCAGCCTTCCCATTTGACCTGTGGATATTCGTTTGCAATTCTCTTCGCCGTGTCAAGAAATAATCCATCAGAAGTTTTAACCACATTCGCTTTTGTTACCACAGTCACATTATTAATATTATTTTTAGCAGCATAATCAAACGCCATGCGAATAATACGATCAGCGCCCTGTTTTGTGATGACCTTAAAATCAAACGCTAAATCCTCGGTAAGTAGAATACCTTTTGAGCCTAAGATGTAGGCACCTTCCGTATTTTCACGGAAAAACATCCAATCAATTCCTTCCTTTGGCACTTTTACTGGTCTGACATTGGCAAACAGATCCAAATATCTTCGCATCGCCACATTAGCGCTTTCTATATTAGGCCATTGATCCCCTTTTTCAGGTGTAGTTGTTGGCGCTTTTAAAATTACATGACATGCCTTCAATTCTTTCAACACATCATCGGGGATCGCCTTATTATGTTTTGCTCTATTTTCAATTGTCAATCCCTCTATGGTTTTAAAAACAACCTTTCCATCCTTTAATTCCTTCTCAAGTAGAAACGAGAGAACACGCTGTGTCTCCTGGGAAATAATCGGTCCAATTCCATCGCCCCAACAAACACCAATAATAATCGGTTTAAGTTTTGAATAATCTACCCAGTCCTCTGCTTGCTTCATTCTCTCGACACGCTCGAGTTGTTCTTTTACCAGCTCAGCAAAATGGTTTTTAGCTCGCTCAATCACATCATGATTCATTCTTTGCCCTCCGTGTTTAGCATCTATTGATGTTATGAATTATTAATTTTTCGACATTGAATATAAAGATTTTTCATATTTAAAGCAAGGGATTTTTGTGAGGATTTCTGCACAGCAAAATGTAATCATTTTTTACTTTTTCTTTTCATATAACCTATAAAATCGTTTAAGAATATTCTCCTCCAATGAGTTCCGATTATTTCATAGGGGACATATCGAACGTCTATTCTGATTAGATTCTCTCTTGATCGTTTAGATGGATCAGTCACATTTACACCTTTTTCCAAACCAATCATTCTAAATAAGTTTTGAAAATTGTTAAGTAGCTCACTATCACCATGCGGTAGGCTAATTCCCACTCTTAATAGGCTGTAAACTCCTCTTTTTCTATCATATATTCCATCGCTAATGCTTATTCGACTTTTCAGATCGCAATAACCTCTTATGAAAGATGTTATAATTTTTTTATCTTTCGATTCTAAAATATTTTTCGGAATAAAAGGCATCACCTTATTTCGATTGATTGGAATCTCTATATTTTTAATCTCTTCAAGAACCATCGAATTTTTATCAAATTTGATTTCAACTTGAAAATGATATCCACTGATATGATTTTTAGATATTTTATCTTGTGTGTATTTAAATGTTTGAATAAAAGATCGAGATTTTCAGAAATTCTATCAACATCCTTTTTGTGAGCTTCATATTGAGAAATTTTATAATCGCTGATATCTGGATTATAATAGTATCCCTCATAGTCTTTACCTCTATTGGCAAGTCCTCTAAACAAATCTATGGTTAATACTCTCTTTTTTAAATTAATTTTGCTATTGCCACTTATCAATCCCAGGAGATATGTAAATTCTTCGTTTAAAACTTCTCGTTTTGTTTTGATAATATCGTCGGCTTTAATTTCAATCTTTTTTCTGAGTTTCAAGAGTTTTTTGTTTTTGCTTTCTGTTTCTTTCACATTCCTTAAAAAAACACTTTGATAAGCATCCAGAAGATCTCCATGATTCAAAATATTTATTGAACATTCTGATGACCACAGTTCATCAAAAAAATTGGTAAATTCAAGGAAGAGACTATCTTTCAGCCCATAAATACTTAAATTACATTCTATATTTTGCGTTATTCCACCGAGGGTAAAATTTGATGACCCGATGATTACACGATAGTAGTCATTATTAGAGAATAGGTAAAATTTTGGGTGATAATTACCTTGAAGTTTCTGATCCCAAGTTTTAGACTTTATGAAGACCTTACACTCTGAATCCCCTGGGATAGTAGCAAATTCTTCAATTAGCTTTTTTTCAGTAATAAATTCTTCAATATCAAAAAGTGCTCTTAATTTTCCATTATTTCTTAGAAACAATTCAAATTGGCTTTTAAATAGCTCAAAAGCACGATAGGATGCGTATGCAACGCCAAGGTAAATAGTTTCTGCCCATCCCACTGCGTCCTTGATTGCGTTATAAAAGCTCTCGTTAGAATTCTGTAAGATTTCTATTTTCATTTTTTAAAGATGAGAATAAATTCATGTACTTTATTAATTCGAAAGACATAAGGGTAACCAAGCGGACGAAGATTATTATATTCCTGACGTCTATCCCAGATAATAATATCATCTAAGGTAAATCCGATATCAGTCATAAATTTTATGGTATCAAAATGAAACGGAAAAAATTTATCCTTTTTGCGTAAGTCCATCAGAACGATGCAGCAGAATCCACCTGGTTTTGTTACGTGAAAAATCTGTGAAAAAATATTTTTTAAAGCTTCCAAGAAACCAGTGTATGATTTAATATTTCCCAGGTCGGTATTCGAACTGCCATAGTTTCTTATCTCTTTATAATCTGCAGTCCGTTTTTGGTTCAATATGTCCCAATAAGGCGGCGAAGTAATTGTTAGCTGAACCGACTCCTTCTCGATCCATTTTGATAATTCTGCAGCATCTCCCTGAATTAATTCAGGTTCATAATCACTCTGATCAAATAAGCTCAATTTACTTTTTCTTTTTTTATAAAGTGAAATGAACTCCTCAGACAATTCAATTCCTCTACTAAATCTTTTTTGATTTTTCGCTGCGATAAGGGTAGTTCCGCTGCCTACAAAAGGATCAAAAATTAAATCATTTTGATGGCTATAAATAGAAATCAATCTTTCGGGGAGCATGACAGGGAAAATTGCAGGATGAGACAGGTCATTTTCTTCAGTTGATTTGCGGATATCGGACCAAATAGAAATTGAATATTGTAACCAGGTTTTGCCATCGAGTTCTATTTTATTCTTTGTCTTAGACATGACTTAAAAACGGTTTTATCTATTAATTTAAATAAATTTACTTTTTCTTTGATGAAATATATGAAATTGATTGAACATTAGCAATAGAAAAGTTAAGAAATTTACATTCTCAGATATTGATTTTGATAATTATTCTTTACCATGAAAATCTGCTTGTTTTCTCATCTTGTTATCGTTATATTAATTCAATAAAAGAATTTTTTATCAAGTTCTTTTTTATTTAAGTCATATAATGAGAATTTTTAAGAAGGAGTTATTTGAAATATGAAATCACCCTTTTATAAACTATTAATAAATTTTTCAATATTAATTTTAACCTTCAACACCTCTAGTTCGCAAGTAGCAAAAAATAGTATCGTTTCAAAAGCCTATCTCAACATCGCCAAAGCCATCACTGACACCGCAATGTCGGATTGTAAAGCATATTCTTTATTAAAAGAGTTATGCTACGACATTGGTCCTCGATTAAGCAGCTCACCGCAGGCTGCGGCCGCGGTTGAATGGGCTCGCCAAAACATGCTCACTTTTGGTTTTGACAATGTTCATTTACAACCAGTCATGGTGCCTCATTGGGTAAGAGGGGAAATCGAGAAAGCATCAATCATCAATTCTTCAATAGTTGGAACAGTTTCCATGTCAATATCAGCGCTTGGCGGTAGCATAAGCACTCCGGAAATGGGCATTGTAGCTGAAGTTATTGAAGTGCGTAGCTTAAATGAGGTTAAAGAATTGGGCACCAAAGCTGAAGGAAAAATCATTTTTTACAATCGTGCTATGGATTCTCGATTAATGAATACTTTCTTTGGCTATGGGAGTGCAGTGGATCAAAGAACGCTTGGCGCAATTGAAGCTGCAAAAGCAGGAGCTGTGGCTGCATTAGTTCGTTCTGTTACAACAAGAATGGATAATGTTCCCCATACCGGTTTAATGTACTATGAAGAAAATGTGCACAAAATTCCTGCGGCTGCTGTTAGTACTGTTGATGCGGAATTACTTAGCAAACTCATCAAGCTGGAAAATCAAGTAAAAGTCTGGCTTCGCCTTAGTTGCAAGACATATTCCGATATTCAGTCTTACAATGTAATGGGTGAAATAACAGGGATAGATAGGCCAGAGGAAGTTGTCCTTTTAGGAGCTCATCTGGATAGCTGGGATGTTGGTCATGGTGCACATGATGACGGTGCTGGCTGTGTTCAAACGATTGAAGCACTTCGACTGATTAAAATATTAGGACTAAAACCCAAAAGAACAATCAGGGCTGTGCTTTTTATGTGTGAAGAATTTGGCATTCGAGGTGGACCAGCTTATGCTGACAGTATAAAAAAGAATGATCCCAACCATATAGCTGCTATTGAATCTGATCGAGGAGGATTTATGCCACGAGGGTTTTCTGTAAGCGCTGATTCTGGAACTGTTGAAAGAATTAAAAAGTGGGAATACCTCCTTGAAAATATCGGTGCCAATCATATTTTTCAAGGCGGAGGCGGACCCGATATATCACCGCTCAATCAATTTGGTACAGTTACGATAGGATTAATTGTAGATGATCAACGGTATTTTGATTACCATCATTCTGCCAATGATACATTTGATAAAGTTAACGAGCGTGAATTGGAGTTAGGTGCGGTAGTAATGGCAATTCTGAGTTACGTTCTGGCAATGGAGGGAATTTAGCCTGTAAAGTAATGCAGATCTTTATAGAATTATTAGAGATTGTTTTCTGAATATTCCAACATTAGAATCTCTGCTGTTCTAACTGCATCTTTGATCAACTCTTGCCAATTTTCTATTTTATTCTCAGCCGCAAGAACATCTGGCAATTTTGCTTTTGTCTCTGGATTTTTCGGTACAAGATAGCTACAACAATCGTCATAAGGTTCAGTAGATGTTCCATAAGTTCCAATGGATTTTGCTTGATTAATAATCCATTCCTTATCGACACCGATCAGTGGTCGCAGGACTGGCAGACTTACCACCATATTAATTGCTTTAATATTTTCCAGTGTCTGTGAAGCGACCTGTCCAACACTTTCACCGGTAACCAAAGCTTTGGCACCTTCCTTTTTAGCAATTATTTCAGCAATTCGCAACATCATTCTTCGATATAAAATAAGTCTCAATTTTGCTGGTCCGTGCAAAATAATTGCTTCTTGAATTCTTGCCAACGATACAAGATAAATGCGTGCCGAATATTGAAATTTTGTCAATTCACTCGCCAGCTTAATTGCATTATGATAAGAGGATTTATCTGTAAAGGGGAAGCTGTGAAAATGTGCAAAAACTATTCTACACCCCCGCGTCATCATTCTGAAGGAAGCAACCGGAGAATCAATTCCCGATGATAAAAGACTAACAACTTTGCCACTACTTCCCACTGGTAATCCACGAATCCCTTCATTTCGTTCAAAATAGAAAAATATCTTCTTGTTAAATATTTCGATATTACAAATCAAATCAGGATTCTTCAAATCAACACTTTTGTTAAGGCTTTTATGAATTTTTTCGCCCACAACTTGATTAACCTGAATAGAGGTTAGCGGGTACTGTTTATCTGCTCTTTTTGTAAAGATTTTAAAAGCTTTAAATTCAGCTTTTTTTAGTTTTTCGTAAATCTGCTCCTTTAATATTTCAACATTCAAATCTCCTGGATAAGCAGCACTGAAATGAGCAATTCCGATTACATTTCTTAGACGACTTAGTATTTGATCAAATGAAGAATTATCAGACAATTGAAGTATAAACCGCCCAAAATCCATTTTAATGTCTTCGATAGAAAAGCCACTGAGTGCCTTTCGGATGTTATCTCTTAACCTGGCTTCGAAATAGCCACGATTTCCTTTTTTTACGCCGATTTCACTATAATGGATTAAAATTGTTTTCTTTTCTGCATTAATCATATTTAACACACTAATCTTAGATAAAATTCATTTTTCTATTGGATTACATCTTTTCTAAAATATGCTGACCTTTTTGTAAAAAATTAGAATTCTGTAAGAGGAGAATATGAATATCATTTAGATCAGAATCCATCATAGCAGATGCAATGAGAAATCTTTATTTTCTATTATCAGTTTACAGATCTTCTCACTTTGCTCGATATGATATTTTCTCCTAATTTTTAGAGCTTTATAAAAAATAAAAAAGGAGTTTGATAAAGATAGCAAACTCCTCATTCTGAATTTAACTCAAAGACTGATTTTTATTTAGTTTCCTTTGATCGCTTGTTTCTGGAAAAATTCAATCCGCTTCTTTTTGGAATTTAAATTTAATTGCTTCAAATATCTCATTACTTGAAACCAGCTCAATTTAACATTTCCGTATTCAGGTGTATTTAATTCTTTCAAGATCTTAATGCTACCATTTTCCGGAGATTCAATAACCAACTGTTTTATTTTATCTTCAATGCTCTTATCCTTTGTGTCAGCCCTCATCATTCTTTCCAAATAATCATCTCTTTTGCTAATCCTCTGCTTAACTTGAGTAACAGGAGCTTTTTCAGTAAGCTGGGTTTTTTCTTCGACAATTACTGGTCTACTAACTTCACTCCTTGGTCTAACTTTATCAAAATCAGCGATTGCTTCTTCAATGGTATCAAAAGCCTTTAATATATAATGAAATTCCAACAATTCAAAAACTTCAAAGACATCGGGAATCATTCCGATTAATTTTAGATCACCTCCTTTTTCACGAATTCCTTTTATTTCGCTAATAAAAATTCCCCAACCGGCACTGCTGATATAATCTACATTTTTTAAGTCAATGATGATATTATAACAATTTGAATCTATTAGTGATTCAAGCGAATGTTCTAATTCAGCAGAGGTTGTTGTATCAATATATCCACCAACCTTAATGACTGAAATATTGTTATTAACTCCTGCTTGTTTTACAGACAACTGAATTCCTTCCATCGTCCACTCCAGATGTAAAATGAAATTTCTTAAATTAAAATATAATAGAAAAATAGCTAAAAGTCAATAAAAAAATAATAATAATTTTTTTTGTTTTGTTAATATTTTCATGTTAATTATTTTCTACGTTTTTGCTAATAATTTTTCTGCACTTTCAATATGTTTTATAATGTCTTCACGTTCAGGTCTAAATTCTAACAATGTTCTCCATTCCTTAATTGCATCTTCATATTTGCCCATATTCGCATAAATCACTCCAGTATTCTCATATGCATCTGCATCAAATGGGTCTAGTTGCTTAACCTGTTCATAGGATTTTATTGCCTTGCTTATCTGATTGTTGCGATAATAGGCATTACCAAGTATACTGTAAGCTTCCTTAAAATCGGGATAAATCTCTATAACTTTAAGAAATTCTTCAACTGCCAGCTTGTATTTCTGTTCCTGATAAAATCTTAATCCTAAAATAAGATGTTTTTCCCGCAATCGATCGTGTTTCTTTAATGGAAATGTATTACTTACATCTGATTTCTTTTCTTTGAGATTTTGCGAATCATCATCATTTTGCATCTGCTGTACATTTTTAGCATGCATCTGATCCTCGTAAGCAACCTCCACTTCTTCCTCGACTAAATCAACACTATCAAAAAAAGAAATATCTCTTTCTATTTCTTCAAGTAAATCATTAAAAGAAAATTCGCTAACAGAATAATCGTCCTCTGCTAAAATATCATCCTCTTTTTTAGGTTCTTCACTCTCGCTTTGCAAATCTGCCGGTATAACTTCTTTAGAAATTGATTGGTTGGGTGGTTCTTTCATATTCTCGTCATCAGGGACCAACTTACCATTTTCGTCATCATTTTCAATAAAAATCTCATCTTTAAAACTCATATCCTCGGTTAGCATTTCAAATCCAATTTCATCTTGCTCCTCTAACGTATTTTCAAGTAATTCATCAAGTTCGAGTGAAGATTTAATTGAACTCATTAAGTCTGATTGGGCTTCATCTTGATTTTCAAAGTCTTCATCTTCAATAATGTGTACACCATTTTCAATATCTTTTTCTTCATCTCCATCTTCGGCTATATCGACATCCTGTTCTTCCCAGATATCTCGGAAACTAAACTCATGCTCAATGCCGATTTCTTCAATCTCATCTTCTGAATATTCTGTTTGAATATCCTCAAAGATTTGGTCTACTGTAGCCACTTCGTCTTCTTGAGACTCATCAATTTTTATATTTTCTAAAAGAAACTCCTCTTTTTCAAAAAGATCACTGTCTTCTAAATCTTGTTTTTCTTCATTAATTGGTTCTGGTATTTCTATTTCTTTCTGAGGTTCCTCGCGTTGCTTTTTTAACAAATCCTCGATTGGAAAAATCATAAGACTTTCCAGGTAGAAATTATCATCAGGATCTTTTGGTAGCTTTATCTCTTTTTGTTTTTCTTTCTTTGTTGGACTTTCCGTTATTCTTGATTCTGGCTCCTTTTCAGGTCGAACCGGTGGTTTAGGAGTTTCTAATTCAGCCTCTTCAAAACTTCTATTCAGAATAATTTTACCATCCAGCGTCATCATAGGTGTACCAGGAGGTTTCATCCGCTTTTTCCTTCCCGATCGAGCAATATATGCTTCACGTAACTGTCTGGTATTCAATCGACTTCGAACGAGTTCATCGTAAATTCGACTTTCATTGATTTGTGTGAATCCATAAGGTTCAGTATTTAACTCCTCACTAATACGTTTTGCACCATATTCAGGGTGTTGCTTTATGATATCATAAATTTTTGTTTTTTCTTCGATACTTAAATGTTTCGCCTCTACTGAAATTGTTTCATCAATTGAATAAGCATCAATACCCTCTTTATCAAATATCGCTTTATATTTATTGTAATAAGCATAGGTAGTAATACCAGCTTCTTCGCAGGCTTCCCGTATATTTTTTCCTTTCAAAATCAATTGATGAGCCATTTGAGCTCGATTAAGCTCAATTTTCTCCTGAGTGCTCCTTTCTTTAATTGTTACAACTGTAATATCATCGTTTTGTTCATACCCTTCCGTAAATGAATGTATTTCATCTTTTAGTTTATTGATAAATTCTTTAGCCTGGAGATGACCATACTTCCTGACAGCATCCTGCAATCGCTCTTCGCTAAACAGTTCGCGGCGGTTATTCATTGCTTCGGTAATACCATCAGTATAAATTATCAATATATCATCTTCTGTTAATTGAATTGTATCAGATTCAATCGATTTTTTAAAAAGTTCAGGATCAGGTAAGGAAATACCAACTGGAAATCCGCGTGGGTTAAGGTAATATGTCTTTTCTGTCCCCAGACGATAAAGAATCATCGGGTTATGACCAGCACTGGCATAATTAATTCGTCTTTTTTTTGAATCAATTATAACATAGAATAGGGTAACAAACATTCCCTTTTTCATATCGTTAACAACAAACTCGTTTACCCGAGCCAATACTTCGGAAGCAGACTTAATCGATCGTGCTTCGGTTCTTAATGCTGTTCTTATCATCGTCATCACCAGAGAGCCTGGAACTCCTTTTCCAGAAACATCAGCGACGACAATTCCTAAAGTGTCCTTATCCACCTGGACGAAATCGAAATAATCACCTCCAACTTCTTTTGCTGCTTCATAATGTGATGCGATCTCATATCCTTCAAGTTCAGGTACATCTGCTGGCAACAATGTTTGCTGAATATCCTGAGCAAGCTGCATCTCCTTTTGAATTCGTTCCTGTTCTGCTAAGTTCTTCTGCGACTCACGAAATTTATCTGTAATCTCGGTAAACGCCTGGGCTATTTCGCCTACTTCATCATTGCTATCAAAATCAATTTCGTCTTTGACATCTCCACTACCCAATTCTCTTATCCAATTGCCAAGTTTTCGAAATGGATTTAATATAAAGTATACCAAAATAAAGGTACCGGCGTAGCCAACCAGTAAAATAAAAACGGCAACCTGAAAGTCTTTTAATCTCTGGTCTGTGATCCTGCCACTGACATAATCCTTTTTTATTTCTAAATATACTTTTCCGATCTTTATTCTTTCTTCATCATTGTTATAAATATCATTAATAAAACTATAAATAACTTCTTTCTCATTATCTTTGTATTTAATTAAAAATGGACGAACTTGCTCATTGGGTACTGGTGGTTTGAATTCTGAGTTGAAAAATTTGATAAATAAATCATCATCATTTGTGTAAACCAAATAATCGTTTTCATCGGTAAAGATAAGTCGGTATATTTCTTTTCGTTCTTTAATATAATTGTCTGCTATGGGTGTAATATAAGGAGTTGTAAAATCAGCATTGGCTCCTTGTAAAACATTTCGAGCAATCTCTTCGCTAGCAAACTTACCATCAGCCACAATTTCGTTAAACATTCTATTTCCATGAGCAAAGAAAAAATAGAAATATACAATAGCAACTAAGACAGTTAAGGCAGCAGCCGTCATGAAAGTGTATTTAGTTTTTATGCTGAGTGTAAGTAAAGATGTTGAAACTGCCCTTTCTTTTCTCCGGTAACTACTGTCTCGGAATTTCGTCAATCGAAGTTCATTTCCATCCTCGGTATGATGATAGTCGATTTCATCCAGCAGCTTCCGCATAATGAAAATACCCAACCCGCCCTTTTTCCCGATCTCAACATATCGCTTCAAATCAGGATCATCAACCCGGGAAGGGTCAAAATATTTACCTTGATCGACGAGGACGACAGTCATACTGTTTTTTTTCACAATTACCCTCATCGTAATCATGCCGTCCCAGTCTCGATAAGCATGCTTGATTATATTGGTAGCTGCCTCATCTATACAGAGCTTAAACGCATTTACCACATTAGCAGGGAAATTATGTTTACGTCCTGCTTTTGTTACAAAGTTACGTAAATCTCCAAGGTAGTCAATATTAGCAGGAACTTTAATTTCTTCGTTTATCGCTGCCTTGAACAATCTTTTTTCCTCTCTTCCTGTTTACCGCTGTTTTCTTGAACTTCTTTTCTGCTCTTCGAGTTTCTCTCGAGCCAAATCAATGCCATCTAAGATTGTTTTGTTATATGGCTGAATATTCGAAATCTCTTCCCAGATTTTCAATGCTTCCTCATATTTGCCTGCTGAAAATGATTTTAGTCCCTCAAGATATTTTTTATTCACTGCTTCTGGCATCGTTTCCTTACGCGCATTAACCCTTGCTTCTGCCCATGAATAATATTTTTTCACTGTTTCGTCATTCGGTTGCAATGCCAATGCATTCTGGAAAGAGATCAGCGCCTTTTGATAATCTTTCTGGATATAATATGTGTAACCTTGTTGAAATAACTCAATAAAGTTCATCTGTCTTTCATATTCGTTTATCTTTTGTTCAATCAGTTTAATTTGATTGTCATTTGGTCCTAACCGACGAGCTTTGTTTAGTTCACTGATGGCTTCCAAAAACTTACGCGAACGCCCATAATTATCAGCACTGCTCATGAGCGATAAAATTTTTTGTTCATGTTCATCTTGTGCTGTCGAAATATACTGTTTCGCCAATTTATTGTCAGGATCAATCTCTAACATTTTGCCCCATTCCTCTATCGCTTTTTCGTAATCCTGACTTTCATAATAAGCAAATCCCTGCTTAAAATAATTGTTAAGTGCAATTTTTTCTTTTTCTAATCGCTCTTCTTCTGCATTTTTGGCTTGAATCGCTTTAATATTTTCTTCCAATGATTCTTTGTTTTTTTGTTCGGCAATTTCGTACAACTTAATTGCTTCACGAATCATAGGCATGTGAGGCATTTCTTTCTCATATTTTCTAATAAAATTAAATTCACTCATAGCTCTTGCATAATCGCCATCACTTAAATAAGTTTTCCCACGATCCATGCTTTCTGATATTTTTTTATTACGCTCAAATTCAACCTGCTGACGTGCGATTTGCTGGGCTTCTAAAAATTGTCTCTCTTCAGCTAACCTGATCAGTTCTTTCTTTGATTTACCAAGGTTCATTGTAAATGAAATTCGATGGCTTGGTGAAAAATCATTCTCTGCAAACTTTCCAAACGAATAATCCAATTGAAACATATTGAACAGAGCACCGGCTCCGAATGCTAATTGACTGTTATTAATTCCCATACGTAACATTGCAATATTTTGGAAAACATATTCTGTGCCAAAGTGATATTTAAATGGTACCTTTTCTCCCTGTTCAAAATCTAAAAATATTGTAAATTGATTTCCCCATTCATTTGTTAATATAGGTTTGGCGAGACCAAATCTAAGATTAATTGGATGTATATCTGTAGCAGTGTCCATTTTGAGGCGAGAGCCAACTAAATTCTGAACGGTAATCCCCAAAGATAAACCGCTAAGAAAAAGGTTTGTAAAATTAGGACGGTATAAAATTCCTAAATCCGCGCCAATTCCTGTAGCTGATGTACCAATTCCTTGTGATAAAAATCCTGAAAAACTTTGATGATTAATTTTTAAGTTTAATCCTAGCGAGAAGTTCCAGGGGAGTTGTTTACCGAACGAAAAAAGGATTTGATAATTGGAATATGAGCCATTGCCAAGCGGTACTGCGCTCTCATCCCTTTCCTGAATATCACTGGTTCCAATATTTATAACACCCATACCTAAAGTTCCAAAAGATATAGTAGGATGAACATAACCCAGGAAATAGTATTGGGTTCCAGTTCCCGGAAATACGTTTGTATAGAATAAGCTTACATTTTTCCGCTGGATGTGATCCAAGCCGGCTGGATTCCAATAGATGGCTGTGGCATCATAAGGTACTGCTACGTATGCATTGCCCAAAGCCAATGCCCGTGCTCCTACTCCCAGATTAAAATTGCTATGTGTCCCAGCAAAACCATCATTTTGAGCATTAGCCGTACTAACAATTAAAATAAGAATTAGATAAATATTAAAAGCCGGAATTAGAAAATTTGCTTTTTTCATCATTTCATTCCTATTTATTTTATAATTGCAATTTTTGTCAAGGATGTTTTACCATAACCGGTAGCAATCCTGGCAATATATAATCCATTTAATACACAATATCCTTTATCGTTTCTTCCATCCCAGATGATGTCAGCCTCATGTGATCCTTTTTTACCCTGAGGATCGCTGGCAGAATAAGAGCGAGACCAAACCAATTCACCAATTAATGTGTATATTTTTATCTCAACATTGGTATCCTGGTCAAGATAGTAAACAAAATATGTCTCTGGACGGGACGGTACTCCAAAGGGATTGGGAAAATTGAAAAATGCTTTATCGAAATCAGCATCAATAATAATAGATGGACCTGACTCGATATTTAAAACTTCTAATTTCTGACCATTTTTATCTTTAATAGAGGGAACCTTCTTAGATTCCGCATCAATTAAATATAATGCATTTGTAGAATCAATTGCAAGTTGAAAATCACTAATTTCTGTATTAGCAGAAACATCAACTTTGAAAGCAATTTTATTAGGTTGTTCTGGCTTCAACGTATCTATTTTATTAAATATAATTTCGATTGGATTAGTTGAAGGAATATCAATAAGCTGTCCGTAAATGAAGCTACCTTCATCATAATTAACAATAGATACTTTGGATATGGCTTTCCTTGGATCGGTTATCAAATTTCCAAAACGATCCTTCAATTTTATTTTAACGCCAGAAAGAAGAATATTGTTCGAATTTGCATTGCCAGAACAAATCAGTTCGAGCCCTAACATTGAAATGGAAGCGGCTCCACGAGTTATCGTGCGTTTATCACGTGGAAGAAAATCAGCAATGATAACAGCTTTTTCTTCAGTTTGAATTGGAAATGAATCATTCTTAAGCAAAATTGCCTCAGCAACCACAGGAAGATTAGTATTTTCATCTTTAGGCGCACTAATTAATTCAACTTTTATATTTTTAGCCTCACGTTCGTATAGGGGAGCCTGGATTGTCCAAAAAAGGGTATCATTGTGTGAAGTAGTTAATGTTTGATATTCATTTAATGTATAATCCTGTCCCTCAGGAAGTGTTATTGTAGCTGTATAATTTCCGGTTAACTTAGCCTCACCGAAATTTGATATAAACGCTGCAACAATAAACTCTTGTCCTGTTGATACGACACCATCCATAGCGCTGTTGGGTGCAATAATTTTAGCATTTAATTGAATTTCTGATCTATTGACAACATTAATCTTGAGTGAATCAGATGTGACGGTAAAATTCCTCCCACTATTAATATCCTGTGCTGAAAGTGTGAGCCAGACATATTGATCATCTTTCGAGGCTTCTGGAGCCACAATCGCCCAGCTTACCCTTCCCTGTTGGCCTGTTCCAGAAGGAATTTTAGGATTAGATTCCGCAGTCTTAAATCCTCCTTCCAGTTGAAGTGTAATAGATACATCACGACAATTTTGCCACCAGACATCTGCTTCAAGCGAGAACGTCTGATAAGTGGATAATACTTTATCTAAAGCTCCAGATGGTGAAGTTATCCATAATGAATCTATTGAGGCATTCCCAGACAATTGTGTTTCCACCCAAAAATAATAAGAGTTATTTTGTACCATTACTGGTTCATTTGTATTTTCATCTTTTGGGATTGTATGAAAAGCCACAATAATTGGTGCTCCAGTTGTTACTTCATCTGGCGCTTTTAATTTCCAAGTTACTGGGGTGTCAGTTGAAAATGGTTTAATCGTGTCCTGCTCAATAGCTGTTATTCCCGTTGCTCCAAAATCAAGTTTCAAATATGCCGCTCCTTCTATATTCGCGTCTCCATTATTAATAATAGTAACCCTAAAATCAAACTCCTGTCCAACGGAAAGAACTGAATCAGTTTGAGAACTGATCTCAACTCTTTTAAAAGATAGAAAAGCTCGTTTCTTAGTTACGACCGCAATGCTATCCCTTGCGGTTTCTATTCCATAACCAGTGTCACCAGCAACTCGGATTTTAATCCATTTTGAAATTGAATGGTCACTTTCAGATGCTTTTAGTTTCCAACTCGCTTGATTATTAACTACATATTTCACAGAATCTGCCATTCCATTTACAAAAACATATCCTTCAGGTAATATAAGTGTTGCGCGAATAGTATCGATGTTTTCTGAGGCATTAATATCTAAATTTACCAAAAAATCTTGAAAAGTAGATAAAGTATCGTCAATTGCCCCTGCTGGTGCAGTAATAACAAAAGAATTAATAGACAGCACCGACGGAATAGTTTTTACAATCAACGAATCAAAAGGATCGGCGTTCGCTATCGAAGCAAATAATTCAGTGTTCCTATCCTCAGGTGGTTTATTGATCGCCACAATTATTGTATCTTTACTGGACGAATACAGCGGTGGTGATACCTGCCAGGAAATTTGTTGATTAACTATAAATCCTGTAGTATCGGATGCCTTTAGTTGATCATCGACCAGAACGTGATATCCAGCGGGCGTTTTAATATATATCTCACCACTTGAATCAGTACTGAAGCAATACTATCTGAAGCAGGTCCAATTAATGCTGGCAAACCACTTTGATGTGAGATTGCCGTATCTATCTTAGCGATAAAATTCACACGATTTGCAGCCGTTTGTTGAGCTGTTACATTAAAATAAGCCCAAGCATTTCCAGACTGAGGAATATATTCAATTGTATCTGGCTTTATTGCATAACCCATTGCTGATAAACTTACAACGACATTGTCTACGCGTTCGCCACCTGAGTTTCTAATTTTCGATTTAACATTAAACTTTTGATTTGTATTTACCTGACCAATACCATATTGATTTATGTTCGGACAAATTGGCTCTGTGATATCAACATAAACATCAGCAGAAGGTTGAATATAAATACCTGCAGAATCGGACACCTGAAATTGAGTAGCCGTATTTAAATATGTTCCGTCGAGATCTACTCTAATCTTTCCCGATCCAGACATAATTCCAGTGCTGATGACACGATATATAAGTAAATCTTCTTCACCCCAAGCAAGCATTAGATCTTGGGAATTTTTCAAAGTTTTCGGTGGAATAATCGTGTAGTCTTCTTGCAAATTTCCTTCTATCGATATTGAAATATCATTTGCACTCGGTTGATTTAATTGGATGAAGCCAGCACCACTGTCCTGTACTGCAACAGCAATTTCCCATTCGTCTCGACTTAATGCTCTAACTGTATCCTGAGAAGGGATAACCGAGATAATTTTCATTTTAGCGGGTCGTTGAACTGTTACTGTATCTATAGAATCAACCGCAGAACTGATAAAAATCTTGTCAGGCTCGGGTGTATTTTCAGCAAACGCTGTCTCAATTTCAGCCTTAAACACTTCGCTAATAATCCATCCTGAATATGCTTGAACATTGAATTTTAATGTATCGGTCTGTCCACCTTGTACAAAAGAAAGCGTGTCAACTTGATTCAATATTGTTGAGAGACTATCCTTTGTTAAGTAAATTGCAATGTCCCGAGCCCCATCTTCACCAAGATTTTCTACCTCAACTGCAATCTGGAATATTTGTTCTGTGTCAACATAAGGTGCATTTGGCGCTAAATTTTTCGTCTCTCTAATTCTTATATGTGCTGGTAGCTCGACCTTTATAGTTGTGTTATCCTCTTTCGTTATATTTCTACTGCTATTAATTTCCTTACTTATAATCCTTGCATTAATCTGTCGATCACCGGGTACGTTGCCAGTTGTTTCTACGACAAAGAAAAGACTATCTATTCTTCCTGCTTTCAATATGAAATTTCTGCTATGATAAAAACTAGTTGGTGGTGTCACAACAAAATTGGCATCACCAACAAAGGTGATAAAATTATGTATTTGAGTTGAATCAATTGCAATATCACTCCCGCCATTATTTGAAAGTGCGATGATGGTTTGCCAGGGAAAATTTTGAGAAACTGTTACTTCTGGTTGTGAAGCTCTCACGTAATCAATTGTTAATTCTGCTGCGGATTGAACGATCACACCTGTATAAGCATTTTTAATGATTTGATCACTTATCATATCATTAAGATAAATGATACCTTCAATCGTAATGGTGCCCAACATAATCCCGGTTTTATCGATAGTTATTTTAAGCGTATCGCTATTCCCTCCAGGAAGAGTGCCAGTACCACTGGATAGAAAGATATCTGGCACTAAAAATTGATATTGGTTAGAAATATCAAAACCACCAATTGTAAATTTAATCTGGAGACTATCTAATCTTAATTCTGTGCCTCCGTTATTGTGAACAACCATGTTTAAAAACCAGTCACTATCCTGACCGCTTGTCACTGTCATCTGACTGGGCGAAAATTCTGATATTTGAACTTCTGAAGCCCGGGTAACTCTCCAACCGTCAACAATATTGGCGTTCAAATCCGAATAAGTGGTATTTGTGTTAATATCATGGCCACTTACTTTTGCATTTAAAATAATCGTATCCAAAGTAGCTGCGGCACCGACTTGCACAGCATAAGAAAATAATTCCGATTTATGACCAGTAATCGTATCTGCATTAGAGAGAAATGGGATTTGTCCATATTCATGAGTTACATCTATTCCTTGTGTTTGTGCCCAGAAGATCAAACTATCAGTATCAATTACTGCTGAAGCATCACCATCATTCCGAATAGTTGCTGTTACCGTTGTATTAGTCCCCTGAATAACTGTATCTAAAAAGGATTCGACCCGTTCAATGACCAAAACTGGAGGTGTCTGAACTAACCATTTATCTACCTGACTTGCATTCGTATCGCTAACAGCTTTCCCATTTATCAGCCCATTTATATAACCATCAATGGTAATCGTATCTACGGTCGCTCCTGTACTAACATCCACGTTAAATGTAAAAACTCTTTGACCACCCAGGCTCGGAATAACAGTAAAGGTATCAGTTCGAGTGACCATGTATTGCCCAGAGCAGTTTAGACTATTTGTGTCTATGAATAACAGTGAGGCACCATCGATAGATACCAAAACATTCTCAGAACCAGGATTGTTCACAGTCATCCGAACTGGCACATCATTTTGACCTTGGCTTACCTTTTCATTGTCGGTGGTAATAGAAACGATATGAATACTGGAAATTAGTAGTGTTGTATTTCCTATCGCGCTTCCTTTCCCTACGCTATTGGCGTGGATAATTGCTGTCCCGCCAATATTGTCTGCATTAACGATGAAAGTAATTTTACTCGACCCATCTGATTTTACCTGATGACCAACGATGCCAGGTGCCTGATCAACTGGGGAGGTAATTGTACCAATCGTTGTGCCTACTGTGAAAAATTCACCTTCTGCAATGAGGTTTCCATCACTGTCATAAATCGCATCCGAAGTAATTGTTGAAAAAAAATCTGATTGAGCTGGTATCACTTTTGGATCAGGGTGTAATATAATTTCACTGGCTGGTGCACCAGGTTTCACTGTAATTGCGCCAGTAGTATAATCAATTGCTGTTTCATGATCAGCAAGTATCTGTCCTGATGAAGGGGCGGTTGTTGGCTCAAAGGTTATCATTGTCATATCTGATAAAGACATAACTGGTTGAAGACTTCCACTGCTTGACCAATCGACGATTGCTGGACCGAGATAATTATTACCTTCATCATACGCCGCTGCATATAACTTGAGTGTATCATCTGCTGTAATTGTTTTTGTATTGACAATATTACCACCACCTGCAGCAGCATCTCTAATAAGGACGTGATGAATGTTTCCAACAGAAATTGTGCCAGTATAGTCTCTCATCCCACTGCTATCAGCATATATTTGTCCACTGGTTTGGGGAGTAATTGGAATAAAAGTTGTGCTCGTTCCATTTAATGGTGAGGGCAGATCAAGTGTGCCTGTCCGTCCCCAGTCAGCCTTAACTTCACGAATGTAATTATCCCATTGATCATAACCAACCGCATACATAGTAGTTTGATTGTTCAAATTAAGAGAAAGATCACCGACTTCATTGCCTAAACCACCTGGATTATTTCTTACAATTATATGATGAATCGCACCTGCGTTTATATTAAACTTATTTGACTGCCCATCTTTCCCTGTTGAAAGATCCATAGCTGTAATTTGATTATCATTGAATTTTTTCGTAATTGTAATATTAGTAGATTTCTCTCCTGATAAAAAATTACCTGATGAAGTTGGATTCAATGTTCCAGTTTCATCTGAAAGATCTACAGATCCAACAAAATTTGATACCTTATTATCATATTGATCTTTAGCTACAATTAAAACTGAGAAACTCTGTCCAGCAATCTGCGGACTTGAAATATTTGAAAACGTAAAATGATCTAATGAATTTGGATCCACATTAAAATTGTTTGATGTTCCATTTTTATTATTATAAATAACAATTATCTGATTATTTTGTAGTGCGCTGGTAATTGAAATGTTTCCAGTCCATGAACCACTACTGAAGTTACCAGATACTTTCGGACTTATCGTACCAGTTAAATCATTTATACTTACAGAACCTGTAAATGATGTGATGGTATTATTTTCTCTATCCTTAGCAGTAATTACAATTGAAAAAGCTATACCAGCCGTTTGTGATGAGATGGTGGAAATCGTAAAATGATCCAGACTACCGGCAGAGACATTAAAGTTATTAGAAGAACCCTGTTCACTCCCACCTGTCCGGTTAATCGTAATTGAATTATTAGTGAAAATAGAATTAATTTTAACTGATCCGGTCCAGCTTCCATTGCTAAAATTACCACTTATGTTCGGTGTGATGGAATTGCTTAAATCTGAAATATCTACGGTAGTATTATAACTCGTAACGACATTATCATATTGATCTTGAGCCTTTACCATAACTGAGAACCACTCACCTGCTATTTGATCAGAAACATTATTAATATAAAATTTCGAAAGATTATTCGCATTCACATTAAAAAAATTTGAAATCCCGCTTTTGCCGTTTCCAATAGCAGTAATAAAATTGTCAGATTGACTTTTGGCTATGGTCACATTCTGGATCAATACCCCGTCAACAAAATTATTTGAAGTCATGTTAAGTGATCCACTATTATCTGTTAGAGTAACCTGACCTATAAAACCAGTTGCAGTATTATTAAACTGATCCTGTGCAGTAATCGTAATACCAAACGCAGCACCGGCAGTTTGTGGACTTGAGATATTATCAAATTTGAAATGAGCAAGATCTCCTGGCAAAACATTAAAAAAAGCAGAAACACCGCTTTTGCTATTATAAGTAACAGTGACCTGATTATCGGTATAGCTTTTCGTAAATGTTAAATTTTCAATCCTTACACCATTTAAAAACGATCCTGTGGTTGTAGGACTGATCGTACCTGTCTTATCAGTCAACGTAACTTGACTATTAAATGAAGTTACTGTATTATTATGTTCATCTTGAGCCGTGATTGTGACAGCAAAATTTTGTCCGGCAATCGCATTCCCACTGGTTGCTAATTGAAAATGATGTAATGACCCCGCAACAATCGAAAAATTCGGAGTCGTTCCTGTATCAATGGCTGTATTATCAACTTCTAATGTATTTATTTTTACATTATAACTCCCGATAGAAGTATGATTAACAACCACACCAATTACAACACTTACTTCCGTATTTCCAGGCACATCATTACCTGTTCCATCTCGCGTAAGCCTTACAGTATCCTCTTTGATCGTGATTACGGAAAATCCACCGGTCATATTTAAATTTTTAGACTGAGCAATATCAACATTAGAAACATCGAAACCTGGAGGAAGAATAAACTCTACTTTCCCACTGTCAGGAATCCCCCCTGTTGAAGAAGTTCTAAATGTAAATCTATAAATTGCTTCTGCTCCGGCTTCATTATTAGTTAACTCTACACTAATATTTGTTAACGATCCTGCAAATAAAGCATTCCCCAAAAAAATGAGAATTATCGCCGTTAATATCTTTGCTCTAAGATGTCTTATTCTCATTTGTTGCTTTTCCAAAATTAAGTTGTCAGTTCAAAGATGATGTATCAGATATTTAAGATCATTGTTTTTGCGGTAAAACCTTTTGTAATTTCTCCTGTTTTACAATACTTTTTTCAGTCTCATCTAATATTTCAACCACTATTTTATAGTCATCACGTGGTTCTCTTGGATTTTTAACAATAGCGAATTTGATATCCACCTTTTCATTGGCAGGTATTTCACGTCCAAGACCCGACCGTTTTATGATCACAACTTGCTTTTCGACACTAAGATCAAATCCCCCATTTATTGTTGTTGAGCCTGCGATCAGCAAATCTGAAAGATCGAATCCATCTGAAAAAGTTACTCGAAAACCTGCTCTTGGATGAATAGCCTTAGAAACGATAAAATTAATTTGATAAATCGAACTTTTACCTGTTTCTGGATATTTTGCAATGACCTCAATAGTATCTGCGGGCACTGAAAGAGCAAAATAGTTTGTTGAAATAATTATGGTGAACATCAATATCAAAATAAAAAGATACTTACCCTTTTTATTTGAACTCGTATATGTTTCAGAAGGATACATAATTTTAACTCCTCTAAACAAGTCATAATTACTTATTAATAAAACTATAAGTTTATTTTCAACTAATGAGTGATTTCCATCAATTAGTTGTCAAAAAATTATCACTTATATCAAGTTAAACTCTTAAAAATCAGAAAAAGTTATATATGATAAACATAGGTATGCAAAAATTGTTCCGAAGTTTTAAGAATATTAATCTTTATTAAAGAATTCACCTGAAGATCAAATGAGGATCAAGTTAAAATGTAAAACGTTTTCTTTGGAGATTCAACATTATGATTTCATAATAACATTAAAATTGATCCAAAATATTAAGACAAAAAATCTATTTTCCATTCTCTGTTTATTTCAAAATAGCTCTTAAAAGAATTAAAAATCCTTTCCCATCATTTTCTGCTAATTTCAAATTTTTTTCAGCTTTTATAAATTCTGGATTGATTTTTAATGCTTGACGAAATTCCTCCAGGGCATTTAAAAAAAGATTTCGACATTGAATTAAGTAGGCTATACCTAAATTATTCCGTAAGTCCGCATAATCAGAATGCTTCGCAATAGCTTGTTTAAGTTGATTGGTATAATCGAGGATAAAGCTATCATCTTTTCCTTTACCGCCAAACATAAATTTCAAATAAAACTCATTTTCAATATTTATATATTCTAAATCTAAACGTTCTGCTTCAGCCATTTCTAACGTATGAATTGCTTCTGTTATATTATTGTTTTCCAAATGCTCGAGTGCGGTTTCAATGTATTGGGGTTGAAGATATTGATCTTTCTCCTTAATATCGATTAATGATTGTTTTATTTTTTCCATTCTTTCGGGAACAGAGGGTAAATTTGAGTTTTGAGTTTTCTTCTCTATTGTTTTTAAGTATACCAAACATAGATTAATAATTGCAGCTATATAATTTTGATTTATTTTTAATGCTGATTGTAATTCGTGTATTGCTTCCACATACTTATCTGTTTTGAAATAAGCATAACCCAAATTATTATGAAGATCAGCAAATTTGCTATCCTTATCAATTCCATTTTCAAAAGCTTTAATTGCTTCTTGAAAAGATTTTTGTTTCAAGTAAGCATACCCGAGATTGTTATATGCCTCAACAAAATCTTGATCAATTTCTATCGCTCTTTTAAATTCTGTAATAG
>SMTZ1_10002097_pt1 | contig 39430 bp, 39 predicted proteins | sample DeeMarSWOR136_30_FD_25667 | JGI IMG/M metagenome (IMG submission 25667)
CCAGCGCCGATATACTTCAGAACCTGGAAGTCCTGGCAGCGCTGGGCCAAGCCCAAAATCCCAGATTAGCCAACGCATTAGCTCTGGTCATTAGCAAGCAAAACCAACAAGGACGTTGGCTGCTGGAACATACCTACGTGGACATACAAGAAAAGAAAGGGCAGCCCAGCAAGTGGGTCACCTTAAGAGCCATGAGGGTACTGAAGAAGGTCGGAGAATAAAAGCTCAAACAGGTCGCTGGGTAATGACAGATAAGGAGAATTAGATAATGGACAAAGTTGAAGCTGTAGTCGATATGATTGTGGACTCGAAAAAGGTAGTCGTCTTTACCGGCGCCGGATTCAGCACCGAATCCAGTGTGCCCGACTTCCGGGGCCCGCAGGGCGTCTGGAGCAAGTTCGACCCCAGCGAACTAAACCTGCCTAACTTTCTCCGCAGCGAGGAAATCCGGGAGAAATACTGGCAGGTGCACAAGCTGTTCTGGGAGACGGTCAAGCCAGCCAAGCCCAACGCCGGACACTATGCCGTCACCGAACTCCATAATATCGGTAAACTGGACTGCGTTATCACCCAGAACACCGACGGCCTTCACCAGAAATCCGGCACGCCCGACGAGAAAGTGCTGGAACTGCATGGCACCATGCACTGGGTGGACTGCCTCGACTGCCGGGAGAGGTATCCCCGAGACTACGCCCACGAGAAGATGCTTGCCGGGGAGAAAGTGCCCCGGTGCGGCAAATGCAACGGCATTCTCAAACCGGCAACGGTAGCCTACGGGCAATCGATGCCGGAAAGAGAGACCCGTGAATCCGAGGTAAGGTCCGGCAACTGCGACCTGTTCCTGGCAGCCGGGTCATCACTGGTAGTCTACCCGGCCGCGCAGATGCCCATTATCGCCAAACGGAGCGGCGCCAGGCTTGTAATTATGAACATCGGAGAAACACCCCATGACCAACTCGCCGATGTGGTCATCGGCGAAAAGACGGGCGAGACCCTTAGCCGGGAATGATACTGGGGCGGCAGGGTGGGAATAGATTGTTCACGAGGTGATGGGGAGGAAAAGGCTGGATTCCCGCTGGAGTTTACCCCGTACTTGATACGGGGCGGGAATGACCGAAGAAGGTACGGATTCTTCGCTTCGCTCAGAATGACAGGTAAGTCAAGAATGACAGCAAGGTTTCACTCAAGAGCTGGACTGTTCATTATCTTTCTAATAATCTTCCTTGCAACGGTATCGGGCTGCGCCAGCAGTAACGATTTCAACAAACAATTACACACGATTACCAAGTCTCACGAGTTCAGCCTGGCAGACTGGGAAATCAAGACACTGGCAGGAGAATACAGAGCGCTGTTCAACCGGGAGGAAGAGACCGGCGAAAACGCTACCGCTCAGGTAATCGGATATTTCGATAACGTAAAGCAAATCAAACAACTGGAAGCCGCCCTAAACGCCGTCAGGGCGGGGAGACAGTCCGGCGATATCAGCCAGCTGCAACAGGAAATAGATAAGCTGCGGCAGGAGAACGAAAAACTGATTGACACCGTCACCCTGACGCTGGAAAAGCAGGTAAGAGACGCCCTTTCACAGCAGGGTATTTATAATCCCGTCTACAGATATACAAAGCTCAAGGTGGGTTTCCCCCCGGTAAATGCATACCTGGGAAGACTCCCCAAACTTCTCGTAGTGTCTCCGCGGGACAGGATTGAAAGCATCAGAAAAATCACCCTCCTGCCGGAGATGAGCCGGGAAGAAATGGAGGCAATGGAAGAAGCGGTAGATAGACTCGGCGTTTCCTCGCTGGTAGTGGGCCTCGGCGGCATGGCAACGTACCCGACCTACGTTGACTACGAAGCCGACCTGCGGTTCACCATCGACACCATAGTCCACGAATGGCTGCACCAGTACCTGGCTTTCACGCCGCTGGGATACAGGTACATCCTCGACCAGACCGGCATCCGGCGCGACTACGAGATAGCCACCATGAATGAAACCGTAGCCAATATTGTCAGCAAAGAAATCGGCGCTATTATCTATGAAATGTACTTTCCCGGGCAGGCGATAGAAAGTCGACCACCTCAGACAGATGAAGCGGCGTTCGACTTCAACCGGGAGATGAGGGAAATCAGAAAGGCCGTGGATGACTACCTGGCGAGGGGAGAGATAGAGAAAGCCGAGGAGTTCATGAAAGAGAAGCGGAATTATCTGGCTGAGAACGGCTATTACATCAGGAAGCTTAACCAGGCTTATTTCGCTTTCCACGGCACCTACGCCGACAGCCCGACATCCGTCAGCCCTATCGGAGCCGACCTGAAAGAGTTGAGAGACCGGAGCACCTCCCTGAAAAGCTTCCTGAACACCGTCAGTGCTATGAGCAGTCGCCGGGACCTGACCAAAACGATGGAGCAGTTCTCATCCACGGAATAGTATCGCTATTCGTCAAAGCGGTAGCCGTGTGGTATCATTTTTCAGGAGAAGTCATACATGATTCCGGAAATCGTCAGCTATATCACCCGTCGCGAAGGACGAAAGTTCCGACGCCTCAATCCCAACGTAAACGAGGCTTTGATACAGGGAGAGGGGAGGGGACAAGAAAGCGGGATAGCGCTTTACGTGCATATACCTTTCTGCCGGTCGCTGTGTCCTTTCTGCTGCTTCAACCGCTACCTTTTCGATGAAGGGCTGGCACGTCAATATTACATCGACCTGAAGAAAGAGATTGAGTTATACCGGCAGCGCGGCTTCAGTTTTAACAACGTCTATTTCGGCGGGGGGACGCCTACCGTTCTCATGGACGAGTTATTAGCCTTCATCGAGCACCTGCGCAGGCAGTTCAACGTCAACGAGATATCCCTGGAGACAACGCCCCGGGAGCTAACCGAAACAAACATACAGCTGCTGAAGAAAGTGGGGATAAACCGGCTGTCCATCGGGGTGCAGAGTTTCGACGAGAAGGTGCTCAAGACAATGGGACGCGTCAACGGACCGGCGGAGCAGGTAAAGGAACAGTTAACAATGGCGGAAGGGCAATTCGCTACTTTGAACGTGGACTTCGTCTTTAACTTTCCGGGGCAGACCATCGAGCAGTTTGCCGCGGACGTGGCGGCTTTCAAGGAACTGGGGATCGACCAGGCAACGTTCTATCCCCTTATGCCTTCCCCCCACAAGAAAGACGCCCTGGAGCGCAGGTTCAACAGGGTAGATAACTCCCGGGAAAAGCGGTTTTACGACGTAATTTTACGGGAGTTGTACCACGGCAATTATAAAGCCTCGACGGCCTGGTGCTTTTCGCGCGGTGAGCGGATGATTGACGAATATATCATAGAGTCGGACGACTATATCGGGATAGGGGCGGGGTCGGTAAGCATCGTGGGGGGTAAATTCCTGGTCAATTCCTTTTCACTCGAACGTTATCATGATTTAACAGAAGACACACACCTGCCCATCGCCGGGTGGCGGAGGCTTTCCGAGAAGGAGGACCAGCGTTATTATCTGCTGACCAAGCTCTTCGGGATGAGTCTGGATAAACACGCCTTCCTGAAACGCTTCGGGGCGAGCCTTGAAAGCAAGCTGCCTGTAGAGACGGCTTTCTTTAAAACGCTGGGGCTGGTAAGCGGTAACGGGACATTACAGGTTACGGAGAAGGGAATGTACCCGGTGAGTGTGATGATGCGCGACTTCTTCGCCGCCCTTAATACGCTGCGGGAGTATCACATCGAGCAGCAGATTTAGATTCTCTATTTCAACCCCTGCCCCTGTCTCCAATCAGTAACATCGCCTAAATAGGGGAGGTTCTCTTACTGATAGCTTCCAGTCCGGAGTGGGCATTTTGCCGCATAATTTTTAACTGCTTTTCCATGAGGGCAGCGTCGTTTTCATCTATTGAACTCATCACCCGGCCGACAATCTTATGCGCTACAGGCATTATCTTGTCCAGCGCTTCCCTGCCTTTATCCGTGAGAATAACGTTGACATTTCTCCTGTTCTGGCGACTGCGTCCATACGTAATAAGCCCGGCTTTCTCCATGCGCCTGATCAAAGTGGTGATGTTATGACGCTCGGTCTGTGTCCACCTGGATATCTCCGAAGGTGTCATCATCCCGTTATTATGTTTCAATGCCTGTAAAACTATCAACTGAATTGTCGAAGAGCCAGCTTCGCGAAACAGATGCGCGTCCACATATTTAAGCACCTCACGCGTTGTCTGTGAGAACAATATGAAAGTCCTTATTATCCTATCGGCCTCGGCGCTTTCGTCTATTTCGATAAGTTTCGTTGCCTTGTCTGCCATTCTTTCACCTCGACTAAGCCAGAACGCTTGATAAAATTACTTATAATCGTATAGAAAGTCTTTAATATATTCTAAGGCTTATTCTCTCTTTTTACAAATGAGGTTGAGGCGCTATCCTGTGTATTTTGGCTTGATTATTTCATCGCCACGTGAATCCCGGCCGCTCCGAAGAACAGGGGACGGCAGGTAACCTCGCGGAAGTCAGCCTCCAGAAGCATATCACGGACTTCCTGCGGAGGATAGAAACGCGACGCCGACTCCGCCAGGTAACGGTAGGCGCTCTTATTGCCTGAAATCAGCATGCCCGTCGGCTTTACAAAAGCACGCAGATAGAGGTGAAAGAGCGCCCTGATTATACGATTTCCCGGCTGGCTCGATTCCACGATAACGTAGCGTCCACCCGTCCTCAATACCCGCCGTACCTCGGCGAGGTGAGGCTGACAGACAGGATTTCTATAAGTCAGGTTGCGGAAAGCGAAGGAGATCCCCACCGCGTCAAAGCAATCATCGGGAAAAGGCAGGCGGTCTGCCTGTCCCCGGAGGAAATCCAACACCGCACCCGCCCGGAAAGCCTTCTGCCTGGCTAATTCCAGCATCGGCTGGCTGTAGTCCAGTCCAACCACGCTGACAGACGCTGATGCCAGACGGGCTATATTTATAGTGAGGTCGCCGGTGCCGCAACCGAGGTCGAGAACTCGCCGGGGTTCGTCCCTCAGGCAGGTAAGGGCTGCCAGCCGCCGCCACATCCTGTCCAGCCCCAGGGTGATAACGCGATTGACCAGGTCATAGCGCGGGGGCACCTCGGTGAACATTCCATGCAGCGGTCCGGGCTGCTCTGAAAGACCGGGACTATCCATAGCGACTACACAACACGACCCAGCACGTAACCGATGCCGATAAGGAACTGGGTCAGCAGTACCGACATGACATTAGCCGCCATGCCCGGCATCAGTTTGGCAGGTTCGTCATGGTGAAGGGCGCCGTTAATTGCCCTGACGGTAAACGGCAGGGTCAGCAGGGCAAGCAACGTCCAGACAGGCATAACTCCCGCCGCCACCCAGGCGATTACCCAGATATATACGGCGACAGCAACCACCGAGTAAAATACAGCCGCCCGTTCCTTGCCGATGGTAATGGGGAGGGTCTTGCGACTCGCCTGTGTATCCGCTTCGGCGTCGGGGAACTCGTTGAGCAGCAGCAGGTTATGTACCAGTAAAGCCGAGGGGATACAGGCGACGGCTACGGTACCGGTATAGGCATCAGCCTGGACGAAATACATGCCTAAAACGGGCAGGGCGCCCAGACCGGCTCCGGCTGCCCACTCGGGCCAGGGACGCTTGAGTATGAAGGGGCTGTAAAGCAGTATGAAGAATCCGGCGACAACGAGAAGCGGCAGTAGCTGCCAGCCGGATATAACCACAAAACAGATACCTATGGGTACCGCCAGTGCCAGTGATACTGAGCCCAGCCACAATACCTGCCGCGGACTGAGCAGGTTGGCGGGAAGGATGCCGCTGCCCCCGCTGAAAGGCGTACGCTTGGTAGCCAGATCGATGCCGCTGCGGAAATCGAAATAGTCGTTCAGGGTATTAACACTGGCATGAGCCAGCACCAGCCCGAATCCCGCCAGCAGGGCGCGCCAGAGGCTGTAATAATCGTCATACCAGGCAACGACGGTACCGAGGAAAGCCAGTACCAGAGACAATGTCAGGAACTGGGGACGTGTCTCCAGGAACCAGACCTTTAGCCCCTGCAAATCGCTCCTTTTTCATTTGCGGGGATATCGTTGTAAAGTAATGTGGACTTCACGATGGAAAAGCAGTGGTACGACCACAGCGCTGGCATGAATATATGATGACATAAAATCCAGGCTATTTCAAGATAATTTGAATAGGTAAACGCCTCTTCGGTTACCGACAAAATCAGCTAATAGTGGTATAATCAGTTAGATACAAAGTATACCCCATAACCCACGATGAGTTTGACATAATACACGACCAGAGCGGCACTCCGATGCCCGTTATTGTCCGCGGGCAATGCAGGCTTGTCTGTCAACACAGTATACAGCAGGGCAGGGCATAAAAAGAAGAAGAAGCGGGATAAAGACACAAACGGGAGATAACATTTAAAGATGTCCGGTGAAACGATACTGTGGACAGTTTTTGGAATCCTGATACCAACAATGCTTATCCTGGACCTGGGAGTTTTCCACCGCCGCGCCCATACCGTTAAAATCAAGGAAGCCCTGATATGGAGCTCCGTCTGGATATCACTGGCGCTGCTGTTCTGCCTGGGAATCTATCTGCTGATAGGGCACGAGAAGGCGTTACTCTTCATCACGGGTTATCTGGTGGAAGAATCGCTCAGCGTGGACAATCTCTTTGTCTTTCTGCTGATATTCACCTACTTCTGTGTGCCGGCGACCGACCAGCACCGGGTACTTTTCTGGGGAATACTGGGCGCTATCGTTATGCGAGGTATATTCATCGTGGCCGGACTGGCCCTGCTGGAGAACCTGCACTGGATAGTTTATATCTTCGGGGCTTTCTTGATATATACGGCGATAAGGCTGATTTTCCAGAAAGAAAAGGAGCTGCAGCCGGAAAAAAATCCCGTCCTTAAGTTATTCCGCAGGTTTGTGCCGCTGACCAAGCGTTACCATAAAAACCACTTCATAGTAAAATCCAGAGGAAGACGGTTAGCCACGCCATTGCTGCTGGTGCTGGTGGTTATCGAAACGACAGATGTCATCTTCGCGGTGGACTCCGTGCCCGCCATCCTGGCAATTACACGTGACCCATTCATCGTTTACACGTCCAATATCTTCGCGGTGATGGGACTGCGGGCTCTCTATTTCGCCCTGGCAGGCGTGATACAGAAGTTTTACTACCTCAATTACGGTCTCGCCGCCATCCTGGGTTTCCTGGGATTTAAAATGCTGGTTACCGATTTCCTGGAGATACCGGTAGGCGTTTCTCTGGGGGTAGTATGCGGTATACTGGTAATATCTGCTTTATTATCACTTTTACGACCCCGTAAGAAATCTGAAGTTGAGGTCAATCAGGAGGAATGTGAAGATGGACGATAAAGATGCATCCACAGACGGATGGGCGAAAAGACTCAGGGCGCAGTTCATGGCTGGCATCTTGGTGGTGGTACCGGCCGGCGCCAGCATTTTAATACTTATCTGGGTCTTCACCACCATTGATAACATACTGCAGCCGATTGTCAGGGCAATAGTAGGGCACAACATACCCGGCGTCGGTTTCGGGGTGACGGTGGTGCTTATTTACATCGCCGGAGTGATAGCGCGTAACGTTATCGGCAACAGGATATTGAGATACGGCGATTCTCTTATGTCCAGAGTGCCTTTATTCCGCGGTCTTTATCTGGGCATAAGGCAGATAATAGAAAGCTTTTCCGCACCCAAGAAAACAGGCTTTATGCAGGTAGTCCTGCTGGAATTTCCGCGCAAAGGCATCAGGTCAATAGGCTTTATTACTAATGAGATAACCGATAGTGACGGCAAGAACATGATGAGTGTCTTTGTTCCTACCTCCCCCAATCCCACTTCCGGTTTTCTGCAAATCGTCAGGGAAGAGGATATCGTGCGTACCAGAATATCGGTGGAAGACGCCCTGAAAATGATAGTCTCGGCGGGCAGGCTAACTCCTCTTGAGGTACAGGCTAAGCTGCAATCTACGTTATAGGTCAGGGGACACAGTGATGTGGTTTCCACTCACTTACCGGATTCTTACGTAACTGGGCTAGTCGCTCTTCGATAATCCCTTCTTGAGTAGCTCGTCAAAGGCGGTAAACCATTTAACTTTAATTTCTTCGCTCCAGGAGGGGTCGAAATCCGGGAACTTGGCTAAAAGCATACTGTGCCAGGATAAATTATCTGGAATTTCCTCAATTCCTTGTGGAACTAATGCGTTCCGGTTAGTCCTTCCAGCGGCTTTTTTAAGAGGTTTTTTAGCACCGGCGATAGCATGGGTGACACGCGTGCGCCGGGTGATGAAAGGCGATAGCGGCAATCCGGCATCACCGGACATGGCGATGAAGAATTTTGCGCACTTTCGATTGACGTCATCGGTCATCTGGAAGGTATTATTGAAAATCTCTCCCAGTTGCGCATAGGTGGCGCTTTCCAGGTCCAGAGGGCTGTTCACCACAAAGCTATACGCATTTTTAATTAACTCACGGAGCAGTTCCGCCCTGGATTCGCCGCGCGACATCACCAGCGGTTCGAGTCGCTCAGTAGGCTTGCCATTAGCGTCAATCAGCCTCAGAAAACGCAATGCCGCCATAAGCTGCGTGCCGGTACTCCCGGAAAGAATATCACCCCAGTAACTGCGGTCAATGCGCGAGGGTATACGCTGCTGCAGACGCTCAATGAAGTTCTGGAAGGTGCGGTAAGAAACGTAAGGGGGGAGGTGTTTTCGTCCTTTTTCAGTGGTCACGGCATACCCTCTCCTGTTTGACATACATTATATTCCAAAAATCTGCAAGATACAAGAAAAACTGCCAACAGATGGAACGCCTTGATTTACGCATAAAATCCTTATGGAACGACCGGGGGATACAACAGAAACAGAAAGGACAATAATTGCAGCTTGCTTCTGGAACGTTATAGCATAAAAGGAATTTACGAACAAATTGTAGCTAAATACAAAAAACAGGAGGACAAAAATCAATGGCGACCCCAATAGAGTACCAGAAGCTTATGACCGAAATCGTCTATATCAACCTGCCGGGACCGGAAGAGCCCTCGCCTAATATGACCGGAGGAGAGCTGCTGCACGGCTTCCTCGCCGAACTCCACCGGAGCGGACATCCCGAATTCCGCGAACATCTCAACGCCCTCTGCAATAAGTGGAACATCAAGTACCGCGACCAGAAAAACAAATAACCTGCCATACCGTTTACGACAACTGAATATAGGTAATAGCCTGTCATTTCCATCCTAACAACCGGAGACAAAGGAGGACAATATGAAAAGGGACAGGATTGCGGCCATTGATGTGGGCACGACGAAAGTCTGCACCATCATGGCGGATATCTATGACAAGGAAAATCTCCGCATCCTGGGCGTCGGCGTCACGCCGTCCCACGGGCTTCATAAGGGACTGGTAGTCAATATTAATGAAGCCAGGGAGTCAATCCGGAAATCGGTAAGGGCCGCCGAGCAGATGGCTGGCCGCCGACTCGATTCAGCCTACATCGGCGTTACGGGCCGGCATATTTCATCAATAAACAACCGGGGGTCCGTAGCCATTACCCGGAATAACCAGGTGGTACATACCAACGACCTGAAACGCGTCCTGGACGTAGCCCGGTCTATCAAAGTGCCGTCGGAACAAAAGCTGCTTCATATTATACCGCGGGAGTACGCGGTAGACGGCCAGGCAGGAGTTAAAAACCCCATCGGCATGCACGGTTTCCGGCTGGACGTGGAAACCCATATCATCACCGCGGCATTGACCTCCGTCCAGAACCTGACCAAGTGCATCCGCAGCATTGGGGTGGACGTCGACGACCTGGTGATGGAACCCCTGGCAAGCGCCGAAGCGGTCCTCACACCGGATGAAAAACAGTACGGCATCCTGCTGGTAGATATCGGCGGAGGCACCACCGACCTGGCTCTCTTCAAGGATAACACCATTTACCATACCTCGGTGCTGCCCGTAGCCGGCTACCAGGTCACGCGGGATATAGCCATCGGTCTGGGGATTACTTTCGAACTTGCCGAGGAGATGAAGAAAAGATACGGCGATGTAACCCCGATAAGCGGGGACGGCCCCGAAAAAGACCCTTACCTCACCGGGGACGGGCACAGTATTTCCTACCAGGACCTTTCTGAAATCATCCGCGTACGCATCGAAGAGATGCTCCGGCTAATAATCATGGAACTGCCGCAATCAGAGCATGAAAAACTCATACCGGCGGGACTGGTAATCACCGGTGGAGGCTCCAACCTTAAGGGCATCGCCGAACTCGGCGAAAAACTGACCAGAATGCCGGTGAGACTGGGCAGGCCGGTCAGCCTGCCGGGCGTCTCCGACTCTCTCGATGACCCGGCTTTTGCCACCGGCGTCGGCCTTCTCCTCTGGAGGATGAACAAAAAGAGCAACACGGTTAACCCGATAAAGGATGGCCGGATGCGCCGGTTACTGACACGTATGTTCAAGCTCTTTCGCATATAAAAATATAAAATTATAAATATTAACCAATTTTAACGGAGGACAAAAATGGCTAAGTCAGGTTTAGTTCCCAGTGGTGCCAGCATTAAAGTTATCGGGCTGGGAGGCTCGGGCTGCAATGCCGTCACCAGGATGGACCGAATCGACGTACCGTGTGCAGCTAGGCGAGAAACTCACCCGCGGCCTGGGCTCGGGCGGCGACTATACAATCGGCCGCCAGGCCGCCGAGGAAAGCCGGGACGTTATCCGGGAGACCGTAGCCGGGTCGGACATGGTATTCATCGCGGCGGGTATGGGAGGCGGTACCGGCACGGGGTCGGCAAGCCTGGTCGCGGAAATGGCGAAGAAAACCGGCGCGCTGACCATTGCCGTGGTAACCAGGCCCTTCTCTTTTGAAGGCGCCCACCGCAGCAAAACAGCCGAGGAAGGCATCGAGAGCCTTATCGACAAAGTGGACACGTTAATCATTATCCAGAACGACCGGCTTTCCGAATTATGCGACCGCAACACCGGCGTGGACGGGGCTTTCAGACTGGCTGACGAGGTACTTTATCACGGGGTCCAGGCGATTGCCGAGGTCATTACCGTACCCGGTCTGGTCAATCTCGATTTTGCCGATGTGAGGTCGATAATGAAGGACGCCGGCCAGGCATGGATGTCCATCGGGAGAGGCACCGGGGAGAACCGCGCCATAGAAGCCGCCAGAAACGCCCTGACCAGCCCGCTGCTGGACGTTTCCATGCAGGGCTCCATGGGCGTACTTTTTAATATCTCCGGTAACAATCTTACCCTTAATGAAGTGAACAATGCCGCCGAGGTCGTACGCCACGCGGTCGACCCCCAGGCAAACGTCATCTTCGGTGTTGTTCTTGACACCAACATGGGTGAGGACGTCAGGCTGACACTGGTCGCCACCGGTTTTACCTCCAAGAACATGATAGCCAGCAAGAAAAAGGAAGACGAACTGACCCGGATGCTCAGGGGGATAAAGGAAGACCAGCTGGACATGCCCTCTTTCCTGCGCCAGCGGAGCCCCGTCATGGCACAGCGGTCAGCCGCGGTAAGGCAAGCCTGACCGACCAGACCGGGCAGTGATGGAAAGGAGTACCATGACCATCATTGAAGCTACCAAAGAGAAGAAACAGCCGCGTCTGGGCAAGCTTATGAAGCAACTCATCAGCAACCGGTGCTGCCTGGCTCTGCTACGCTTCTTCGTGGTACATCCTCAGGAGCGGTACAGCGAACTGGCGATAACATATGCCGTCGAAAACAGGGGCGATAAGCTGGATGTCCAGAGGGCTTTAGCGCAAATGGTCAACGAGGGACTGTTACAGGAAGATATCGACAACGGCATCTACTTTTACCGGCTGACCCGGGAAGAACCGCTGCGCCAGATAGTCCTCGAGATGGCTGAGTTCGACTGGCGGCACTGGCAGCTGGTGCTGGAGCATATGTAGACCAGACATCCGGCGGTACTTTATTCAGGAGCATTGTAAATGGTATTATATAACAAGAGCCAGGTAAGCAAGCTCCCTAAACCAGTCCGGGACTACATGAGGCGTAAATTCAACCTGCCTGCCGAGTATCTGGGTATCTTAAGGTGTCTGAAGCAGACGGGTGCTAACGGTAAAAACCAGACTACCAGCATCAGCATCTTCAATCCGGTGAGAGTCCAGGAAAACCGCCTCACCATCAAGACTGTCCGGGACCTGAAACGCTATCCCGAGATGGTGCTTTTCAAGGGACGCATCGATAGCCGGGGCGGCGTTTATATTGCCGACCGACGGCGTCCGGTGTGGGAACTAAAAGCCAAACGATAGTATATACTGGAATGCAGTTAAGAGGTAAAACTAAATGGGAAGAAAAGCAGAAAAACAGTCGCAGCGGAAGAGCTACCGCGAAGCCTTTAAGAACGTTAAGCACGGACACGGCGGGCGCGCGGTTAAAAAGAAGCAGGAATCAGCCCTGGGCAAGTAGCAACTCATCACCGGGAGTATTTACCAAATCCCGGGAGGAAGAGCAGTTATGACACACGGTGTGATAAGACTATTGGTGGGGGAACGCGGCTTCGGCTTCGTTTCCAACGATAGCGGTCAGGATATCTTTTTCCACCACAGCGAGCTCGAGGGAGTTAAGTTCAAGCGCCTGAAAGAGGGGCAGATGGTCAGTTACAGGGTGGGGCTTTGCGACAAGGGACTGGTAGCTAGAGAAGTCAGGCTCTGTAAAACCTCCGCTAAAAGGTCAATAACTATCCCCGATATCCCACCTACTGGCGCCTGAAGGCGTCACAAAGTACGATAATAAAATCCCAACTGGGCCGCCTCGGCCGTATCGAAAGAGCGGCGGAAATCGACTAGCACCGGCCGATGTAGCCCAGACCGACGATATAAACGGTGGCCTTGTCCACCTTGGACTCGATATAGGTGACTTTCTTCTCGACGGTAGATTTAGCTACTCTCTTTACCCCGGCGCCCCACTCGCTGGATTTCTAACCTGACTCTGCCCCATTTCTAACTCCGTTCAAACTGAAAACGGTGGCATTGTTATTACGGCGGGGTTATAATAGGTGACACTGAGAAAACACAGGCTATGAAAAGAGTGATGCCGTGAACCAGTCTTTGGTCCGGGGCGAGAGCGGTCATCTTGGCATGAGTAAAGATATCGTGACTGGCGGCGCCGGATTTATCGGGTCGCATCTCGTCGAAGAGCTTATCAGCCGGGGACATCGGGTAGTCGTCATCGATAACCTGGTCACGGGAAGCCTGACCAATCTGGATCCGGTACTAAGCCATGAAAACTTCGAGTTTGTTAAAGGCAGCATTGTCAACCGTTCTTTATTACACCGGCTTTTCTCTGGAGCGGACTACGTTTTTCACCATGCGGCACTACCCAGTGTCTCCCGTAGCGTTAAAAACCCCAGGGCCTCTCACGACGCCAACGCAACGGGCACCCTAAACGTGCTCATCGCCGCCCGAGATAGGGGCGTGAAAAAGGTGATCTACGCTTCGTCCTCCTCCGTTTACGGCGATACGCCCATCCTCCCCAATACCGAGGACATGCCACCGAAACCACAATCGCCTTACGCCGTCGCCAAGCTTACCGGGGAATACTACTGCCGGGTCTTTGAAAAAATATACGGGCTTAAGACCGCCTGCCTGCGGTATTTCAACGTCTACGGCCCGAGGCAAGATCCCAATTCGCCATACGCCGCTGTCATCCCACTGTTCCTCCGGAGCACCCTAGCCGGGAAACCGCCGGTCATTTTCGGGGACGGCGAGCAGAGCCGCGACTTCATTTTCGTAAAAGACGTTGCCGTGGCGAATATCCAGGCAGCGGAAAGCCGGGCGACCGGGGTCTTTAACCTAGGCAACTCACAGAGAGTGACCATCAATCATTTGGCGGAACTCATCATAACGTTGGTGGGGAATAAGAACTTCAAGCCGGCTTACCAGGACCCGCGTCCCGGTGATATTAGGCATAGCCTGGCTGATATCACCCGTGCCAGGGCATTCGGTTACAGTCCGAAATACAGCCTGGAGCAGGGTCTCAAAGAGGTATTGGCACACATGAAGATAAAACCCGACCACGCGTGAACGCGGAATCCTTCATCGCGTTCGGGCTCTAGTCCCCGCCGTTCCCCCCGTTTATGTTTTTCCCTGTCTTATTACCCAATTCTAACTTTGTTCTAACCCGATACTTTTATACTAAAAATGTTGAATAATATCTACAGGCTGATATGAAGATGAACACCTTGATAAACGTAATGCCATTGGTGGACGGTGAACTAAAAGGGAAAGAAGTGCATATCTGGAGCGCGACCTTGGATCGGCCACCAGCGGGATTTTATTGCTGGCTTTCTTCCGACGAAATGCAAAGGGCTGAACGGTTCTATTTCGAAAAGGACAGGAACCGGTTCATCGTCTGCCATGGAATCCTGCGAAAAATCCTCAGCGGATATCTGGGCATAAAGCCGAACCGAATACGGTTTTCCCGCAGTAAAAACGATAAGCCGGCCTTAGTCGACAAGATAGATAGGGATAGACTGTGTTTTAGTCTTTCCCATTCGGAGGGGCTTGCGCTCTACGCCATGACACGGAACCGAGAAATCGGGGTGGACGTAGAGTATGTACGTGATGTGCCAGATATGGAGAAGCTGGCTGAACGATTCTTCTCATCGCGGGAGAACGAGGCCCTTCATCTCCTCCCCGCTGACAGGAAAAGGGAAGCGTTTTTCAACTGCTGGACGCGCAAAGAGGCTTTTATCAAAGCCACGGGAGACGGCCTAAACTACCCCCTGGATAAATTCGAAGTATCGCTGGTACCGGATGAGCCGGCTAAATTAATCAGAATCGAAGGAGATGCCAAGGCATCCAGACGATGGTCAATTCAAGATATCAGGCCAGCGGTCGCTTATATAGCCGCTTTCGCCATGAAGGGGCGAATCAGGGATGTCCGGTACCGGGAATGGGCGGAATAGACCATTTATTATGTTCTGAGTAAGGAGAATATACTCACTAGAAATCCAGCAAGGGAGCCAGAATGATGCAGGCGAACGTCTTCGCCCTAGGGGTGCAACGTAGCCGACTAGGAGACCGACTGGAGATAATCCGTCAGGCGTGGGCAGCAGGTTACCACCGCCACTACTTATAGGATGAACTCATTTCCTTGACACTTGTTTTGTTCTCATTGAAATCGTTGTACTCAGCCAGAAAACGAACTATATCCTCCTGCCGGAACCTCCGGTCACCGCGGCGGGTTATGCGGAAAGCCTTAAGAATACCCAGGTCGCTCCAACGCCGAGCGGTATTGACATGGATGTGTAAAAGGCTGGCTACGTCCTTTACAGTTAGCATGGGCTTTATCTCATCGTTAATTGACATATCCTAATCCCTCTATAACTAAATTAACCAATAATCATGATAATAAAAACGTGGTAAATAAACCGTAAACATACCATCAGGTCATATAAATAATTAATAAATTTACTGATAGCAGAATGCCAACCTCATAACCCCCATCGATACTTATGACCCAGATTCTTGCTGAGCATCGTTGGTATTTCTAACCAGAGGCATCGTTGTGCCAGCCATAAAGCCGGATAGCCTGGTTGGGGAAGGCATCCCAGTATGTTGGCAGTATCTATTTACTCACGGCCGTTCTTCAGGTAATTATACCAAGGAGAACCAAGCCAACAGTTGCCAAGATAGGGATTGACATAATAATATCAGGGTGACCCAAGATACATTAGACACGGAAGTGCTTATATTATGATTAGAGTAAGATAAAAACTCCGTAAGTATCTTTGGCCTGTGCCGCCTGAACCCGATGCAAACAGGGCAAAGGTTAGCTTGCGAACGCTATGAAGACAGTGTCGGGGCAGGATGGACATCCTAGGAGTAAAAGGGGAGTTGTGGCGTCCCTGGAGGAATTATAGCACAAGCCCGTTGAATAAAAGGATCAGTGGTTGTTTTGTCAAATTCCTCCCAACTCAGCTTCGAAAATCCTTCAAAAACTGTACTCAAACCACTCAAGCCCCTGTGCAGCTTCTCGAAGATCCTTCAGCCTTGACTCTTCCGCTTTCCTTACCCAATTGTAATATAACTATCCATCAGACATGAAGAATTTCTATAATAATCCCTTTTTTATTGTTCCTCAAAGAATAAATGATTAGAAAAGTGAATATATCGGCTGGCTTTTTGAAGAGTATTACCAGTTTCTAGCCATAAATGAACAGCGATATCGGAATTTTCTAAAACATAATTCATCATCTAGTGTAAACGCACGGCATTAATGTTAAGATAATATAGCAATATTTCAGAAACTTTAAAGAATGTGGCTGGTTCTTAAGAGATTTACTCGACAGGCAGGGAGAAATGGAAGACACTGCCACCCTGAAGCCTATTTCTAGCCCAGATGTATCCACCATGGGAGTTTACGATAATTTTACAGATGTACAGGCCAAGACCAGCCCCCGATGTGATATTAGTCAGATTGTTTTTCACCCGGTAGAACTTTTCGAAAATCTGCTCCAGTTCCCTTTCGGGGATGCCTATTCCGTTATCAGCTACGCTGACAATAAAGCAAGGCAATTTTATCGGAGGTACCTCTCCGAATATACAGCTTATTTCCGAATTGTCCCGGATGAGATTGATATCTATTTCGATATCACCACCACTCGGGGAATACTTGATGGCATTAAACAGGAGGTTATTGACCACTATTTCTAATTTTTCGGGGTCTACGTTTACCAGAGGCAGGTGGGTTCTGGGGCGAAGCTTGATGATATGTTTTGTGGTCTGATTCTGAATGTCCGAAGCCACATGACTAAGCAGGTCATGCAGGAAAATCCTCTGTAAATTTAAAACATCGGTTTCTTCGACCTTGGTAATATCCCGTAAATTTTCCAGCAGGCGAATAATCTTGTTACTGGCAGCATCTATGCCTTTGAGGTACTGTTCTTTTTGCTCCTCGGTAATTAGGTGATTTAGCTGTAGCAGGGTTGCGGTATAACCTTTTATTATCGTGAGCGGAGAAATCAACTCGTGCCAAAGAACGGTAATATTGTTGGTTTCTGTTTTTAGTCTTTTCTTCGGTTCTCGGAGAGAAATATCATATATTACCGGTAACCGGTGTTTGTCTTCGTATATCCTGAGTGTAGGAGTATCAATATCTACTTTAGTATTAATTTCCGCGGTGTCTTCTTCAAGGGAAGTCGCAGACTCAATCTCGATTTTCTGCTGTGATGAGGATCCACGTTTTATATCCAAGCTAAATTCCTACCTTTCCGAGCTCTTCATCTTGCATTGCGAAATAATAGCCTACACCGCGCTCCGTCATAATTATCCTGGGTTTATGAGGATTTTCCTCGATTTTCTTGCGTAAATATCTTATATAGAGTTTTACAAACGATTTATCAGCGATATAGTTGGGCCCCCAAGCTTTTTCCAAGAGCTGCTCGTGAGTGACTATCCAACCCCGATTCTTGACCAAGCAGGACATTACTTTGAATTCCATGGGGGAGAGCTTCACCATTGCACCTCTTATCCAAACTTGGCGAGTACCCCAGTTAATCTCGACATCGCCGTTTCTAAAAGTAGTCGGTTTATTTTCCGGATTTATCGACTGCGTGCGACGTAGGATAGCTTGAACCCTGGCGATTAACTCATGAAAATCGATGGGTTTAGCTAGATAATCGTCGGCACCGAGACTAAAGCCTTTCAGCTTGTCTGACTTCTGGCCATTAACGGTGACCATGAGAACTGGGATATCACTCATGTCCCTGATACGGCGACAGACTTCCCAGCCATCCATCTTCGGTATGTTGGCGTCGAGTATCACTAAATCAGGATGGCTACTGTAGACGCAACGTAACCCTTCCAAGCCGTCACCGGCAGTTAATATCTCGTATCCGGCGTTATGAAGCCAAGTGCGCGTTAGGTTTAAAAACTCAGTATCGTCTTCTACTAATAATATTTTTGCTATCATAATATACTTAACCTCATATACATCATAAAGAAAATCGTTGAATTATACATGAACTATCTATGTTCTACGTTTATTCCTCATGTTTTTAAGATAATGTAACAATTGACATTTGTCAACGTAACTTTTCCTACCTTTTCCCCCCAATTTTATACTTTATTCTAATAATCCACAATGTGAAACATTTTAATACTATAAAGCAGTAAAGTCAATATCAGAAACCGGATTTACTATAATTTTCCGGTTTTTTGCGGACCATTCGACTTCAACTCACTCGGGACATTGTTTGTTTTACGCTCCGTTTTCATCCACGTAACTTGAATTTATTCCAAATAGCCAAACTATAAAGTGGAAGCTAAAAATTATGACAAAACAATAATATTCTAGAGAAGTCGTTATTTTTATGGCAACAAATGGCGTATCAGGTCTGTTGAGGAGAAAGGACGACGAAGGCTAATAAACGGTCATCACATTCTAATCGTTTTCTTACTTATTTCCAAAAATGCTCTAACTTTTAATGTTATGGGAAAGGAACGAATCAAGGTTGGTCAATAAACAAAAAAATAAGTTTTATTTGCATTTGGTGTCTTTAACTCCTAATATAGTGTTAGCTACTTTGCCTATTGCTAGAAGAGTATACGAAGTTTTTGGACAATATATGATCTTTACCAAGCTATCATAGGTACGGTTGCTTCTGTATTTGTTATTTACGATTGGGTGACATATCAATAAATTCCTGAGCCACCAAATATAACTGAACTTGTATATACAAGACTTTTTATACTCATATTCTCCGCCCTTCTTGCTGGTAGCGGCTTTTATATATTTCGACACTCCAAATAACATGAACCAAACCGCCGTAATCATAAATAATGATATTGTTACATACCAGAAATATTGTGTGTAAATGGCAATCATATTTCTTATCACCTAGCAACTAAATGCAAATAAAACTCAAATTTAAAAAAATTGACACAATTCTTACTTGATCTTAACATTTTTTCCTTTTTATTGGGTCTTAAACTATGAATATGAAAACAGAATTGTAAAAAATGGGAAGCATGTTTCCATACAAAAATATTAGCGTCATCGAAGCGATATACACTGGTAGATTACAGCCGCCTGTTTTTACAGAGATTGGCAACAAGGTAATTTCACAAGGATAGATTAGGAATAAATATCAGCTTTATAAAGCGACCATATGCAGCTATGCGGAAATTTGCTCATACTCAGCTTTTCAAATTAAGGGACAGCTTTTTCTCTTTACCACTTTCTGCGCGGTAGTGAATATACTGGCGCTGGTACTTTTATAAAGGGAGATGCTAGAAAAGTCTTTTAGAATTACTTGCCTTGTCTGTGTTGTGATTGTCTGATATCAGTCGATCGGAGTATCGCTTTCCTTCGTTTCGGTGTTCATCTATGTTGTCGGAACCTCGTCTTTCGCCCAAACGGCGTATCTGAATGATAAAAATGTAAAGGGCAAAGAATATAATAAATACAATAACCAAAATTTCTCCATACAATACAAAATTATTGTTTTCAATGAAGTAGGCTGATCCTTCTCTGGCTATTATTACCATCTGAAAAAGCCAACCAAAAGCCAGAGCTAATAATAATATCTGACTTAACAAGACAAGTGTAGTTAATCGCAATCTGCGGCGCATGGTCGGCTTCTTTTTAGTGACGATGCTTTCACCTCTCTACAAAACAGGTTTATTCATATTTTAACATATCGTGCTGACGAAAAATAGCTGCGGTTATTAGGTTCAGTTCCTAATTTGAGTGATGATGTAATATCATATCCGGTAATTATAAACTGGGAGAACATCTTCATACAACCCAGGAAGTAGGACAGCGCCTTACTGGTTAAGTCCACTAAGTTTCTTCAAGTCTGTTCACAACTAGCTTTCCCACCTTATAAGATGAATCGGGCCTGAACTATGCGTCGGATATATCGTACAGATAGACGAGCAGATACCCTCCTTAAACCAGAGTTCATTATTGACCTCAGTATTTTATATCTGTAAATGGATAATTAGGGACCTTTTACCTAATCCTGGTTGTATACCATGATTCAAGGTACTGTACTACTAATCAAGGGGAAAATTGGCAGAAATGGGTTCACGGTCAAACGCTTTATTACGTATTTAATTTACGAGTGGGGATAGTTACACTCACTCTGTATCTTTGGCCTTGGTAAGGTTTGTATTAGCACTCTTAGCGTTAAGGTAAGTTTACCTTTAGTAGCTGGCAGTTAACCCTCATGTACCTAACCCTACCAAGTTTGCATTACCATTAATTATTAGTGACTACGATCGCGAAAATATATCCCCATATAGTACTAGTTTGCATAATCGATAGTACTACAATTCACTAGATCAAGGCATAGTATCTTATAGCTTCAGAATGGTAGATGATGTTTTTTTATTACGTGAATCCACGAGAGATCAGGTGAATAATTTCAAGCACAATGTCCTCACGGAAAGATAAAAAACAATGTTTATTCAAACATAGTTAAGTAGTAATTTTTCACTCTTTATAAAAACGTTTAACTCAGTTCAAGTATAAGCAATTTGCGTGTGGAGTTATCATGGTTGAACTAAGTACATATTTCTTCCTGCGAAGGCTAAAAGGTAAGCAAATTGTAAAAAAATCTGGTTAGAGGATAGTTAACATAAAATAATTAAAATCGAGTAACCTGACCCACAAAACGATACTAGCTATAATCTCATAAAAAGAGTGAATAAATAACTAAAAAGGGTTACACAGCAGAGCAGATCATCAACATAATCTGCAAAGCTGAAATATTTCTAAGCCAGGGGGAAACTGTCGCCACCATCAGTAATAAGATCGTGGCAAATGTCCACAATCACTGACTGGCGAAAAGAATACATGGTTGAACGATAAGTTACTGTATTTCATGAGAAAATACAGATTAATAAAAAGATAATTCTCATCAGTCTGCGATCGTAAAATACTCGACATGACAATTACCCACTCAATCAGGATGAAATTAAACCAGCTGACATAGTAAGAATATGGCTTAAAACCGAGATTAAACAAACTTTAAACCGGCACGGTAATTAAAAGACGCTCAATTCTTAAAAATTAATATAGCTTTTTTGATAAAAATACAAGGTTTGCTAGAAAGTTGATTTTTTTCGAATCAAGACAAAAAATGTTAAAGCACGATAATCTTTTTCCCCTAGAAAGTGTTTATTGTAATGGCAATTCGGCTTACCCGAAGCAATGTTACCGAAATTGCTTACATTATTGGTACAAAAGCTGGTAAAAAAAGATATGGTCTTGTATTTTCTAATCTTCCAGCTCAAATACTCGAGGAAATTGGATCATTGATTATCAATATAAAAGTAGGAATTAAACAGGGCAGCAGGATAATCTCTTAATATAACATTCACACCCTGTTTGTAACAATATCCAAGCCAACAAACATCTCCATCATGTTTTCCCAAGCTTTAGGTGGCCACCTAAATTTAATTGAAGCATACTAAATTAATTTCACCTTTATTATCTCGAATTTACAGAGGATTCCTACCAGTATCTAACCTCTTACCGACGTTCATATTACTTTAACTCTTATATTATTATCTTATGAAACTAGAACTGTCCTTATTCCCAGAAATAAAGACAGTCACGATCAGACACTCCTTGTAAATATGTGACAAAGGAAGTATCAATCGGTTTAGAAGGCTAATATTCTGGACTAACCGACAATGTAATCTGATAGGAGGTAATATGAAGGTAACAGTAATAGGTTTTGGGCAGTGCGGTGGTAGGATTGCCGACGAGTTTGCCAAAATCAATAGAACTGCAATCAACAAAAGAGGAATTGAAATCTGTCCCGGTGTTTACGTCGTCAATACGGATTCGGCAGATTTAGCCGGATTACACCATATAAAATCAGATTATAAACACAGAATCCTTATTGGAGGGAATAAAACTAGTGGCAACGGTGTGGGGAAGATTAACGAGTTGGGAGCTCTGGTCACCAAAGAGGAATCTGACAAAATATTAGATGCAATTGATGGCACAAAGCGCCTGTATGAAACGGATGCTTTCTTGTTAGCAGCTTCAGGGGCGGGAGGGACCGGGTCGGGCGCGATATCTGTAATGACCAAGCTGATAAAAGAACATTTTAGTAACAAGCCTGTTTATGACATCGTAGTTCTGCCTTTCGAGCATGAGGAGCAGACTGAAGAAAGATCAACTTTTAATACGGCGGCATGTTTAAAGAGTGTTAGTGCCGCGGCCGATGCATTATTCATTTATGATAACCAGAGACTAGGGAGAAAGGAAAATATTCTAAACAGTAACTTCACCCAGATTAATAAAGAAATAGTTTATCCGTTCTATGATTTGTTTTGCGCCGGAGAAGAGACCAAAAGAAAATTTATTGGCTCTAAAACCCTTGGTGCCGGAGACATTATACAAACTTTGACCGGTTGGACATGCATGGGTTTTGGAAGAGTAGATCTACCGGTTTTTAATTTTTCTTTTGGCAAATCCGGTTTCACTAACAGAAATAGTCAAATTGCTAAAGGTGTTCAAGCTATGGAACAAGCACTCGCCAACTTGTCTTTGGAGTGTAATACGGCAGATGCTGCGCGAGCGTTATTTTTGTTATCTGGTCCTGCAGGCGAAATGAACATGGAGATCATCAAAGAAATCGGCATACACCTGAGGGAAATTGCACCTCAAGCTACTATCAGAAATGGAGATTACCCCAGGGAAAAAGATGCAATTGATGTCCATATCATATTTTCCGCTCTCACTCATCTGGTAAAAATCCGAGAATACTATGTTAAATCGTCTAATCTTATTAAAGAATACCAGAGAAGAAGAAAAAATCTTGAGCATGATCAATTGGAGATGGGCGACTTGAGTAAAGACATCCCTGCATTAGCTTAAATGTAAGTTTTCCAGAATTTAGATTATTAAAAAAATGAGTCTAACATGAAACATCTAGTAAAATTAAAACAAAGCTACATGGTTACTTAACTGCTTAGGGCAGTCGCCTGAATTTACTTGCCCAAGGAGGATTAATTTACACTTTTGGGCATTTAATAGCCGTTTTTGCATGATCGTGGAAAGGTGAAGATTCAAATTTCGTAACTCTTTCGTCGAAGTGTAGAAAGGGGCAAATACAATAGCGTTTAGTCCTATGCTGCCCTTGATAAAATACAACAACATATCAATAGGTAATCTATTCTGTAGCATTAATTTAAACGAGACCAAATTTATCAGGAAATAGATTTTAAAATTGTAAAATTAAGAGATCCCTTTACAAAAGGTTGGGGGTTATCTCATGTGGCTCAAATTATTGATAATTTTAGGGACTTGCGCAGCAGGAGTCGTTTTAGGATTCTTTATTCACTGGATTGTCATCAAGATCAAAAAAACACTCTGGGCAAACCAATCTAACTCCCTGAAAGAGGAAAGACAAACTCCGTTAACAATCACTGAAGATATCGACGACCCATCCTTAGAACAACCACTTAATGAAGGTGACTATACGCCAGATATCCAAAGGGAGACTGATACAGAGACGGAGGATGACGATTGGCTGAATAATGTGGTATCCGAAGCTTCTGCAATCGTGATAAAGAAAGAGGACGACTGGTTGAATGCTGGAGTAGAAGAAGTACCAACGAACGTTTATAAACAACAGGACGATGACTGGCTAAACGCAGAAAATAATCAGCCTATGGAAACTGAGGATGAGTCTTCGTTAAACCATGCATCTACCAATCGTCCCGCAATTCAGATCAAGCAAGATGGCTCTATATTAAATATCACTGTCACTGCTTCTAAAAAGCAGGATATGAAATCAGAAAAGGCAATGATCAATCTCAAAATAAATTTACCTCCTCAAGATTTAGCCAGGAAAGGGGAAGGACCTTATGATATAGAGATAATTACGGACGAATCGTCTCCACCCTATCAGAGTTTGCAGGATACCATAACTGTCAAACCCGTGGAAGAACCCGTTAACCAAAGCCATTCTCTGATGGATGAGATTACCGTGAGACCTGTTGAAAGCCCAGTTCTCATAAGCCCTCAACTGATGGATGAGATTACCGTGAGACCTGTGGAAAGCCCAGTTCTCATAAGCCCTCAACTGATGGATGAGATTACCGTGAGACCTGTGGAAAACCAGGTTACTGAAAGCCATGCACTGATGGATGAAATAACTATTAAGCCCTCACCAGGCCTAGTTAATATAGAATATGAACTCATGGATGACTTGATAACTAAAAGAACGATTTATCGGACTGAGAAAGCAGAACCCTCTAATGATGCAGTTATAACCAACTCTGTAGAAAGCCCCGTCGAAAAAGCCGAACCTGCAAAGACCATTAGCGTTAATGATATTACGGAAATCCTGAATGAAGAAAGGGATTTTAAACGAGCCACGATTCCTTCAGTAGCAGCTGAGTCACGAAGTACACCATTTCTAACTCTTATTGGTAAAGGAACGGGCAACCTATTAAGTCAAGCTAAAAACCTCTATAACAAAGCTAAGTTACGAGGAGTAGTGACAAAGGCATTTGCCACCCTTCGTATTTATAATAATAATGAATACTATATTCAAGACACTAACCTCACCTATGTGGATACATTGATGCAAAAGCCTCAAATTAAAAACCTTACCTTCAAGGTACTTAACACAGCAACTGAACTGGACGAACTGATTGATGGTGGCTATGACCTTGCCATGAATTTTAGGGAAATCAAACGCGGGCTTAAAAAAGGAATGGTAGCATTCATCATATCAGTTGACGGGGAACTAGCCTCTATGGGATGGGCATGTATAACTAAAGAATCTAAAGCAACATTCAAAGGCTATCCCTACAACGATGATTTGGACAGACAAGCTTGTATTGTAGGCGACTGGACGAACCCAAAGTTCCTAGATAGCGGTATTTCAAGTTACGTCAAATACAAGAGACAACAGCTACTAAAAGAAAAGGGGATTACATTTGAGCGTAGTATTGTAGAAGGGAGCATATTTAAAGACCTCCGCTCTATAATAGCGCAAAAAAGATTTGAATTAACTTACAAACGCAGAACTTACACCAATGTATCCCTTCCCGGAATCCTTGGGGTGGAGTTCTGGAAGGAACATCAGCTTAACGAGACAGATACTAAGCTATCATATCAAATGATTACTCTTTTATGCCTTGTTTTGCCAATCCCCCCGAAGTTGTCGCTTAGAATCTAGAACCTAACGTTTTGAAGCTATATTGGATATAAACACAAAATAACCGATTAAGTACAAAAACAATAAAAAAACAGGTATCACCGCGGAACAGATCTGTACTCAAGAAGTGATTGACGCGAACCGGCCGTTTTTCCCCTGTATTTATCATTAATGGCATAGGGGAAGGAAGAACAAGATTGAATTATTTATGACGCCCAAGAAGTTATCTCACGTTGGTGCTGAGGCATAAGGATATCCTGAAAGCGTAAGTGTTAAAGTCAACTAATCGGCCGAAACTTAACCATCGATCTTAATGCTAGGTTTGTGTATAGAATTTAAACAACCATGATGAAAATAGCACTGAAATTTCTTGATTTTGACCTGCACGGCATACCAATCAAGACTTGAACCGATCTTGGAACTCTGTAGATTATAACTATAGTCCTTAAGCTTTACTTAGTTACCGTAGTAGCTGCAGAGACATGAGTCTGTTTAATGCATCCACATCTACTGTTTAACCTTAACCAAGCTTGCCTGATTATAACTTCAGAAAATGGCATATCACATCTCGTTATAAGAGTAAGAGCAATTGTAACACTTATTTTGATGATGTCAAATAAAAGCGACTAGAACAAATTAGATAAGAGTTATCAGTTTGTTTTGAGGTGTGTAAACCCTAGAACAACCCATTTAAACCCCTCGTAGCGACATAGATGCTACCCACCCCATCGATGAAATAGACGACTCGTAGGGCTTCCGCCACTTCTTCCTTAGTGGCGCCAGCATTCATCGTTGCCTGAGTAAGGTTACATACTCTTGCATTTGCCCCATGAGTGGCATCAAGAACCATTGCGACATTGTTTCGTCCTGGCCTAGCAATAATACAAGCTTAGTCTTCCTAGTAACCGGATAATTTCCCACTTCTTCACAAGCCTTTCCAGTAACCCTAATCCCGACTTCTATTTCCTTGTCAAAATGCATGTTTAGTATTTGAAGATCGATCATGCTAAAATTATCTCAGTGAAGCCAGAGACGTACTAACCATGACTTATGCTATTGAAACTATCGAACTGGTTAAGAGGTATCCCACTAGAGTCAGGAGAGGAATCCGCCCTACTACGGGTGCCCTCGCCGGCCGGCGTGTCGACTCTCTCGGAAGACTGTTCGGCGTCCTGTTGAAGCGCCACGGCGTCTTCATTGAAGCCCTCCGCGGCGTGAGTCTTCAGATAAAGGAAGGCGAGGTCTTCGGCCTGCTGGGACCCAACGGTGCGGGGAAGACTACCCTGATTAAAATTCTCTGTACTTTGGTCATGTATGACGAGGGGAAAGCCTATGTCCATGGGTACGATGTTAAAAAGCAACCGGGCGAAGTCCTGAAAAACCTTCAGGCCATCCTTCCGGAGAGTCGGGGATTCGATTGGAGGCTGACTGGGCGGCAAAACCTGCATTTCTATGCTCTACTTTACGGAGTTAGAGATATAGAAGCCAAAGAACGCATCAATTATCTACTGGATTTCACTGGTTTAAAAGATCGCGCTGATGACGGCTATCAGCGCTACTCGACCGGGATGCAACGCAAGCTGCTGCTCTGCCGAGCGCTGCTACGCAATACCTCAACACTTCTTTTCGACGAACCGACGGCTGGACTGGACCCGGCGACCTCGGTGGAATTCCGTAGTCTCCTGCGCGAAAGATTGGCGAGGGGAGAGGGGAAGACTATATTCATTAGCACTCATAATTTAAACGAAGCGAGGGATATTTGCGACCGCGTAGCTATTTTAAACCGGGGGAAGATACTGGCATGTGATACACCTACCAATATTCAACGCCTGATGTTTGACCAGAGGAGCCTTAAAGTCAGTTTTATCCCAGTAACTTGGGACGAGCAGCCGGAAGAGATATTAAGTATTCTGAAAGCAATTGCCGGGGTAAGCGATATCACTCCAGATATCGGTCGGGATGGCAACTTTCTGGGGATATCAATTAGAGGTAGCAAAGAAATGAATGTCTCTGCTGTTCTAGAGGTACTGATCAATAGCGGGTATAAGATAGGTGTGGTTAATACCGAGGAGCCGACTCTGGAGGACGTTTTTATGCATCTCACCAGACAGAGAAAGTAATAAGCAGTACAAACAAAGCCGAAAGACCTTTATCAAGAAGATGAGCCTCCCGATAGAATTAAAACAAATTATCGCCTTCACGAAAAGGGACTTCTTCAGTTGGACGACCTATAGAACGGCGATGATTACACAAATCATTAATATCTTCATCGGCGTTTTCTCATGGGGAGTAAGCGCCACCTATGTCCAGAAGCCTGTCCAAGAAATGTACAACAGCGACTATATCTCTTTTCTTGTAGTCGGCGTGGCCATCAGCAACTTGATATTACCGCTGGCACAGGGGATAGAAAGACAACTTAATCCTTGGACTCTTGAGACTATACTGATGACCGGCATCAAGACGCCGGTTTTCGTTATCGGCAATATTATGTGGACGTACCTTTTCTCGGTGATCACCTTCATTCCTTACCTATTTATTGGTATTTATTTCTTCGGGGCAAAATTAAATGTCAATATATCGTGTATGGTCATCGCTTTCATTATTTCGGCCGCGATATTAATCGGTCTATCTATGATATCTACAGGTTTGAGAGTGATTACCAAAGCCACCGATCCCATCACTTGGGCTTTAAACGTGCTTCAGAATCTCCTCTCCGGGGTATCATTCCCGGTAATTTTTCTTAATACCGTATTTTTTCCCGGATTCTCGACGATATCTTGGTTTCTGCCACAGACTTGGGTTTACCATCTCTGTCGCCTAGCTATGCTAACGAATCCCTCGCTCTTAGACTGGAGTACGGCGCAGGAATTTTTAAAAGGGTCCACCTTCGCTATCATTCTCATGCCTCTGGGCTATAGAGTATTGCGATGGGGGATTGACCGCTCCAAGCGTGAAGGCACGCTGGGCTGGTATTAATGGCCTCTTCCCGACGTAACCTGATCCAAGTGCTTTATCATTGTTCAGTTCAGAAACACTATTTCTCAATAAGATTGCCGGTTCTCGAACATTATGATTTTTTATCGTATTTGGCAAGAAGTGCTATTAATGGGGCAGGTCAGTCTACTTTATCGAATTATGTTATACTAAAGTTTTTAGTCTCAAAATAAAGAAGTAAAGTTAAATCCAACCAGGCTCAGACCATAATAATACCTTTTTCTAACATAACTAAACTAATATTTAGAAAGAAGACCTAAATGAAATGGGACAGCTATAATGCTGATAAAAAGTCAGGTGTCTAGATATCAGGTTAGCCTGACACATCTGCTAGTGAAAAAGGACGTTAAATGAAAAAAGCTTCTCTTTCTTTAATATTAGTGTTATTTTCACAAATTCTGTTTCCTCAAATTGCGTTGGCATGTTGGGATATAGCCGTTAGCCCCACCAGCCTTGATTTCGGGGACATTCAAGTTGGCTCATCCAGTACAGCTCAAACGGTAACCATCACCAACAGTAATGGTGGTAAATTGGTTATCGGCACCATCACTATTACCGACACCGATGCCAGCCAGTTTGCTATCGTGAGTGATAATGCCTCCGGACAGACGCTGAGTAAAGGTGTCTCAGCTAATGTTACCGTCATCTTCAGACCGACATCTGCCGGCAATAAAATGGGTAGTTTATTCATCCCATCTAACGATCCAGATGAAAACCCGTTTATTGTTACTTTAAGCGGTACCGGCACCGAGGGGCCACCACCGCCGCCCACCGGGCCGGATATCTCCGTCTCTCCCTCCAGCATCAACTTCGGGCAGGTACAGGTGGGGACAGCGAGCGCCTCCGAAAACATCACCGTGACCAATGAGGGCGACGATACTTTGCTCATCTATAACCTATCCATCAACGATACCGGGTTCACTATCACCAGCGGCAACATCTCCGGTCAGTCCCTCCTGCCAGGTGACTCAGCCAACATTACTCTCGCCTTTGCCCCAGCCACCCCTGGGGTACAGTCGGCTAACCTGACCATTCCCTCCAATGATGCCGACGAAGCCACCGTTAACGTGCTGCTAAGCGGTACCGGAGCAGTCTCACCTCAGCCGTCACCTCCGGAAGGATTTTACAGACCCCAGATGGTAATGAGGTACTTTACGGTAGATTTTCTAGGAAAAATCACTCAGGAGGTAGCCACCAGCGACGGACGACCAATAAGAAGTATGCAGGCACCCAGTCCGGACGGTATTCACCTGCTCGAAATAGAGGAGTATACCGGAGTAACCGATAACACCGGCGGCGTGGTAACCCTGTTAGTGATCAGAGAAGCGGAGGCAATGGAACTACCGGAAAACACAGTGTTAGTGGGTAAAGCCTTGGAGTTCAAGCCTACCGGGACATTCTTTGACAAACCGGTAAAACTCACCTTAGGTTACAACGTTAACGACTTGCCCGACCGGGTCCAGTCCATTGGCGCGGCGTATTATGCCGACAATGAAGGCTGGATATACCTCGAGGCTGAGGCCACCAACGTGGCCGAACTCGGCAAACTAACCGCCCCGGTATACCACTTCACCATATTCGCCGTTCTGGCAAAGGTGGCTCCAGAACCTCCCCCTGCCAAGCCGGTTGCTCCACCCGCGCCAAAACCTGAACCGGAACCCGAAAAACCGGCGCTATCGCCGATTCCAGAGCCAGCCCTGTTCAAACTGAGCAATCTGTCTATCACGCTCTCAGTGACCACGTATTATGAACACATAAGATACATCGTCAGGACGGGGGAAGAGGCGCTCATCACAATGGGTGTCACAAATACCGGGGGCCAATCCGGCAGCTACGTAGCCATCCTGATGGTCAACGGAACGAAGCGAGAAAGAAAAGAGGTCACCCTAGGTCCCGGGCAAACTAAGACGGTATCATTCACCATCACGAGTAACGAGCCCGGAAAATACACCGTCGTCATCGGCGATCTGACAGGAGACTTCCTAAGTGAACTCTGGGTTAACTGGTGGCTAATAGCGGGGTCGTGCGGTATCCTCATCCTGATAGCCTTGGGGGCCTGGTACTTGGTAAAAAGAAAAAGTAAGGCATAAGTCTGATCTGGAAAGAGTTGGTAATGGAAATTACATTATATGAGTTGGCAGACAAAATAAACGGGAAAATCATTAGCAATCATAACCGAGATATCATATTATCTGGTACTTGTGCCATTGAGCGTTATATAGAGAATAGAATTACATTCGCTCGTGATAAAGAATTTGGTAAAAAAGTATCAAACCTCAGAAATGCAGTAATTCTCATCCCTCAAGAATTGTCTTTTTTAATAGATGAATATCCTGACAATACTTATATAGTTGTTCAAGATACCGACAAAACCATGATGGATTTGCAGGATTCCTTTTACGGCGGGAATGCTCTGGTTCAACAATCCATGATTTCACCTTCCGCTCGGGTCGCAAGGCGTTGGAGAAAACTCGGTAATAGGGTATGGAACAAAAATAATGTCCGGGAGTTATATTGCGGACAACGTTGTGATTGGAAAGAGGTCAAGCATCCATCCCTTATCCACGTGTTATAACTGTATTATTGGTGACGATACCGTTATCCGCACCGGGACCCGTATAGGAGTAGATGGATTTCGATTCGTGCAAAATTACGAACTTAAAGAAGTCAGAAAGATGATTCACGTTGGAGCTGTCGAGATAGGGAGTAGAGTGGAAGTCGGTGCTAATTCGGTAATACAACGCTCCACTTTTGAAGGTTATCCTACTACAATCGGCGATGATGTAAAGATAGCCTGCATGATTGTTATAGGGCATAATACCAACATAGGTGCCAGAACTATTATTACTTGCCATGTTATGATATGCGGCAGCAATAATATCGGTGAGGATGTATGGATTGGAGCGAGTGCTGTAATTTCAAATGGAGTAACACTCGGTAATCGAGCCAAGGTGCTAATAAATGCAGTTGTCGTTAACGATGTTCCCGACGATGGAATGGTAAGTGGATTCTATGCCATGCCCCACCGCCAATGGAAGCAGGTGTACCGAAAATTTTTATCTGAAGTAGATTAATATTATCAATTTGAGGAACAATTTTTTATCTTAGTATCGGTTTTATTTTTTAATAAAAGAGACAGAAAGGAGGTATAAAACACAAAATATGAAAAGGATTCTTTTAGTAACTGTAGCATTACTTCTGGCAGTCAGCTCGCTTCTGTTAACCACTCTTCCCGCCCTAGCCTGCGAACCATGTCGTTGGACCGGTGGAGGCACCATTGGCACCGGTGCAGATTATCCTTCCGGTGTGAGAGTGACCCACGGTTTTGAACTTCATTGTGAGCCGCTGCACAAACCAAACAACCTTCAGGTGAATTGGCGCGGGAATCATTTCCACCTGACTGAACTTACATTGGTCTATTGCTATGACACAGAGTTAGATCCTGAACATCCAATTGCCCCTTGTGACTGGATTGAAGGCTGGGGTGAGGGTAGAGTTAATGGAACTGATGGATACGAAATCTACTTCTGGTTCACAGATGATGGAGAACCGGGTGTGGATGACTGGGCACGGATTAGAATTACAGACCCATTGGATAACCTAGTCTTGTTCGTGGAGGGTTACTTAACTCATGGTAACCACCAAGCCCATCCAGACAACAAGTAAAAGAGAGGTTATAAAAGCAAAAGGATATTTTTTAGGCTACGACAATAGGTGAAGTGGCTAAAGTTTTAATAAATCAAAAAGTATTCAAGATGATGATATGTGAGGCCACGGGACAAAGCGGTAGTTTTGATTATGTTATTAATGACGTAAGAAAGGGTCATGAAAATCACCAACTCATATTTGAGGAACTCTTGTTATTCCGGCAGTGGTAATAACATGCTAAATAATTAGCCGTTCATAGGATCCAACATAGCCCAGACCTTTATAATGGCTATAATGAAGGGGTGGTCTCGCATTAAGACTGCCCCTCTCATTAATTTACACTCAAGTCAGTACTTTTAACCTTTCGAAGCTTAAAAACCATGTTATTCGGCTGTGAACAACCTGATTATTTAATAGGAAAAAACCTTTGTCTGATCAGCGACCAATATCTTAACTTCAAACAAGGTGTTAAAGATCTCCCGGTTGAGTAGCTTGATGCCCAATTTCCCTTTGAAAGACTCGAACGATCACTACAAAAAAGTAGAGTTCTTACGAATTGGTCTTGCAGGGGATCCTGAAACAACTAAATTATCGCCAATGTCCTTTTGAACTATTGAACCCATGCCCACTAGTACTTGATTGCCAACGCAGATATTCTCTCTAATACAAGTGAGTGGTCCTATCCAGGTATGGTCACCTATCTTAACTGAACCACATATGAAAGCTCCAGTAATAATAATACAATGTTTGCCAATCCTCACTCCGTGACCAATCCTAACTAAGTTATCCAATTTTGTACCTTCGCCAATTAACGTATCACTCAAAGAACCACGGCAAATTACTGAATTTGCACCTACTTCTACGTTATCCTCGATTATAACTCCTGAAATTTGAGGGAACTTTACCCACTCTCCCATTTCATTTCTCTCAAAGCCAACAGCTTCAGCACCGATTACGACCCCAGCGTGTATTATGACACCTCCCCCAATTCTTGTTCTATCATATATATAAACATGCCCATCGATTATAGTGCCATCACCAATTTCACAATCCGCAATATACGAATATGGGCCTATATAAACATCGTGTCCTATTCTAGCCTTTTCGCTAACGACCGCCGTAGGATGAATACCATGTTCAGGAATAGCCTTAAAAAATTTTTGCATTATCCGGCTGAAGGTAAGTCTAGGATTTAAAACCTGGATAAGTGTTTTTCCTTGGTAATCAGACTCAGTAAGGTTGAGATTATCAGAACAGATTATAACCTTTGCTCTGCTATTTCTAATCATCTCTACCGCTTGATCATCTTTTTTCTTGCAGAAACTAAGTGAGTTGTCATTAGCTTGGTCAATCGGGGACGGACCTTCTACGTACCTATTCATACTACCCAACACTTGATTTCGTTCCTGTATCGAGTCAACGAGTTCTTTTACTGTAATTTTCCTTACTATCATATTTTCCTTAACACTTTTACCCTCGTTTGATAAGTGACGTATGAATTAATGTTCCATATCAGTCATGAGAAAAGTCTTCTATTCCTCCTAGTTTGTTTTTAACAATCTCGATGATGCGAGGGTTCTCTTGTTGATTAAGTCTTTCTAAAGCTTTGGTACGATCAATGTATCCTTCCCGAACCAAATTTGCCATTTCAAACGCATAGGGATGAAAACCGAAGTTTTGCTTATGTACAAAATTGGCAAAAGAATTGAGAAGACAATTAGTTGAATTTACATCAACGTCCTCGGGTCGTCTCCATCCGAGAAGAAAGATATTTTGATAGATTGATTCTTCGTTATAATCCAAAAAAGCTAGTGGATGTATATAATAGGGAAAACGATAGGAAGGCATAAAATGTTTTTCTTCAAGAAAATAGGGTATTATTTCATCACCAGCTATCTGATATAAGGGATTATAGAGTGCCCTCTGCATTGTTTTTATCATCTGGGGATTGTTCTTAATGACGGATGAAGTGACAGATGCTTGGCCTGGTGACCAGCCGTAGACGACAAATGGAATGTTCTTTTCAAGAGCAATACGTAACGTACCGTATTTTATTATCCCCATGCAAGAAGTGCAAATAGTACTTGCCCTTTCTAGAGTTTTGGGTGAGAAAATTTCACTTTCAGCACAATGTCGAAAGATCTTTTTTAGTGTAGCAAAGCGGGGCTTTAAGAAGATATGATCTACTCCCAGTTCCTCTACAATAATTCGAATATTCTTGAAAGTCTGATTTGGCAAAAATCCGTTATCCACGGACACAGCAAGAACATTTAGATCGTATTCTCTCTTTAAGACGGCCAAGGTTTGCGTGCTGTCTTTGCCTCCGCTAAAACACATAAGTGCATCATATGTGCCACTTCCTCTGAATTTCTTGACCAACACATTAAACATTTCCCTGTATTTTGCCTTGATTATCCGGTTACTTTGTATACCTTTATAATTAAGGCAGAAATTGCATACCCCTTCTTTACTAAAATGGACTCTGGGAAACGTTTCTGGTAAAACGCACTTAGCACAAACTCTCAATGCTGACATATCTTTATCTTCTATCAAGTTACAATACCTACCCCCAAGAATTATACTACTTCTTTAGTTACATACTGAATAAATCCAGTGCCGGTGGCCAATATACTATGTAACTTTGCGTGTGTAATTGATTATACTTCTTCCTCCATTCAGGCGCAACTCAAACAGTAATGTCCAACAGAAATTGGGGCCGTGTATAATTAGATAAAATATGATGAAAGGAGGAAAAAACATGCCGACACCGAGACGTCTGCTCGAGGAATTTCGGAGAATCAATGTCGCTCTCGACATAATCCTAATCCCTAGTCAATTTTATAATGATCCCCTTAATGACCCCAAAGATATTGCCGAAAAAGCAACAGAAGAGGAGAATTGAATCCCCCCCCAACCCTAGGATAAGCCCTGCCGGGGGCTATTCCGGAGTTAAGAGGGGATGCCTGCCTATAAGTAACACAAAAATATGAGGTAAAGTGTTACACAAGGCCAGTTAATAACCATTTTTAAATATAATTATATAAAAAATACTACATACTCCTAAGATAAAGGCTCTTAATCGTTCAATAATGCACTTATTACTACCTTAAAAACTCATTATAAAGTGTTTAACTCACAAAGAAGTAGACAAACAAGAGTCGTAACCACTAACCTGTTAAAGAAAGACGAGCTTGAAACGAAGATAAGAGCAAGTTTGGGTACCATCGTTAGGCTGCCGAAGCTGGAAACGGATATCCAGCTTGTACACAAAAAGCTGGTCAAGCTGGATTACGTTATAAAACGGCTGGCATTGGATATGTTAAAAATAAAATTTGGTTTGGGGGGGTATGACAGCGTAGAGATAGATAGGGCTATACCTATAGAAGATATGGATTTTGTATCCACATCTTCTTAATGATCTGTTTCGGTGTGTACCTCTTTTTGTTCATTTATTCCCCTTTTTATGATATTATATCTGGTATCGCTTTGGGGGGCGAATCAGACGAAGTTATTTCATACTAAATCCTCACTCGCGTTTAACCAATTACTTACCGAGATTATATATTATTATGTATATGTATATGTCTATAATACAATAAGTCGACAATACTGCCGCACACTAATATCGCACTTGCGAGTCATTATTGATATTATTATATTATTAATGGGAGTTAAGAATACAGAGACGATGGATACTAGACAGATAATCAGGAGATTCGTCCGAGAGAATTATTTAAAAGAAAACCCACATAATAATGTCCATGATGGCACCTCCTTCATTGACGGAGGGATTATCGATTCAGTGGGAGTTTTGGAATTGGTAGCCTTCCTCGAGGAAACATTTGGTTTCACGGTAGAAGACGACGAGTTGATCCCAGAAAACCTTGATTCAATTGATAAATTAGTAACTTATGTAAGTTTAAAACTGGAAGTTATTAAGTCGTAAAGTCTAACCTGGCGTCCGAGTCATTCGTTATGCTGCTTAATGAGTTTTTAGAGAGAAGTGCCAGTTCATATCCATATAAAACGGCATTGATTTGCCATGATGAAAGGCTGACCTTCATAGAAATCGACCGCGCCGCCAATTCTCTTGGCCGCGCTTTTATCGATCAAGGATTACAAAAGCGAGATCGGGTGATTATCTATCTGGATAATTCTGTCGCATCGATAGTCTCTATCTTTGGTATACTAAAAGCCGGTGGTGTCTTCGTTATTATTGACCCGCAGGTCAAGGCAAGAAAGCTTAATTATATATTTGAGGACTGCCAGGCAAAGATTCTCATCACCGATACAGCGCATCTCGCCGGCGTATCCGAAGCTGTATATAGTTTAAAAACCCTAAAGCGGATTATACTCACCGATGAGCATATGGGAACAGAAGTCAAACCGCCCGGTGGTAGCCTAGAGACATTGTATTATCGCACGATACTTAAAGAATTCCCCTCAGCACATTTGGCCTCTTCCTGTATCGATGTCGATCTGGCAAGTCTGATCTACACATCTGGTTCTAGCGGTAATCCTAAGGGAGTAATGCTGACCCATAATAATATGGTATCGGCCGCAAACTCTATTATCCAATATCTGGAAAATACAGACAGTGATATTATACTCAATTGTTTACCCTTGGCCTTTGATTATGGCCTGTACCAGGTCCTTATGGCCTTTAAATTCGGTGGCACGATTATTCTGGAAAAGGCGTTTGTTTACCCTCAGCAGATGATTAACCTGATTGTCCGTGAAAAGGTTACTGGCTGGCCCATTGTACCGATGATTGCCGCCATTCTTATCAAACTAAAGAACCTCAATAAGCAAAATTTTTCCAGTCTTAGGTATATTACCAGTACCGGTCAAGCCCTGCCGTCGAGGCACATTGAGTTTTTAAGGAAGGCCTTTCCGAGTGTAAAAATATATTCCATGTATGGATTAACCGAATGTAAAAGAGTTGCTTATCTTCCCCCTAATCAACTGGAAAAAAGGCCGGGTTCCGTCGGTAAAGCTATGCCTAATACAGAAGCCTACATCGTCGGTGAGAATGGTGAAGTGATAACGGAGGCATGGAGACTCGGTGAGCTTGTGGTGAGGGGGTCGAACATCATGAAGGGCTATTGGAACCTCCCTGAGGAAACCGCGAAAGCCCTGCGTTCGGGACCTTATCCTGACGAAAAAGTCCTTCATACTGGCGACCTTTTTCAACAGGATGAAGAAGGTTATCTTTATTTCTTAGGACGTAAAGACGATATTATCAAGACGGCCGGACACATGGTCAGCCCCAGAGAAGTCGAAAATGTCTTGTGTGAAAAAGAAGATGTCATAGAGGCTGCCGTTATTAGCGTTGATGATGAAACCCTGGGTAATGCAGTTCAAGCCTTCGTCCATATAGCCGACACTTCTAGGTCTACCGAAGAAGACATAATAAAGTTCTGCTCCGAACGCTTAGAAAATTTCGCCGTACCTAAAAAAGTGATTCTATGCGGGGCATTGCCCAGGTGCGTTACCGGAAAAATCAATAAACGGGAACTACTTACCCATGAATTATAGGAGTATTAGTGAAATTCCACAAAGAAATCCTACGCATTGATTGTGAAGCGGAAGCGGAAAGGATTTACACTTTCATCAAGCAACAGGTCAGCCTCCAGAAACGTGAAGGCGCCGTGGTTGGTATTAGTGGCGGTATCGATTCAGCGTTAACAGCTGTGTTGTGTGTCAATGCCCTCGGTAAGGATAGGGTATTAGGTCTCATACTCCCGGAAAAGGAATCAAATCCGGTTTCGGCTCAATATGCCTCAAGTTACGCCATAAAATTAGGAATAAATACTATTACCGTTTATATAACTCCTGTTCTTAACAGTTTGGGAACTTATCGGAAACGTGACAAGATCATCAAGAAAATATTTCCCGAATACACTAGCGGGTATAAGTCTAAAATAACACTGCCTCCTGACCTACTTGCCAGAGACGCTTTTAATATTTTTTCTTTGAAAATCGATGATGGCCTGGGCAACGTCAAATCCGCCCGACTGGATAACCGAGGTGTTCAGACCATCGTCGCCGCCACAAATATGAAACAGCGGACCAGGATGACTCACCTTTACTACTACGCTGAAATGAACAACTATCTGGTCTGCGGCACCACCAATCGAAGTGAAAATATCCAGGGGTTTTTTGTCAAGTACGGAGATGGCGGTGTGGACATCGAACCACTGGCCCACTTGTATAAAACGCAAGTTTACCAATTATCCAAATACCTTGGTGTAACCTCAGAAATCGTGTCAAGAGAACCCTCCCCGGATACATATAGCTCCAGCCAATCTGACGAGGAATTCTATTTCCGCATACCTTATGAAATATTAGACTTGCTTTTATACGCATGGGAGAACCGTATATCTCTTAACGAGGTATGTCAAGTCATGTCACTGACGAAAGAGCAGGTCAATAGGGCTTTCAGAGATTTTACGGCCAAAGCTAATGCTACCAGGCATTTGCATACTATGCCTCCTACGCTTGAAAAATAAATGTAAGATAGCAACAATTTAATATATGATTGTTACACCCTATCGCCAACGTTTCCCGGCCTTCGATTCAACGAAGAAAACGCGTGCGATTTTTGTTTTAAGTTTAAAAGACTCGGTTTATTCTATCGAAAATATAACTTGATATTATACGGAGAAATCGTTGCGATAGTTTGGTTAAGTTGATAAATTATTAGACAACATTAGATAATTAGTAATATATCTCTGTAGGTTAGGAATGTAATGAAATCTTTTAACGTAAAACATAGCTTGTTAGGCATGTTGGAGAGTGTTGAATCGTTATCTTTAGTTAGTCTTTAATTGGTCACTTTGGCAGCAACGAGCTAATAGTGAAAACGATTCAGATGAGTCAGTTTCAAATATCTTGTTAATTGAAGGACGATCATCTAAAAGCCAATGTGCAATTTTCATACCATATTTTAACTAGCTAATATCCAATTTTATACATCACTCATGGATAATATTAGTGATATGTATAGTATCGCCAACAAGTACAAGTATAAAAACACATATGAATAACAGAGTGTATCGTTAGTACAAACGCAACACAGCTGATGAAATGAAAAGGGGATGATTGAATTACGTCTCTTGCTTTAAAACATCAACCGATAGATCCGGATTTTTTCGGTAGAGGCAAGTAAATGAAAAATGGGTTGGGCATAAAAAACAGGATATCAGAAATAAGTACGACCAGCGTAACAGTTGACAATGAAAGTATGCAAGCTATTCTGGATATTCTAAAATCTGGGCAACTGGCCCAAGGGCCGAAAGTGGAGGAATTTGAGACAAAATTTGCTGATTATATTGGCACGAAATATGCCATTGCGCTAAATAGTGGTACAGCAGCTCTCCATGTTAGTCTGCTCGCAGCCGGTATAACTAGAGGAGATGAGGTTATTACTACTCCTTTTAGCTTTATATCCACCGCTAATTGCTGCCTGTTCTGCGGAGCAGTACCTATCTTTGTTGATATTAACGATGAAACGTTCAATATCTCGCCATACCTAATCGAGAAAAAAATAACTACGAAGACTAAGGCTATTATAATCGTAGATCTTTACG
>SMTZ1_10000701_pt1 | contig 39413 bp, 37 predicted proteins | sample DeeMarSWOR136_30_FD_25667 | JGI IMG/M metagenome (IMG submission 25667)
CACTCCAACTGAACCCGAGCCGGTTAATGTGCTCACCCCACCAGCACCAGAGGTCGCCACTACTATAACCCCACCACAACCAGGTAGTGAAATTGAACAACTGAGACTAAACTGGAAGCGGGTTATTGATGAAGCCCCAGCCAGCACTAAAAAAACCTATGCCATCGCTATTCTTAGAAGTGCTGGCGTCAAACCAGTAGCATTTGAAGACGATACCGTAGTCTTATCCTTCAGATATAACATTCATAAGGATAATATGGAGAAACCGGAAAATCAACGTGTTGCCGAAGAAATTATAGGTAACTTCCTAGGACGTCCCTGCCATGTGCGCTATGTTTACCAACCAGAAGATAATCACCTAGTGAATGCAGCCTTAAAAATGGGTGCTCAAATTATTGATGTGGAGGAGAAATGAATCTATCTATGATAAATCAAGCTCGGGAACTTAAATCAAAACTAGACAAGGCTCAAAAGGAGTTAAGTGACACAATTATAGAAGTAAGCTCAAGCAGAGGTGCGGTTAAGATTACCATTAATGGTCAACAAGAAATAAAGTCAATAAAAATATCTCCAGAGGTGATAAACCCCGATAAGGCAGAAAAGCTAGAAGAATTGGTGTTCAAAGCGGTGAACGAAGCTGTCACCAAATCTCAGAAAGTAGCCGCCAAGCAGCTAAAGGGGTTAACTGGAGGCCTTAAAATCCCAGGGCTATTCTAATATAGTCAAGGAGAGCTAATATTGAATCAAAGTTTTACCTCTACCGCCGAAGCAATAAATATGCTCATCCAGGAGCTTAGCAAACTACCTGGCATCGGACCAAAGAGTGCCCAGCGTCTTACCTACTACCTGCTGCGTGCCCCTGAAGAGCAGACCAGGCTGCTGGCTGAAGCCATCTTATCAGTAAAACAGAGGACCAAGCTATGCTCCATTTGTTTTAATGTTACTGAGTCTGACCCTTGCCTAATCTGCCGCAGTGACCAGCGCAACCGCAACAAGATTTGCATTGTGGAACAGCCACAAGACATTTTAGCTCTAGAGCATACTAATATTTATAACGGTCTTTATCATGTGCTCCACGGTGCCATCTCACCTACTGAAGGAGTAGTAGCCAACGATATAAGAATTAAAGAATTTATGAGCCGGTTACAGAGTAGCTCGGTAGACGAGGTCATTTTAGCTACTAACCCCAATCTTGAGGGAGAACAAACCGCTATGTATCTAAATAAACTGATTTCACCCCTGGGCATCAGGGTTACCCGCCTCGCCCGGGGACTACCCTTCGGCACCGAACTGGAATACGCCGACGATGTTACCCTCACCCGAGCCATTGAGGGCAGGCAGGAGTTTTAGCTCCATTTACCCTAAATAAAGTAAACTCCAAGTTCGTCTATATGGCTTTTTAATTCTATTTTAGCTGAATAATAGAATACAGAAGGAAAACTGTGAAACTATCAGTAGTAGACACGGAAAGATGTGTTGGTTGTCAGAGTTGCATGTTCGCATGTTCCAGGCGCCAGGGTGAAGCTGGGATTGCTAGAACATGCATTGGGGTTAGGTCAGCTGGCGGCATGGAACGAGGATTTGTAGTTATAGTTTGTAGAGCCTGTAATGATCCGCCTTGTGCAAAAGTATGCCCAACAGGTGCCCTTAAGCCCAGAAGGGGAGGAGGGGTGCGTTTTGACATCACCAAATGTACCGGTTGTGGCCATTGCCGTGATGCTTGCCCTATAGGGTGTGTTTTTTGGGATGATGAGATTAATAAACCAATGATTTGTATTCACTGCGGTTATTGTGCCCAATTCTGTCCTTACGGAGTGCTGAAATTAGAGAGGTGAAAGGTTAGATATGCTCCAAGACGATACCCTGGCTAATGTTCTTTACATCGATCTCTCCAAGAAGCATTTCTGGATTGAGAAAAGGCAAGACCTTTTTGATAAATTCATAGGTGGCGTTGGTGTTGCTACTCAGCTTCTTCACGAGGAATGTCCTAAAGGCGCTGACCCCCTCGGTCCTGAAAATCCAATAATATTCGCTGTAGGTCCTCTAACGGGGTTGTTTCCTCTTGCCTCGAAAACCGTCGCCATGTTTAAGTCACCTCACACAGGCAATCTGGGCGAGAGTCACTGTGGTGGACGAAGCGCTATTGCTATCCGTATGGCGGGATATGGTGCTATTGTAATAAAGGGTGCCAGTAATACCCCCCTCTACCTAGCTATCCACAACAATCGAATCTATTTCCGGGATGCCTCCTCCTTGTGGGGAATCGGAAGTTGCATTACCGTAGGTCGCATTATTAGAGAAAACGAGCCGGCAGCAGGTTTGAGAACAATTATGCGCATCGGCACAGCCGGGGAAAAACTTGTCTCATACGCATGTGTAACTACAGAAACTTATAGGCATTTTGGTAGGCTCGGACTAGGCGCAGTTTTTGGCAGCAAGAAGCTTAAAGCTATTGTAATCTCGGGTAAACGTTCACTTCCCATAAGTGACACGAAACTATATCAGAAGGTGTATGACGAGATTTACCAAGCCGCTACAGGCTCTCCAGTAATGAAAAAATATCATGGTCTCGGCACGGCTGAGAATATTCTACCTTTAAATGAGTTCGGTGGGCTTCCCACGCGAAATCTCGAGAAGGCAAAATTCGAAGGAGCCTTGGATATTTCTGGTGAGACATTTGCAGAACAATATTTGGGTAGACGGCTTGCCTGTTCTCACTGTCCAGTGGGGTGCATACATATTGCTGCGCTCAGGGAACCTTATGGAGATGAACTATATTTCTATAAAACCTCCATGTTCTCTTATGACTTTGAACCCATCTATGCTCTGGGCTCCATGCTGGGTGTGTCTGAGCCTAAGGGCTTCCTTAAGTTGATGGAGCAGATAGAAGTATTGGGTCTGGACGTTATGAGTACAGGGGTGGTCTTGGCCTGGGCAACGGAAGCCCAACAAAAAGGTATTATCTCTAAGAAGGAAACAATGGGCATCAAGCTTAGCTGGGGGGATCACACTGCCTATATGGACACGGTGTCACTAATTATAAAACAACCGAATGAATTTTTCGAGGCACTCTCATGTGGAGTCGAACATGCCGCCTCCCTGTATGGAGGACAAGATTATGCCCTAGCTTTTGGCGGAAACGAAATGCCAGGATATCATACAGGACCGGGAGCACACATAGGTGTTTTAATTGGAGCAAGACACAGCCACCTAGACAACGCTGGATATAGTATCGATCAAAAGGCCAAAATCAAGGAAAACCTTGGCTCTGCTGAAGAACTTGCCGAATCCTTACTGGCTGAAGAACGCTGGCGTCAGATTCTGGCGAGTCTCGTAATTTGTTTCTTTGCCAGAGGAATATACCAGCCAGATGTTGTCTTAAAAGCACTCCATTTAACAGGTTTTGATGTTACTCCTGAGGCTCTCCTTGGTATTGGAGAAGAAATACACAAAGAAAAATACAGGTTCAAGACTCGAGAAGGTTTTTCTTTGGATAAGCTCCGTTTACCTAAGCGAATTCTTGAAACTCCTTCGCCTCTCGGCAAATTGGATGAGAAATTCATTCACAGGGCAATTGAATATGTCAAGAAAAGTCTCTCCAAATAAGGAGCTTGAGACACTGGGGAGACCAGAAAACAATAATTATAATGTCTAAACCGCGGAATTATCAGTCGGAAGCTATTATTATCAAGAAGACCAAGTTGGGGGAGGCGGATAGAATCCTTACACTCTATACCCCCCACCTGGGTAAGATTCAAGCGGTAGCTAAGGGAGTGCGACGCCCCAGGAGCAAACTAGCTGGACACCTTGAACTGCTCACCCATAGCCAGGTTTCGTTCGCTAGAGGGCGTAACCTGGATACCATAACCGGGAGTCAAACCATTAATAGCTTCCTCCCGTTGAAAAGCGACCTGCAACTTACCTCCTATGCTCTTTATACCACCGAGTTAGTTAATCAATTCACCGCCGACCATATTGAAAATCACCCTTTGTTCCAACTACTACTTGACACAATGCACCGCCTATGCCAGGGCAGTGATAATGAGCTGGTCTTGCGCTACTTTGAACTGCAACTCCTCAACCAAGTTGGCTACCGACCTCAACTTCATCAGTGTGTCTCTTGCCGGTCAAGGCTGGAGCCTACCACCAACTCATTCTGCCCTAGTGCCGGTGGCATGCTATGCCCCAGTTGCCGTCAAAGCCAGCCTTTAACCTATCCCCTTTCCGTTAACGGTCTAAAAGTTCTACGATTACTCCAGAATAGTGATTATTATACTGCCAGCAGGTTAAGATTGACCCCAGAGCTATCCCGGGAATTGGAGGGGGTGATGAGAGACTATACTAGATACCTCCTGGAACGAGAGGTAAAGTCAGCCACCTGGCTGGATACCTTAAGTCGCTTCGCTCCAAATCCAAATATATAAGCACTAAATCCTAATCATATGGGTCATTTGGTCATTAGTGCTTTGTATTTGTTCCGAGAATAGAATGCCTTAGTCCTCCTGTCATTCTGAGCCCATTCGCTTCCTGTCATTCCTCGATTCGCTCAGGGTGACATAGAAGTGGCTGAATGCTTACCACGCTTTTTCATCATTCGTTGGTCCTTCTACGAATGATAGTCCTTCTTTGAAGGAGAATTTGCTGGTATCCTCCTTATACTCAAGTATTTATGTCGTCACATATAAACAACCTCACAATTTATGTTTTACTATAGACGAGAGATAGCATATAATAGCTTATACTATACGGCTGAGAGCCTGAAGCTTTTATTCTTTTTGTTATATCATAAGGTAAAAGGATAGAGATGACATCCCGAATAGACCGCATAGCTCAACAACGACAGCAAAAGCTTGACCGGATTCGTGCCTGCGGCATTAATCCCTACCCCCATAAATATCACCGCAGCCACACCACACACCAAGCTATAGCTCTACTTGAGCAACAAGAGGGTTCAAGTACAGTAGAAGCTACAGTAGTTAATCTTGCCGGGCGGGTTATGGCTAACCGACCTATGGGTAAAATCTCCTTTCTTGATATACACGATAGCTCAGGCAAAATACAGCTATACTTCCATAAAGAACACCTTAGTGAGGAAAACCTTGGACTGTTTAAGGATTTAGATATAGGTGATATCATCGGGGTCAGCGGCAAGCTTTTTCGTACAAAAACTAGTGAACCAACCCTTGAGGTAGAAAATTTCACCCTGCTGGTGAAGGCACTTCAACCCCTGCCTGAAAAGTGGCACGGGCTCAGTGACATAGATAAACGATACCGCCAACGTTACCTTGACCTCATCGCTAATACCGAGACAAAAGAAATCTTCAAGATGCGTAGCCAGGTTATTACCGCTATACGGCAATTCCTCAACCAGCGAGGATTCCTGGAGGTTGAAACACCGGTGCTTCAGCCGTCAGCCGGGGGTGCCTTAGCCCGCCCCTTTGTTACTCACCATCACACCCTTGACCAGGATTTCTATCTACGCATCGCTCTTGAGCTCCATCTCAAACGACTGATTATAGGCGGATTTGACAAGGTATACGAGCTGGGTCGTATTTTCCGTAACGAGGGTATCTCCACCAAGCACAATCCCGAGTTCACCATGCTGGAAAGCTATGAAGCCTATGCTGACTATAATGATGTAATGAGCACGGTTGAGGAGATGGTATCCAAAGTTAGCCAGCAGATTCTGGGCACCGACAAGATTGAGTTCGGTGGTAATACCCTTAACCTCAAACCCCCGTGGCAGCGTATTAGTTTGCAACAAACAATTGAGAAATATAGTGGTATTGACTTTAAGAAATATCCCGATACCGATTCGCTTAGGAATGAGATGTTAAAGTTAAAAATGGAAGTTGACCCGCAGAAAGACAGGGGTAGGCTTATAGATGAGCTTATTTCAACCTTTGTTGAGCCAAACCTGGTGCAGCCCACCTTCCTTTTAGATTATCCGGTAGACATGTCACCCCTAGCCAAGACCAAGCCCGATGATGACCGCCTGGTAGAGCGTTTTGAAGCCTTCGCCGGAGGAATGGAAATTGCCAACGCCTTCACCGAACTCAACGACCCCATAGAGCAAAGACAGCGCTTCCTTAAGCAACAGGAGGAGCGCCAGGCAGAAGGTGAGGCAGTGGAAACCATTGACCAGGATTTTCTGTTAGCGTTGGAGTATGGTATGCCCCCTACCGGTGGGCTAGGTGTTGGCATCGACCGCCTGGTGATGCTACTCACCGGTCAGCAGTCAATTCGCCAGGTAATCCTGTTCCCTCAACTTAAGGAAAAACCATAAGGAGGGAGAAATGTCGCTTATACCGGCTTTTAAAATAGGTTTATGGAATGCCTGGATTTTTATGGCTTATCTGTTACTATCTTTTATTCCTTTTGTATATGTAGCTATCAAGAAAAGTGTGCCTTCTGTTGAAGAGAGCGGACTGTCCAGGGTCGCCAAGGTATTTGCCGGTTCTTCTAAATTGCTTCTATTTCCAGCAATGGTATATTCCATATTTCTGCAGATGAAACTTGGCACGGCATGGTTTTATGTAGGCCTGCCCATTACTTTGATAGGACTGATTGCCTACACCATAGTCCTGGTAAACTGGGCTACCACTACTCACGGCATCCGATGTATGTTACCATGTTCGTCTTCTTATTGGGTCTGGGCATAGTCACCGCTTCCTGGGTTTTATTTCTGCTTTTTATCGTATTCGTGGTAGGCTGTGTTGTTTTCGTAAATGTTGAAGAACAGAGCTGCTTAGACAAGTGGGGTGATGCCTATCGCGAATATATGGACAGAACCCCAAAATGGATAGGAATACCGAAATCAGGAGAAAGTTATTGATATGTTCCTTCATTTGCACTATCATTTTAGAGCGATGAAAAACATGATAAGGAGAGTCAATGAGAGGTGAAGCCTCTCTTATACAACCAATTCCCTTTCCCCTTAACAAGGGGAAGGGGAAAAAGGGGATAGGGTTAATAATCTCATAAGGAGAACCTATGCTTGACCTGAAATTCATCCGTGAAAATACAGACCTGGTGCGAGAGGCACTAGATAATCGTCAGGACACTGCTCCACTGAACGAAATCCTGCTGCTTGATATAGAGCACCGCCAGAAAGTGATTGAGTTGGAAAGCTTCAGGCATGTCCGAAAAGAGGCTGCCCGAGAAAGGAGACAGGTTTCTACAGATGAGGGGCGTGGTCTGCGTGCCACTATAAGAGCCCTGGAGGAAGAAGTCACAAGCCTAAACAAGCAACTACAAGAACTACTACTACAGGTGCCCAATATCCCTCACCCTTCGGTACCCATAGGCGTAGATGAAAACGACAATATCGTGTTGCGCTCCTGGGGAGAACCAGGACGCTTTGATTTCCCCCCAGCCCCCCACTGGAAACTGGGTGAATCTCTGGGCATCATTGATTTTGAGAGGGGAGTAAAACTATCGGGCACCCGCTTCTATATTCTTAAAGGATTGGGCGCCCGTCTGCAAAGAGCCCTCATCTCCTTTATGCTTGACCTTCATACCACCGAGCATGGCTACAATGAAGTATACCCGCCATTCATGGTCAAGAGAGAATGTATGGTCGGCTCGGGTAACCTGCCTAAATTTGCCGATAATTTATATCACGATGAAGAAGATGACTTCTGGTTTGTGCCTACGGCTGAGGTGCCAATCACCAATCTCCACCGTGATGAGATTATACCGCCCGGAATCTTACCCCTATATTATGTAGCCTATACCGCCTGCTTTCGCCGGGAGAAGATGTCAGCCGGTAAGGATACCCGAGGCTTAAAACGAGGGCACCAGTTTGATAAGGTAGAGCTATATAAATTCACCGAGCCGTCTGCCTCCGACCAGGAATTGGAAAAATTGACAAACGATGCCGAACAGGTTTGCCAGAAGCTGGAGCTTCCCTACCGTATAAAGCAACTTTGCACCGCTGACCTGGGCTTCGCTTCCACCAAGTCCTATGACATTGAAATGTGGGCTCCTGGCTGTGGTGAGTGGCTGGAGGTAAGCTCCTGCTCCAACTGCGGTGATTTTCAAGCCAGGCGGACTAACATCCGCTACCGGCCCTCCCCTGAGGCTAAACCCCAGTTTGCCCACACCTTGAATGGCTCCGGTCTAGCCCTGCCCCGGGTGCTTATAGCCATAATGGAAAACTACCAGCAAGCCGACCGCAGCATCTTAATCCCCGAAGTCCTCCAGCCCTATGTTGGGGAGAAGGTGATTAAGTAGAATATTATTTGTAACCCCATCCCCTATATTCCCTCTCTAAGTCAAGTCTGCAACTTCCCCTTAGCAAGAGGAAAGGTAATATTCTTTTTAAAGTGTGTAGCGCCTCTTAAATACCCAACATCATCTATCCAGGTTAAGGAGAGGCAAAGATTAGCTCCGCTTCTCTTTATATATCCCTCCCCCTCCGCCGTCTTATAAAAGTATTTACAAGGAGCATAGCGACGAAGCAAACTAAAAGATTAAGATTGCTTCGCCCTTCTCTGGAAGGACTCGCAATTATACACCAGACAGAAGGATAGGGGAGATAAATTCCGTTAGAGTTCCCTCTGGGTTGAAGCCCTTAAGGCCAGAGCCTAACGGGGTAAAGGGGTAGACAGATTCCGCCCTAGGTGGAGGTGTGGTATATAAACAACCACTATAAGACAGTCTCCGATTTTAGTACGTTTGGCTACCAGCCCCAATTGGTGAAAATATTTTAGGGGGTGAGGTCTCGGTAGACCCCACCCCCCTTTGCTATCTACTCCGCACGAAGTTACATATTTCCCCAGCTACTTCTTATCAACTGGTTGCTGCAGCTCGGTTACAAAGGATGCCGGGTCATTAGTCTGGTCATAGCTCTTAAGGTAGACTTCACGGTCGGGTCCAGTCATCTCGTAGCCGTTAGTTTCAACCCATGTCATTAGCGCTTGGTAAGACTCACTTAACTTTTCATACGGCCCCTGGTGAATTAAGCAGGCCATTTGTTCCACTTCCGGTATCTCGTGCACCTTAATTCTGTTGGTAGCTGCTAACGGGCTAGTGATGGGCACGGCCACTTCAACATCCACATCCCTTTCCCGGTATTCCATATCATGGTAGATTGCTATTGGTGGGCCAGTCCACTGAGCCTTGTGCTCGCCCAGATAGGGGTATAGCTCCTCAAAGAGTTTACCAATATCATAATAGGTAGGAATGACATCGCGTACTGAGGCGACTGTTTGAGCATTAACCTTCTTTATCACTACATCGCAAGCTGGCATGATACCCTCCTTTTCAACTTTTTTCAGCCACTCTTCTACCTGCACCAGTCGCCTCTCTTCATCGTGCAACCGCTGCCGAATCTCTACCTGCTTCACATGTAAAAGTTGTATAATATGACTCACCAGCAGGTCATTATCAAGTAGCTGAGCTACCTCCTCGAGTGATAGGCCGAGGTTCTTCAGCACAACTATTCGGTTGAGTCGGGGCAACTGGTCAGCCGAGTAATAGCGGTAACCGGTGAAGCGGTCTACTTCGACTGGCTTGAGTAGCCCGATTTCATCATAGTAGCGCAGTGCCTTCACCGTAACTCGGCTGAGTCGGGAAAAGTCGCCAATTTTAAGCATCTACTGCTCTCCTTTTTAGTTTTACTTTGAAGATCTTCGCAAACAGTATAGAGCCTCCAGTAACGGGAGAGTCAAGAGGGTATCGAGCCTTTTTAAGAAAATCTTTATTGAAGACCTTTGTGTTAAGGGATATACTATTCTTGGGAGATAATTATGCCACCCTTTGAAATAGTCTCTGACTTTAAGATGACCGGTGACCAGCCCCAGGCAGTGGATAAGCTGGTTTATGGCTTAAATAGGGATTTCAAACGCCAGACGCTGCTGGGGGTTACTGGCAGCGGTAAGACATTCACCATGGCTAATGTTATTGAGCGGGTGCAGAAACCGACTTTAGTTATTTGCCACAACAAAACATTGGCCGCCCAGCTCTGCACCGAGTTCAAGGAGTTCTTTCCTAATAACGCTGTAGAATACTTTGTCAGCTATTATGACTACTACCAGCCTGAGGCATATATTCCCCGCACCGATACCTATATTGATAAAGAAATAGACATAAACGAGGAGATTGATAAACTGCGTCATTCGGCTACTCGTGCCCTCTTTGAGCACCGTGATGTAGTTATTGTCGCCTCGGTGTCATGCATTTACGGTCTGGGTGAGCCCGAGGAATACCACAGCTTTGTCTGCAGCCTTAAGCGGGGCAATAGCTATAACCGAAATAAGCTTCTCCACCGGTTGGTAGATATGCAGTATGAGCGCAACGATATTGACTTTACCCGAGGCAGGTTCCGTATTCGCGGCGACACTCTGGAAATACAGCCCACCTATGAAGAGTTAGCCCTGCGGGTGGAGTTCTTTGGCGATGATATTGAGCGCATTGTAGAAATAGACCCCTTAACTGGAGAACTATTAGCCGAGTTAGACTCGGTGGATATATATCCAGCTAAGCACTTTGTTACCTCACATGACAAGCTGATGCTTGCCATTGAAAGTATAAAACAGGAACTTGAGGAAAACCTAAACGACTTGAACCGACAAGGTAAGCTGCTGGAAGCGTCCAGACTCGAGATGCGCACCAACTATGACATAGAGATGCTCAGAGAGGCAGGGTACTGCCATGCTGTAGAAAATTATTCCCGTCACCTCTCACAGCGACTGCCGGGTAGTCCCCCGTGGACGCTACTGGATTACTTCCCTGATGACTTCCTGCTATTTATCGACGAATCACACATGACATTACCCCAGATTCGCGGTATGTATCAGGGCGACCGCTCCCGTAAGGAGACATTGGTGGAATATGGCTTCCGTCTGCCATCAGCCTTGGACAACCGCCCGCTTAACTTCGATGAGTTCGAGCAGCGTATCAACCAGGTTATCTACACCTCAGCCACGCCGGCAGCCTATGAGTATGAACACAGTCAGCAGGTAGCGGAGCAACTAGTCCGCCCCACCGGTCTCCTTGAACCCACCGTTGAGGTCAAGCCGACCAAGGGACAGATTGATGACCTTCTCGACCAGATTAAGACCCGGGTTGATAATGGTAAGCGCTGCCTGATAACCACTCTAACCAAAAGGATGGCAGAAGCACTGGCTGACTATCTAATAGAGACGGGGGTGAAGACTCACTACCTTCACTCTGAGATTGACACCCTGGAGAGGGTAGAGATACTGCGTGACCTCCGTCTTGGTGTCTATGATGTTGTTGTCGGCATAAATCTGCTCCGGGAAGGGCTTGACCTGCCCGAGGTGAGCCTGGTAGCTATTCTAGATGCGGATAAGGAAGGCTTTTTGAGGTCGGAGGGAGCATTAATTCAGACGATGGGACGTGCCGCTCGCCACATAGACGGGCATGTCATTATGTATGCTGATACCATTACTAATTCTATGGCGGCGGCTATAAAGGAAACACAACGCCGTCGTCAGATTCAGGAAGCCTATAACAAAGAACACAACATTACTCCTCAGGGAATAAGGAAAGCAATCAAGGATATTACAGAACGGGTGCGGGCTGTGGCTGAAACTCGTGCTCCCTATGTTGCTGCCCCTATTGCTAGAAAGGATATAGCTCGTCTCATTAAAGATTTAGAATCGCAAATGAAGACCGCCGCCAGAAATCTGGAGTTTGAGAGGGCAGCCCTACTGCGTGACCGCATCATCGAGCTGAGGAAGGGAGAGGATTACGCCGAGATAGAGAAATGAACAATAAGCAGGATATGGACACAAGACAAGAGCGCCGTGAGAAAAAGCTCAGGAAGAAGCGAGAGCGAATACCTAAGCACGGGCGGAGTCTGGTCAGGATATATAAGGATGCTATTCTTAAGCGATTAAGGCGCCACCAGGTCGACAAATAGTAGAAGAGGTTGTAAAAGAAGCAAGCACAACCAGAAAAAAGCCATAGTAGCTGGCAATAACCCACCAGGTTGGGCCGGACACAACCTCACCTTAATACCCGGCTATTTTTCAGCCTTCTCAACCTCAATGGTGCATTCCGTCGTTACAGCACCAAAAGCAGCCAGGGCAGACAGAACCGGAGCTACCGTTATCCCTGTCGGCTCCTCTGGGGAACCTGATATCGCTGGAAGCTCCATTAGGCAATTCCGTTCGTGTATCAAATACACCTTCCTGACATTACTTTCACCCATGAGGCGCTTGACTAATGCAACCAGGTTGTCTCCAGATACAGTAATCTTTTCCTTAGAGATGTACTCCTCAGGAGGAACCACAGACTCCTGAGCTATCCATTCATAGCCTAAAGTAGCCCGCCACTCTAGCATCTCCCTCCTGGATGCCTCGTAGTCTTTCTTACAAGTATCATAGAGCCTTGCGTTTTCGAGGGCAATGGCACCCAGATTAGCAACTGCTTTCACGAAGTATACTTCATCCGCGGTGAAGTTGCGTTGCTCTGCAGTGTACACCCTAATTACCCCTATAATCTCCTCTCTGAGCATCATCGGGACGGAAAGAATAGATGCGATCCCTTCTTTCTTGGCCTGCTCTCGATACTGAACCCACTCATCCTTGGTTACATCTAAGACAGCTACTGGTGTGCCCTCCAGTGCTGCGGAAAGGCTCTTATCCGCTGATACCGGACCTTTTCGGACGTAGGAGTCGCTTAGCCCATAGGCTATGGTATGAAGTAATAGTTTTCTATCCGGCGTAAGAAGCATCAGTGAGCATCCTTTAGCCTCCATGACCTGTGATACTCTCTCAACAATGGAGCGGAGTACGCTCTCAGGAGTATGAGCTGAATTCGCTGCTTCTGCTACTTCGTACAAACTCTGATAATAGTTAGTCTCTCTTTTTCCCATTTTAACACCTCTCTAGCCTTAGTAGTGAACTAATTCACAACGTCTTGGCATAATCTACAAGGTATACTTGTCTATAGACTATAGTATATATTATCAAAAATGAATTGGCAACGCACAGCTACTATAACCAATATATATGGGGTGTGAGTTATTTGTAACCTGCCATGATTTCTATAAGTCAGCATAGCATCATAGAGCCTATCACCTACTACATTAAGGCGCTACTGGGTTGACAAATAGTAAAAGTGGTAGTAAAAGAAGTAATTATAAAAGTTAGGAGGCAAACGATATGGAAACGGCTTGGTACTTTAGACTTTTCTATGTTACATCTTATGGTTTATTATCAGTTGGCTTCTTTTCGGAATTATTAAAGCGAAGAGGATGAGCGGTCCGGGACCCAGTAAGTCATGGATGATAGCTTTTTGGATAAGCTTAATTATAGGGTGGGTGTTGACGTGGTTTGTCACATTTAGTATTAATCTGGCTTTCTGGATTGGGCTTGGTATTATTATTTTCGGAGAAGTTGTCTATACCCTGGGCTACATCGCTATGAGAGAGCACCCTGAGAAAAAGCAAGTGGTTGTAGATTGGGATATTTATAAGGTCAGCCGACACTCCCATATCCTGGCAGGCATAATTTGTCTCCTTGGTGTGATCGTCATGGGATGGAACACGGCATCAGTTATGTATCTAATTTTGTGGGTTTACTTCGTTTTGTACGTTGCCCTGAATCATTATGGTGCCCTAAATGAAGAAAAATTAAATATAGAAAGATTCGGGCAAGAGTATGTGGATTATATGACAAAGGTACCCAGATATTTCTTGCTATAAAGTTGAAGCCGCATAGCAAGCTATAAGGAGTATGAACATGTCGCTTGTACCATCCTTTGAGATAGGTTTATGGAATGCCTGGATTATTACTGTTTTCAACATTTTAACAGGTATGGTTCCAGCTTTCTTTATTAGTAAAGAAAGAGCCAGTAAGATGGAGGGATGGCCACCGTATAGTAAAACTGAGAAAATATTAGCTCTCTCTACTCACGTAGTAATCATGCCTGTTACTGCTATCTATTCTATCTTCCTGCCGCTGAAACTGGGTACAGTATGATTATATTTTGGTCTGCCTATTTGTTTTCTGGGTGGAGTTATGACTCTTATAGCTTATATCAGCATTATCAGCACCCCACCTGATGAACCTGTTACCAAAGGGGCATATCATATTTCAAGACACCCTTTATACTTTAGCCAATTCTTGCTATATATCGGCATAGGCATAGCCTGCGCTTCCTGGGTTTTACTGCTATTCGCCGCAGCCTGGGTAATCCTGTGGCACATTGTGTTACCTACTGAAGAACGAGACTTACTTGAGAACTACGGCAATTCCTACCGTGAATACATGAATCGGACCCCAAGATGGATAGGAATCCCGAAACCTGTGGTAAAGTGATAAATATATCCTTTCGTTTAAGTGAAAGAAGTAGCTAACTACAGAAGAAAGGAGGCGGTCTATGTTTGAACGCTGGAAAAGCCGAGAATGGATAGTGGGCAGTGGTGTTAGGATGACACTATCAGGTGGCGCTTGTTGGATTCTTGGTGTTGTATTCGCTATATTGGGTGTCATTGGTGATGCCATTGACGCCACCCTTGGCTTGGAGTCAATATCCTGGTTCTTGCTGGCAATTGCTAGCTTTGTGGCTGCCATATCTTGGTACCTTGGTTGGGCGTTGGCTGTATACCTAGCTACCAAAGATACTAAGAATAAGGAGTAGCATCCGTCGAACTAAGTAATATCAAATCAGCTTATTCCTCTTGTCCTTTAGTGCTTTCCTCCTCAAGCTGTTCCATAATTCGGGCAGCCCTGGGATAACCGATATGTAACCTCCGTTGCAAGTAAGAGGTAGATATATGCTTGTGTTCCTGTGCCAATTGCCTGGCTGTCTCCAGCAGCGGGTCTTCGGGGAACCCCTCCCTTCTACCACCAGCCTGGGATGGGACAAACTCCTCAATCTTTAGCTGAGCTGCCTCTTCCCTACGCTGACTACCCCAAAAATAAACAAGCCTCTCTGTCTCAGCATCAGAGACATAGCACCCCTGAAGGCGCTTAGGCTTAGCTGCCTCAGTAGGCATATAGAGCATATCTCCCCTCCCCAACAACTTTTCCGCCCCACCCATGTCAAGAATAGTGCGTGAATCTACCTGAGAGGTGACAGCGAAGCTAACACGAGTAGGAAAGTTAGCCTTGATTAAACCGGTAACCACGTCTACTGATGGGCGCTGAGTAGCTACCACAAGGTGGATACCGGTAGCCCGAGCCAGCTGGGCTAATCGGCATAGAATATGCTCTACTTCGTCAAAGCCTGCCATCATTAAATCAGCCAGTTCGTCAATGATTAGTGTCAAGTAAGGGAGCCTCTCGTCTCCCTGTTTATTTCTATTGTAGCCTTCAATGTTACGGGCTCCAGCAGCAGCCAGCTGTTGATACCGCTTGTCCATTTCCTGGTTGAGCCAACGGAGTGTACTTAAGGCTTTATTAGTATCAACTATAACCGGGTTAGCCAGGTGAGGTATGCTATTGAATGGAGTCAACTCTACCCTCTTGGGGTCAATCATAATAAACTTGACTTCATTAGGGGTATTATGTAGTAGCAGGCAGCAGATAATAGAATTTAAACAAACCGTCTTGCCACTTCCTGTAGCCCCGGCGATAAGCAGGTGGGGCATCCTAGACAGGTCAGCAGCTATCGCTTCGCCGCCAGCCCCTTTGCCCAGTGCCAGAGCTAGCTTGGACCTGGCCTCTATTTTCTGAAACACGCTAGTCTCTATTACCCCTCGAAGACTAACTAAGCTTAAAATGGTATTAGGCACCTCAATTCCTACTACCGACTTACCTGGCACCGGAGCTTCAATTCTAATACTGGGCGCCGCCAAGGCAAGAGCCAAATCACTAGACAGTGAGGTTATCCTCTCTACCTTTACCCTTGTCTTAGATACCTCCTCCAGCCGCACTTTGGCATTTCCATCTCTATCCCTTTCCTTTATCTCCTTCATCTTTCTATCCCAGCCCGGTTCTACGCCAAATTGGGTAACCGTCGGTCCAGCGTTTATCTGCACTATCTTAGCCTCAACACCATAACTGGCTAAAGCCTCCTCTAGTAACTTAGCCCTTTGCACATTATCGGCCTGACTAAACTCAACTTCAGGAGCCCTATCCAGAATATCAATAGGCGGTAACCGCCAGCCATCAATGATAGTTAAAGCCGATGATTCGCCATATTTTTTCCATACCTCCTGAGCCACCTGCTTCAGTTCCTGTTGAGCCTGGGTAGAAGTAAGCACCGGGGTTACCGTTTCCTTCTCCGGTTCTATTTCGGGGGGTTTAGGAGTTACTGGAACCGTGGGAAATGGTGGCTTTGGTTGCGGGGCTTGTTTAAGAGCCGGTCGCCTTTTCAACTGCCTGCCCAGCCAGGAGAAGAAACTTGCTACCAGGTGAAAGCAAGCTTTAGGAGCTACCAAAATAATACCAATGATAACTAATCCCAGTATCCAAAGGATGGCGGTAAAATCATCTTGACCTATGAAATTTAGACCGAAGCTACCCCCCAAATTGAAGAGAGCAAGTATTCCCCATATAGCCAGGATGAAAGTAACAGCACCTAGCCATTTGTTCCAATGATTAAGCTTCCATCGATGAGCTAAAGCTGATAACTGTCGCCGCCATAGCATCCCTATTATGATTATAACGACTATGGCTATAAGGGCTAACCCCCAGCCAAACAGTTCCCAGGCTTTGCCGGCAATATTAGTAGCCCATGAAGCCACTGCCGACCATTGCCATAATAGCAATGCTACGATTATTATGATGAGTATAAGCCGCCACACTAATGGCAAAGCCACAAAGCGAAATGGCCGGCTCCACGACGATGTTCCCCCCGGCTTTTTTCTGGATTTGCCACTGACATTAGCTCTCCCTTTAGTCATATAAAGCTACACCTTTACAATAACTGGAAGAACCATAGGACGGCGTTTAGTCTGCTCATAGTAAAACTTATTCAATATATCTCTAACTTTGGTATTGACAAAACCCCACTCGGCAGGACGGTCACCACTACGGTCCAGGGCACTAGCCACCAGGTCACGGCTCTCATCTATCATATCTTTGGACTCTCTGGTATCAACAAAACCCCGTGATACGATGTCAGGACGCCCCACCAGCTTACCGGTTTGCTTGTTTACAGCAATAATCACTACTACTATTCCATCTCTTGATAGCATTCTTCTATTACGGAGAACAAGGCTACCGATATCACCCACACTTAAACCGTCTACATACACATTGCCGGCACTGACTTTTCCTGTTTTCCTGCCTGCCTGTGAGTTAATCTCAAGTATATCGCCATCTTCCAGCAAGAAAGTATTTTCCTTGGGGATGCCTATTGATTCAGCTAACTTAGCATGAATACTCAGGTGGCGATATTCACCATGGATAGGCATAAAGAACTTTGGCTTAACCAAATTTAGCAGCAATTTTAGCTCTTCCTGACTACCATGCCCATGGACATGAACCTTTGCCACCTTGTCATACAATACCTGAGCCCCCTGCTTGAAAAGGTTGTCCAGTGTTCTATTGATTAGCGCTTCATTACCCGGAATAGGGGTTGCTGAAAGAATCACCGTGTCCCCACGAATGATATGAAGCTGGCGGTGGTCTCGGTTAGCTATGCGAACCAGGGCTGAGGTGGGTTCCCCCTGGCTCCCGGTAGTAATAAATACAATTTTATTACGCGGTAGACCATGTAATTCATCAAGCCGAGCTAATATCCCATCAGGAGCATTAAGATAACCCAACTCCAGTGCCATGCGCACTGTATCGCTGATACTACGCCCAACAGTAAAGACACGGCGCTGATGTTTAGCCGCTGAATCAATAACCTGCTGTATGCGTGAGACCAGTGAAGCGAAGGTGGTTACAATCACTCTTCCTGGAGCATTAGCCATAATATGGTCAAGAGTTTCACCAACCACCCTCTCTGACGGGGTATAGCCGGGGAGTTCAGCATAAGTGGAATCAGAAAAGAGTAGCAAGACTCCCTGTGCTCCTAGTTGAGCCAGCCGAGAAAGGTCAGTTGGTTTATTATCAACTGGGGTGTAATCAAGTTTAAAATCTCCACTATGAACTATGGTGCCGACTGGAGTATATATGATTAGACCTACTGAGTCAGGTATGCTGTGACAAACCGGGAAGAACTCTACCCTGAACTTACCCAGTGTGACATCTCCCCCGGGTGGTACAACTTCAAGACTAGCTCCGGCGAGTGCCTTTCTTTCTTTGAGTTTGACCGAGATAAGACCCTGGGTAAGCCTTGTTGAATAAATAGGCACCTTAAGCTGAGGCAGTATGTAAGGTAAGCCCCCAATATGGTCTTCATGCCCATGAGTGACGATTATTCCCCTTATTTTTTCCCGTCTCTCTAGTAGATAGCTAATATCAGGTATTACCAGGTCAATGCCTAGCATATCCTCACCTGGGAACATAAGCCCGGCGTCAATGATGATAATATCATCCTCATATTCTATTACCATCATATTTTTACCAATTTCGCTTAGCCCGCCAAGAGGGATTATTTTCAGTTTTCGTTTACTCATTATCTCAAACCTCAAACATAGTTAATTGCTGTGGTTGTGCCTTGGCTTCAGGTATATTCTTTGCCTCGGCTAGGAGTGATGGAATCTTAATCATATCAGCCTCTATTACCTGGCGTAGACTTTGCTGGTGAAGAGCTGCCGCTGGGTGATACATAGCATAGTAGATAACATTATCTCGCTTTTGGGCAGTGCCATGTATCTTACTTATACTCTTACCGGGGAAGAACATTGCCATAGAATAGCGCCCCAGGGTTACAATCATCTTAGGGTGAATTAACTCAATCTGGCGCTCTAGCCACTTACGGCAGTTACTAATTTCAGTAGGTAAGGGGTCACGGTTTGCCAAGGGACGGCACTTAATCACATTGGCAATATAGACCTGCTCACGCTTCAAGCTGATAGAAGTTAGTAATTGGTCAAGGTATAGTCCCGCCGGTCCAACAAAGGGGCGTCCCTGCTGGTCCTCGTGCCAACCTGGTGCCTCACCAATAAACATTACCTCAGCATTCTCTGCCCCCTCCCCTGGCACCACTCTAGTTCGATATTTGGCTAGTTCACACTGGTGGCAAAGCGCAATTTCTTCATAAAGCTCACTCAGTGCTGACATTTTATCCTGTCAATTTGGCTAAATATATTTAGTAAACCAACTATACACTATGCTAACATAGTCAATATGTTAAGTCAATTGAAGCTAGTGCCTCCATTTGAGTTGTTGACACTATAGAGGCGCAGTTGTAGACTTCAACCAGGGAGGAGAAATGAGTTTCTTAAAACAAACTGACCCAGAAATTAACCGTGCCATTGATATGGAGAAGAAGCGACAAAGGGAAACAATAAACCTTATTGGCTCTGAGAACTATGCCAGTAGGGCTGTGCTTGAGGCTGAGGGTTCATTTCTAATTAATAAATATGCCGAGGGTTATCCTCAACATCGCTACTATGGTGGCTGTGAGTTAATGGATACAGTGGAGAGTCTGGCTATTCAGCGAGCTAAGGAGCTGTTCCATGCCCAGCATGCTAATGTCCAGCCCCACAGCGGAGCTCAGGCTAATATGGCAGCATACTATGCTTTGCTTGATTATGGTGATACTGTTATGGGTATGAGCCTGGCTCATGGCGGTCATCTTACCCACGGCGATAAGGCAAGCTTCTCAGGTAAGTCGTATAGCTTTATACCCTATGGTGTAAAAAAAGAAACAGAGAGAATCGACTATCCGGAGGTGGAGAGACTTGCCTTAGAGCATAAGCCCAAGGTAATTGTAGCTGGAGCCAGTGCTTACCCCAGGATTATTGACTTTGAGCGCTTTCGGTATATTGCTGACCTGGTCGGGGCAAGGCTTGTAGTTGATATGGCTCACATTGCTGGTATGGTAGCTGTAGGACTACATCCTACCCCTGTGCCCTATGCTGATGTGGTAACTTCAACTACACATAAAACACTACGCGGTCCGAGAAGTGGGTTTATTCTATGTCGTAGTGAGCTTGCTTCCTCAATAGATGCAGCTGTCTTTCCCCAGATGCAGGGTGGTCCTTTAATGCATGCTATTGCTGCCAAAGCTGTTTGTTTTTACGAAGCTTTGCAACCCAGCTTTGTAGACTATCAACAAGCTATACTGTATAACGCTCTTACCCTAGCTAGTGAGCTCCATCGACTGGGACTGCACCTCGTATCAGGCGGAACCGATAACCACCTGGTTTTAGTAGACCTCACTGAGACAGGGGTCACCGGCAAAGAGGCTGAGGAATCTTTGGGAGCAGCCAGCATTGTTGTTAATCGGAATGCTACCCCTTTTGACCCCCACCCACCCCAGATAGCCAGTGGCATTAGACTGGGCACGCCGGCAGTGACCACACGTGGCTTTGGTAGTGAGGAAATGAAGCGCATCGCGTCACTCATTGTAAAGGTAATCACTAACAGCGGTGACCAGAATATTCAAAATCAGGTGAGACAAGAGGTTAACCAGATATGCCACCGCTTCCCCATTCCTGGAATTGATGACTAATGTGAGGTCAGTAAGCAATAATGCTATAATAAATCTAGTTGAGTTAAATACTAATAGTTAAAGGGAGGTAATAATTAATGGATGAACTAAAGGTATTCACCGGGAATGCCCACCCCACTCTAGCCCAGGCGGTTACTGAATACTTGGGTATACCACTGGGCAAGTGTGAGGTTTTTGAGTTCAGTAATGAAAATACCTTTGTTCGTATTCTGGAGAACGTGCGCCAAAGAGACACCTTTGTTATTCAACCCCTCTGCTCCCCAGTCAATAAGAATCTGGTTGAGTTACTTATTATGCTTGATGCCCTGAAGCGAGCATCAGCCGGTCGTATTACTGCAGTAGTTCCTTATTATGGCTACGGTCGCACTGACAAGAAGGACCAACCCCGCGTACCCATAACGGCCAGGTTAGTTGCTGACCTATTCACCGTGGCTGGTGCCAATCGGGTGCTGACAGTGGATTTGCATGCAGCACAGATTCAGGGTTTTTTTAACATACCAGTTGATGAACTGACCGCTCTTTTCCTGCTCAGTCATTATTTTAACGAGAAACCATTCAATGACATAGTGGTAGTTGCTACTGACATCGGTATTAGTAAGCGGGCACGAGACCTGGCAGCTAAGATTAATGCCCCCCTGGCTATAATGGAAAAGAGGCGAGTGAGTAATGCCGACCAGACTGAGACGCTAAATATTATTGGTGAGGTGAAGGGTAAGGTGGCTCTTACTGTGGACGATGAAATAGATACCGCTGGCTCTCTAACGAATACCGTCTCTGTCTTAGAGGAGCGGGGGGTTAAGGATATATATGCCTGCTGCACCCACCCCATATTCTCTGGTCAAGCTATCCAGAGAATAGCCTCCTGCCCGGTGAAAGAGGTGGTGGTTACTGACACCGTTCCTGTCACTGGTAATAAGAAGCTAGATAAGATTACAGTTTTACCTATAGCTCCATTACTGGGTGAAGCTATCCATCGCATTCATACCGGACTATCTATTGGAGCTATGTTTGAGTAATACTAAAGAATTGGTAGAGGTATGTCGGCCAGTCAATCAGATAGAAGCTGAGCTCGTCAGGCTCTTACTGGGGAGCAACGCAATACACTGTATGTTCAAATCTGAGCTCATGACAATTATCATGGTCGCAAAGTCAGTAGCGGAGAAAGCTAAAAAAATAATTAAGAGAGAAGGATTATGTTTAGTTTGAGTAATAGTAAAGAATTGGTAGAAGTATGTCGGCCAGTCAATCAGGAAGAAGCTGAGATCGTCAGGCTCTTACTGGGGATCAACGGAATACACTATGTGTTCAAATCTGAACCCAAGACTACAATCATGGTCGCAAAGTCAGTAGCGGAGAAAGCTAAGAAAATAATTAAGAGCAAAGGATTATGTTTAAGTGGCTAGGCGGCATAATTGATTCTAACGAGAAAGAACTGAAGCGATTACAGCCTATAGTAAGCCAGATAAATGAGCTGGAGGCTGAATTTGAGCGACTCAGTGACGCTGAGCTTCGTGCCAAGACTGATGAGTTTAAGGAGCGGCTTGAAAGCGGCAGTCCGCTTGATGAGCTTCTTCCTGAAGCCTTTGCTGCTGTTCGTGAGGCAGCCAAAAGAACTATAGGTCAGCGCCACTTTGATGTCCAGTTAATGGGAGGCATTGTCCTTCACCAGGGCAAAATTGCTGAGATGAAAACCGGTGAGGGTAAAACCCTGGTGGCTACCCTCCCCCTCTACCTGAACTGTCTTACCGGTCAGGGCTGCCACCTAGTTACGGTTAATGACTACCTGGCAAGACGAGACCCCTACTGGATGGGTCCTATTTACCATGCCCTGGGGGTGAGCGTAGCCAGTATTTATCCCCAGCAGACCCCGGACGACCATACCCCCTCCCTCCTTTATGACCCCAGCTTTGACTCAGGGGATAATCGGTGGCCCTATTTTCGCCCTATCTCCCGCCGCGAGGCTTATGGGGCTGACATTACCTATGGTACCAGTAGCGATTTCGGTTTTGACTATTTGCGGGACAATATGGCTATAGACTTATCCCACTGCGTGCAGCGTGAGCAAAATTATTCCATTGTTGATGAGGTGGATAATCTCCTTATTGATGAGGCGCGCACCCCACTTATTATCAGTGCTCCCGATGTAGAAGCAGGTCAGAAATATAAAATTTTTGCCCGTGTTGTCCCCCGCTTGAAAAACAAGCAGGATTATGAAATAAAAGAAAAGGAGCATAGCGTAGACCTGAATGATGTCGGCTATGCCAATGTAGAAAGGATGCTCAGGCAAGAGGGTATATTGAAATCGTCTAATTTCTATGACCCGGCAAATGCTGACCTGCATCGCCATCTGAGAAATGCCCTTAATGCTAAGGAACTATACAAGCGAGACCAGCAATATATGGTCAAGGATGGGCAGGTTATCATTGTTGACGAGTTCACCGGCAGGTTAATGCTTGGTCGCCGATATTCAGAGGGGCTGCACCAGGCAATAGAAGCCAAGGAGGGGGTTAAGGTTCAGCAGGAAAGTAAGACCTATGGCACTGTTACCATCCAGAACTACTTCCGGATGTACCAGAAGCTAGCCGGGATGACCGGCACCGCCCTTACCGAGGCTGAGGAGTTTCATAAGATATATAGCCTTGAAGTGATAGTTATTCCAACCAATAAGCCCCTGATTCGTGAGGATTTTCAAGACCAGATTTACAAAGATGAGGAGGCTAAATTCCGGGCGGTGGTACGTGAGATTGAGCAGCTCCATAAAGAGGGGCGCCCGGTGCTAATCGGCACCACATCCATTGAGAAATCAGAATACTTGAGTGAGTTATTGAAACGAAAGGGCATACCGTATGAGGTGCTCAATGCCAAGTACCATGAAAAAGAGGCATATATCGTTGCCCAGGCGGGACAGCCAGGAGCAGCCACTGTTGCCACCAACATGGCTGGGCGCGGCGTTGATATCGTGCTCGGTGGCAAAGAACCAACCAACGGAGATAAGCCAGAGTGGCGGGAGAAACACAATAAAGTGATTGAGCTTGGCGGGCTTCATATCATTGGCACTGAGCGCCATGAAGCCAGGAGAATTGATAACCAGCTCCGGGGTAGAGCCGGGCGCCAGGGTGACCCGGGAAGCTCCAGATTTTATGTATCTTTGGCAGATGATATTGTGCGCCGATTTGGCGGCGACCGAATTAAGACCTTTATGGAGTGGGCTGGGATAGATGAGGATACCCCTATTGAGAATGCACTGGTCAACAAAGCCATTGCCGATGTGCAAAAGCGAGTTGAGGGCTATCACTTTGATATACGTAAGCACCTGGTTGAGTATGATGATGTAGTTAACCAGCAGCGTGAGCTCATTTATAGTGAGCGAAAGAAAGTATTAAGCGGTGCCGACCTTAAGTCAAACATCCTGTCAATGATTAGACAAGAGACTCAAGTTACAGTGGCAGCTCACCAAGAGGATGACGTGGAGGGCTTAATAGCTGATGTTTCTACTATCTTTCCCCTACCACCGGCAGTTAATGCCAGTACCCTTTCTCAGCTCAATCCTAAACAGATTGAAGATAAGCTAATTGAGGTAGCCGAGGCTCTATATGAAGAGCGAGAGAATGAACTGGGTTCAGACAATATGAGGGTGCTGGAAAGACTGGTAATGCTTCGCACTATAGACAGCTTATGGGTAGAGCACCTGACTATGATGGAACATATGCGCCAGGACGCTGGGTTATATGGTATGGGACGGCAAAGAGACCCGCTGGTAATCTATAAAAACGAGGGTTATAAGCAGTTTCAGGTATTGCTATCCACTATTCAGCATGAAGTGGCTCACACTGTATATCATGTCGGCATTGTCAAGCGAGAAGCCCCCCAACCGGCACCGGTAGCCGCCCAAGCCGACACTAATAGCAAGAAAAAGCAGCTAAAGGTTAGCGGTAAAAAGATAGGTCGCAATGACCCCTGCCCCTGTGGCAGCGGCAAGAAATACAAACACTGCTGCGGAAGGTGAGGAGATGAATTACTGGCTAGTTGTAGGCTCACCCGAGAATTGGAATACTGCTTTTGATCACAGAAATATCTGGGGTATAAAGGAGACACAACGCCACTTGTGGGAAAGTGTCAGTGAGAAGGATACGCTGCTATTTTATGCCACTAAACCGGTAGGGGATATCATTGGGTATGGTGTTGTTCGGACTAAATTTAAGCAGAGTAAACCTCTTTGGCCTGACGAGCTTAAAGAGTACAAAGTCATCTGGCCACTACGTTTTGAATTTGATGTAGAGTTTTGTTTATCTCCAGACGAATGGGCAAGTGGGAAATTAGTTTCAAAGGAACTATGGCCTCGAGCTGGTTTCCAACTGCTCAATCAAAATACAGGTAAAAAGTTGGTTTCTAACATAGGAGCATTTCAATACGCTATTGAAGATGCTGAACCCTTGATTGTTTCAGAACCAACTGTCGAATTTGTTAGTGTAGCTGATAAAATAGAAAGGGTCCTTTCCTCTCATGATGAGACCAAAAAAACTCTAGTACACATTGGTAAATTACAAAATTATATCTGCCAAGAAGAATACCCTTTTGATATAGGAAAGCTTGACGTTGTGTGGAGAAGAATAGAGCAATCTGTACCCACTTATGTCTTTGAAATTCAAGTTGGCGGCGATGTTTACCATGCACTAGCAAAGTTAAAGCATGCGTTTGATTTGTGGAATAGTCATATTTTTATTGTCGCACCTGAAAAAGAGCGTAGTAAAGTCAGCAATTTACTTTCGGGTACTTTTCATGAAATTAGTAGTCGCATTAACTTTATTGAGCTGAAGCAAGTTGAGGAGCTTTACAAACGTAAAAGGTCTTACCTAGACTTTGAAAAGGAGCTTGGTATTTAAATATTTCGTGGAGTTAAAAAATGCTTGATAGACAAGTTGTTGAGGAGTCTTTGGATTCGGAGTTTGAGGAGGGAGACTGGGAAATCCCAGAGAACATTCCAAAGGAGGCTCTGGTTGAGGCTTTTTGCCAATATACGGAAGATGATTACTATGAGTGGCTACAGGACAACTTTAGTTCGTTCTTTAACCACGGCAACCCAGACTGGGACTGGATAAGTGAGAAAATTAAAGGTTATGAAAAACAGTGAGGTTGCCAAGGTATTTCAGGATATTGCTGACCTCCTGGAGCTTAAGGGGGAGAACCAGTTTAAGATAAGGGCTTACCAGAAGGTAGTTCGCTCCATTGAGCACCTGCCAGTGGAAGTGGAACAACTGGTGGCTGAGGATAAGCTAAAGGGGGTTCCCGGGGTGGGGGAGGCTATTACCAAGAAAATTACCGAGCTGGTAACCACCGGACACCTTGATTACTACGAGAAGCTAAAGGCTGAGTTCCCCGAGGGTATTAGCACCCTGCTCGACATACCCAGTATCGGTCCCAAGACAGCAATGCTGCTTTCCAGCGAGCTGGGGATAAGGTCGGCGGATGAACTGGAGGCAGCTATCATTGGTGGTAGGGTGGCTTCATTACCCCGTATGGGTGATAAGATTACGGAAAACATCCTCCGCCATATTCAAGCACTGAGAAGAAAAGACCAGCGCATTCCTATCGGTGAGGCACTGCCAGTGGTAGATACGATTTTAACCAGACTCGGGCAAGTACCCGGAGTTAGAAATCTGACTCCAGCCGGCAGCCTGCGCCGTTTCCGGGAAACGGTGGGCGATATTGACCTCATGGGCACTGCCAATAATGCCAGCCAGATAATCCAGACCTTTGTTAACTTAACCCAGGTCAAGGAGATTCTAGCCAGCGGAACAACTAAGGCAAGTGTTGTTGTTTCAGGTGGACTTCAGGTTGACCTCAGGATAGTGGAACATGACTGCTTTGGCTCCCTACTCCAGTATTTCACCGGCAGCCAGCAGCATAACATTAACCTGCGAGAGAGGGCACACCGAATGGGATTAAAACTGTCTGAGTACGGCATCACCAACCTGGCAACTGAAGAACTGGAAAAGTTTGCTACTGAAGAAGCCTTCTATGAACGACAGGGACTGGAATTTATTCCCCCGGAGCTGCGCGAGGGTCAGCAGGAATTAGAAAGAGCAGAGCAAGGCACCATACCCAAGCTGGTAGAGCTTTCTGATATAAAGGGCGACCTTCATGTTCACACTAACTGGAGTGACGGGCGTGACAGCATCGAGGCAATGGCTCTAGCGGCAAGAGACCTTGGCTACCACTACCTCGGGATTGCTGACCACTCTGGGGGACGCGGCATTGCCCATGGGCTGGATGCAGAACGATTAAAACAGCAAATATCAGAGATTAGGGAACTCAACCAGAGAATTAGTGGTATTCATGTCTTAAGCAGTATAGAGGTAGATATTCGTGCTGATGGCAGCCTTGATATGTCTGATGAGCTTCTAGCCGAGCTGGATATTGTCACAGCAGCAGTGCATTCCGGTATGAGTCAAAGCCAGGAGCAGATGACGAAGCGGGTTATAAGGGCTATAGAAAATCCCAATGTAGATGTGCTAGCGCATCCAACCTCTCGCTTGTTGCCAGATAGAGAGCCAGTGGCGGTTGATATGGAGGCTGTCTTCCAGGCAGCACTTAGAACTAATACTATGCTAGAAATCAACGCTATGCCCAGCCGACTAGACCTTAAGGATATCCATGCCTACCGGGCTAGAGAGCTAGGGGTAAAGCTGGTAATTAATACCGATGCCCACTCAACTGAGCACCTGTCATTTATGCGCTTCGGCATAGGGGTATCCCGGCGGGGGTGGTGTCAGGCACAGGATATAATAAATACCAAACCATTGAAAGAAGTTATAGCTTTTCCAGCGTCTTAAGATTAAGGGTGATGATGAAAGAGGATAACTTGTTACCATCCGGAGATGCCGAGGTAATAAAGTATTTAGAGCAGGCTATTACCAGTGGTAAGCACTGGTATATCGCCTTACTCGAGGCTATCGGATTATGGACTACGGCTGAGGAGAACCGCAACGGACGTAGTTACCATTATCTTATCGCTGGCGAAGCCTTTGACTGGCTGCTTTTAGCTGAACGCCTATGTGAGACAGTAGACGGTTTATTGCCTGAGGCTGAGAAGATTGCCCTCCTATTCTATGATAAACCACCACTTAACCTAACTACAGAGAAATTCAAGGAGCTTATTGGCAGTATTAAATATCATCAATATCTTAACTACTTTTATGGCATTACTGTAGAGGAAGCTTTTATTTTAGCAGTGCAGGATGAAGTGCGTAAGGAGCGGCGGACTTTTGGCTCCGGTAATGAGCATGAGTTTGTTAATGAGGTTTATCGGCGAATATATGGCGCTACTATAACTATATTGCTTAAACGCTTCAGGCGGGAAAAGGATTATCCTCAGCTCAGGTCTATCAGCCTAACCGAGCTAAAGGAGTTTACCTACTGGCTATTTAAATACCGGATGAAGCAGTGTGATAAGGCAAGGGTTGCCAGTGATACCAAGAAGGCGTTGGAGTGGTTAAGTGCCAATGGCTTTCCTAGAGAACCGGTAACTGATAGGTCGGTCAGTATAATAGACGGTAGAACATTGGTAGCTAACAGCAGCTCTAATCAAATCGACTAAGTTGTTGTTTTAGCCTTTCTAGTTTATCTTTTTTCACAGCAAGTTTACTCCGTTCCCTATCCACAATAGCTGCTGGCGCCTTGGTCAGGAACGCTTCGTCATTGAGCCTGGCTTCTAGATTAGCTACCTCGTCTTGACTTTGCTCTATCTCCTCTTGTAGTCGTCTTCTCTCAGCTTCCACATTAATCATACTTTCCATAGGTATGACCACTTCTGACTCTTTAAGCACTAATACCAGGGTATTTTCCCCGGCCTGACCTTCTCGTCTGTTATCTAAGAAAGTAACCGGTCTTACCCGAGCCAGGGTCTGGATAGCCTGAGAATAGGGAGCGATAGCTGACATAAAATCGCCAGCATAGATTTGTGCCTCAATCCACCTTGCGCTCTCCACTTTATATTGAGCCCTAGCATTACGGATAGAGTGGATTATTTCTATTACAGCTTCCATAATTCGCTCTGCCTGTGGGTCAGTAGCCTCTTCATCAGCTTCAGGATAGGTAGCCACCATTATGGACTCAACTTTTTGCCAGCCTGATGGTAGACGATTTTTAAGGTTCTGCCACAGCTCTTCGGTAACGAAGGGCATATAAGGGTGCAATAGACGAAGTGAGGTCTCAAGAACATAAACCAGAACCGGGATAGGTGATAGTGCTTCTTCACCAACAGAGCGGAGACGAACCTTGGCTATTTCAATATACCAGTCACAATATTCACCCCACAGGAATTCATAGAGTTGCCTCTGGGCTTCTCCAAACTGGAAGTCTTCCATCAGGTCGGTTACACTAGATATGGTGCGACTGTGCCGAGATAGAATCCAGCGGTCTTCTACCGGGAGCAATTCCCACTGAATTTTCACATCAGCGCGGTTTGGTTCAATACTTCTGACTACAAATCGAGTGGCATTCCACAGCTTGTTAGCAAAGTTTCGTCCCGCCTCTAGTCTTGAGGTAGTTAGCTTGAGGTCGTTTCCCGGTGATGTGCCAGTGGATAGGGCAAAGCGCAGAGCATCGGTGCCATATTTCTCCAGTGTCTCAATCGGATTAAGCACATTGCCCTTAATCTTGCTCATCTTTTCTCCCTTCTCGTCCCGTATCAGACCATGAAGGTAAACGGTGCGGAAAGGAATATCACCAGTATCCTCCAATCCCATCATAATCATCCTGGCTACCCAGAAGAAGATAATATCATAGCCAGTTTCCATTACTGTGGTCGGGTAGAAGTAACGCAGCTCCTCAGTGTCATCAGGCCAGCCCAGGGTGGAGTGAGTCCACAGCGCTGAGCTAAACCAGGTATCAAGAACATCCGGGTCTTGCTCTATATTGGCTGAGCCACAGTAGTGACAAGACTCAGCCTCTTCAATTGTTACCGTTAGCTCACCGCAGTCGTGACAGTACCATACCGGGATTCTATGTCCCCACCATAGTTGACGACTGATGCACCAGTCACGAATATTCTCCATCCAGTTGAGATAAACTTTGGTAAAGCGCTCAGGGATAATGGTAATACGCCCATCTAACACAGCGTTAATAGCGGCTTGAGCCAGAGGTTGGGTATTGATAAACCACTGCTTGCTGGCTACTGGCTCAATAACAGTCTGGCAACGGTCACAGTGCCCTACTGAGTGGCTATAGGGTTCCACCTTTACCAGAAGTCCTGCCTTTTCCAGGTCGGCTAGTATCGCCTTACGGCAAGCAAATCGGTCAAGCCCAATATATGGTCCGGCATTCTCATTCATAGTAGTATCCGGGTTTAGTATGTTTACCAGCGGCAGTCCCTGCCGCTGAGCCACCTCAAAGTCCACCGGGTCATGAGCCGGGGTTACTTTGACTGCCCCGGTGCCAAAGTCAGGGTCAACAGCCTCATCAGCCACAATCGGTATTGCCCGGTTCACTGCGGGAAGGATAACCTTCTTACCGATAAGAGCCTTGAACCGCTTATCCATAGGGTTAACGGCTACAGCGGTATCACCAAGTATGGTCTCAGGTCGGGTGGTAGCTACGGTGATAAAATCATCATCTTCAGCTAGATGGTAGCGAACATAGTATAGATGTCCCTGTATATCCTTATGGTCTACCTCGAGGTCGGATAGAGCGGTAGCGCAGCGGGGGCACCAGTTGATAATCCGTTCCCCGCGGTAGATTAGCCCCTTATTATAAAGGCGGACAAAAGCCGTTCTCACCGCCCGGCTTGGTCCCTCATCCAGAGTGAAGTGCTCATTACTCCAGTCGCAGGAAGCACCCAGCCTCTGATGTTGCCGGGCAATAGTCTGACGGCATTTTACTGCCCACTGTTTCATCCTCTCTATAAACTTTTCTCTGCCTAGCTGATGTCGGTCTAGTCCTTCTTCAGCCAGTAATTGTTCTACCACCACCTGGGCAGCAATACCAGCGTGGTCAATACCAGGCAGCCATAGGGTAGGGTCGCCCTTCATCCGATGCCAGCGGGTCATAGTATCTTCCAGGGTAGCGGTTAAGGCATGTCCTACATGAAGCTCACCGGTAACATTTGGCGGCGGCATGATGATGACAAAAGGCTTCTTCTCCGGATCTATTTTAGGTTTGAAGTAACCCTTCTCCAACCAGAACTGATACCACTTAGCCTCAACCTTCCCCGGCTCATAAGCCTTGGGCATTTCATATTCAATGCTCGGTGATTCTGCCATGTTTATTCTACTATTTCCCAGGGCTTTTTCCCGGTCTGCTTCTCTCGCGAGGTGCAAGGCGTTGGTATCCTGAGAAACATGGCTGGCTTTCCACAGACGCAGTAGTACATAAATTTAACCAATGGCTTGAGCCACCCTGCCTTCCCTCTGGCAGCAACACAAATCGGGCACTTTGACTCACAGATGTCACCAATTCCTTCTACTTGACTGCTCATCGTTACCTCCTGCTGAGACTGGATTTAGTTCCTAAATTTCTTAATAACCTCTCCCTCTTATCTTGACTCCCTTCCCTTTCGTTTTTTCCTATATCTTACCAAGTGGCTATTGACAAATTCGATAAAATTTGTTATTCTTTACATAGAATCACGACGAAAAGCACCCTGTTAGGTTCTGTCCTTACAGGGGGTTTTTTTTAAAGCCTCTTTATAATTAACTTAACAACCTTATCCCGCCGTCACTCTGAGTATCTCCTTGTCATTCTTAACATCTCCTTGTCATTGCGAGCGCAGCGAAGCAATCTCATAGAGAATTCTAAAATTTATACAATCCACGAATTAAGGCTTCGTCCCCTCTTATCTCAACTCCTCTTCTCAGCTAAATAGCTCCACCACCTTATCCAGTATCCTATCAGCTACCTCCCGTTTGGTTAAGAGGGGTAGGCTGTCTATCTTTCCATCTCGGTCAATCAAGGTTACTTTGTTGGTATCGGTACCGAAGCCGCTTTCTTTATCGGTAATATCGTTAGCTACGATGAGGTCAAGCTGCTTCTTTTGCAGCTTCTGTTTAGCATTGGCTACTATATCTTCACTTTCAGCAGCAAAGCCAACCTTAAGGAAATCGCCCTTTACCCCCACCAGAATATCCGGGGTTCTGACCAGCTTCAATGTCAGGTTGGGGGTTTCTTTCTTAATCTTAGCCTTGGCTATTTCTTTCGACCGGTAGTCGGCGATAGCCGCCGCCATAATCAGGGCATCGGCTTGCGCCACGGCCTTAGTTACTGCCTTCTTCATCTGGGCAGACGTTTCAATATATGTAACCTCTATGCCTACTGGCTCCGGTAGGAAGGTGGGAGCAGTGATTAGCTTAACCTCAGCCCCTCTGTCTCTGGCTGCCTCAGCCATCGCATAACCCATTTTACCTGAGGAGCGATTCCCAATGTGGCGAACAGGGTCAATAGACTCCTGGGTACCACCGGCAGTAACCACCAGGCGTTTACCTGCCAAGTCGCCCCTTGTACCCAATACCTGCTTGATAGTGCCCATTATTTTATTAACATCAGCCAGCCGCCCCAAACCTATTTTACCTGAGGCTAAGCGACCATAGTCAGGGTCAACAATGATAAAACCTCTGGCTATAAGTTTAGCCAGGTTATCCTGAGTAATAGGATTCTCAAACATATTAACATTCATTGCCGGTGCCAGAATAATTGGGGCTTTAGTCGCCAGTACAACACAGGTAAGTATATCATCAGATATGCCAGCTGCCGCCTTGGCGATAAGGGAGGCTGTAGCCGGAGCAATAATCACCACATCAGCCGTCTCAGCCAGAGCCACGTGCTCGATATCATACTCAGAAGCTAATTCAAACATATCGGTTACTACCGGTCGGCCAGTAATATTACGAAAGGTTAACGGAGCTATGAACTTGGTAGCCGCTTCGGTCATGATTACCTCAACTTTAGCCCCAGCTTGGGTTAACTTACTGGCGATGTCGGCTGCCTTATAGGCAGCTATACTTCCGGTTATGCCCAATACTACAGTTTTATTGGTTAGCATTATTTTCTCCTAATCAGGCTCAGCCTTATTCATCAAGTAAACAAGTCTTAATCCAATTAGTGTCAGATTGGGATTGACCACATCAATTATTGCCGTTTCCCCAGCTATCAGTTCAGCGAAGCCGCCGGTAGCCACCACCTTAGTCTTTTCTCCCAATTCCTGCTGGATGCGAGCCACCATGCCCTCAATAAGTCCTACATAGCCAAATATAATCCCTGATTGCATGGCGGCAATGGTATTTGTGCCAATAGCGCGTTTGGGATGGGTTAATTCCACCCGGGGTAACATTGCCGCCTGCATAAACAGAGCCTCAGCAGCGGCGGCTATACCGGGGGCAATAGCCCCTCCCAAGTAATCACCTTCCATGGATACAGTATCAAAGGTGGTAGCTGTTCCCATATCAGTAATGATTATCGGACCTCCATAGAGATGATGAGCCGCGGCTGCGTTTACAATGCGGTCGGCACCAACCTCTCTCGGGTTATCCATTCGGATGCGCACCCCGGTCTTAACCCCAGCCTCCACCACCAGCGGCAAGATATGAAAATATCGTTGAAATAGCTCCTCAAAGGTGGCTACCAACGGTGGGACAACACTACACAGTACTGCCTCTTTAATGTCAGATGTGCCCAGACCTTGATGATGCAGTAGATTAAGCAGTAATATAGCATACTCATCAGCCATTCGGTGAATACCGGTAGCCATATGCCAGGTAGCACGAAGCTCCTCACCCTCAAATACCCCTAAGGTGGTATCGGTATTCCCAATATCAATGGCTAATAGCATGGCACCCCTACTTACATTCTACCTTAAAGTAGTTTATATTGTTTAGTAGCCGTTTTTTACGCATTAACGCCTTCCCCCTTTCGTGAAATCCAAACATTTAAGCACTAAATCCTAAATAAATTTAAAATTTAAAATCGTTTAGTTTCTCTGTATTTTGGCCCTTCTTTAAAGGATATTGTTTAGAGTTTAGAAATTAGGATTTAGTATTTTATTAAAGAGTGGCTTCGCCTCTCTTTTACTCTCCTTAATATTTGCTTCCTAATTTAGGTTTTCTTTAGCTGCTTGATGACTAGAGGCAGCTCTGGTAAAAGGTCAGTAGCAATCATACCGGCATCGCCTAGCCTGGTCTTAACCATCTCACCAGCTTCGCCATGGAGATATACACCGAGGGCAGCAGCATCAGAAAGCGATAAACCTTGTGCCACCAATCCAGCTATAGCTCCGGTAAGGACATCACCGGTTCCGGCTGATGCCAACCCTGGATTAGCTACAGGGCTAATTCTAACTTGCCCATCCGGGGTAGCAATAACGGTATAAGCTCCCTTCAGGACAATTGTTTTGTTCCAATCTATGGCTACCCTTTTAGCAATGCCCAGCCTGTCTGACTGAACTTCATCCACTGATACCCCGACCAGTCTTGCCATTTCACCAGGGTGCGGGGTGAGTATAGCATCGTCGGTTAGCTGTTGCCACCAGTTCGGTATTTTAGCTAGAGTGTTGAGAGCGTCAGCATCAATGACCAGGGATGGCAGTGCTGACTTCGACCTAAATAGTGTAGCCCTGATGAATCTTATGGCTGATTGGCTTTGTCCTAATCCACAGCCTAGAAGCAGGACATTATAGTAGTTAAATTGTTGGTGTATGAGCCTGGTTGCTTTGGAGGCGATGATGCCTGGATGGGACTCGGGTAAAGGGAGGTAAGTTACCTCAGTTAGTTTAGAAGCCAGAACAGGCTGTAAGCTGGTAGCTGTCGCCAGGGTCACCAATCCTGCCCCTACTCGTATGGCACCACTACAAGCCAGGTAGGCAGCACCAATATAATTGATTGAGCCGGCGGCAACCAGAACTCTACCAAAGCTTCCTTTATTAGCTTCAAGCGGACGCCGGGGAAGAACGGCTCCAGCCCACTCCTCAGTGATAAGCTCTGTAGTTACTTGCTCAGCCAGATGTGGAGGTATACCAATATCGGCTATTGCCACTCTACCAACTCTTCCTGCTCCTGGGAAGTTGAATAAGCCTAGCTTGGGAAAACCAAGGGTAATAGTATTATCGGCATAAAGGCAGGCACTATCCACAGCACCGTTATCAGCGTTGAGCCCTGAGGGTAAATCCAGAGCAATGATGTGAAGACCTGTCTGTTGCTTCTTGGCTTTGCTCACCCTGTCTAACGCTTGCACAAAGTTGCCGCTGAGCGGGCGGCTCTTACCGGTACCAAATAGAGCATCAATAACAGCGCTAGCTGATGACAGCAACTCATCAAGCTTGCCCATGTTTTCATCTTGGGTGGCTTCAACACTGGTTATCTTGCGTTCTTGGACCAGCTTAAGATTTGGGTCATCCGGCGGTCTCTGGCTGAGTAGATAAAGGCTGACTTTAGCTCCCCAGTCATGAAGGTAACGAGCAGCCACTAATCCATCCCCACCATTGTTACCGGGTCCCAGTAGGATTAAGATGTGTTGCTGGTCAATAGCGCCTAAGATTTGTCTCACCTCTTCGGCTACAACTTTTCCGGCGTTTTCCATAAGCACGCTAGTAGGCAAGCCAACCTCAGTGCACTGTCTATCAATTTGCCTCATCTGTTCTGCAGTTACAATTTTCATTGTCATTTGAAGTGTAACAACAACCTGGGCTATGGTCAACCTTTCATAAATTTCTTTAGCTTCTTGGTCATTGCCTGCCAGTGGGTTCCTCTCCAGTAAATTCGGTGGCAGGCAGGACACTCCATATACTGGCTCTGTGTCTGGAAAACATAAGCTGGCACCAGGTCCTGCACCTGTTGTTTGCTCCTCTCCACCAGAGGTTGGTTGCATTCCAGACAAAGAGTAAACGGTTTAAATTGGCAATCCAGGTTTAAACTGTCAATTACCTGTTGCATCTGGAGTTCAGGTTCGTCACTCTGGATTAGAATAACTTTGAGTCGCCCGCTGGTTACCACCCGTCTTTCCACAATCTGGGTGTCTCTGGTTAGTATCACTCTATCTTCGGCTAGAGCAATAGCTATCATACCAGAGTCATCACTGCCACTAAAGAACAGAGTATCATACCCCATTATTCTCAGCCACTTGACTAACTTTCCTACGTTGTTGTCAACTATAAATTTTAAATTATTTATGAACCTCACCCCCTTAAAGCGCCCAGAATATTCTTCGATTTTCCGGAGAACCCACTTTACAGGTGAAGCTGCATCCCCTCATAGCCCAGAGTAATTGGACTATTTAAGTCATTGGCTACTGCTGCTATTTCAGCCGCTATTTCCTCCTCTAGATTAGGACTCATATGAACTACTATTACCTGCGGCAGGTAACCTTTAACCTCTTGGAAACTAATTAGCTCCTGCTTCAAGAGACTCGGGGTGAGGTGTCCCGACCTTCTAGCTAATTCTTCATAGCTATCTGGCACGGTAACCTCAATAACGAGTAGCTTGGGCGATACATAACTCCAGCACTCAGCCAAGCCTGGTCCCGTATCCCCTGTGTAGAATACCGCTTTGCCATCGGAGGAAGTAACCTGGTAGCCAACAGTAGGGTCGGCATGATGTACCGGAACAGCCAGGATGCTATAGCCTTCAATCTGCATGACCTTGCATGCTTCTATTACGGTGAACCTAATTGTCGGATTCTGCGGAGGCTGTTCCAAGAATTTAGGATAAAGTTTACCATCTAGCAGATGAGTGGAGAGAGCATCATACACAGGATGGATAGAATAGATATTAATAATAGCATTCCGGAGGGCAAAGGTAAGGGCCAAAGTTGGGACATCTCTAACATGGTCATAGTGTTGGTGAGTAAGCAGGATTGCTTTAAGTTTTTGTTGAGCTGCGAAGGATAGGCTGGAGGTGAGGCAACCGGCATCTATCGCTAGGACATCATCAATTAGTAGGCTGATAAGCCTAGAATTTTGCGATTCACAATTATGTGCCCCCAAGACCTGAATATCCATTGTTCTTTAGCCAACGTCCTTCCAGAGATTTTTATCTATTCCTAATCTGAGACGAGGAAAGGATTAAATTTTGTCTCGTAGTCATAGGTATCAATTGCCTCTTTTCTCTTCAAGAAGTTTACTATTGTATAAGTAAACGGGGTAGCAATGGCTTCAATGCCAGTCTTTGCCAGCCAGTGATATAAAATCATTATAGGCACAAAGAAAGGGGTACCAAAATAGGCTACAGTAACAAATATCAGTGTGTCCAACCCTTGCCCCACTATAGTAGAGCCAATGGTACGGCTCCACAGCCAGCGCCCTTTAGTCGCAATCTTCATCTTAGCCAGGACAAAGGAGTTGGCGAACTCACCAGCTAGGTAACCACAGAAGGAGGCGATGAGTAATCTCGGCGCATAGCCCAAGATCCTTACATAAGCCTCCTGCCCGTCCCAGAAGGGATCCGGAGGAAGAATTTGCCCCACCCAGGCGAAGATGACAAAGATGAGGTTACAAAAGAAGCCTAGCCAGATTACCCTTCTCGCCTGGCGATAACCATAGACTTCAGTGAGGATGTCACCGAAAATATAACTCAAGGGGAAAATGGCGACAGCGGCTGGGAGGATAAAGAGGCCAAGATTAATAACCTTAACACCAATAATATTAGCAGTAATCAGGCAGGTAACAAAGATAGCAGCAATAATCACAAATCGGTGTGAAACCATTGGTTAGATCCAGTGCTGGCGACGGAAGAAGTAGAGCATGCCGCTAATAATTGCCAAACAGATAAGGAATATATAGAAGGAGGAGTAGGGAGAATCTTTAAAAGGCCCCAATGGGATGTTCATTCCAAAGATACTAGCCACTACAGTAATAGGTAAGAGGATAGTAGCGATGACAGTCAGTATTCGCACGACCTCATTGGTGCGATTAGTCGCTAGCGAATCATGGGTATCATTTAGCCCTTCAATTACCTCTTTATAGTCATCTAGAGCATCCCAAATCTTATCTAGATGGTCAACCATATCGCCGAAGTAAACTAACATATCCATCTTGGTGAAGAGGCGAACTTTTGGTTCCAGGCTACCGATAACGGCTCGCATTGGCCAGATGACACGACGAAGGGAGATGATATCACGCCGGAGTAGTGATATTTCTTTTATTGCCCCGTGCATCCTATCGGAGAAAATATCGTCTTCAACAGACTCAATGTTACTACCAATTTTATTCAGTATCGGCAAGCAGTAGTCAACCAATCTATCAATTATGCGATAGAGTAGATAGCCAGAACCCTGGCTAAAATTCTCCTGCCGTGTTTCTTCATCAATCTGACACTCCTTGAACAGCTTTACCAGTGGCTTAAGCTCCCCTTTATGTAAGGTAATCAGGTAATTTTCGCCAATAAACACAGATACCTGACTGGATGTAGTTACCATTGTCTCCTTTTTAAATACAGGAAAATGAAGGACTAAAAACAGATAGTCTCTGTATTCGTCTATCTTGGGTCGCTGTATCCGACTGAGACAGTCATCCAAATCCAAGGGATGGAAAGGGTATTCTTGTGCCAGATATTTTGTCTCCCTCTCCGTCGGACCCTCGATATTAACCCAGGTTAAATCACCCCAGGTAAGCGACTCCAGATTTAGCTGTTCATCTTCTTCTCTAACCTTAGGGATAGCCATCGCAAATTACCTCTTCATATAGGAAACCATATTTTACCACAATTGTAAATAGAGACACAAAGGTTGAATCTATAGAGGCACTATTTGAAGCAAAGCTTCATCTGGAAGCCCTATCTAGGAATATAAATTATAACCAGCGGAAAAGAGGGCTGAAGTAACCACCGACACAAGTTGGAATGGAAAGGAGTTAATTAAATAAAAACTCGAGTATGCTCTGGTTCAGATAGATAGGTGACACTATAATAGTGTCATTATGAGAATAGTAAGCGGTACAGTTTCTGGAGTTTCTCGTCTGGCTGGGCTTCAGGTTGAGCTATCCAGGAAAGCCAGGCAAAGACTTAAATGGTTTGATTACTATAACTCCCCTGGGCAGCTAGGCTTACCTGCCGCCATTTTGATATCAGCCCACAAACCTTTTACCGCTGGAAGAGACGCTATAACCCCAAGCACTTAGAGAGTCTGGAGGAGCACTCTCGTCGGCCCAAGCGTTTAAGACAGCCTACTTATTCCCCAGAGCTGGTTGAGGCAGTGCTTAAATTAAGAGAGGAATATCCCAGATGGGGTAAAGATAAGCTAGTGGTATTATTGCACCGTGAGGGATTTAATTGTTCTGCCTCTATGGTGGGTAGGATACTCCGTAAGCTAAAAGAGCGTGGTGTATTAAAAGAACCAGTGCCAAACCACATATCGGCCAGGAAAAGGCGATGGCAGCGCCCTTATGCCATAAGAAAGCCCAAGGAGTATGTGGCCAGAGCACCGGGAGATATTGTAGAGGTGGATACACTGGATGTCAGACCTCTACCCGGGATAATACTCAAGCACTTTACTGCCAGGGATGTCATCTCAAGGTGGGATGTCCTTGAAGCTCACACGAGGGCAACCTCTAATACTGCATCGGGCTTTATAGATGTCCTGTTAAAGCGGATGCCCTTCCCCATCAAAGCTATTCAGGTAGATGGAGGCTCAGAGTTTCAGGATGCCTTTGAGAGGGAGTGCCAGAGGAGAGGGATAAAACTGTTTGTCTTACCACCACGCTCACCCAAGCTTAACGGCCACGTGGAAAGGGCACAGAGGACCCATACTGAGGAGTTTTACGAAGTAACCGAAGCTGACTTCGAAATTCAACAGCTTAATCGGGCTCTACTTGGATGGGAGAAGGTGTATAATACTATCCGACCCCATCAAGCCCTGGGATATCTCACACCACTAGAGTTTTTGGAACAACAGAAAGACAACAAAAGAGAGGAGGTAATGTGTCACTAATCATATGAACGAGTACA
>SMTZ1_10001367_pt1 | contig 39374 bp, 35 predicted proteins | sample DeeMarSWOR136_30_FD_25667 | JGI IMG/M metagenome (IMG submission 25667)
GAATATGATTCCGTTAATGCTTTAAAACAGGCGGTAGAAGACGGCAAAATTGATATGGGCATAATATTATCGTCCGGCTTTGATGATGATGTTACCCAAGGAAAGCCCGCGGAGATAAAGGCTTATATCTGGGGAGAGAGCCTGGCGAAAAGCCGCGCGATAATAGGAATAACTATCTCCGATACAATACGGGAGCTGGCCGGTCAGGAAACACCCGTTGAGATTAATACAACCATTCTCGGTGAAGGTGCCAGTATACCCTGGAATGACCGTTTACTGCCGTTTATCGTGCTCGTGGCGATATTCTTGGGAGGATTGATGCTGCCAGCGACATCGCTGGCTACCGAGAAGGAAAAACGAACCCTTCCTGCCCTGACCTTAACCCCCGTTTCCCTGAGCGATGTTTTCCTGGCCAAGGGACTACTCGGATTTATCCTCAGTGTTTTCATGGGTATTCTTATCCTCATTCTTAACCAGGCTTTCGGCAGCCAGCCTCTTTTACTCATCCTGGTACTGGTATTCGGCGCCATAATGGCCGCCGAACTCGGTATGCTGCTCGGGGCTTTCGTCAAGGACTTCGCAACCCTGTTTACAATCTGGAAAACAGCCGGCATCATATTATTTGCTCCCGTATTTGTCTTCCTGTTTCCGCAGATACCGGAGTGGGTGGGCAAAATATTCCCGACATACTATATACTCCAGCCGATAGTCGAGTTAAGCCAGCTAGGCGGCGGCTGGAGCGACATTGCGACCAACACCTTCATTCTGATTGGGCTAGACATCGTAATCCTTATCGTCCTTCTAGCGGCAATTAAAAAACGACAATATGCCATAATCGGCACCTAGTCTATTTCCTGTACATAATAAGAACAAAGTACTATACCCCGTGTTACCATTTACCCCTTGAACATGTTTTGAATATTTACGATGATATTAACATAAGTTCCATATGATACTAGTCAATAAGTAATATTACGTACTTGCATTGCTGTTTAAATACGCATCTGTATTATGAAACTGGTGGCTTGATGAACATTATAAGGGAGAGGTATCAAATCTCAATCAGCCCTTTTGTATAAAGGAGGAGAGTATGAAATGTCCGTCCTGCGGATACCAGAATCAAGAGGGGGCCCAGTATTGTAATATGTGCTTATATTCGTTTATCAAACCCCACCCGGAATCACGGCGCCCCAAACAATTACAGCCACAAACGGCATCCCGAGAAAGACAGGAAAATCCGGAAAGGGAAAACGTTAACCAGCAATACTAGCACCAAGCTTACTAGTGATTTTTGATATTGACCTGAATATGAACACACCTGTAATGATATTATCTTTTTCACTACTAGTGTTAATGTATCTATTATCGGTCACCAAACACACACCGATTTTCCGTTTACATATACCTCTACACTCTAACGCTTAGCCAGACGCTTCTGTCTCCATTCATCGTAACGCACAATCAGACCCGGCATTACCGTCAGCGTTATCACCATACAGAGAAATACGCCTACCACAGTGGCGATGCCAAAATCGCGAATCATCACAAAATTAGAGACTATCAAAACGCCGAATCCCCCCAGTGTGGTCAAAGCCGTTGTCACGATAGCCCTGCCTATCTTGGAAAGCGCCGTTACCATGGCATCATGCGGCGATAATCCGAGCGCTTTTTCTTCTTCATACCTGCCCATGAGCAACACCATGAACTCGGTACAGATACCGATTATCAGGACGCCCAAAATAGCGGTGAGTGGGTTAAGCGGAATGCCGATAAGGTACATATCCAGTGAAGACCAGGCAATTACAGCCCCCACCGGTAGTATAGTGAACAGGATATTACCGAAACGGCGATAAACCAGCACCAAAACCACTAAAACTGCACCAAGACAAATCAGATTCAAAGTTAACCGTGAACCTATCACCGCATCCATGATATTTGCACCTATGGCGATGCTGCCAACAGGTGAAAAAGTAACCCCTGCCGGAGTCCCGGCCTCTTCCTGCATGGACTTAAGCAGGTCGAGAGTTTCTTGAAGTGACATGTAGGCTATGTTGAATGACATTTTCGTCATCGTACGGTCACCGGCAAGAAACTGCGATATATATTGTGGGGGAGTGCCTGCTATAATGGCATCTATCTGTTGCTGAGGAGGAATTACTCCACCGGCAGCTTCTTTGATGAACACCGCCAGGCTTTCTCCCGATATGATTTGCGGGCGCGAGGACAGGACTCTATCGAGGTAGTCTTCCTGCCAGTTGAGAACCTCTGCTGAGGCTACATCATCCGACTCTACTATGAAATAAACCGTTTCACCAGCACCTACTATCTCGCGTAGTTCTTGCATTTCCACCAGTTCCGGTGTATTTTGCGGCATTAGCTCTTCATAATCCGTGTTCACGGGTAACCAGTTGTCCGCGATACCACCAGCCACCGCAAAAGCCACGGCTATGATGAATATCCACAACGTATTCTTCACGGCCAGCCTGCCCATCCCTGCCAGTACTCGTTCGATGCGGCCACTTGCCTCCCGGGAAGCAGCTTTCAGCTTCTTTACAGGCGCTTTTCTGTCCGCCAGATACACGATACTATGCAAGAGAAACAGACCAACCAGGTAACTTATGATGATACCCACCGCCAGGACAACGCCGAAATCCTGTATCATCGGTACCTTGGAAATATACAGGGTAATAAAGCCGATTATCGTCGCCAGCAGGGCAATACCGACCATGGGCAGCATATGCGTTACCGAGGTTACAATAGCTTCACCTACGGAATCTCTTTTGGTTATTTCTTCCTGGTAACGGTTGTGGAATTGTATGGAGAAATCAATACCCAGTCCTATCAGTATCGGCAAGACCGCCATGGTGGCCATCGTCAGGGGAATCGATAGATAACCCATCAGCCCGAACGTCCACAGGGCGCTTATCATTACCATGAACAGGGACAATAACCGCCAGCGTACTCGGAATAGCAACACCAGTATTAAAATCATGACTATTACCGATAAAGCGAGTAAAACGTTCAGGTTGTTGCCCATACTGAGGCTGATTGCATTTACCAGCTTAGCCCCGGAGATAACGGTCACTTCGACCATCGCCAGGGAATTCGCAGAGAAGAAACTTTCGATATCGGTGGTAACCTGAAGAGCTTCGTCATCGCTCATATTACCGCGGGGAGTAACGTTGATTAAGACGTGATTCGCATCCGGCACGAAAGGACTCATCGCTGCGCTTATGTTGCCCTGATCGTCATACAGGACTGATTTGACGAAGTCCTGGTTGCCCAGAGGTATTTCAGCGGAAGGTTGACCCGGATTCATTTCTTCCCAGGCCGCTCTCAGGACGGAAACAGGACTATAAACCGAGATATACCTTTCATCAAGGTAGATAGACCTCTCTAATTCAGCGAGCACTCCCAAATTTTGAGCTGTAAATATATCCTCAAGTTGTCCGGTGAGTAAAATTACTACAGTCTCGCCGCCGAATTCCGCCTGATAACGCGCGTTGTCGCGTGCAATCTTATCGTCGGGTGAAATAAAGGCATTGAAACCGGTGTCTTTTTCCAGCATGGTAACACCCGGCACGGCAGCAGCGGATATCAAAACCACCAGTATGATAATCAGCCACGGCCAGCGACTGATAAAGCGCCCCAGTGCTGCCGATACTTTCTTCATTATTCCGTGTTCCCCTTATTCCCATTGAGCTTACGAGATACATTCTCGTAGAGCATGCGGGCTACTTCATGAGCCTTCTCAAGTTGCTCCATAGTAAGACCGTCAAGTAGGTTTACCATCTGAAAGCGACCCGTCATCCATAGTTTATTGATGAGTTCCTGCCCCTGAGGAGAAAGACTGCAGATAACAACGCGACGGTCCTCGGAGGTATTTTCACGAATAACCAGTCCCTTTCTTACCAAATTATCAACAACGCCGGTAGCGGTGGGAAGAGCAACGCCAATAACGGAGGCGATAGAGCTCATCCGGCTGGGACCCTGGGACTGCAATACCAGTAATATTCGTAACTGAGCGACGGACAGGTCAGATTCCAGCCACTCCGATGGTATGTTTAGTGGAATTGAATTGTAGATATCTTCGGACAATTTCAATATCTGCTGCACCAGTTCTCCTCTATCCGTCGTCATGTCACTAATTTCCTCCGTACTAATTATTCGTTTTATGTTAATATTTTGGTTATACCTAATGTTATTTTACCGTGTCCTACCTCCTGCTGTCAACAAACAATTTCTATCTGTTCCTTAAAAATCGCCGATATAGTTGCATAGCACGCATCTTTTGCCCATAATAAGAGCTAAAGGTGATATTTTATGGTGTTAGAAGCACTGGTTCTTCATCCGAAAGATAACGTAGCCACCGCGGTGCGCCTCCTGGAAAAAGGCAAACGCATTTCCTTTAAAGATAGAGGGAACGACACCGATGTTCTTCTCGTACAGACAATCCCCTTCGGGCATAAATTCGCCTTAACAGACATAGAACCGGGCGAAAAGATAATCAAATACGGGGAAGTTATCGGGCAGGCCACGAAAAGTATAGAAAAAGGGGAACACGTACACGTGCATAACGTCGAAGGATTGCGGGGAAGAGGAGACCGTCAATGAACTTCTTGGGATACCGCCGCGCTAACGGGACGGTAGGCACGAGAAACCACGTGCTGGTATTCCCTACCGTAATCTGTGCCGCCGCCACCGCCGAAATGATAAGTCGGGCGGTGGCTGGAACCGTCGTCGTTACCCACCCTCACGGCTGCGGACACATGGGGGTCGAGACAGAACACGTCGTGCGCAGTATGTCCGGCTTCTGCGCGAATCCCAATGTCGCCGGTGTGTTACTGGTCGGGCTGGGTTGCGAGCTTATCACTCCCCGGACAATTGCCGAGAGACTGGACGGTTACCGCCAGCGCTACGAGATAGTCAATATACAGGAAGAAGGCGGTACGACCGCTACCGTCGAGAAAGGCAGGCTCCTAGTCGAGAAACTCCTCAAGGAAGCCGCCAAGGTTAACCGCGAACCGGTGGATATCTCCGAACTCATCGTCGGGACCAATTGCGGCGGTTCGGATACGTTCTCCGGTCTTACCGCCAATCCGGCGCTCGGCAACGCCTGCGACAGGCTGGTGGCCGAAGACGGTACGGCCATCCTCTCGGAAACGCCGGAGATGATTGGCGCCGAACAGGTCCTCGCCGGACGGGCCGCCAGCGAATCGGTGAAAAAGCGTATCTACGAGATAACCTCGGCTACGGAAGCCATGGCGTTTAAAGCCGGGGTGGATATACGCGGCTCCGAGCCTTCACCGGGGAATATCGAAGGCGGACTGACCACCCTCGAGGAGAAGTCGCTGGGCGCCGTGCTGAAGGGCGGTACGACGACAATCAAGGAAGTGGTTGACTTCGCCGTTAAGCCTGCGGAGAAGGGACTGGTTATCATGGACGGGCCCGCCCACGATGCGGTCTGTAACACGGGCATGATTGCCGGCGGAGCCCAGGTAATCGTTTTTACGACGGGTCGGGGTACGCCGATGGGCGCGCCGATAGCCCCGGTAATCAAGGTAGCCACGAACAGTCGCATCTACCAGCACATGAGGGACAACATGGATATCAACGCAGGAAACATCCTGGAAGGCACGGAGACGATTGAGAGCATCGGGGAGAGGATATTCCAGGAGATAGTAGAGGTGGCTTCCGGGAAAACCACCCGCGCCGAGATGCTGGGGCACCACGAGTTCGCGATACACTCGCTGGGTCTGAGCGTGTAGACAGAACTTAACACCCTCTTGACTCCACCGGGCGGTACTACTACAATGCACATTACTACAAACCGATAATGGGGTAATATTCTTTTGATACTAAAGAAAAATATAAAGTTATCCCTAATATTGTGCATTATTACATGTTCCATTATTGTTGGTTCTTCCTGTTCTGGCGTTCCAGGTTACCGTACTTTCACTGGAAATCAAGAATCATTCGCAATAAGTTTTTCCTATCCAGATTCATGGCAAAGGTCTATGGTTTCATCCTATTCCACCTCTGAGATAAGTAACGATGAAAGCGTTAATGCCGCTGCGGTAATCCAAAAATATGTTGATAGAGCAAAGATGGAACCCGAGGGTAGGATTATCCACCAGGAAGCTCAGGATTTATATATATCATATCGGTTAATTTTCGATAGCCATGAAATGGTGTATTATGTTGACAAACCTCTTTTCGAAAGAATAATTGTTGCAGACTATCAAGGACGTACTTATACAATACAATCTTCAATGGACCTTGAAGAATGCGAAAGCACAAATCAAGTAATTGATTATATAATAGAAACCTTTAGATTTCTTAGTCAAGACTAGTATTCCTATTTGACCATTCAACAGCCATATACTTGACTCCACCTGAGTTGTACTACTACAACGCCCGCTACTATGATCCTACCTAAAAGTAATACCGAATTTTGACAAAGCCGCCCTCCCATACCATAATAGACTATCCATCTAAATTCTCCTGATTATCCGGTTGTATGAACGATTCAGAGCAAGACAACGAACGCTGGTATCCCCGGGCCCCGATAGCTGGCGTGGGCGTGGTGGTATTCAAGGACGGTAAAATACTGACAATCAAGCGCGGCCAGGAGCCCAGTAAAGGTAAATGGAGCATTCCGGGAGGCAGAATCGAGCTGGGCGAGACTGCCCAGGAAGCCGGACGAAGGGAAGTGAAGGAAGAGTGCTCGATAGATGTACAAATCGAGCGCGTGCTTGACGCGGCCAGTAACATCATCAGGGACGAAGAAGGGCGCATCAAGTATCACTTCGTCATCATCGACCTGCTGGCGAGGTACGTCAGCGGCGAACTCAGGGCGCAGTCGGACGCCGAGGAATGCCGGTGGGTAACCCCCGGGGAAATCGCCGAACTAGACTTAACGCCGCTGCTGCGGGAGATGCTGACGCGGCAGAAGCTGATATAGCGAGAAGGAACACTACAATGGACGAGCGAGAAGCAATGAAAGAGGGGCTGGCCCTGGTGGACAGGGCGAAAATCTGCATGCTCGGGACGAACGGTGGGGACGGCTACCCGAACATCAAGGCGATGATGAACATGAAACACGAAGGGCTGAAGAAAGTCTGGTTCAGCACCAATACCTCGTCAAAAAGGGTACAACAGCTGAAAAAAGACAACCGCGCCTGCGTATATTACGTCGATGAACAGAATTTCCAGGGGCTGATGCTGGTGGGAACGATACAGATACTACAGGATATGGAGTCGAGGAAAATGCTCTGGTTCGGCGGTGCGGAAAGGTATTACCCGAAGGGCGTGACAGACCCCGACTACACGGTGCTGGGTTTCACGGCGGAACGGGGGAACTACTACCACGGCCTGAGCAATATAGACTTTGAAATTGAATAACCCCGGAGGAAGGAAGTGAACAACACGATTATCTTACCGCAACTCGCTTGGTTCGGCGCTAAAGAGCTGAAGCTAACGCTGCCGGAAAGCTGGGACGTGGAGGTATGCAACATGGCGGGTTACGACCGCCCGCACCTGAACCCGGATGAAATCAAAGCGTCGATTGCCAGTCCAATAGGCATGGCACCACTCCGGGAATACGCCCACGGGAAAAAAGATGTGGTCATCATCTTCGACGACATGTCGCGGGTAACCAGGGTGGCGGAAATCGTGCCTCACGTGCTGGAAGAACTGACCGCGGCGGGCATCGAGGACGGGAAAATTCGCTTCATCGCCGCCTGCGGCTGCCACGGGGCAATGAACCGCAACGACTTCGCCAAGAAGCTGGGCGAAGATACTTTAAAAAGGTTTCCGGTCTACAACCATTCGCCCTGGGAGAACTGTACGTACGCCGGCACAACGACACGTGGCACGAAGCTGAGCTTCAACGCCGAGGTGATGAAGTGCGACCTCAAAATTGGCATCGGCTCGGTAGTGCCGCATATCATGGCGGGATTCGGTGGCGGGGGCAAGATAATGCTGCCGGGGGTGGCATCGTACGAAACGATACTGGGACTTCATTCGCCGCAGATATCCTCGGAGAAGACGGGATTCAGGGATACGGTCACGGGCATGGGTATCGTCGCGGACAACCCGCGGCGTCGTGATATTAACGAAGCCGTGGCAATCGCAGGGCTCGACATGAAAATAGACGCCATCGTGAATACGTGGGGAGAGACGGTGGCGATATATGCCGGAGCTCCGATGCCAGCCTTTACTGCCGCCCTGGAGGACGCTAAAGTCCATTATCTAACGCCATCGGCGAAGGATAAAGACATCGTTTTCGCTAACTCATACGCCAAGGTCAACGAAGCAATATCGGGGCTGATGGTGGCTTTCCCCTCGGTAAAACCGCAGGGGGGTGACGTTGTACTCGTCGCCAACGCTCCCGAGGGGCAGATAACGCATTACCTCATGGGACCGTTCGGGAATGAAATCGGGGGGAAGCTAAGACTGCAGATGGCACCGCCGCAGAATATCAACCGCCTCATCATCTACAGCGAATACCCCGAACTGTCAGGCAAGAACTATCTTCAAAGTACCGGTAAACTGGCGATGATGAACGACATGAACAAGGTCGTCGCGACGCTGCGGGAAAGCTATGGAACCAACGCCAGGGTTGCCGTCTACCCCAATGCCGATATCCAGTACTGTCAATAACAAAACCGCAGGAGGAACACGATGAAGATAAGAGCTGCTGTATTACGCGAATACAACGTGCCGATGGAGATAGAGGAACTCGAGCTGGCGGAACCGCGCGAGAAGGAAGTGCAGGTGAAAATGCTCGCTTGCGGATTCTGCCATTCCGACGCATCGGTCTGGCTGGGCTACATTCCGCAGGACGTACCGATGGTGCCGGGGCACGAAGCCTGTGCCATCGTGGAGAAGGTAGGACCGGGCGTGACCAAACTTAAGCCGGGCGACAGGGTCATCGGGTGCTGGATGGTGCCCTGCGGATACTGCTTCCAGTGCCGGAGGGGCCGGCCGAACCTGTGCGAGATCAGCATGAAGCACTTCCAGGAGGGAAATTTACTCGACGGGACATCACGGTTAACGGATAAAAATGGAAAAAGGGTGGGAATGGGCAGCTTCATCACCGGGTTCGCCACCCACAGCGTCATGCCGGAAGTCGGCGCCATCAAGGTGCCCGACCACATCAAGCTGCCTCCCGAACAGCTCTGCCAGCTGGGATGCTCAGTGGCGACGGGGTGGGGAGCGGTGGTGAACGTAGCGAAGGCGCGGGAAGGCGACTCGGTGGCGGTTTTCGGCTGCGGGGGAATCGGGCTGAACGCGATACGCTTTGCGGCGCTACGCAACTGTAATCCGATTATAGCCGTCGACCTGGAGGAATCGAAGAAGCAAATTGCTTTAGATTTTGGTGCCACACACTTCATTAATTCCAGTAAAGAAGACCCCGTACCCAGAATCAAGGAACTCACGGGCGGGGCGGGACTGGACTACGCAATCGAAGCCAGCGGAGACCCGGGCGCCCAGGTACAGGCGTGGTATTCCCTGCGGGCCGGAGGAACGGTGATTGCCATCGGCATTCCTTCAATAGACTCCACCACCGACATACCGATGTTTTACGCGCCGCTGCACGCCAAAACGATAAGGGGCACGCTCTATGGCGAGACCCACCCCACCGAAGACCTCCCCAGCCTGATGGAGGTAATGAACACGGGCGCACTGAAGACGGACAAGCTGGTGACCAGGCTTATTACGCTGGACGACCTCGATGAGGTGCGGGAGGCGATACTCGCCAGGAAAGTGATAGGACGGTGGGTGATTAAGTACGATTAAACGGCGAGTGAGTGCTATGGAACGAGCCGAGTGGCTAAAGGATATGCGAGACAAGGCAGAGAAGCTGTATGATATCTATTCTCCGCGGTATTGGAGCGAGTTCGGGCTGTATCCGAACGAAACGCACCTGGAGTACCTCCAGAAGTTTCTGGATCGGATTCCTCCACGTAGCACGGTGCTGTCCGCGGGGTGTGGGGCAGGAAGGTATGATGGGATATTGCTGGAGGCGGGTCACAGTGTTGTGGGCATCGATCAATCTGCAGGAATGCTGGCACAGGCAAGGGAGCATTTCCCAGAAGTGAGATATGAGAAGATAGGCCTGCAAGAGATGGACTTCCAGAATGAATTTGATGGGGTGACCTGCATAGACGCCCTAGAGCATGTTTTCCCGGAGGAGTGGCCGGGGATTGCACATGGATTCCGGGAGGCATTGAATCCAGACGGGGTGTTATATTTTACGGTGGATCTGGGAGGCGATCATTTAGAGGAGGCCTATGAGCGGGCGAAGGCGATGGGGTTGCCGGTAGTATTCGGTGAAGTGGTGGACGAGGTGGAGGAAGCCTACGAGCGGGCAGTAACATCAGGAGAGAAGGCTGAAGCGGAGGACGTGGCGGTGTATCATTATCATCCATCGCTGGAGCAGGTGCGGACCTGGATTAGTCAGGAGGGACTGGTTATCGAGGAAGAGGGGATCGGAAACTGGTATGAGCATTTCATTATGAGGAAGAAATAATGAAAAGGTCAACATTCCTACGTACCGCAGGAAACATATCCCTATATATATCTAAGTACCTAAGGGGGGCTTCGCCCATCTTTCCCTTATTGGGAGGGCGTGTATTTACCCTTGGACAGGCTCAAGCTCTACGGAAAACCTTATCCCTTATTCCTGCATGTACTTAATAAAACCCTCGCCGGAGAGGGAGTCCAGATAGCGTTTCCTGCCGAGGTCACGGAGGAAGCCCAGGTAGCTCAAGCCTTCGGCGCAGGCGCTGTACCGCACCGCTCCGGGCTCGATACAGGCACGGCACATGTCTATGCGGTCGATTTTATCCCGCCATTCCTTCGCCGCTTTACTTTTCCAGATATCCTCGATAGCCTTCTCACGAACGTTGCCGATGGACTCCGAGAGCAGTTCGCAGGGGTAGACCGAGCCGTCGTAGTCGATAAACAGGTAGTTGTAGGCGGCGGTGCAAGACCAGCTTTTTTCACCTGTGGCAAGGTAATCCCGTATCCTGGAGTAGAAGTAGCTGGTATCGAGTGCATCATTGCGGTAAAACTGCAGGAGCTTATCGCGGTCGGCGGGTGACAATTTCAGCGACTCACGCTTATCGCTATTGCGAAACCTGGCCTCGGTGAAAAAGACGGGGGAAATTATGTGGAAGAAGTCTTTACTCTCGGCGTATTCCCGAATGGCATCGAGGCTATCGATATTCCGGGGCAAGACGGTGGTCTTCACGCCGACATAGTAATCCCGATACTCTTTCTTAAGTTCCGACAATCCTTCCAGTGTCTGCATGGCAAAATTGTAAGCGCCCTTCGTGCCCCGTATCCTGTCGTGAACCTCCCCGATGCCGTCGAGGGAGGCAACGCTGACAAGGTCGATGCCGGTGTCCTTGAGACCTTTGAGAATCGCACGGTAGTTGCTGACAATCCGCTCCGGCAGCAGCCCGTTGGAGGTGATGACAATGCTTCTCAGGCGCGGAAAGTTATCCTTTTTTAAGGAGGCGATATTCAGGACGATATCAACAAGGTCATCCCGGAGGTGAGGTTCGCCGCCGGTAAGGTCGAGTTCGACGAGACCGGAGAACAGCGGCTTCGACAACAATGAGATGATTTCATCTCTGGTGAGTTCCAGGCGGTCGATATCCGGTACCTTTGAAGCCTGGCGCCACATATTGCACATGATGCAATGGGAATTGCAGCGGATGGTGAGGGCCAGGCTGACAACCTCGGGCCGGAGGGGCTTGGCGTTAAGGCGGGCACGGCGGAACCTGATAGCACCAGTCAGCAGCCGTACGACGGTGCGGGTAAAGATATCTTTTTTGTCTTTTTTCATCCGTCTTCAATATAACAGAGATGGGGCCAGTAAGCTAGGCACGCCGGAACGAGACCAGGTACGAACCGAAGTATTTCTGCTTCCAGCACCCCCAGAACACGCCCACCTGGTAGGCAAGATGCTCCGCCAGGTAGAAAAATAGGTATACGGGATATAGCAGGTCGGGCTTCTTGGTAAAATAGTCCACCAGCGAGGCGAGGAGCAATATCCAGGCGTCGAAGAGCCAGAAGGAATGCAGGAAGAACCCGGGGATAAGTAGCAGGATCAGGTAATAGCGTATCAGGTGGAAAGAGGCGAAGTAGAAGAAAGAGAGATAGGTGCGCAGGATGGAATAGGTTATCTTTCCCGCCGGCAGGGGCATCCTGTGCTTTTTCAGTGTGACCGATTTCCGCCAGAGCTCGAAGAGGAATACCGGCGGGACGGCACACAGGGGATAGGGATTAAGCATCACCAGAGCCACGGCCAGGGCCAGAAAGACGAGTAAAGGATACACGGAAACGTTGAATATCTTCTTCTTATCGCGGTGATTACGGTAAAGCACGGCCTCAGACGTACCGTACTCACCGCGCCTCTTCAGCATCCTGTCCAGCTCGCCGCGGTGTTTGTGGGCAACGGTGCCGCGGGGCACGTAGAGCAGGGAGTAGCCGCTATCTCTAAGTCGCCAGCAAAAATCGACATCTTCACCGATGCGCATATCCTCCTCGAGCCCGCCGCACTTATGGAAAGCCTCGCGGGTGACCAGCAGGTTGGCGGTGGGTACGTAGAAGCTGTTATCCGATTTTCCCTCGAGGATGAGCCGGTTGCCCATGTTGAGCGAGGAGGCAACCCCCTCATACCTGTCGAGCAGGGTCTCCTGGTAATACCCCTCGATATAACCCCCAATAGCGCCGACCGAGGTTGCCTGGAAAAAGGGAAGCAGCTCACTTAACCAGTCCTCATCGGGAACGCAGTCGGCATCGAGAAAAGCCAGTATACCGGCGCGGGTGGCGCTGGCACCGAAATTCCGCGAGAAAGCGGGGCCGCGGGTGATTTCCTGGCGGATAACCCGGGCGTTAAAAGAGGTCTCAAGCCGCGAAATCTCCATTTTCGAGTGGTCGTCGACGACGACAATCTCCAGCTTCTCCTGAGGGTAATCGAGTTCCTCAAGCGCCTCCAGGCAGGCAACGACATCCTCGAATTGGTCCTTGACCGGAATGACAACGGAAACATCGGGGTATTCTTCGAGGGGAGGGATGGTATCCAGCTTGAGGTAGCCGCGCGACGTCAACGACAGCAGTATCCTGAGGAGATTCCCGGGATTGAGTCCGGGATTCTGCGTAACGAATTCGGCCAGACTGCCGCCCCGCTGCGTAAATTTTATAAGAGTATATAACGTCTGGTTCAGACGCAATATTCGAAGGGGGAAGCGGGAATAAAGGCTGTAATTACCCAACTCTTCCCTCATGTATATATTCTCCGCCAACGAGAAGCCAAAGCTGTTCATACATCCGCAGTCCGCCTGATTACTCCCTCGTCGATGAGAAGCTCGAATAGCTGGTCGGCCAGCTCCTCGGTACTGCCATCGAGCATCTTCCCCTGGCGCTTCGAGATGCCACCTTCGAGCAGCTTGAGGACACGATAAAACGCCGGCAGTGAGCTATCGGGCGTGATTACCCTGCGGGGGCGGGGGCGGGGAGCCAGAAGAGCGGTCATCCGGGTGGGCTCACGTTTAAATTCGGCAGGATTCAGGTTCAGGTCACTGAGCGAAACCGTCTCGATGGCACCCTGGCGGCTCTCTATAAGCTTGTCCATGGAAGGATAGGGCAAAACGGCGCCTTCTCCTTTGACGGAAACGACGGCGGGTAGCGGACAAAAGACTACCTCCCTTTTCCCCCTACCCAGGTCCCGGGTAAAGTTCGGCACGCCTGATTCAGTATTAATATCAACCTCGGTGACACTGGCAATACAGGGCAGGGAGAGTCGGGCGGCGAGAAGAGAGCCAACCTGGGCATCGGCGGTATCCAGGCTCCGGGTTCCGGTGAGGACAAGGGCAGCCCCCGACAGCGATATGAAAGCGGAGAGCAGCTTCGACTTGCGCCAGGGTGAGAGTCCCCGGAAATCGTCTTCCCAGATACGCACGACTCTGTCCACTCCCATCGCCAGCGCCTCACGTAGATATTTTTCACTTCGTTCAGGGCCGATGGAAACAGCGGTAATTTCGACACTTTCAGCGGGAGCCTGCGACTTCAGTCCGAGGGCGATGCCGAGAGCGGCAGCATCGTCGGAATTGAGTCGCCGGGGGAGTCCTTCCTCGAAGACAATCCGGTGTCTCAGTCCGGTACCCAGGCTAAGAGCGGTATCAACCACTTCTTTCAAGCAGACGACTATTTTCATAAGTGTTCCTTCAGGTCAGGCGGTAATTAACGCCGTACCCCCCCTGCGGATAGGACCAGTCGAGGGCACCTTTATCGCAAACGACATAGCAGGTGCCGCATTCCAGGCAGGTTTCGTAAACAACGCTCATCAGTTTCGTCTCTTCGTTCCAGGTGTAGCAGTTAGCCGGGCAGGTCTGCACGCAGGCACGGTGGTCGCAGGAGCGGCAAATTTCCCTGTCGATGACGATATGGGGCTTTTCATCGATGATGAACTGCGTCAGCTGCTGGATGTTCTCGATATTCATAGCAAAGCCCTGCCTATTTTTATACCGTCGGCGACAAAATCCTTCAGTCCGATTTCTTTGAGCGCCTCGCGGCGCGCCAGGCCCAGGAGTTTCTTCCTCGGGGTGCCATCGACTTTATAAACTTTCTTCATGATATTAGATAAAATCCGCGGATACGTATCATAAAGGCGGTCGATGTGCATCATTCCTACGGCACTTTTAAACTTTTTCATGTCTTTCATTACAAAACTTTCATCAAGTTTCCGCTTATAGAGCGAGAGCATCGAGTCGGAATAGTCACGGGACTCGACAGCGGCGATAGCGGTCTCGGCGGCCAGCGCCCCGGAAGTCATCGCCAGGTTGATTCCCTCCAGGTTGATACCGTTGGTATAGCAGAGCCCGGCGGCATCACCGACCACCATCATGCCATCGGTATAAACCTTCGGCACAGCCCGGATGCCGCCCTCGGGGACGAGGTGGGCGGAATACTCGAGGGACTCAGCGCCCTTAATTAACCGGCGCACCTGCGGGTGCTGCAACAAGTCCTCCAAAATATCGTAAGGGGCTTTACCGGACTCCTTTAAGGAATCGAGGTGCATGACCATCCCTACCGAAATACTCTCGCGGTTGGTATAGAGGAAGCTGCCGCCGCGGATGCCCCCGGGAATACCCAGGAAGGCGATATCGGCGGCCTGGTCGCGCACGAGGTGAAATCGCTCGTTAATCGTGGCTTCGGGAAGTCCAAGCAGGAGTTTTACGCCGACTCCCATGTTAGACGGGAGAAAATCGGCTCTCAGTCCGGCCTGCTTCGCCAGGAGAGACAGCACGCCGTCGGCGACGATAACGATATTAGCCCTCAGCTCGCCGTCACGACCTTTGACCGTAACACCGGCAATCTTTCCATCTTCAGCGACCAAATCGTCAGCGGTGCAGTCGCAGAGGAGCGTGGCACCCGCCTTCACCGCCTCGTCGGCCAGCCAGCTATCGAAAACAGGGCGGAGGACGGTATAACCGTTGTACGGAGGCTGGTCGAATTTCTCGTTTTCAAAGGTCAGCGATACCGCCGATTCGGGCGTCATGAAAGCCAGCACTTTCTTATAGACATGGCGTTCCAAGGGAGCTTTCTCCCAGAAGGACGGAACCAAGTCGTTAAGGGCGGGGGTGTTGTGCAGCAAGCCGCCGAACATGTTCTTGGCACCGGGACGGCCGCCGCGCTCCAGCAGACAGACATTCAGTCCCCGGCGAGCCAGCTTCAGAGCCGTCACCGAGCCGGCCGGTCCGGCGCCGACAACGATAACATCAAAGTATTGCACCATCTTCCCTCGCCTTCTTAATCTTATCTATCAGGGCGGGCAGCACCTCGCGCAGGTCAGCGGCGATACCCACATCGGAACTGCGAAAGATAGCCGCCTGCGGGTCGCGGTTAACGGCAACGATTTTCCCCGAGTCCTGAATCCCCCCGGTGTGGTGGGTCGCCCCGGAAATGCCCAGCGCCAGGTATAAATCCGGGCTGACCACCTTGCCCGTCTGACCGATCATCTTCTCGCGGGGGATTTTGCCCTCGTCGATAACAGGCCGGGTGGTACCCACCGTTCCGTGGATTAGATTAGCCAGCTCTTCGACTAGCGGGAACAAATCATCGGTAGCCGCGCCCATGCCCGCCGAGACGATAGTGTCAGCCTCGGCGACATCCACGGTACGGAAGTCCACGGGCAGGTATTCCAGATGTTTTATTAAGAGCGTGTCCGGAGATAGCGCAGTTTCGAATTCCTGTATCTTGACGGCACCCTTTGATGTGGTGGGGGAAACGTTAAGCACTCGTGAGTCCATGGTAACAAGCATGGTGCGGCCGGTCTCAAAGACGATTTCCTGAAAAAGCTGGTCGCCGTAGGCGTAGCGATAAAAGACGGGTTTTTCAGGGTCGGAAAGGTCAATGCGGACACAGCCGGTAACCAGACCGGTATCCAGCGAGACCGCCAGCCCCGGATCAAGCTCCCGGCCGAGGGGAGTATCGCCCATGAGAAAGAGCCAGGGCTTTTCCTCACGCAGCTTTTCCAGCAGTACGGCAGTGCAGGCTTCGGCCGAGGGAAATTCGAATATCGGGTCTGCGAAAATATACGCTCCATCGACGCCGTATCCGGCAAGGACTTCCGAAAAATCGCAGCTTTCTGGGGTGAAAACCAGCGCGCTTACCGCTCCGCCGACCTTCGAGGCGATATCGCGGGCCTCCGTGAGAAGTCCTAGGCTAGCTTTGCTGCTTGCCTCGACGGTATCGCCGATTTCCGGCAGCACCCAGATTTTCTTCGTTCCGGCCATCGATTTTCTCTCCCGGCAGCTATATCATCCTAGCAACTTTGTCGCCTTCGAGCATAGCCATGTCGATCTTGCGCGGTGCCACGCAGTCGCCTATCCTGTGCAACTCCTTAACCCTGCCCTTGAGGGCTTTATAAAGGCTGTCTTCCACGTTATTACCCATGGCGTAAACGACGGCGTCGTTATCACCGAAGGTCATCCACTCGTTTGAGTAATAATTCAAGCCCTTGACTTCAAGTCCGTTAATCTCGGTCACGGCGAAATCGGGAGTGAAGGTAACGCCCTTCTGCGCCAGTCGCTGGTGCGCCAGGTAGGAGTCCTGCGAGGGACCGAGCTCGCTGCCGATGGTGGGGGAGGAGGTGACGATATGGACTTTTCGACCGCGCTCCGCCAGTAATTCGGCGGTAGCCGTAGCCTGGTGATGGCCGTCATTATCGATAAATAACACCCTCTTCCCCACGGCCGGTTCGTTCGTCAGAGCCTGCCAGACATTGAAGATATTAGGGCCGTCACCGCCCGCCAAGGGGCACGGCTTGGGCACGGAACCGGTGGCGATGATAACCACGTCGGGATTCTGTTCAAGCACGAATTCGGCGGTTACCTCTTTATTCAGGATAACTGCCACGGGCAGCAGCTTGAGCTGGTTCTCCTCGTTGCGGATAACAGCGCCGATTTCCTCGCGCCCCGCTCCCAGCGCGGCGATGTTCACCTGGCCTCCGACTTTTCCGCTTTTCTCATAGAGCGTGACTTCATGACCGCGCCGCGCGGCAACCTCGGCCGCCCTGAGTCCGGCGGGGCCGGCGCCAACGATAAGGACTTTCTTCTTCACTACCGCCGACTTCATCTTGCCGATACCACACTCTTTTTCCTCACCGATATGCGGATTCTGGATACAGCCAATAGGCCGGTTCAAAGCCACCCGTCCGTAACAGCCCTGGTTATCAGCGACGCAGTAGCGGATTTCTTCCAGCCTGCCTTCCCTTGCCTTGTTAGCCATCTCGGGATCGCATATCTGGGCACGCACCATGCCAATCATGTCCGCCTGGCCGTCCGCCAGTACCCTCTCCGCCATAACGGGGTCGTTGATGCGACCGGTGCAGAAGACGGGCAGATTGACGACCTCCTTGATACAGGCGGCGAGCGGAATTGTATAGCCCAACGGGACGTGCATGGGACCACCGACGAGATAGAGATTATAAAACGTGGCGACAGACAAATCCATGAAGTCGAGATTGCCGGTGGCTTCGAGGATGCGGGCTATTTCTTTAACGTTTTCGAGGGTAAGGCCGCCCTGGGTCATCTCGTCGGCGCAGAGTCGTACGCCCAGCGTGTAGTCGCGCCCCACCGTTTTCCTGACCGCCTCGATAATCTCGACGGCGAAACGGGCACGGTTCTCGACGCTGCCGCCGTAGTCGTCGGAGCGCAGGTTGGTCAGTGGAGAGAGGAACTGCCGTATCAGCGAGCTGTGCCCCAGCTGAAGCTCGACTCCGTCGAAGCTGCCCTCGCGTACATGGACAGCCGCACGGCAGAAATATTCGATTATCTCTCTGATATCCTCCGGCTCCATCTCCTTGGGAACCTCCCGGAACATGAAGTCGGGCACCGGAGAAGGGCCCCATACAGGCAAACGCGAGTAGCTGCCATCACCCTGACCGCCGTTGTGGTTAAGCTGGGCGAATATCTTGGTCTCGTACTCGTGGACGGCCCGGCAGATACGTTGATATCCCGGCACGACCTCCGGTTTATAGGCATCGATGAGCTTCTCATAGGCGTGATCGGTGGGATGGACGGTCTGCTCCTCGGTAATGATGAGTCCGGCCCCACCCCTAGCCCGCTCCGCCAGGTAGTAGGCCTGGCGTTCCGAAGGGAGGTTATCCACGGCGAGATTGGTGAGGTGGGCAGAGAACGAAATACGGTTGGGCACCTCGACGGCGCCGATTCGCAGCGGCGAAAATAGGAATTTGAACTGTCCCTGCATAACGTTCACCTCTGAACACCTATTATACTCCGAAAGGGGGAGGTTTGTGAACGCAGTTAAGTTATGAGGTGGGAACCAGAGTTATTTCTTGCTCAAGGCCTCTCGGCTCCAGTTAGCCAGGCATTCGGGGTCGGGGCTGTTGAGGTCACAACCAACGAAGTAAGCCACAGCGGGACAGCCGCCGCGGCACTTGTTGAAGCGGAAGCAAGACCGGCATGACTCCGGCTCAAGCTGGCGGAAACATAGGAAGCTGGTAGATTCGTTCCAGATATCTTCAAAGAGAGTTTCACGAAGGTTACCCCCACAGAACTCCCGCTCCTGCATAAAGGCGCAGGGATAGACGAAACCACAGGGGTCGATACAGCAGGTCAACTTGCAGGCGCCGCACATGTCCAGTCCGAGCTGGCGCCGCCCGTCCTGAGAGATGGAAAAGAATGAATCGCCGGTAAGTATGGTGGGGTCATCGCCGAGCCAGTCAGAGAGTTCCCGTAACTGCGCGGAATTAAGTCGTAGCATGTCCCAGCTTTCGCGGGCCCTGCCCGAGGGTCTGAACCGCGATACGCGGAGTCGGGCACCGTAAGAAGCCGCCATCTCCTTAAGGTCACTTAGCTGATGGAAATTCAGCGAGGTAACGACTGTATTGATGGACATCGAGATATTTTTCCCGGCCAGACGCTCGATGCCCCCGATAATACGGTGGAAAGTGCCCCGCCCGCGAATACGGTCGTTGACCTCAGCGGTGGCGCCGTCGAGGCTGACCTGAATATTTATTTGGGGGTTGTCCGTGAAAAATTCTATAAATTCATCAGTCAATACCGTGCCGTTGGTGCTGATACAGGTGATGATACCCTTATCGTGTATATAACGCAGCAGGGGCAGAAAGTAGTCCTTTAAAAGGGGCTCGCCACCACCGAAATTGATTTCAAAGACACCCGACGCCGCTAGCTGGTCGGCGATATTCTTGCATTCAGTCAGGTTCAGCTCGCCCGGGGAAGCTTCACTGCTGCTGGAAAGGCAGTGGACACAGTTAAGATTGCATTTATGAGTAATCTCCCAGGTGATATTGACCGGAGCGGAGAGGGGCCAGTCAGCGTAGTTCATCGACCACCATCCTGCTATTGATAAGCTGACCGGTCATTTTCTCCAGAGAACGCTCGACAGCCTCGGCGGGAGTGCCGGTGCGCGCGGCGACACCTTCCGCCAGTCCGGCCACCGTCCACTCTCCAGCAAGACTGTCCGGAGAAAGCCAGTTACCGCTCCTGACGAAGCAGACCTTGTGCCGGGGCGGCGAGTAGAAGAGCAGCCCCCAGCTTTCTTTTCTTACCCTGACGTTATCCGCTAAGCGATACATCATGAAATACGCCCCATATCTATTCCGTTAACCGCCTTTTTTGGTGCATACAACGCAAATTTCTTCCTTACCCAATCCGTATAGTGCAGCTTTCGCTTCACCCGCTTCAGCGACCAGGTCTACCTCTTGAACCCGGAACCCGGCGGATGCTATTCGGTCGATGAAATCCCGTCCGTATGACCTTATATGCAGAGGGTCCCGCGGATTCGGTTTTTCGTATTCGATTGTCTCTTTCCGGTTTTTATCGAACGGCACCATGATATAGCCCCTGCCACCGGGTTTCATGACTCTGGCCATTTCCCGTGACGCTAAAAGGTCGTCTTTCACGTGTTCAAGTACATGTGAGCAGATGATAATATCGAATGTTTCATCGAGAAATTGCAGCCTGGTTACATCCATTTTTTTCATCGCATATTTAGTATCGAGGTCTATAGAAATATAGTCGCAATGTTTTGCCTCGAAATAGGCCCTCGCACCTTTGATTGGACCTATATCCAGATACCTGACCTGTTTATCGCTAAAGTCTCCCCTGTTGTTCATGTACGCAATCAGCGCCCGGTTTCTTTCAGCACTGCCGCAAACAGGACAGATAGCGTTATACCTGATATAATAGGCACCGGCCATAGCCGAAAATCTGTATCCTTCCCAACAGCAGATATTACATTTGACCTTTTTGCCCCTTAAGAACAGATTTACCAGGTTGTAACAACGGCATTTGAAGGCGTACACTGCACTGGCCGGGCTGGTGAAAAGAAGTCTGGCTCTCCACTTAACCTGGTTAAACATATATCTTTTTTTACTCCGTGATTATCGCAGTCTCTTTTCCAGCCTATTTTTAGACGCTATCCGCCAGGCGGAACGCCGCGGCTAATATACCCCGCAGACGCCGTCGATGCTGATCTCCTCGACGACGATTTCCTCGATAACTTCAGGCTCTTCAACCGTCTGGCTCTCGTTTTTCAGGGTTTCCGGTACTGATTTTTCCATTTTATTCTCAACCTTTCCAGTTAATGTCTCACATAAAAGGGTGGCGGCACCCCGATATATTTTACACATATCCAGGGGAATACCGCCACCCAGAGATTACTCAATTCAGTTGTAAAATTGATACTTTAATACGGCTCATGGAGGACGTGCTTCATTAACTCGGTGACCTCTTCTTTATTGAACTCCTTGGGATTACCCTGACTGCAGAAGTCGTTGGAATACACCTTTACTATATGGTCGATATCCTTTTCCTCGAGTCCGAACTGCTCGGAGAGATTGCCCGGCTCAATTTCCAGGTCATCGAGGAGCTGCTCAATCTCATCGAACCACCTGTCCGCCGCCTCGAACTTGGTCATACCCGTGGTATCAACGCCCATGGCCTTGGTCAGGGCGGCGAATTTATCCACCGCGGCGGGCTGGTTATAGAGCTCCCCGGCCAGCATCAAGACGGCGTTAATGCGCCCGTGATGGCAGTCGGTGAGGGCGCTGACCTGGTGGCCGAGACCGTGGACGATTCCCGCACCGGCACCGAAGCCGATGGCGATGCCGCCCATGGTCGACGCCCAGCACATCCTCTCGCAGGCATCCTTGTCCATGCGGTTATAAACAAAATCCCTGAGGTTGTTGTGGATAAGTTCAACGGCCCGCAGCAGCATGCCGTAAGCGTAGGGTCCCTGAACCTTGGTGACGAATGCCTCGATGCCATGAGCCATGGCATCGAAGCCGGTCCAGGCGGCGACATCCCGCGGCTGCGTCCTCGCCAGCAGGGGATCGACGACGGCCAGGGTGGACTGGACGTTGGGGCCGCTGACCAGCACCTTAGCTCTGTCCTTGGTATTGGAGATGGCCGCCCAGGAAGAAACCTCGGCGCCCGTTCCGGAGGTGGTCGTCACGGAAATCTGAGGGACGGTGCAGGGTTTCATCTTCTTGAGGGTTTCGGCAAAGGGAGGGTCGAGGAAAACGGTGAAGTTGTTGACGTGCTGGCCACCGTTAGCATCGATAACCCGCACGCACTTGGCGGTATCGATGGAGCTGCCGCCACCGATAGCGACGACGCCGTCGCACTTAGCCTCTTTGAATACCTTATAGGCTTCCATTATCTCGTGATCCTTGGGATTGGAAGTCGTTTTGGCGAAGATTTCCGTAGCCACGCCGGCGTGCTCGATAATGCCCTTGATTTCCTCGACGATGCCGGTACCCTTCAGTCCCGAGGTCACGATGAGGGCTTTCTTCATACCGGCAGCCTTGCATTCGTCGCCGATGGTCTGATGGGCTCCCCAGCCCAGGGCAATCCGGGGGATAGGGTTGGTATAGACGATGGGAAACTCAAATATCTCCTTGTTAAGCATTCTATGCCTCCTTCTCTTTTTTAACTTATTGAAAGATATTTATTAAAGTATTTCAAGATATTCGAAGTAATACCTTGATATTTGATTCCTTGTTATTGAGTAATTCCTCAAACCCCCGGGCCACCGCGTCTTTCAGGGGGACGGTGCTGGTAATCATGGGGGTGGGGTCGATTCTGCCGTCGGCCATAAGGTCGATAGCGGTTTTGCCTTCGTCGATGTAAATCGAATTACCGACCATGGTACGCTCGGTGAACATCAGGGTGTTGAAGTCGAGCAAACCGAGATTATCGAAGACGCCGACGATCACGGCGGTCCCGTGACGGCGGGTGAGGTTCACTGCCAGCTGGGGGGTATCGGGATTCCCGACGCATTCCAGAGCGACATCGGCCCCGATACCGTCAGTGAGTTTTTCAATTCGCTGGATAGGATCGCCGTCGCTGAGATAAATGACTTCCGAAGCACCCAATCTACCGCCAAGGTCACCGCGGCCCCTGTGCTTGGAAATAAGGTATACCGCGGAAGCCCCGGCCACGCGCGCCGCCAGAACGGCGCAGAGGCCGATGGTGCCGTCACCGACGATAGCCACGGTATCGCCGACCCGTACTTTTCCCTGATGGACAGCGTGGAGAGCTACCGCCAGCGGCTCCACCATGGCGGCGGCTTCATCGGAAACATTCTCCGGCACCTGATAGCAGGCATAAGCCGGGATAACGAAATACTCCGCCATGCAGCCCTCGGTTAATAATCCGGTAAACCCCTGGTTAATGCAGGTATTATAATAGCCCTGCTTGCAGCAGTAGCACTCGCCGCAGTACCAGTAACCCACCCCGCTGATGCGGTCGCCGATACTAATGCCTTCGACGCCTTCACCCAGCGCCACCACGTGCCCGATGAACTCATGCCCCATGGTCAGGGGCACCTTATCAGCGGGAATCATGACAGGGCCATGAGCGTACTCGGTCATATCCGTGCCGCAGATACCCACCAGCGAGACTTTTACCTTGAGCTGTCCCGGAGCGGGAGATGGCTCGGGGATGTCCTCATAGCGGAGGTCTTTCCTGGCATGCCAGCGCAACGCTTTCATAAAGAGATGTCCTTAAAGAGTGTTTTTATGGAGATAGCCCACGTAATTATTCAAGACTGCATGGAGTTTGTCAAGGATAGTTTGAGGTCGGGGTATATTATGATACTTACTCTAATATCATTTATAACATTTATATATATTGAGTATGGATATTTCAATATTACACAAGGATCTGCGTTCGTAAAGCCTGAAGCGCAACAATATATCAATTATCGTTGTCGATATAGAACTGGAAAAGGCCGAGGTACTGTTGAAAGATCAGTTCGGTCGGGCGGGCATGATAGTCAATACGCAGCAGTCTGAATATCCGCTTTATCTGGGAAAAGGAGAACAAGTTCTTTAGCGCCTGCTTGACGGTACGGTCCGTTCTTTCTCGGCAATAGACGATAAAGTCTCTATACAGAGAGTATTGAGATAGCGGAATAAGTCCGCATCTCCGACGTTCAAACTGCAGCAGGACAATATCAACCGAGGGAACCGGGAGAAAGTCATTCCGGCTGAAGTGATAGATAATATCTACCCAGAAGAGAGGTTTTATTAAAAGTGAGACCAGCGTATCAGCGGGTATGCCCGCGTACTTCTCCGCCGCCTCTTTCTGGACCATCAGATAGCAGTCATCGGGTGGTGCCTTGTTGAAGAGTAGCTTCTTTATCATCTCAGCGGTATGGGAAAAGGGGATATTGGCGAAGACCTTGTAAAGAGCAGATGGTGAAAATTCGATAGCAAGAAAGTCGGCGTTACGTATCTCGACTTTATCAGAAGCAAATAAGCGCCGCTCCAGCCTGGCACAGAGCCGCGTATCCTTCTCGATAGCTATCACATGGGCGCCCCTGGTGAGCAGCGCCGCGGTGATGTTGCCGGTGCCCGCCCCGATATCATAAACAAGGTCGCCAGGCGCAATGCCAGACCGGTTAACCAGTCCTTTCAGCAGCCTTTCGTTGACTATCTCGTTTTGGGAGTAGTGTTCGGGTATATTGCTAGATTTAGAAAGACTCATAGCGCTCCTTCACAGCGGGATTTTTTACGTGAAAATTTCCAGCCTCCGGCAACGCTACGGGGGAATATTAATCGATGATTCGGGAAGTAAACGCAGATGTAGTTGGAATCGCAGATAAGGTGAAACTTAAAAGAATCCAGGACTAAAACAACAGCTACATCGGCAGTGAACAGAGTCTACCCTGCTTCATCAGTACAAGTTCTGCAGGCTACCGGGGTCTAGCTGGTAGCTCTTTTTCTGCCGATTTCCGTCACGGGTGTTGTCCTTTACTCCAGATGTATTATTGAAAGACTAAATCTAACACAATGCAGTCCGGATGTAAATATATCATTCAGCGTTAACCGGCTTGATACCCAGGAAGATGTACGTGCCCATGGGGGGATAGTAGTCCGCCTTATACTCGGCGATACGCGCGGTGAACCCGGCGGCACTTATCAATTTAAACCATTCATCATTGCTGAAAAGACCCATGATATGGCGGTCTCTCTGGCAGGTTACGTTCCGTCCGTCCCTCATCAGGTAGACCATGTCCATGATATAGGTGGAGTCGGCGGGGTCGGGATCCCATACCCACTCAAGATAACGTAAGCCCCTATCGCCCTCATCCTTGCCGCCGTGATGCGTCGACGGCTGGTAAGTCTCGCGGGTATAATCAGGCGCGAACAAAGCTGCTCCACCGGGCAGACAATGGACAAAGGCCGTCTCGATAGTCCGAGCCAAGTCATCCTGGGTGGTCAGATAGCTGACGGCATCATGGATAAATACGGCGTCGAACTGGCGATTAAGTCGCACCTTCCTCATATCACCGAGAATATGCTCACACTCGGGATTAAGGCCACGACTGATTTCCAGCATTGGTTCAGATATATCAACCAGGGTCATCTCAAAGTGATGCTTTAAATAGGAGGCATTATTACCGCCGCCGCTGCCCAGTTCTAGTACCGTGTGTACCGCCCGGCGACAGCCTCTGACAGTCATTTCGCGGTAGAAAGCCGCCTCATCGGCGTAGTGTTCGGGAGGAGTCAGCAGGTAAAACCATTCCGCCAGGTCGCGATAGAGTCGGGGCAGCTTCTCTTCACCCTCAGGATTGGACATCTTCTTCTTTCCCATCAACAATACCCCGGAAACACGCGGGTTTATAGATAATAACCTTTTTAAAACGCAAATTCAAACACAAAACATACCAATATATATCCAAATTTTTACTTTTTTATGTTATGTTCAATAATGACGCTTCAGACATTCAGTACTAAAGATATAAATATCACACGACTAAAGAACTATTTACCCACCCTCTCTCGCAAACGAGAATGTTATTAGAGAACATGTACCCGGAAAAATATATATAAAATATAATTTCTAGAGCGATTTAGAGATATGATTACGCGCAAATTGTTTAAGGGCGAAAAGGGATTCACGCTGCTAGAGACCATCGTGGCTCTGGTGTTGATGAGCATCATTTCCGTAGCATTTCTCAGCGGACTGGCATCGACCTCGTCCTCGCGCGCTCTGGCTGAGGAGAGAGTATCAGGAAAAATACTTGCCGAAGCCCAGATGGAATACATCAAGAAACAACCATATTCAGATAATTACAGCCAGATAGACCCGGACGGATACGAGGGTTATACCGCCAATGTTACCGTTGTAGATTTTTATTACAACCTGCAAAAAATCACGGTAACGGTATATCACTACGAAGACGATGTGTTTTCCCTGGAAAGCTTCAAGGTAAAACGCCGTGAATAGCGATAAAGGCATGGTTATGATTAGCCGCGTATTGAGACGTATAAAGCAGAAGCAAAGCGGTTTCACGTTGATAGAGCTGATGGTGTCCCTGGCGATTATCGGGGCGATATGCCTCGGAGCTACTATAGCCACCGCCCAGATAATCAACCAGTCATCCAGGAACGACGATTTCACCACGGCAAGTCGCCAGGCGCTTAATGCCGTACACTGGATAAGCCGTGATGCGCAGATGTCCCATACGATTAACGGTACGACCGGATTCCCGGTCTCCGATAATCTCACCATAGCCTGGACTGACTGGGACAACAGCGAACACGAAGCAATATATTATCTTGAAAACGGCACGCTGAGGCGGAGCTACAGTGTGGACGGAGGCCTTCCACAGGAGACGGTGGTAGCCGAATATATCAACGCCAGTATAGGATTGACTAACTGCTCCTACGCCAATGGTATCCTGACGATTAAGATTACCAGCACAGTCGGGGAGAACGAAAAAGTAGTGAACTTTACCAAAGAAGCCAATATCTCGTCGAGGCCAAATATTTAAATGAGGTTGGTACGATGATTGGAAAATACATAAAAAAAACAGCCGCCAGATTAAAAGACGAAACAGGAATGGCTTTAATCATAGTCCTGGTGTTACTACTCCTGGGTAGTATCGCCCTCGTTCCCGTCCTAGCACATATCAACGACGCCTTAAAGACAGGTACCCGGTACGAAGAGAAGTCGAAAGAGCTGTACACCGCCGATTCCGGGATAGAGGACGGACTGTGGCGGATAAAATACGATTACATGGGAGCGGCATACGATAAGTACGACTACTATAATACCTTCCCCTATGAAACAGAGCTCGTAAACGGACTGACGGCTAACGTTACCATCAGGAATGTCTGGTTCCCCAGCAACGTGGCGGCTCCTTCCCCGGATGATGCCAAAGACATTATAGAATCAGAAAAACTATTAGTGGTGGGGACTTCCGGGGGTATAATCGGGGCTCCCTATACCGTCAGGATAGACTTCACGCCCGACTCGGGCGATAATCTCACGGTAAAATCGCTCGGTGTATGGCTGCCCCAGGGTTTTGAATATATCACCGATAACTGCAGTCTCATGTTCGAGGGACCTTTCGAGGAGTACTACCCGGACTATATAAATGTTAATGACGCTCCCGGTGGTTCCACCGTGGTCTGGGGTTACAATCCACCTTACCCGAATTTTACAAGCTTCCCCGAAGTCGACCCCGAGGCGACTCCAATCACGCTTGATTTTACCTTCGGATATACGCCCCCTGCGGAAACACCAACGGCGATGCCCGCCGCTATCGCCTGGATAACCACCGAGATGACACAGGGTGAGTTCGGTTTTACCAATCCCAACGATGTACCCCTCTCGTGGGACGTCGATACCCGGTTTTTCGAAATCGTTTCCAACACTGGCGACGTAACCGTGCAGGCATTCTCCTCGAAATGCGAGTTGCGCCAGATGGGAGATGCCATGTCTGGTGATTACGTAGCCATCGGCGGCTCCCTGCTATCAGATGATGACGGAGATATGTGGGGAATACGCGAAACCTGGCATACGCCGAGTTCGTATAATTTGAACACCATACCGGAAAATGCCGACGCTATAGCGGCATACCTGTACTGGGCAGGCTGGCGAAACGAGGCATCAAAGACAACGCTAATTCAAGACTCGTGTGATAACATAGATACATTCTGGTCATACAGTAGCCCGACAGGCTGGGAGGCCAATTCGGGTCAGTTTAAAGGCCATTACTACGGTGATGGCAATGACTCGAGGCTGCTTACACTGAAAAACGATATGGACCTGTCTTCCTACGCCCCGGGTTCGATAATCATCACCTTTAATTACGGCAGCGAGGTTAATGCCGTGGTTTTTGCCGATGACTGTGACAATTTTAATAGCTGGGATAACGGGGGTGATTGGTCTATTACCAGCAATAGCTTCAAAGCTCATTCCACCCAGCCCGATACAAGCTCGACACGGTGGCTGACGCTGAAAACCGGCTTAGTAGACCTGAGCGGTTTTTCCGGAGGGGAAGCATTCATCTCCTGGGACAGGTGGGAGGAAGTGAATCTCGATAACGGTGACAGTCTCTGGTATGCTTTCTCCGGTGATAACGGTTCCAGTTGGAGCGGCTATACGCGTGTTTTCCGGAACGATTTTTCTGGCGTCGTACACGATAACATAGGAATTCCGAGTGCGTATCTGACCAATGGTTTTAAGGTAAGATTACTATTTTACGGCTTTGACTATTGGCAGAACAATCTCTATATCGATAATATCGAGATTTCAGGCACCGGTAGCCTATCTGAGGAAGATGGACTCGATATTGCCGTTTCCGGCGACGACGGCACTTCCTGGAGTAACAACGTCGAAGTATTCCGCGGCGACCAGGGAAGTTTCATGAGAGAATTCGTCTATGTAGTTCCTGATGAGTATACTACTGCCGATTTCAAACTCAGGTTTGAAGTAATCGAATGCGGAGACTTGGGAGAGAAAGCCCGCATCGATAACATTAAGATTATCAACTGCCCGGTAGATACTGAGATAGTATTCAAGATAGACGGCGAACAGGTGTACTTCGACGGCAGCAATCCCGAATCAGGTTCGGAACCGCTGGTTGCCGGGCGTTCCTATGTTATGCTCAATACCATGTGGGGCTCTCCGGAAGGCTTCTCCTACGCCTGTACGCGTGACGTCACCGCTCTGGTCAAAAAATATCCTGAAGACCCGGGCGAAGAGCACCATCCGGGCAATGCCGTGTATACAGTCGATGGCGTATCCGCCAACCCCGGTAACAACTTCTCTTTTGCGGGGTGGTCTCTCATCATCGTCTACGCCAGTCCGGACACGGCGGGGCACTATATCTACATCCGGGACGATAACTTCGCCTTCCATCCCGGCGATGATGAATTTCTGAGTCTCGACTTCGATGATGACGGCCAACCGGGCGGTGATATTACCAACTTCATTGTTCCGGAACCGATAAGGGACGAGTACGGCGTTATCACGGAGACGGTAGCCGCCAAGATAACCTGCTTCGTGGCCGAGGGCGACAGCTTCGGTACGTCATCGATAACAATCACCGGCCAGGCATCGGGACTGACCAAAGAACTCTGGAATCTCTCCAGTCCCTTCCCGGACGTATGGAATGGAGAGTCATATCCCGGGACATACGAAGAGGGCGTGGATATTGATACCTTCGAGCTGCTCTGGACCGACAATATTCTAACGCCGGACGACAACATCCTGCACGTGGATATGTATTCTTATAACGATGCCTGGAACCTGGTTTACTTCATCATATCCGTCCGCAGCGAGACGACAACGGGCGGCACATCGCATTACGTAATATACGGGTAGACGGACAGGTTTATCCACGGAATAGACTCAAACGGCGCTGGTGCGGAACCTCCATATGGCGATGGCTCCGAAGATAACGGTAAACACCACCAGCGCCAGCATCTCCGGTACCACCGCCCCCAAATCAGCGCCAAAGAGCATCAGCTTGTTAAAGCCGGTGTTTGCCCAGGCATGAGGACTGATCTTGGCAACCGTCTGCAGCCATTCGGGGAGGATAAAGAGGGGCCACCAGCAGCCTCCCAGAGGGGCAAGGATAAGCGCCGTTACTCTGGCCAGAGAACCGGCGCTGCGCTGTGTCCTGACCAGAGTCGCCAGCATCACGGCAAACGCCGATGACATTATCACCATGAGGATAGAGAGAATTATAACCGCCAGTGGTGACTGCCCTAGGTCGACTTTGAAAAAAAGTATGCCAGCTACCCAGAATATCAATATCTGGATGAGTCCCCTGACTGCCGTACCGGTATATACGCCACCAAGAATTGTAGATTTATTAACCGAGCTTGCCAGCAACCGTTCCAGGGTGTTGTTTTGACGCTCGCGCACGATAGCCTCGGCGGTTACGGCGGCGGCGAAAAAGACAAACATGACGAGATAACCGGGGATAACATAATCGGCCGGATTACCGGACTCGATATCACCAACTTCCCCGCCAGTCTGGCTTTGCTCGGCGGTAATCTCAGCTAAAATCTGCCGGGTCGCCTGGTTTATACTCTCTTCATCAGGGGGGATTATACCACCTTCGACGAGCAGTGAAACGCTGGCTTTAATAACGATTTGTTCCGCACCGACCTGTGAAGCGATAGCCGCAGCTATACCGTTAAGGGCAGCTCTATCGTAACCAGCTCCAGCGTCTACAACGACCTCAAGTTGGGCGCCGGACCCTGTTGTCATTCTCTCGGTGAAGTCGGCAGGAAAGGCGATGAAGCCGGATAACTGACCGTCTTTAACCTTCTGATAAGCTTCATCGAAATTGCTTTCAACGACAAACACAGGTTCCCCGGGTTTAAGTTGAGATTCGTTTTTTGTCTCCATTAGGTTAATTATCTGATGGCTGAGACCTCCTTCCGCCTCGCTGGTGACCAGATAGTAGGTCAATCGTTCGTCCGTAGCCGCGCCTAGATTAAGGAAATAGAACAACAGAATAAACATGAAGGGGAAGATTATGAAAAAGAACAATGCGGCACGGTCTTTCACAAAGATTCTCAAATCTTTGAGAGCAATCAGCCACATATAATTAAACTGCTTCATAGTTTCTCTATTTACCCCCGGCTACAATCCTGAAGAGATATCGGCTGATCATTAATCCAACCACAGTGACTCCTACAAGTACCAGCAGGTCTGTGCTAACATTGGCAAGAGAACCTCCCCCGGTTAATATCGTATCAAAAGCATCATTGGCATAGGTATTGATAGATATCCGACTTATAGAGTAGAATGCCGAGTCTTTGGCGACCTGGAAGAAAGTACCGCCGAACATAAAGCAGATTACCGAAAAAACGACGGCTATCCAGGAAGCCCCTTCTTCACTGTGGGCGATGGAGGCGATGATAAGTCCGATGGCGCTGACCGCCGCCGTGAAAAGTAGGGCAATAACCAGCGATTGTAGAAACGTTAGAGGGGTGAACATCTGAAAGACGATATAAGACAGCACCAGGAGGATGAGCGTCTGCACGAATCCGCGTGACATATTGGCCAAGAACTTACCTAAAAAGAGCTGGCCAACGCTGAGACGTGTAGAAAGCAAACGTTCCAACGTCCCGTTACGACGTTCTTCAACGATTATGCGAGCGGTCATGGAGACGGCGAAGAGAACGTACATGGTGACGATACCTGGTAGAAACTGGGTCTCAAAGTCGGAACTTCCTCCCAAGACCTCCTCGTTCACTCCCACCAGCGGCCGGGCGCGCTCCTCAGCCAACAATTCCTGTACATTGTTTTCAATCTGGTCCTGCGTAATTCCCCTATCCTGCACTATCTCAGCAACCTGGCTCCTAACCGTGAACTCCTTGTTTATCTCACTAACCACACCCTGGATGATACTCCGTACGATCTGTCCCTCGTCTCCGGCATTGCCTCTCTGTTTAAAAAGCAAATGTGTAGGCTCTCCGGATTTCAGGTCCTCCGAGAAATTTTCGGGGATGAAAAGCACCAGCAAAACATCAGAATTGTCCAGCTTGGCATCGGCCTCGGAGGCTGTCAGCAGCTCAACATCAACGCCATCCACCGCTTCAAGCTGGTCAATCAGTATATTCGAATACAGGCCGTTATCCTCATCCACCACGTAGGCGTCACCCTCAAATCTCGTCTCCCCGCCGAAGGCGGCGTAAACAAGGGCAACGGTAACGATGGGCAGGAGCAGGCTGAAGGCAAGGTCTCCCTTATCCCGCAGGTAGAGTCTTACTTCGTTGAGAGCGATATATATGGCCCGCATAATTTTCCAGTCTAATCGCGCAGGCTTCGCCCGGTCAGATTCAGGAAAACGTCTTCCAGCGTCGCCTTTTCTGAATCTCCCAGTTGAGCCTTGAGCGCACGCGGTGTATCCATGGCGATTATCTTGCCGCCGTCCATGATGGCAATACGGTCGCATAGGCGGTCGGCTTCTTCCATATAGTGAGTAGTGTAGAGGATGGTCATACCTTTACTCTGCAGTCCCTCGATGGTCTCATAGATGCGGTTGCGCGACTGCGGATCGATACCGACGGTAGGTTCGTCCATGAAGACAAGCTGGGGATTACCCATCAGAGCGATAGCCAGATTGATACGGCGTTTCATGCCCCCGGAGAATTTGGCTACTCTCCCTTTAGCCCTGTCCTGAAGTCCCATCAGCTTCAGGTATTCCTCAGCCTGAGCGCGGGCATCCCGTGTATTCAATCCATCCATACGACCGAAGAATATCAGGTTCTCCATGGCGGAAAGGTCTTCATACAATGCCAGCTCCTGAGGGCAGACGCCGATGAGAGCCCTCACCGACTCGGCCTTTTTTCGGACGGAATGACCGCCAATGATAATCTCACCGCTGTCAGCTTCCAGCACCGTGGAAAGCATGCGTATGGTGGTGGTTTTACCAGCGCCGTTGGGACCCAGCAAGCCAAAAATCTCGCCCTTGGCGATAGAAAAAGAAACGCCGTTAACGGCTTTAAAATCATGGAAGCTCTTGTGAAGGTCAGTCGCGACCAGAAAATCCTCAGCCATAACCTTGCCCCTGCTTTCTCCCGTAATTGGTATGGTGGGTATAATCGGGTAACATTATAAATATATTTACCTCGTTTAGCAAGGTATAGTGTTCTTAAAAGGAAGGGCGATATTCGTACAACCGGAGGCCCGCTTTATTTGAATATTCTGAACTTTATTTATAAAGTTCCTTAAGAATATCATCAAGTCCGAGTTCGATAAGCTTCTCTTTGCTGGGCCTGCCGGTATCGAAGTCCCAGTCCATCTCCCTGAGATATTCGTTAAAAATCTCCGCCCGGGTCATAGTGATACCCGCACGGGGACCGACCGTCTTGGGAGGTCTGCCCAACATTCGGTCGGGGAAGTCGAACGGGGTTTTCAGTCCTTCCCGGATGTTAAAAGCCTGCCGCACGTTGGTAATCCGCTCGCCGGTCCTGATAAGCTCTTCCACAGTAAGGTCATTCCAGCCGGTAATGGCTTTCAGCGATTCCATGAGGTTATCGATGTGGGGAAAACCGCCGATGATGAAATTGCACATTCCCATGGAATTGGTGGCATGGTTGAAGCAGGTGCTTATCCTGTGGTGGAGACCGCGTCCTTTACGCTGACTACGCTCAATCCGGGGAATATCCACGCCGGGCGGCACCATGCCGCCGCCCTGGGTGTGGCGACCAGGGGTGGGGTCAGTGCCATAGCCGGTGGCAAATCCCCAACCGCCTCGCGGGTCGTGGGCACCGAACTCCTGCCCGCCGACGTGCATGGCGTATTTCTCGGAACCCTTACCGATTCTCTCCGCGGCTTTTTTCACACCGTCCGCGATGACATCCCCGAAGCCTTCGCGCCTAGCCAGTTTCTCCGTCATGGCGACGACAGCCCTGTGGTTGCCCCAGTTCATCTCTAAACCATCTGTATCATTAATAGTGATAATGTTGTTTTCATAGCATTCGATGGTAAAGCCGATGCAGCTCCCGGCTGAAATGGTATCAAGACCGTAGCGGTTGCAGATATCGTTGGCCACTATGACGGACTCCAGGTTGTCGTTGCAGCAGTTGGGTCCGAACACCGCCAGCGTCTCGTACTCCGGCTTGTGAGAGCCGGCGGCGTATTTATACTCGCCCTCACCGGCCTTCATGAGACCGCCGCAGGCGATGGGACAGCGGTAGCAGCCAAATTTTTTTTCTTCTTTGGCAACCACCGGCTCAGCCCCGAGGTTGGTATAGGTGGGCATGTCTATACCGGCCACGCCCCCCCAGTTCTTGGTGGGGGCATCGTCCATCTCGCAGCACATGTTGAAGATAGTCGGCGTCCCGTTATCCCGCAAGCCGACAACATGCCCGCCCAGCTCCGCCGTATGTCGCTTTCTCATCTCCTTGAGCCCGGGGGCATCAGCCACAGGCACTTTCAAATTGCCCTGTACCGCGATCGCCTTGAGCTTCTTGGAACCCATCACCGCCCCCAGTCCGGACCGTCCCGCAGCGCGTCCCTTGTTGTTCATCACCGAAGCAATCAAGGCCACCTTCTCCCCTGCCGGCCCGATGCAGGCCACCTCGAGTTCTTTGCCGTGTTCCTCACAGATTATGTCCTGCGTCTCGAAGGTATCCCTGCCCCAGATTTTACCGGCGTCTTTAATCTCGGCCTTGCCGTTATTGATGTGGAGATAGACAGGCCTGTCCGAGATACCGGTGAAGAATACGGCGTCGTATCCGGCGAATTTCAGATAAGGTCCCACATTACCCCCCGAGTTCGCATCCCCCCAGCCACCCGTCAACGGCGATTTTCCCACCATGATGTACCGTGAGCCTCCCAGGGCGTCGGTGCCGGTAAGTACGCCGGTGGTGATACCGAGAATAGCCGCGGGGCCGAGTGGGTCAACGCCGGCTTTCTGCCGACTGAACAATATACGGGCACCGAGGCCGTAGCCGCCGAGGAATTCTCGACCCGTCTTCTCGTCGAGCGGTTCTTCCCTTAGTTCCTTCCTAGAAAGGTCCACCCACAGGATTTTTCCCATGAAACCATTCGGCACGTCTAACCTCCCGGCCATCTAATATTAACGGAATTGAGAAATGAAAGGCATGATATACAATGAAGTATTTATTTACGTGTAATATTGCATATCGGTGGATAAATTGTCAAACGCAATAAAATAACCGGAAAACCCTCTACTGAATTGACGATGGAAGGGGTAAGATGTAAAATCAGTGCCAGTTGAACAAAACGGGGAACGGCATTCATGGAGATAATTTTAAAGGCAGAACCGGAAGCAATTACGCTGGACACCGCAAGGACGGCTTTAATCGTGGTGGACATGCAGAACGCATTCTGTAAAAGGGGCGGATTGTTCGATTACATGGGGCGGCTAAACGAAGATAAAGCCAGGCGAATCATCGAGGTCAATAAGAAGATTGTCGGAATCTCCAGAGATAGCGGGATGAGAATCGTCTTTCTCAGGATGACCTACAGCCAGGACCTGTCCGATGCCGGTGGCCAGGAATCGCCCAACTACTGGAAACAGAGTGGATTGGCACTGATGCGTAAAAATCCCGAACTGAGGGGCAAGTTCCTGACCAGAGGTACCTGGGACCAGGAAATAGTCGATGAGCTTAAACCCGAAACCGATGATATCGTCGTTGATAAAACCCGGTATAGCGGCTTCGTTAAAACAGACCTCGATGCTATATTAAAGACAAATAACATTAAATACACGGTATTTACCGGACTTTTTACCAATGTATGTGTTGAATCTACCCTGCGCGATGCCTTTTTTCATGAGTATTTTCCCATACTTATCAGCGACGGCTGCGGTAATACCGGACCCGAATACACCCAGGAAGCCACGGTATGGACTGTTGCTTCGGTTTTCGGCTGGGTAACCAGTAGCGATAATTTGACTAAAAGTCTTAAAATATCATGACCGGCACATCAGGATAATCCAAAGGAGGGTTCTATGTCACCCGCGTTGAAGGATAAAGTAGCCATTATCACCGGGGCGGGGCGGGGCCTGGGCAAGGTATTCGCTCTGAGGTTCGCCGATGAAGGCGCCAGGCTGCTGCTACCCGATATCAGCCTGGAACGCGCCCGGGTCACGGCGGAAGAAATAAAGGCTAGGGGCGGAGAAGCCTTCGCCATGAAGGCCGATATTTCCGAAGAGAAAGACACGCAAAAAATGGCCGAGGAGGTGATGCGACTCTACGGCAGGGTGGATATTCTGCTGAATAACGCCGCCATGTACTATGGAGTCGAACGGCGTGAATGGGACGCCTGGTTGGTAGCTGACTGGGACCGTATGTTTGAAATCAATGTAAGGGGCACTTATCTGTGCTGTAAAGCTATCGGCCGCCTGATGGTTAAGGCCGGCAGCGGCAAAATCATCAATATCGCCTCGGACGTTTTCAGGGTGCCGGGAAGCGTCAACCTACTGGCATATTCCTGCAGCAAGGCGGCTGTCTATGCCCTGACGCAGGGGCTGGCCAGAGCCCTGGGTCCTGCTGGTGTTAACGTCAACAGCATCGCTCCGGGTTTTACCGCCACCGAAGCCAGCCTAGGACAGGAGGGTAATCGGGCTTCTTTCGATGCTACCGTTGACATGCAGTGTATCAAGCGCCGCGAGGAACCGAACGACCTGGTAGGGACGGCGGTGTTCCTGGCCTCGTCCGACTCGGATTTCATCACCGGACAATACATCATCGTCAATGGCGGCAGTGTAATGATGTAATATATGTAATTATTTCGTATATATAGTTCAGGAGGAATGTCATGTACAGCGGTGGGTACGCAGGAAAGATATTAAGAATAAATCTAAGTAACCAGACGTCCAGCGAAGAGACGGTACCGGACGAATTGGTGAAAAACTACCTGGGAGGCGCGGGGTTCGCCATCAAATGCCTGTACGACGAGGTCAAACCGAAGACTCCCCCGCTGGACGAAGGAAACAAGCTCATTTTCGCGGTGGGGCCGCTGACAGCATCCGGGGCAGCCTGCGCCAGCCGGATGTCAGTGGTGGCTAAATCGCCGCTGACCGGTGCTGTTGGCATGGCTCTCTCGGGCGGACAGTTCCCCGCCGAGATGAAAATGGCGGGCTACGACATGATGATTATCGATGGGAAGTCGGAAAAACCGACTTACCTGGCAATAAAGGACGGCAAAGTACGCTTCCGAAGCGCGGAGAAACTATGCGGCATGCTGACCACCGATACGCAGCTTATCATCAAGGATGAACTTGGCGACCAGAACTACCGGATTGCCTGCATCGGTCCCGCCGGGGAAAAACTCGGTCCGATGGCCTGCATCGTCAACGAGAGAAGAGCAGCAGGTAGAAAAGGCCTGGGGGCAGTGATGGGCTCCAAGAACCTCAAAGCCATCGCCGTGCGGGGCAGCCACCGACCCGGCGTCGTCGATGCCGAAAAATTCAAGAAAGCGCGCCAGGCGATGAACCAGGCAATGAAGGACAGTCCCGTACTCTATCCCCAGTTCTCCAAGTCGGGCACGCCGATGGTCGTCGACGCCACTTCCGGGATGGGAATATATCCAATTAATAACTGGTCGGCCACGGGCGAAATCGACATGGTCAGGGGACTCGGCGACGCCGCCCAGGCCAGGATGATAGTCCACAAGGCCCACTGCCACGACTGCCCGGTGGGATGCAGCCAGATAAAACTGGTCACAGAGGGTCCTTACGCGGGCTACATGAGCGAGGGTCCCGAATACGAGACGACCTATTCGCTGGGGAGCACGCTGGGTATAGATTACCTCCCCGCGGTCATCGCCGCCGACAGAATGTGCGACGAATACGGGCTGGACACGATGTCGGCGGGCGTGGTCATCGGCTTTGCCATGGAACTCTACGAAAAAGGGATTCTTACCAAGAAGGACACCGATGGTCTCGAACTTAAATTCGGGAATCATAACATCCTGCTGGAGATGCTGCGCAGGATAACCTACCGGGAGGGACTCGGCGATATCCTGGCCCAAGGCACAAAAAAGGCGGCGGGTATAATCGGGAAGGGCTCGGAGGCTTACGCCATGCATGTCAAAGGGCTGGAATTACCGGCCTACGACGTGAGGGGAGCCAAGGCGCACGGACTGAACTACGCCACAGCCTATACCGGCGCCGACCATAACCGGGGCTACGCCTTCCAGGAAATATTCGATATACCCGTCCCGGAGCAGGTTGACAGAATGGTTGTCGAGGGCAAAGGCAGGCTGACCAAGTGGAACCAGGACATCCGCTGCGTTACCTGCGACTGCGCCCCGATGTGCGCCTTCCTGTTGGACATGGCCGTGCCCGGGATAGCCTGCCAGAACACCGCCGACCTGGTCAATGCCGTCGCGGGTACGGATTTCACACCGGAGGAAATCGAGAAAATAGGCGAGAGGATTAATAATATCGCCCGATTATTTAATATCAGAGAGGGATTTACCCGCAAGGACGATACCTTCCCCAAGCGCCTGATGACGGAAGCCATCAAGGAAGGGGCGTCCAAAGGGCAACTCATCAGCCAGAAAGACCTGGACACGATGCTCGATGAATACTACTCGGTACGCGGCTGGGATAAAGACGGCAATCCATCCGCCGCCAAGCTGAAAGAGCTAGGCATTAAAACCGGCTAAGAAGGGGACCTTAAAATGCCTGAATACGGATACGCCGGCAAAATACTGAAAGTAAATCTATCCGACGGTAAAACAGCCGAACTGGATACCGCCGATTATGCCGATAAATACATCGGCGGGCACGGCATCGCCGCCCGACTCTACTGGGAGATGGTACCGTCCGAAGCAAAAGCCACGGACCCGGAGAACTGCTTCATCTGCGCTTCCGGTCCCCTGGCCGGGTTTCCCGGCTTCGCCGGCTCCCGCTGGAAAGTCTGTGGCAAAACGTCCTACAGCGACCCGGAATCGTTCTCCTACTGCAATCTGGGGGAGCGGTGGGGTACCTGGTTGAAATACGCGGGTTACGATGCCATCGCCGTACAGGGAAAGGCGGAAAAACCCGTTTATATTTACGTCCACGACGGAAAAGTTGATATACGCGACGCCTCTCATATCTGGGGACGGACTACCTTCGCGGCAAGCGATAATCTGAAAGCGGAACTGGGTAAAAACGCCAGCGTCCTGACCATCGGCCCGGCCGGGGAGAACCTGATACCCTACTCCATCGTGCTGGCGGAAGGGGGAGCCTCCGGCGGTGGCGGTCTCGGCGCAGTGATGGGGTCGAAAAACCTCCGGAAGCCGCCGACCCTGATAGGGTGAGGCAACTGTTCGACCGCATTCAGGCAACCACAGCCAAGGCTCAGTTACCCTCGCCGTGGGCGATACCGGGGCTGACCCGGAACCACGCCTGCTACGGGTGCGGCATCGGCTGCTCCCGGCAGTCGTACCACGCCAATGACAACCGCACGTACAAGGCGCTCTGCCAGGCGTCCATGTTCTACGCGGTGCCGACGATGAAATACGCCGGCAAAGATAATGGGGAACACCTGCTGGCAACCAGACTCACCGACGGCTACGGCATCG
>SMTZ1_10001219_pt1 | contig 39366 bp, 39 predicted proteins | sample DeeMarSWOR136_30_FD_25667 | JGI IMG/M metagenome (IMG submission 25667)
CTGATTATTTGTCATAAGTTTCAACTCTCCAGACACAGTAAGGTAGAAAGATTAAGACGCTACTTTCAGTAAATTATCAAGGTTGCCTCTGACAAATGAATCGTAAACGAACCTTGTTCAAGATTGGTGTGAATTGATATGAAGAATAGTGAGATATCAGAACGCTTCTCGAAACTCTCAACTCCTCTAATAGCAGATGCCTGCATTCGGTTGGGAGTGTCATTCAACATTGCCCCTTTCGGAATTCAGCCCGTTCTAATTGACTGTCGGATTGGAGGTAAAGCTCTACCAGTGCGTCACTTTGGAAGTGTTGATGTATTTCTCGAAGCAATGAACGAAGCGGAGGAGGGAGACATTCTTGTAGTGGACAACAATGGTAGGTGTGATGAGGGTTGTATCGGAGACCTAATTGTAATCGAGGCTAATTCTTGTAATCTAGGTGGGATTGTAATTTGGGGCACACATAGGGACACGCCAGAACTTCGAAGCCTTGGGTTTCCACTATTTAGCTACGGTTCGTGGCCAGTCGGTCCGTTGAGAGTCGATGAGCGTGGTCCTGAAGTCTTTGAGTCTGCCCGTTTTGGGGAATATGGTGTGACAAGAGATGATGCTGTTTTCGGGGACCTAGATGGAGTCTTATTTGTCCCATATGGGAGTGTCAACGAAGTATTGCAGATGGCTGAATCTCTCTCAGAAACTGAAAAATCTCAGGCTAAAGCTGTGAGAAGTGGAAAGACTTTGAGGGAGCAGCTTCGGTTCGATGAATATTTGACCAAGAGAAAAAAAGACCCTCAATACGACTTCCGTAAGCATCTTCGTAAAATTGGTGGAGCTATAGAAGAATAGAATCAACAAGGGTTTACAAATAATCTCTCTCACATATTTGATAAATGCTCTTAGAAAGGGGTTTTAGAAGACTTACAGTTCTATGAGTTGCCAATACTAGACTCTCATTTTGCATCAATTAGTTTCTGTTGCAAGTGTTATCGACATAGGACTACTGAGCTGAGCTCGGAACAATTGAATGTGAGGAATGAGTGCGCTCATCACTTTTCTTTCAGCTTTCTTCAAGTGTTCTTGAAATGTTGATCTAGGCACTCCAAGTTTCTTCGCTATTGATTGAATATCAGTTCTTCTAGGTCTATCATAATATCCATAGATGAACGCTGTCACAAGTGAATCCATCTGTTTCTCAGTTAATTTAGAAAACATTGCATCTGCTGAAGCCGAAAGAGAACTTGCTAGGAACCCCTCGAAAGTACTTCTTTTTAACACCTCAACTTCAAAACCACTTTCCCTCAGTTTTCTTAGTAGTTTACCAAACTCCTCTGATTTGAAAGTCACCACTCGATAGTACTCCCAGCCGCTGTCATAGACAACTGGGTACACTTCTAGTAAATCCAACTCTTCAATCGTTTCAGTTACGGTTTCAACACCTGCTGTACAAGAACGAGCCCTAGTAATCAGGTGAACCTTGCGATCATCGGACATCACATCGATTTTCACATCAATCTCCATTAGTTCTTCAAGAATCATCTCATAATCTTCCTGATTCTCAACAATAAACTCGAGAACCTGCTGTTCTCGGTTACTCCACTCGAACATCTTCACTGAAGGATATCTTCTTGAGATATTGCTAATTGGACAATCATGTGACACTCTGAATTCCAACATTGACATTGTCATTCATCTTCGTCGAACATTTTAATGTAATAATCACTCCATAATTTGACCTTAAAAGTGGTGCCGGCGTATGCTGGTTGTCTGTTTCGGCCAGCTAAAGTGATTTCGTCCCGCGAATGGTCTGTATACAACTAATGAGTTGCAATCCAATCCCTGTGAATAGCTGCCAAATGACCAGAATGGTAGTTCAGATGGCAAAACATGTCTGCGATTACTTGCCTAATTGATTTTCCACCAAAGAATTCAGGTATAGCTTTATCATCGATTACTCTCTCAAAATCATCACGACTGGCATTTTTCACCCAGTCTAGGAAAGCCCGTTCACAGAAATCATAGTACTCTTGAATCTTTACTATGTCGATTCCATCCCAGTTTCCTGATGTTCCAGGTAAGTAATTCTCATATATCTTGACAAAATTTGAGTGTCCCTTTCTTAGACCTTTAATCACAAAATTCAATGTGAAATCGTAGACTGCCGCTTGATGTGCTAGCACCCAACCAAATGCTGACATCTTTGATCTCGGTCGATATGAAAGGTCAATCAGTCCAGACTTAGTCATCTTCAAGATTTCTTGCTCACGCCATGCTCGGACTCTATTTACAGTGTTCTCCACGAATTCATTCTCAGTCATATTCAGGAACGAAAATTGAAACATTGTTAAGTATTATACCGGCGTCTGCCACCTCTTACTCGATTTGACTATTAATAGTTCATGAACATTGAATATCATCAGTAGAAAATCATGTCAAATGGTCAAGTCCTAGTGTTCTCACTAGTTCTATAACTAGAATCATAAAGATTCATATCAAACTCTTAGATGGGTATTTTATGAATCATCGGAGGCTTAGAACCTATTCCAAGGAAATCGGACTTATTCTCATAGGCATGATCATCGCGATAATGGGAATTCTTCTTGATGCTTACTGGACTGAACAGTTCTATGCTAACAAGCCTCCATTTTCAACAGGTCCGATTCTGATTGGTACCGCAGGTCTTTTCTTCATATTCCCAGTTGGATTGCTGATATTGATCTATGGTGTTCTTGTCATAGTATACAATTCAAAACGTTGGTTAGGAGTACATTAATTGCTAGGCAGAACAGTACTTCTCTGACGAGTTGAAGCTCTTAACTTGTTTGTCGTACCAATTCTTACTCTTTAGGTTTCCTAACTGTCACAGATGAGAGGATTGACCATGCTTTGAATCTTGTTAGACGAGGTTCTAAGTGTTAATATCCCAATGAAAGGAAACATTCCACTTGCTCGTTGTAGCCTTTTACTCTATTCGTGTTGAATTGTATATCGAATGAATCAACAAGCGCAGTCATCGAGGAACTGGAAACATCGATTTTGCTTAGCCATCTAACCGCATTTCTATACAGTGGCCAATCTGACTCCACATCATCGGGTTCTGGAGTATCTGGGGGAAACTCCCAGCCATCCCGATCGCTTCCTTCCTCTATCTCGCCATGCGGACCAATAAGAAACACTCTGCCCTCTCCGTATGAACAGGCTATGATTGCTGCTTTTCCTATGATATCATACTCGCCCAGAATGGAAACGCTAGCATCATCATATGGTTCAAGATAGGGTCCACCCAAGTAGAACATCGTCATCGGATTTGGCATGGACTCAGTAATAGGATGAGTTTGGTCAACAATGTTGATCTCAGTCATTGCCCAGTAGGTATTATTGCGATCTGCGATTTCGAATATAGGTCCGTGCGCTACGCCTGGAAAAAGGTCTAGGTTTAATTCATCTCCCTCCACCTTATAATCAGGAGGCGGATAAGCATCATCATCCATCCAGACCATATAGTCTGCAGCATAGTACGCTCCAGCGCAAATTCCCAGATACCCACCACCCTCAGAAACAAATTCCTGTATCTCTGCCTTGCCTTCAAGACCCACATCAATCCAGTATTCTGGATAGCGTCCTCCTGGCCACATTAGCACATCATAATCGTCAAGGCATCCGTCTTTGATATCCTGACCTGTCACTGTTGTGAAAGAGCAACCCATCCATTCAGTCATATTCGATAGAATTGCTTCTGATATTACCCACGCCCCCTCTCCATTATAATACGCAACATCTACATTGCTTAGGTCTGTATCTTCTATAGATGGTTCTTGCGCGCCTATGAAAAATAGAACTCCAACCGAGATGATAAGCGCAGAGAGAATAACTGCAATTACGCCCTTGGTGAGAGCAAAGTTGGTCACAACAAACACCTTCACTCGTATTCACATTCATTTGTATTACATCTTTCCATCTTTTTGGAAATCTTTTGCATACTTCAACCAATGACGTATGGTGAGATGTTACCCCTCATTGACATTGTAGTCCATATCTATTGACGCTTCTCTCTATTGATTGATTTGAGTAGTTGAATCTAGGAATTTACGCTCAACTCAGCCTTACTCCACCACAACTTCTATAAACTGAAGACGAACAGATGGCATTTCGTGGGCCAGTGGTCTTTCATCGGGCTCTAGTTGATTATATCGCTTGATTACCCTTCAATCCTGTTAATTATTTAAACTCCTCAACGTTTTCTTAACATGAGCACCACAGCCGCTATTATGAGCACGCAGCCACCAATAAAGAGGAGTAACTTGAACTGCTCCAACCAATAAGGGGTTGGGACTGAGCCTGGACTAGAACCTCCAAATATCAATAATATGATTCCGAAAAAAAGCAGACTACCCGCTAAATTATAGTCCCGCTCCACTGCGGCCACCTATGCAGAGTAAACAGCTTAGTCTTAATAAACCCAGATATCAAGTATGAAACTTACCTTGCATACTGTCAGTAGCCAGTTGTACAACACAACCCTCGTTAACACCGCAATCTCTATAAACTTACAACAGGCAAAGGGCGTTCCGTGGGCCAGTGGCTAAGCCAGGTATAGCGACAGGCTCTTACTTCTCTCAGGTTATTCTGGGAGGAAGAGAGACTTGTTGGTCGAGGGTTCTGGCTTGTTGATTTCCAACAAGTCGCCCAAAAATCCCTCCTGGCCCGCCACATTTACTTCTTCCGAATTACTACAAACAAGACAATTGCAATCCCACCTACAACTCCAATTGTGAATATGATGATAACTATCAGAGTGTCCAGAGGAGGAGGTCCTGTGGTTGTATCTGAAGCTGTAGATGTAGTGTCGGTTATAGTTGTCGGAAAAGTGGTCGTCGTTGTAGTTGTAGTAGTTGTTACAGTTTCCTCCACCACTGTGATAATGACCGTGTCTACCAGATTATATCCCGAAGCATCGTTCACTACCAAGGTCAGATTGTAACTACCAACTGATAGACCATTGATTGACTTTGATATATGGTCTAGAGAAGAGTTCAAAGAATTTTGAACAATAATTGCTCCTTCCCACAATAACATGTATGATTCGGGATTTGGTAACCTAACATCCCATGAGATCGTAGGGACAATCGAACCAACCACATATTGAACATCATCCTGCCATGTGAGAAAGCCTAACGGATAGTTATCCACACCCATTCCTCCAACGGAATAGACACCTTCGCCAGAATAGTCTGACCAGATATTACCCGTGTCTACACCATCATCCCATTCATTCCATATCCCACTATCAACAGCATTACCAGCCTCATTAAAGCCAATCATGTTGTTATAGATCTCAGAAAAGAGAGTATAGGATCCAAGATTCATTCCATAGTCAGCATTTCCATAGATTCTGTTATCGAGAATTCTTACGCCTGATGTAAAGTCCAAATGAAGCCCGTCTGACGAACTCCCAAGAATCGTGTTGTTGACAATCTCCAGATAGTTGACAACATAGAGTTCGAGAGGATCAGTATTATCATAGATCATGTTGTTTCTGACCACTCCGTAGCTGGTGTTAACTATGTTGATAGGATATCCCAGATTTTCATGTATCTGATTGAAATCAAAAATGTAATTATCAGAGCTAAATACCCAAATACCAAGCCCATTTCTCAGGATTTCACTCTCAGTCACAGTTGTGTAGTCAGATGTGTCAATTTGGAGTCCTCCAACGGAAGAATCTTTGATGGTCACATTTGTTAGGGTGCAATTGAGTGAGTGTGAAACTTCTATTCCTAAATCGTAGTTATCCACCAATAGAACATCCCTTATACTACAATTGAAGCACGAATGAATCGCCATGCCAACAGTCGCAGAGGCGAATGTTCCATTTACTATAGAAAGATGGTTGGAACCTACCAACACAAGCTGTCCGTATTCATTCCCGTTGATGGTCAAATCGCCCTGGTTGAGATAGTATCCGAACGGTTTTCCATTGACCGTGTTTCCTGTTTCAGAAATAGTCCAGTACTCGGTAGCAGCTCCATTGAATATTATACCACATTCGATGAGAGTATTGTTTCTCAGTGTGGTATTCTCTGACTCGAACAAACTGATACCATACAGGTTCTCACTGATTTCCATATCACTGATTGTGCAATTTGAGCACGATAGAAGACTTGGTCCAACTGATACATTGAAGAACACTCCTGAGTCGAGACTCACATTGAAGCAGTCGATTAAGAACAGCTGGCCAAATTGATTTCCATCAATCTCGGTATTGTTTGTCCCTAAGAAATATCCAAGGGGTTTACCATTTACCATATTCTCGGAGAAGTTGTGCATCCAGTACTCTTTGGACCCTACGATTCCGAAACCCCCATTTTGGAGTATATTGTTGACAAATGTGCAATTTCCAGTCGACCTGATGTAGAGCCCGAAAAAGCCGCTATCAATTATCTCGTTATCAGCGACTGTGATATTCTCAGAATCTTGAAATCTGATCCCCATTTCTCCGCAATTGCGAATATAGTTATTCTCGACAATGGAGTATTTCAGATAGGCTAGATGGAAGCCGTAGCCTTCACAATTAATGACTCTATTCTCACTCAAAGTGCAATTGTAGCTTGACGCAGCCTGAGCGATTCCATAATAGCCACAGTCAGATAATGTGTTATTTACAATAGTGCAATCAATAGTGCCAATTAAGGCGATTCCAATGTAGCCGTTAGATATACTACAATTCTCGATAGCACCGTTACTCACATGTGAAAGCCTGATACTATTTGTTTTCACTTCACCTGTTTGCGACAGAACACAGTTCCTAATGACGAAATGGACATTGGTGTTAAAGATGTATATACATGTACCAGCAGTGACTATTTCCAGTCCTTCGATAATATATGGGGACTGTTGAGTTCCATCACCTGGCCATCCCTGTGCTGCGAAAGCGGCATTTCCTGATATTGATATAGGACCATGAGGTACGAGTGATGATGGACTGGTTGAGGTATTTGGAAGCTCAGTCAAATACACCAGCATAGAACTGACGCTCGCACTAACAATTAACATCCCCACCAAGAAACTCAACAACTGCAGAACATTGATTCTTCTCACGAATCTCCCCAGTACACATTTACCTGTCTGCTATATAAACCAAAGCAATTTATCTATTCATTTATGGACGCTGTAATAGGTTAGAAAATACTGTCTAACTTGCCATCACCACTCTATCTATTCTACTTGACCTTACTCAAAGGTATCAGGTATGCCTTTCAGCCAATTAAATTCCTCCTAGCCCGCCATTTCATAAAAATTTGCTTTAATCCAATTCTCTATTATATCATAACTAAGTAGACCATCTGGTTAATCAAAATGGAAGGGATACTCAGAACAGATGCAGGAGAAATCCGTTACTTCTGGAAGATTTCACTAGCCCTCATCCTGATTATTATGCTAATTGTCATAAGTAGGATTGTCCTGATATTTGCCGTCCAGCAGGTCTTCATTCTTCAAGGTATGACCTCCGATATTGCCTTTGAGAACGCACAGGTCTTTGTGTCCGAATCATCAGAGGGTCAGGTGATAGCGAGTTCGCTGGACCTAGTTTTGACACTTCTGCTTGTACTCTTCCTAGTCACTCGCATCGAGAAACGTGAGTTCCACCTGACCGACCTCGGCTTGGATCTTCAACGTAATATCCTGCCTTTTGTGGGACTAGGACTGTTCATGGGATGTGTCCTCTTTCTTGGAGCCGCCATGTTTGGAGTGCTTCTTGGCACACTTGAATTCCCGATATCACCAAATCTCAGCCAGTGGCCATTCTTGAGCATGCTAGTTGCTTCAATAGCATTCTACGTCTTGAACAGTTTCTGGCAGGAAGTTCTATTTCGTGGATACTTGCAGACTCGAGCAGTCGGGGAATTTGGCCGTTTTACTGGAGTGACAGCAGTCACAGTGGTCTTTGTGGTCTTTCATAGCCTAGTTCAAACACTTACACCCATTGGGATTCTAGCAGGTTTTCTGTTGTTCTCGTTCATAGGTCTATTATATGAAAAGACCAATTCACTCTACCTCGTGGGTGTGATTCATGCAGTTCTAAATTTCCTGCCAGCTCTATTCAACACATGGTGGCAAGGGCTAGAAGCTGCCATGACATACGGTATTGCACTCATACTATTGATTCTGATGATACACCAAACTGAGCAGAGAGCACAAGTAGACTCCAATCACACGCACTTGTAGGATTTTTTTAAAATCTCTCCTGGCTCGCCACACCATTTTGTATGTAGTATCATTAGCAATTTACTGAATAAACATGTTACCTGCTATCATGACTAGAAACGGGAGATTCACAAGATACATAATAAAATCATAGAGCGCTTCAAAAGCTGGCTCCTTACAAACTAGCTTGGCATATTCTGTAACTTCGTCCCTACTAGAAAAAAGAGAGGTCAATTCAAGTCGATGGCTTATAGCATCTATTCTATCTTGTTCTCTCTCAAATCTATGCCATCGTCTCCATACTGACATTGGTAATACCATCACGGAGAAAAAGAAGGTGGTCAAGGCTATGGTATACAAGACACCGAATGGGGAGAGTAGAAATACAAAGTATAGCGCAGCAACAAGAACAATCAGTGGATAGAGGAACGGAATGAAAAAATCAAGAATGAAAACCTCACGATATGACTCTAACTCATTCTCTTTTTCAATGTCATGCTCAGTTCTTGCAATGTATAATTTCATACCTGAGAGGAGATCTGTGTCCCTTAACTTAATCTTTAGAAATCCATCATCATCAATACTTGAAGAACACATACGTTGCCGAGAAGAATCAGTTTCTTCGAATTCAATCTCAACTCTCTGAAGAACAACATCACTATATCCCTCAGCATAAAGCTCATGGCTTCTCTCAAGTATCAACTCTTCGGCTTGTCTTTTCTTCTCTTCATTTTGATGGAAACTCATGTTGTTCAATCCATTACTGCAGACTCATCATTCTATCATACAGTGTGAATCGAGATAATTATTATTGAGAAATCTGTGAGAGTTCAAATACCCCTAGCCCGTCATCTACATCTAACTGTTCGCTGAATCGTAGTAAGCAGTATCACTCATAGAATAGTTCAGTAGAATTGCTTACTATACCGCGATAAAGAAACAGGGGCATCCCAAAGACACCCCCACTCAAGTTGCTGTTGTATTATAATCTAGTCTGCATGACGCATTGTGGTATAAGCATCGATGATGCGCCACAGACCATGCACAACTACGAACGCTAGAGCACTCCACGTTATCATATTTGCATATGTGCTGGAACTGATTAGTGTACCACCAATTTCATAGATATATGGTATAAAAGCAAAAATCAAGACAATTTCTAGAATTCCCATGATCAGCTGACCCACAAAGCGTGGTTTTGCTACGCCTTTCTTCATTATATTAGAAACTCTCCCAAAGTTTGTGCAATCATTCTACAACGGATATTTAACTCATACTTCTGTTTTCTAGGTCCTTTAATAAGTCAATGAGATTATTCTAATTCAAATTCCTCTGGTCCGCCATGCTATCTTACATAAAGAATTGTCAGCTAGTATTGATGAACAGCCGCCATCTTCATTGAGGCCGCCAAGCTCTAGGTTCATGCTCCCACAATGTCAGACGGTCGTTCTGGCATTTCACAGGACTTTAGGCAGGGTGTCAGAAACCCACTTCTCATGAGCGAGATCAATGTCCTGAGATGAAAGCACGTAGTCTAGGTATCTCATATGGTCCTCAACACATCTTGCAATCGCATCATCAGACAGATTATGTATTCCCCAGTGTTGAGCCATTCTTTCTAATACCTCAAGAGGACTCCGCCAGTAGTTATGAAGATGAATGATCTTTACCTTGAACCCTATGGCCTCCATGCCTCTCTTGAAGGACTCTATTACTCCGCCATAGAGGACAACGGTCCAAGGATTTCTTTCAGCATGAAAGCTAATATTCTCAATGATGCGACGAAATCCCTTGGCGGTGAGTTCAAGTTGTTCTTCAAACAGGTCCCTCCATGCACTAATCTTAATCCTTCTCCGAGCACGCTCGCTTGTTTCCAAAAGTAAGGACTTCTCTAGAAGGCTATGAGCATCCATATGAATTTCCAAATCGTGATAACAGTAGACCTCAAGTCTTGGAATACTTTTCTTGAGTTGGTGCAGAGCGTCTAGAAGGGGGTCGACGGTATATCTCAGTGCATTGACATAGGGGTCCTGCAGACCAGTCAGATAGATGTAGCTTTGCCATAACTCCTCTCTGGACACTTCTCCCACCATATAGTGATTGACGAAATTCGTCATGTCCTCTGGCAGCGCCAAGAAGAGTATCTTGTAGTTTCCCTTTGCCAGCCATTCAATCGCTCTTTCAGTCGTCTTCCTGAGCTTGGTGAGGACCAAAGTCAAGAGTGTTGGCAACACTGCTGCCTCCATGTTCTTTGCTATTCAGTCGGACCAACCATGTTTCCCTTTGAGAGGAACGTATAGGACTTTTTCTATGAACTTCCTCCTCAAAGTCCCATCCTTGTCCTGTTCTATCAGAATCAAGTCCTGAGCTCTTTCTGGAGATCCGACAGGCGCCATCAGCCTACCTTGAATCGCGAGCTGGTGAATCAATGGGCGAGGTATCTCAGGGCATGTGGCGGTGATGCAGATCTTGTCGTATGGAGCATCTGGTGCATAACCCAAAGAACCATCACCATGGATGAGAAAGACATCATCATAGTCTAACCTTTTCATGTTCCGCCTAGCAAAGTTGTATGTTTCCTCATCAATCTCGATTGTGACGACTCTTCCATCTGGACCTACAATCTCCCTAGCCAAGGCTGCCCCATATCCAGAACCAGTACCCACTTCGAAGAGCTTCTCACCTGCTTTGAGTCCCAGAGCCTCATAGAACAACGGATAGCTATGAGGACATGAGATTGTGGCATCACGCCCTGGAAGCGGGAATGGGAGTTCGTGATATGCATAATCTCTGTACTGCTCAGGAACAAACTCCTCCCTTGGAACCTTGAGCATCGCCTTGATAATCCCTTTAGATTTTAAGAAGCCCTCCTGTGTCAGCCACTTGACCTTCTCTTCTCTTTCTTTTTCAAATTCTTTCTTTGTCTTTTCCGGTACCTTAGGATGAGGAATAGTCCAACCAACCATCTCAATGTGGAATTCACTGGGATCGAAATAAACGAATCGGAATTGGCTTCTAGTTTTAGTCTATCGAATGTGGAGAATTGCTATATTAGTATCTCCAATGTTATTCTATATTCCATCCAGAATCTGAAACGATTTCTAGAATTAAATCTCCTGATGAACCATTGTAAAGCAATGATTATGTAAATGGGCTAGGCACGAAACTAATTAGACATTGTTTTAAGCCGTGAAATTATCTCTTCAGCCTCAACCATTATTCTATCCAACAATTCCTTAACAGTAGGAATATCTTTGATCAAGCCTACGCCTTGACCACAAGCCACTACTCCAAGGTCAATATCTCCTTCCCTGTACATCTTTTCAGCTTTATCTCCAGATGCAGCTTGAATGAGCTTGAAGAGAGGAGCTCCTTCAGCCTCTAGTTCAAGCACGTGTTGCGCTGCTTTGTTGTTCCACAGTCTGTGAGTGTTTCCAACAGAACGCAAAGCTAAAACTGTATCAATTTCTGCTGCTTTAACGAAAGCCTGTTTGAGATTGTCATGAATGGGACATTCCTTTGTAGCCATCAGCCTTGTGCCCATAATTACTCCTTCAGCGCCGAGTGCCAATGCCGCAGCAACACCCCTCCCATCAGTTATTCCCCCACCTGCAATTACAGGAACATCTAGAGCATCAACCACGGATGGAGTCATCACCATCGTTCCGATATCTAAGACTCCAGTAGCTCCACCATTCTCATATCCCACAACCGTTACTATGTCAGCACCTAGGGATGCTCCTTTTTTCGCATATCTTACCCCAGCACATTTGTGAATCCAGATAGCGCCACCATCCTTGAATTTAGGAACCAGATCCTCTGGAGCTTTGTGACCACTTGTTTCGATGATTTTCACTTCCTCAGCTAATGTGGCATCAACATAATCTTCTAGCTTTTCCTGAGGCATTAATGCGGGGAACAAATTGATATTCACGGCAAATGGTTGATCTGTAAGAGATTGTGTCTTTTTGATTGCATCGCGTAGATCATCAGGAGACTTGTAATTTGCACTGGCTAGTACAGCACAGGCACCAGCATTACTAGCTGCTGCGACAAACTCTGGATTGGAAATCCTTGCCATGGTACCTGCTATAATCGGATATTTACATCCCAACATCTCAGTTACTTTTGTCTTTATCATTTGATTCACCCACACATCACTTGAACACCGACTAAATTCTCACAGATAAATATCGTTATCAAATAGAACAATCGCTGCAAAGCTCTACTGATATGGAATTGTTCAAATTGCTCCTAGCCTTCAATTTTTCCTTTTTTTCGTAATCTCTATCCACTTGAATTGCTTTCCTCCCTCACGTAGTAATTCCTCAACAGACATATCTGAAAAGTAGTTGATATGAGTCGTGTTCTCTTGAGGAGGATCAAGAAGATGAATCGAGAGGAAATAATCCACTTCTTCGTGGATGACCATCAAAAACTAGAGAATGTCCTTTCAAAACTCACTAGCAAGGAAATTTTCCACGAAAAAGTCCAAGGAGATTGGACGGTAAAAGACATCATCGCACATATATCCGCTTGGAATTGGGAGCTCATAAAGCAAACAGATCTTGTTCTCTCTGGGAAAAAACCCTGGTATACAGACCTCCCTGAAGCAGATTTCAATAAAAAAGCAGTAAAAAAGCGTGAATCTTGGTCTTTAGAGAAGGTCCTCTCAGAGTGGCGAGATTCATTTAATGCTCTAGTGACGAGAATGAGTACTCTCTCCCAAGAAGAGTGGACATTCGAGCTTGATGATGAGGCATGGCCTGAAGGTGGAAAAGTCACTGTTGCCTCCATCTTCGGATATCGTTACAATGAAGAAGGGCATGAAGGTGGTCATGCGAAAGTCATTCAGAGATATTTTGATATTTGACACATCATCGGCAAACTCTATCAAGGCAAGGACTTGCCTTCTAGTTCTTTGAAATTAAAACTCCCATTACAAGCGTATTGTGGTATTTTCCATCTGCTCCATAATAGGCATCTCTTTTTTTACCCTCAATCTCAAAACCAAATCTCTTGTATAACCGTACAGCAGCTTCATTGTCCTCAACTACTTCAAGACCAACCCTATGCAGTCCTTTGTTCTTAGCCAGAAAAAGAAGATTTTCAGTCATTACTGTTCCCAATCCAACCCCATGGAAATCTTGATGGATGTATATCATCATATCTCCAACCCCCCTCTCTCTCGGGCGTGTGAATTGATGTATTGCCGAGATTCCTACTATTCTGTTTTCAAAGATTGCCACAATTGATAAGCCGCTCTTGGTCCCACTCATCCAACGGTTTATTTTCTCCTCATCATATGGAGGATTGCTCCACACTAGCGCATCTGCTGACAGATTAGTGACCATACTTAGTAATTGCTCTTTATCATCAGGCACAAGCAAGCGGAGCATAACTTCTCTTGCATCTCTTAACTTGGCAATCCGCTTCTTCATGCTTTTTCTTGCTGCGGTCGGATCAACTTGGATGTTTCGCCTTGAATCTTGCCTAGCTTGCCTCTTATCTTCAACCTGACTCGAAATCTGATTGTTTTTCTTTCATCTAGCTCCAGTTGTGGCGGGTCAAGATTATGATATGATTAATTGTGTGTCTAGACATGCAAAAGAAGTCCTGTCATAAATAATCATCCAATGGCTTACATTATAAAGAAAATACAGACATGAGTCGGTACCGGCAATTGTCGGTACAAAGATTATGCTACTTTTTACTTGATTTTTATCGGTGATAGAAATGGCTTGCACAACGAAACAACATACAATCCCACCCACAAAGATGTCTGAGGATATCGAGTGTGAGATCGACGATATTTAGCACAACAAGAAGCATTGCGACAACTCGAATGGAGAAAGAACAATGCCTTGGTATCGACTCATAGACTATCGTTCTTCAGATAGACCAAGGAGGCGCACAAGCACTGATAACATACCACCTATGCGGATGTCCAGAGTGAAAGCGCCTCTCTCTTTTTTCCCATTATTGAGAATACTTTATACTTTCAAACAAGAGCCATGGAATCTTTTCGATCTTGAGGAAGCTGCCTGAATAGCTGAATATGAGGAATGAGCGCAGTGATTATTTTGTTCTCCGCCTTTTTCAGATGCTCCAAAAAGGTTGTCCTCGATATCTTCTCTTTAGATGCAATCGTCTGAAGATCCGCTCCTCTCGGAAACCGGAAATATCCCTGCGCATATGCTGTCAAGAGAGCATGGACCTGTTTATCCGTCAATCCAGAGAACAAGGCATCAGTGGTTAGTGTTAGAGAACTTGCTATGTAACCATCAAAGGGTTTCTTTCTAATAATCTCAACCTCAAATCCATCCTCTCTAAGTCTTGTAAGAAGTTTCTTGACTCTCTCATGTCTAAAAGCAATCAAACGGAGGTGTTCCCATCCTCCCTCATATGCAATTGGCGGAATTAACAGAAGTGTTGGGTCTTTGAGATAGTTTTGAACGGTGCCTGGTCCTCCGCATGTACACATCCTTGTGATGACATGAGTATTTTCTCCATTGTGTATCTCATCAATTATTTCCATAGCCCTTGACATGCCATTTCTAATTTGATCATAGTCTTCCTGTTTCTGCATGATTAGTTCCATGACATCATGTTTGTCATTACACCACTGAAAGATCTTGACAGAGGGATTATCTTCTGTAATTTCGCTAAGGGGATTATCATACTTAGCTCTGAACACAACCTCGAATAATGACATACCTCAATCTATGATACTTGATATTTATGAACTCTACCGACATATGTCGGTAGGCATATGGAATCTGCAGTTCAATCTGCTATATCCTGTTTACAACAATGCTCCCTTCAGATTGATATCTTTGATAATGGTTATAGGCAAATTTGTTGATGATGAATGTGAAATAATCAGGGCATTAGAAAATTTCTGGATGCCCAAAGGAAATGACTGCTTGTGATGGAGGATTAATTATAATGTTAGATGATAAGTTTAGAGACCTGCATCTCTCAAATTCAGCGAAAATTCTTGAGAAACCTCCTGGTCCTCGGTCGAGAGAAATGTTGCAAAAACAAGATCATGCTGAAAGTGCAGCAGTTTCATATCCGAAGGCAATTCCAGTAGCTTTTGCAGAGGGAAAAGGTGCGACTCTGAAGGATGTTGATGGCAACATCTACATAGATTTCTTTGCAGGGGCTGGAGTCCTAAATGTAGGGCACTGTAATCCAGAGGTTGTTGAGGCTGCAAAGGAGCAGATGGATAAACTAACTCATGCTCTAGACTTTCCAACTCCTATTCGGATGGAACTTGTAGATGAGGTACTCTCAGTCCTCCCAACGAGATTGAAGAATATCGCCAAGCTTCTCTTTGTTGCTCCAACAGGCTCTGATGCAGTTGAATCTGCGATGAAGCTAGCGAAGTTCAACACAGGTCGGATTGGAATGATATCTTTTGAAGGAGCATATCATGGAATGACTGCAGGTGCAATAACCCTGACAGCAAATAAGGCATTGAAGCAGAGCTTAATGCCAATGATCCCCGAGGTGCACTTCTTACCCTACGCGTATTGCTACCGATGTCCCTTTGGAAGAGAATATTCAGAATGTGGCCTTGAGTGTGCCAGATACCTCGAACATGTGTTGGAGGACCCCAAGTCCGGAGTAGTTGATCCAGCAGCTATTATCATAGAGGCTGTTCAAGGAGAGGGAGGTTCACTTCCAGCGCCTGATGAGTTTCTCAAGGAGGTCAAGCGAATTTCACGCGAATATTGTGTCCCTCTCATAGTGGATGAGATTCAAGCAGGCATGAGTAGAACTGGGAAGATGTGGGCCTACCAACATTCAGGTATAATTCCTGATATAATGACAATCTCAAAGGGAATTGGGGGAGGTCTTCCATTGTCTGTATTAGTTTTCGATGAGAAGCTAGACACTTGGGAAAAAGGTGCGCATGTAGGAACATTCAGGGGTAACGTTGTGGCACTAGCAGCGGGTGTTGCGACATTGAGATTCATCAAGAAGCATAAGTTATGGAACCATGCAAAAAGACTGGGTGAAGATGTGTTCTTTCCGTACCTTGAGGAAATACAAGAGGAAAGCAGGTTTATTGGAGATACTCGTGGAAAGGGCTTGATGATAGGGGTTGAATTTGTGAAGGATAAAAAGAGCAAGCAACCGTGGACTGAGTTTGCGAAAGAGATTCGGAAGGCATGCTACCAAAGAGGGCTTATAGTAGAGATTGGTGGTCATTTCTCCAACGTAGTCCGATTTATGCCTCCTCTTGTATTAACAAAGGAACTTGCAGAAGCTGGCCTCGAAATATTCGCAGATTCTGTAAGAGAAGTTGAAAACGCAAATAAAGACGCTGAATTTCCTACCTTAACATCTCAACTAAGCTGAGCTGAGTTTCACCTCATTTTTGAGGACTCTACCAGGGAACACATTCAACTGTTTGGCATCATCCACTACAATCTCTCCATTAACAATCACAGAGTGTATTCCTACTGGAAACTGGTGGGGGTTGAGAAAAGTGGCTTTATCTCGGATTCTTTCCGAATCGAACACAACCATATCCGCGCAGAACCCCTCTCGTATCAAACCTCGGTTTCTAAGTCTAAGTGTTTCTGCTGGAAATCCAGTCATTTTCCAGACTGCCTCTTCCAATGTTAACAATCTGTCTTCTCTCACATACTTACCTAGGACTCTTGGATATGTCCCATAGGATCTAGGATGCGGGCTGATGTAACTAAAAACCCCAGTGGGAGAAAGCCCCCATCCATCCGTCGCTATCATGGTGTGTTTGTCTTTCATGATACGTCGAATATCCTCCTCACCCATGCTCTCGATAGTCATGGAAACTTCCCCTACTTCATCAAGCAGAAGTTGATAGAGCAACAAGAAGTTGTCTGAGTAGCCGTATTCCTCTGCTATTTGTAGTAGGCTCATCCCCTGAATTGTCCTCCATTTGTCAGACTTTACTGATGCTATGTAGATACCATCCCATCCAACTTCCTTGATTATGTTCTCCCATCCCTCAATTCCACCATCGACGTCTCTCTTGATTTGCATTTGAGATTCAGGAGATTTTAGATGCTCAAGAATACTCTCCATTCCCCCCTCATGAACCCACGGAGGCAGTACTGATATTAGCGATGTCATACCGCGGTTATAGGGGTACTGATCACATCTAATACGAGTGCCTCGGCTGTTCGCATCTGCAATAAGCTTGAGTGTGTGTTTGCTTGTTCCCCAATATGGCCTTCCAGCTATCTTGTGATGTGCAATCTGTCCTCCTCTACAACCTGACTCTTCCACAATGCGAATTAGCTCCTTAACAGCCTGAACTACGGTTGCTCCCTCTCCTCTGATATGAGAGGAGTATATCCCGTTGTATTCCGCCACTGTTTTAGCTAACTCGATGATTTCATTAATCGATGCGAATATTTGCGGTGCATAAAAGAGTCCTGTACTTAGTCCGAAGGCTCCAGCCTCCATAGCCTCCGCGACGCTGGCTTTCATATTAGCAAGTTCATTCTTCGTAGGTTCTCGGTTCTCAGCTGCTGGACCTGCAGCTATTCTAACAGTCCCAAAACCGACAAGCGGGACCATATTGATTGGTATTCCAGTATTCTTCAATGTTTCAAGGTACTCTCTAAAACTACGCCAGGTAATATTCAGTCTATGACCGGGAGGCGAAAAAATGTCAAACTCACTCTGAATAAGGTCGAGTGTATCATCGTTGACAGGAGCAAGCGACGATCCACAGTTACCAATAACAGATGTAGTGACGCCTTGTCGTATCATTGACTCGAGTCTATTATCAAAAGGTATGCTCATGTCGGAATGGCTGTGAATGTCAATGAAGCCTGGGCAAACAACTAGTCCCTCTGCATCAATTACAACCTTGGCATCAGTGGTACCATTCGACCCGATATGCGAGATATGACCATCACTCACTCCAACATTAGCTTTGAGGGATTTCCGTCCTGAGCCATCCACTATGGTTCCATTGCGAATTAAGAGGTCAAGCTCACTTGTCATCAACCATCTCTCCAATGAGCAGACTGATTTCACTTTAGTTTCAACATAGGATTGCTGCAACAGTTCTGCTGCTACTTACTTTGATTGCTTGAATCACTATGAGGTTCTATAAATCGCACCAAAAGCCTGTTTCTGGTCAGAGCTCAACATCTAATGCTCTTAAACATTCTTGATGGGTCGTTCCATGAGTTGACAAGTGATTATTTGCATCCACCGTCGAAGATAATCCTCTAAGCAGACTTATAGCACGAATCTGATATGTTTCTTAAGAATTATCAATAATAGGAGGAACGAATCAATTGGTATTCAACCCCCTTGGTCCAGGTCTTGACTGGGCTTGGGATTTTGTGGCAATGATAATCTCAATCATTGCTGTGATGCTCGTGGTGCTGATTAATGGTGCTATTCAGAAGAGTGGAAAACTCTCATCTGATGTGACAAGAAAGATTGTGCATATTTTTGCAGCCCCAGTCTTTCTGTTGACATGGTATCTCTATTCTGGAGGGATTTTCAGTCGCTACATAGCAATGATAGTCCCTATTCTTTTTGTACTCCTCTTTGTAGGGATTGGGAGTGGGAAGGTGAAGAATGAAGCATTTGTTGCGTCTATGTCACGCTCTGGTGACCCTGGAGAGCTATTGAAAGGAACCCTCTACTATGCCATAATGATAGTCCTAGTTACTCTACTCTGGTTCTATATTCCTGCAAATCCGATGGCTTTTGTCATACTTGGTTGCTTAGCTGGCGGCGACGGTCTAGCGGATGTAATAGGAAGAAAGTACGGAGGCGAACGCAAGTTTGGAATAGCTGGTGCTGAGAAGACTGTTGCAGGCTCTATTGGGATGTTCATTGGATCGTTCTTGTTCAGTTATATCCTAATTGCAATCTTCTCTCTGGAGTTGGTAGCCTTCGACTTAGTCGCGCTATTCCTTCCAATTCTGGTCATCAGTCTTGTTGCCACAATCGTGGAAGCAATCTCACCTCCCAACTTAGATAACTGGATTGTCCCGATTGTAGTAATTGTGATGGTGGTTCTCTTCATCTATCTGGTTCCTGCTTGGTGGCCATTTTCATTCCTGACCATTTAGCATCAGATAGGTGATAGCAAATGGGAAAAGACCTCACAGTTATCAAACTGGGTGGTTCACTATTAACTGACAAGTCGAAGCCATATGAAGCAAGAAGTTCTGTGATGAAGTCCACCGCACGTGAAATCAAGTCTTGCATGGATGAAGGACTCATAGAGTCCCTTGTGATTGTTCATGGGGTTGGGTCTTTTGGACATCCTCCAGTTCTTGAGCATAAACTCCACAAAGGCTATACAGGACCTGAGCAGTTCATTCCTCTTTCCAAGACACAACGGGTGGTCAATGAGTTTAGACATATGATAACTAAGGAGTTCCAAGAAGCTGGTCTCCCTGTGAACCTTCTCCATCCATCGTCAATGATTGTTGCTGAGAAGATGAGGATTGTCAAGACTTTCTTTGAACCCCTTGAGGGTTGGATCAATCTAGGAATGATACCTCTCCTTGGAGGTGACCTTCTTTATGACGCCACTATGGGATTTAGTGTTGGTAGTGGTGATTTAATGGCTATTGAACTTGCACGTAAACTTGGTGCTAAACGGCTAATCTACGCCATGGATGTTGCTGGTTACTATGATGATAATCCACAAACTAATTCTGATGCAAAGTTAATGGACCGAATAACACTCTCCGAACTCAACAATATTCTGAGGGCTATGGAGCAAAAAGGAGCTGCAGATGCTAGTGGTGCAATGAAAGGGAAACTATACTCCATCAGCACAGCAAGCGATCTTATAGCAGGTGGACTAGATGTTGCGTTAGTATCCATGATGAACGAAGGCAATCTGACAGCACTTCTACGAGGACAAGCTGTTCCTTGTACCCGAATAGTCCCTTAGTGATGATGGTGTTACACTCTTAGGTGTCTAACACCTCGTCTTTATTTTTCTTTAATCAACTTTAGATAGGTTCGAATCAACTCATCATAGTGTATTTTAATGTCGAATTTTGCTTCAACTGTCTTTCTTCCATTTCTGCCAATTTTCTCTCGAAGCCTCTTGTCTTGTAACAAAGTAACAATTGCTCTAACAAGTTCTCTTACATTATCTGGAGGCACGGTCAAGCCATCAACATTGTTCGTGATAATCTCACTTGGTCCGAACACATTGGTCGTGACAACAGGAACTCCACATGCCATTGCTTCCAAAATTGAAAGTCCAAATGGTTCCTCTCTTGAGGGATAGATGAACACTCGACTCTGATTGATGAGATTAGGTACCTGTTCTGTGTTCACTACACCTAGATAGTCAACCATATCGGACACATCTTTTCTTTCAAAATCATCTAGTAGCTGGTTCCTGAGGGACCCTTCCCCTGTCATCAAAAACCGTAATGATGGGAAGTCTGATTTCAGAAGTGAGAGCATCTCAGGAAACAGGTCAACTGCTTTCATCGACTCCAGTCTGCCAAGAAAGGCGATATCCCACTGTTTTGAGGCGTCAGGTTGCGGGTAGAAGACAGATAGGTCTATGCCAAGGTACAATGTGCGAACAGGAATACTCCTCTTTCTTTCAGTCAAATAATGCTCCAATACTTCTTCAACATTCTTGCTTACTGCGAGAATAAGATTAAAGGGACATGCATCGACAAACGCATCATAGTCTGTCGTCTGTTTACCACCCGGTAAAATCAGTGGTTTTGGTCTTCCATGTATTGTGGCTATCATTGGGAGGTCTTTGAACTCATTTTGTTCTCGAATTCTCTCAAGAACGCGATTAAATACTACATAGGGACTATGTGCGTGTATCAGATCCGGGTTTACAGTACGAATTAGCTGAGATAATTTTTGATTTAAGGCATCAACATTCAGAGTCAAATCATCTGGATTAAACATCTCATCAACTACTCTCTCGCGTTCCTCCTCTGATAAAGAGAAGAATTCCCATTTTCTAGCCTCAAGGAGATTTCCTTTGAGATAGTAGACTCGATAATGCTCATTGTCGATAAATTCTGACGAATCTCGTTTTGCAGCCTGAGTGACTACTATTGACTCATGTCCTCTCTCTGCCAACTGTTGGGACAGATAATGTAGATATGACTCATAACCCCCAAGACCGGCAGGATTAAGGCTATCACAGAGATGGAGAATCTTCATCAGTACTACTCCGAACTAATCACACAATCTTTGTGTGGACCATCTAATCTATCTAGCTGTTACCACACCCGAAAGATTGTGTCTGGTGTTGATCAATTGAACGACCTTGCACGTATCGATTTGCCGGCTCTTGTAAGGGACCGTGATATCTATCATGATTTAGAAGGTCGTGTCTTTGTAGTACTCGGATACATTCAACCATCTAACCGAATACTCTCTTTTCTCAAGTACATTCCCGATCCATCAGGTGAATGGCAATCCGGTGAAATCAAATACAAGCGAATATTCTGGGGCAGCGTAGGCTCCACTGTTGAAGGGATGAAAATTATCTCTCCTGACTATATAGTCGAAGACTCTCATTTTGGTACTGATCTATTGGAGCCTCCAAGAGAGGTTGTTGCAAAATACTTCAGCCCAGAGATCAGACTGAAAGAGATCATGGATGTTGGTCCTGCTGACCCCCTTGAGGAACTTGCACAACGTGGAGCAAACACACTTCATGACACACTAGGTATTTCATGCGATCAAATCGGAGTCGCAGGAAGTGTTCTCTGGAAAGGACATAATCTAGAACGGTCTGATATTAACATGAACATCTATGGGTTTGATGTTTCTTGGACTTTGCACAACAATTACAATTTACTCATAGAAGGGAGAGAATATGCACGTCTACGTGACATTGCGGACTGGAAACATGCTATGAATAGAGTTCATGAAAGGGTTCCAATCATGAAGTCTAAAGACTTGCAGAATCTATTCTCTCGAAGACAGGCGCTCTGTCTGGATGATGTCTGCATTGGGATTACACCTATTCTCCTGCCACATGAAACTCCAATCACACATGGTAGCGAATCATATGCAACATTAACTACAAAGCCTATGACAGTCACAATGGAGATTGAAGACTCCGAATATGGCATCTTCCATCCAGCAATCTATGAAGGACAATCATCACCGCTTGATGTTCTTGATGGAGATTCTGTGAGTCGAATCATGGTGTATGATGGTGCTTTCGGAGGGCTTCTCAGAACTGGTGACCGTGTAGAAGTCACTGGAACCCTCCAAAGAGTTGTTCCGAGAAGTGAGGCTTCACCTTTCTATCAGATAATGGTGGGCACAAAATCAGGAGCTGGCAAGGAGTATATCCGACTACTTGTCTGAAGAAGTATCACAAGTGTCTTAGGTCTGAAGGTCTCTTCTCAAAATGATGACATCAAAAAAACTATTCCTGAAGGTTGCAGCCACTGATGGAGAGCGAACTAGAAAGGCACTTCTAGAACATAATTTGCTTGACACAAACCACAAGATATTGTCACAAGACAGCTCACTCTTCATACCTCTCATTCATGAGGTCAAGAAGGAATCTATTGACTCAATGCTTGGTCCTATCAACTATGAAACTGGAGAAATGGAATTTGCCCCCATATCTGAAGGTCCTAAGAACCTAATAGAAGCCCTTGCAGATCATCTCAGTCCTACTGAACTTGACCTTGTTCCTCGAGCATATGATCTGATTGGGGATATCGCTATTCTGGAGATACCCGAAGAACTATCGAGGCACAGTGAAACAATTGGTCGAGCATTCCACAGTCTCCATAAGAATTTCTCTACAGTTCTAGCCAAAAAAGGTGCAATCTCAGGGACTACAAGAGTCAGAGAGTATCAGCATCTTGCAGGTGATAAGAAGACAGACACCATTCACATTGAATATGGCTGTCGAATTGCAGTTAATCTGTCAAAAGCCTACTTCAGTCCGAGATTACTTGAAGAACACAACAGAATAGCTCAGCTCACAAAGGACAATGAGTTTGTAGTGGATATGTTCTGTGGTGTTGGTCCATTTCCAATCCACATAGCAAAACAGAGGAAAGCTCATGTTGTAGCCATAGACATCAATCCTGCTGCAATAGCTCTTCTCAAAAAGAGTATAGGATTGAATAGACTGGTTGGAACGATTGAGCCAATTGTTGGAGATGTCAAAAGCTTCACCAAGAGGGACATCGCTGATCGAGTCATAATGAACCATCCATCAGGAGCGTTTGACTTTGTTTCTGATGCCTGTCGTATCTTGAAACCACAGGGAGTACTACACTACTATGATTTCCATGGTGGGAATAATCCAGAGAATGCAATTGCCGACAAGCTCACTCAGCTGGTCAAAGATGCTGGTCATTCTGTTGTCAACGTGAACTTTGTGAGGAGAGTTCGGGATAGCGCACCATACGAGTATCAAATGGTGGTTGATGCGATTATTGCGTAATATAGACTAATTCACACTCAATGACAACACCACTCACCTTCAATCTTTTAACAAAATCACGACTAAGATCTGAAGCAGCTTTGTTTGCGTTGACCATTAGTGTTCGTCCACACTCGAAGGCACTTGTCCTAGAAACCATGCTCGTTGAGTCACCATAGGTCAGTCCAGGGCTTCCAGTTCCAATAATCTCCTCGTTCTGTCCATCAACATCCATTCTGAGGATTATCTTTGTATTCGATAATGAAGCAAGTCTCTTTATTTCAGGACTTAATTCATTTAGAGTAATTTCTGAACGAACACCAACTATACATGTTCCCTGTTTTGTAAGCTGTTTCTCTGATGTAAGTTCAACCGTTGTCTTATGCTCACCTATTATGTTCTCATGTCCGTACGCCTTGAAACGCACTCTCTGCATGATTGTTATACTGCGCCCAAGCCTTTTATGAATGCATGCCATCTCTATCAGTGATTCACATGCCTGAAGACCGTTTCAAGAAAACAATCGATGATTTAGTTCGACGTTTGCGAGGCTATGGCTACATCAAGACCGATGAGATGGAACGTGCCTTTAGGACTGTGCCAAGAGAAGAGTTTGTACGCTCTGACACTCGAAACCATGCGTATCGCGACTCCCCACTCCCAATAGGCCTAGGTCAGACAATCTCTGCTCCGCATATGTGTGTGATAATGTGCGAAGCCCTTAGACTGAAGCCTGGCCTTAAGATCTTGGAGGTAGGTGCTGGTTCTGGATATCATGCTGCTCTATGTGCAGAGATGGTCGCCCCCAAATCTACTGATACCCCTGGTCATGTCTATACCACAGAGATTGTTGGTGGATTGATTGATTTTGCGAGGGGAAACCTTGAACGTAGTGGATATGATGATCGAGTCACCCTCATTCATGCTGATGGTGGAATAGGATTACCTGAACATGCCCCATTTGATAGAATACTTGTTGCAGCAGCAGCACCATCCATTCCAGAACCACTGGTCGATCAACTCAGTCCTGGCGGCATTATGTTGATTCCAGTTGGTGGGAGGGGATTCTTCCAAGAACTCATGATGGTAGAGAAAAATGAGGCTGGAGAGGTTTCTCAGAAACGCTGGGGTGGTGTGGCATTTGTGCCTCTCACTGGTAAGTATGGTCATTAGGTCAAGTTATCATGTGTAAAGGGATAACTGTCAGAATGACCTTATCATCATCAGCAAGACCAAGAGCATCCCTAATGTTAATTGGTGCCACGATCTCTAGGATCTCCTCGCTGTGATGTGTACGCTGTGCAATAACTACAGCAGCTTCTATTTTCCGGTTTACCTTTACGCGGTAGCATATCACATCACCAAATGTGCGACCCTTATGTGTGAAACCACTGACCACTAACGGTGGAGTGTTCTTCATTCTGCCAATTGCCTTGCGTGAGTCATCATCTGTTATCTTCACATTTAGCGTTCCAAGATGAGGCTTGAACCCCAGAGCAGCCTTTAGTTTTGAAGAATAGACATCAACATAATACGCCCCCTCACCCAAGCCTGTGACAACCGAGCCCTCTATAACAATCTCATCTTCGGGGGGTGCGAATGCAATCTCCAAGTTTGATAGGACATACAACAGTTCATCGCGTCCCTTGTTTGTAATCTGAAGGAGCATACCCTCTGCTGTGTGCATCCTGCTTAAGTAACCCTGTTCAACACATTGCGTAATCCTTCTTGATGCAGTCTGTTGGCTAACATTCAGAATTTCTCCCAGCTCTCGTGTAGTGATTGTTGTCTTACTATGGATTGCCCCCTTGTTAGCAAGAGAATACAATGTGAACCATATTTCCGGGATAATCATCATAATCAGTCCTTCAAGCGCGCTTCAACATCATCCAGTTTTTTCATCAGCTTACTCTGCCCAAAGGCTCTTGTGAGGTCTCCACGAGTTCGCTCAACCAGAGACCGTCCAACATCACATTTTCTTCTTAAATCGGGAACTAACGCATTGGGATAATCGAACGAATGCAGCTCCTCGAGAATTTCCTCCATGAAGCCTAAGAGGGTTTCAGCCTTCTCCAAATTATCATTACGCAAAAGATCCAGTGTAGCTCTTCTCAGCTCGCCCACTGTATCTGCAAGACCATTTAGGTATGCTCTTGATGGGATGCCATATTCATCAGGAGGTGTGAATTTGTTAGATTCCAAGAGTGAGAGTAGGTTCACAGCCTCAGTCAGTTCCTGATAGGCAATATCAAGACCTCTTGACTTTAACATGAAGTCACTAACAGAAATTTCTTGTGAGGCCTCAATAATCAACTGTTTGGCCTCACTGACCAAGATTTTAGCTTCGCTAAATTCTCCTCTGTGTGTCATTTTGATTGCCTCACTACACTTACGAACAGCCTTTCTTCCAAGTGGCAGTGTTCTCTCTCGAACTGAATCATCTTCATCAATCTCGTTTCGAAGTGGTGTGAGGATATCTGCTAGTTTCATCTTATTCCTCCTCGCTTCAGTCATAGCTTCTTAATTTGTTTACTGCGTGAAAGCAGTACAACCCTGCTCTCAACCTGCTCATCCAGAAGATAATATCCTGTCAATGCTGCAAGCCTCTCTGAAAATGCATAAATCTCACGATGCGTGGGCACATTGTTCTGGTCTAGACGACCTCTTGAGGACCCTAGGAACATATACCCCTTAACTTCAATGAAGTCAGGTTCACCTATTTCGATGAGTCTAGAATAAGCTCGCTCATTATGCATGTTTCTATTTGCCACCATTGTCAATCTATTGACAGTTCTGGTGCTAAGAGACTGCAGTGTTTCTTGTGATTTCAGAATACGAGTCCAACCATCACGAAGGCCTGGTCTGCAGAGTGTTTTGTAAGTACTTTCATCAGCTGCTGCAAGTGTCACATATAGCTGCGTCGGTAAAGACATTGTTGATAATACATCTGGCTGAGTACCATTTGTCACAAGAAATGATGTCATACCTCTTTGATGAATCTCATCGATGAGGTCACTTAGTAGAGGATAAAGTGTTGGCTCTCCTGCCAATGAGATTGCTACATGCTTTGGGTCTCTCGCTTCTTTGTACTTTCTCTCTGGAACCATTGCATTGACTTCAGGATTATATCCTCCAAGAGACCTCAGGTTTGCCATAAATACAGCATCCATGAGCTCTTTAACGGGCATCACATCTGAAATAGACACATCTATCTGATTCCAGCTCACTCCAATATCTGAAGGAGTTATCCGCCAACAGAACTCGCAGCTCTGAGTGCACTTATCTACGACAGGAGTCATTTGAAGGCATTGGTGAGACTGGATTCCATAGAATCGTTGTTTGTAGCATGAGGTATCATGAAGAAGCGCTTTCTTTTGCCACTGACAAGCCTTGTAGGCACCTCTACTTCCAAGTAGATGGTACCCTTGTTTCTCGAGCTTTTCGCTCAACTCAATTGGCATGTCAGAGTTCAAACTTGGTCGAAGGCATGTCTATTGTATATCTTATCAGGGTTTGGCAATGTCCCTACATGGCTAAGACTTTCGTGAAGAAAGGTCTTCTGCGAAACTCTCTTGAGTGCTCCAAGACCCTGTCAGGAGCTTTTTCCTTGATAGTTCTCCAAGGTTTCTTCTGCTCTCTGAGTCAAGTCTACCCGGAGGTTCATTCTCGAATGCACTACCAGGTAGTGGCATGAAGACATGTCCATGAGTCTTCGCTCCCATCCCAGCTAGAGAGTAACAGAGATCAATGCTCTCGCGCAACTCTGTCTTGGTTTCACCTGGTAGCCCGAAAATCATGTCCACATGTGGGATGAAACCACACTCTAGAGCAATGTCGATTGCAGCCAATCCTTCCTCAACCGTGTGGTGGCGATTAGCTAGTTTGAGAACCCGGTTGCTACTTGATTGAAGACCAATCTGAAGCGTTTTGTTTGCTATATATTCCCTCATCATTTCAAGAATTGGCTTAGTGACAAACTCGGGTCTAACCTCTGAGGGGAACGAGCCAAAGAAGACCTCTTCCAATCCTTCAATCTTGGTCACTGTTCTCAATAGCCTCTCAAGCTTGTCTGGTTCTACAGTGCGACCTCTACCACCGTAGGACAGAGCATTTGGTGAAAGAAACCATGTTCGATTGAATCCACTTTTTTCGACAGCTTTCTCCAGCCAATGAACGATAGCCTCTATAGACCGATTTCGTACCCTTCCCCCTGTAAGAAAGGGCGTGCAGCAGAATTTACAGGAATATGGACAGCCGCGCGTGACCTCAATTGGTCCTACAATATTCAATCCCAATGCAAAGGGGGGATACGCATCAAGATCAACAGGTTCAAGGTCTCTTGGCTTTGGACAATCCTCTGTTTCTTTACCAACAACACCTGAGATACCAATAGGATCCATACCATTCATCAGATACCATAGTAGCTCAGGAAATGTCTTTTCACCCTCCCCTACAACTACATAATCAAACCCACTCTCAAGAAGCTCCAATGGTCGTGCACTGGCATGCGCACCTCCACCTACAATGGTGACAGAGTTGCCAAACTTCTCTCTTACATATCTAATCTCCCTGTAAATTCGATTAGTCTGTGTGCTCATGACCGAATAAGCAATTATTGTAGAGCCCTTTGCAATACTCGCTCGTATCTTATTGGTAGTTATCCTTACAGGTGCTTCTGTAATAAGTTCGGAGAGTCGATGGTCTGTTTCAACTGCTCCCAGAAGAGCTGCCAGACTATACCTTGACGAAGAATGAGCACTGAAGATGAGGGTATGGGAATCCACCTGTTGCACGCGCTCTAGTTGACAACTCGCTCAGCAATACCTTTCTCAGTCACACTCATGACACGGATTTCGCCACCTGACTGAGCATCTCTTGCGATACCAGCTTTGACTGCATTGATTGCCATCTCTTCAGCCTCCTTTACAGTCAAGGTTGGTTTGTATCCATCCTCAAGAACACCATATGCAGTAGCTATTCCTGACCCGGTCGCTGTGAAATCATCTGGAATTAGAGACCCTCCCATATCCAATGTGAAAAGCTGAGGCCCATCAGCATCTACTCCAACCACAACAGTCTGGACGAATAATGGTGCCATGCGTCGTGCATAGAGAGTATTAGCCAGCATCTTTGAGAGAGCCTTTACAGTGATTTCCTTCTTCTGATTCAATTCATACAGTTTGATTTGTGCCTTTAGTCTGTTAACCAACATCTGATAGTCTGAGGTTAGACCTGCAGACGCAAGAACTATAGTATCTGTAAGCTTGAACGCTTTAACACCTTTATCGGTCAAAACAAAGGTACCCCAAGTGATTAGTGAGTCAGTGGCCACTACTACGCCATCACTGCACTTTATTCCGACAACAGTTGCACCAGTTGGAAGTGACATTATCAATAAGCCTCCGAAAGGGGAGCTAGTCTGTGTTGGTCACGTCCGCTCGTTTTAAAACGTTTGCGAACTGTCCTATCTTGCCATGAAGGAGCTTGACTAAGTTGAGAAGACTCAATCCCTTTGCAAACATCCCAACTATATTGACTGCAGAGGAGATTATCAAGTTTGCTCATAATAGGTCAACCAAGATTAGCATGAAAAGCTCGCTCAGAATGAAGAAGATTGAGCGAAGTCGCATCAGAGAAGTTGCCAGACTTCAAGAGTTTACAAAACAGGTCAAGACAAAGCTTTCCGAGGCTGTGGAGCAATTTCCCTCAGTGGAACGACTTCATCCATTTTATGTAGAACTATCTGAAATCCTGGTGGGCAACGACAGACTAAAGCAGTCCCTAGGAGCTGTCTACAATTGTATTCCTCCAATTGATGATATCACTGACAAACACCTTCAAGCGATCAAACTCGCAGATGATTTTCGTCAGATGAAAAAATCAAGAAGCGCCGCCAAGGGACGAATCTCCTCAATTATCCGAGCAACAGCTGACAATCTGGACTTCATAATTAATGCGAAAAACACTCTCTCTAAACTCCCTGGAATCACACCCAACTCTCCAACCATAGTCTGTGCAGGGTTTCCTAATGTGGGAAAATCAACACTCGTGAAGGCTGTTTCTACAGCTGAGCCAGAGATTGCATACTATCCCTTCACTACAAAAAGTGTGATAATCGGACACTTGAAAGTGGACAATCACAATGTACAGATTGTGGACACCCCAGGGATCCTTGACAGACCTATGGCAAAGCGAAATGAGATTGAACGTGAGGCAATTGCCGCGTTGAAGTACCTAGCAAATGTCATCATCTTCATGATCGACCCCTCAGAAACATGTGGATGGACATTTGACCAACAACTGAATCTATTGAACGAGGTCCAGAAGATGTTTCCAATAAACCCACTTTTGATAGTCCTGAACAAGATTGACATCACTCCCGTCGAGAAGCTAGAAGAGGCTAGAAAGAAACTGCCTAAGTGTCATGAGATTGTAGCTTCTGAGGGAATTGGGGTTGAGAAACTGATCAAAAAAGCAGTTGAAGAGGTAGACCTGACTTCACTTCAAGAGTCTATTGATGAATATCTCGCATCTTTGTCAGAGTGACAATCCTCTACCTTCCACGAGAACAGTTCCAGGTTCTCCAGTTCTGCCCTGCACATCGATTCGTGTTCCTAGGACCTTCTTTACCGCCCAGATATTTGTCGTTAGATGGGATGTTACCATTGCCACACCAATCTTACTTGTTCCCTTTGCCATTGCTAGATAGGGGATTAGCATGTCACAAAGATGAGAATCTATTGCCTTTCCTGTTGAAACTTCGGCTACCAATTGAGAGGCTGCATCAACTCCAACACTTTCTGCACTCTTCCCACGTTCACCAAGTTCGTCCGCGCCCATTCTGAACCCACGTTCTGATTGAGCCCAAATCACTATACCACTTCCTGGCCCTAAATGTGGGTCTTCTTCCCTACTATAGGACTCACGAGCTATGTCTGGCTCAACCTCCAGATGCTTGATTATGATCTCCCCTGCAGATGCTGCCTGTCTTTCTGCTATATGCTCAGGCAAACGAACACAATGGGATATTCCTCCTACACTGCTGATATTTCCAAATTGAGTCCCCTCAAGTGGTTTGATACTATCCACCGGAGTTACTTCACATATTACATTTCCACCACCTCTGGGAAAATGACCGCGTTTTCTCTGAAGAATCTGTATCTTTGGCCCCAAAATCTCCAATGTGTGTACGAAGACATTGTTCAAGTAATCAATCGGTGGACTCCATTTCACATCTGTTCCACCTCGGAGCTTGAAGCTGATGGGTTCTGAGGACAATACTGCAGGAGGAAGTGCCGCCTGAAGAACGAGGGAGATTGAGCCTGCTGTACCTACATCATAGCTTATCGTACCGCCTCGACGTTGGCGTGGTACAAATTCTACAACCGTACTTCCTACTTGCAACCCCTTGATTTCAGCATCAACGATTTTTCCTGTGATCTCAATCCCAGCAATGTGCTGATTCTTGAGACCTGGCTTTGGTCTACCTGCACGTATATTGAAAACTCGAACTGGCCTCATGGTCAGTGCTGAGAGTGAAACCGCTGTGCGTAAAATCTGACCACCACCCTCACCATATGAGCCATCTATTTCAATCATCTATCGAACCCTGTGAGCAATCTGTGAATCCTGTTAAGAACTTCTTCCTTTTGTCCCAGTACTAACCCTTATTTGTCATATGCGCCCCACCTAGAGCGATTACAATGAGGTCGCTGTTTATTGGGCGGTTTCAGCCAATCCATATAGGCCATATTCATACAATCAAACAGATCTTGGCAAAGGAAGAAGACATAATCATAGTCGTTGGCAGCTCTCAATACTCTCACACCCCAGATAATCCGTTCACTGGTGGCGAGAGAGTGATGCTCATAAGGCAGGCACTGATTGATGAGAAACTTCCCCTTGAACGTATCACAGTGATTCCACTCTCAGACATTAATATCCATCCGCTCTGGGTCAGTCACATGCGTTCCTTTGTACCTTATTTTGACAAGGCGTACAGCCACAATCCACTTGTCAAGAGACTACTGGAAGACGGTGGCATCAAGACCGATTCAACAAAGTTACTTGAGAGGTCAACATATAGTGCAAGTCATATCCGTGACTTGATACGATGGGGTAATGATGAATGGGAATCTCTTGTACCTAAAGGCGTGGCTGAACTGATCAAGAAACACAAGCTCGATGAGCGAATTCGAGAAGTAGGTGAAATTAGCACGAAGAAGTAACTTTTCTTGACCAATCCTTTAAAAAGACACCACGAAAAACAAAGATTTGGTGAACGTCGATGCTAGGTGAATACGTTCCGAAACTTCATTAAACCACTTATTCTCAGTCCTAGCCAGTTCCATGCATCAAAAACCACACAGAGGATAACAACATGAGTAACGAAAAAGACGATACGAAACTTGTCATCTTTGACATGGACAAAGAGAACAACTTCCCTGATTGGTACACCGAGATATGTAGAGTTGCTGAGCTGGCAGATGTCAGGTATGGCGTGAAGGGATTTACCCCATTTCTTCCTTGGAGTTTCATGAGCATGAACCTGATGTTTGAAATCTTAGAAGATGTACTCCAGCGAAAGGACCATCTGCCCATGTTGTTTCCCACTGTGATTCCTGAGAGCAATCTCACAAAGGAGGCAGAACATATTGAGGGGTTCACTCCTCAGGTATTCTGGATTGAAGAAATCGGCGCAGGTGAAAAATTGGAGGAGCGATTGGCACTAAGACCCACAAGTGAAACTGCAATCTACCCTATGTATTCACTCTGGGTACGTAGCTGGCGTGATCTCCCCATGAAAAGATACCAGCGATGTTCTGTCTTCAGATCAGAGGTAAAGAGTACACGTCCATTTCTGCGTGGAAGAGAGTTTCTGTGGATTGAGAGTCATAATGTCTATGCTACTCATGAAGAAGGAAAAGCACAAGTCATTGAGGACTTGGAAACCTCTAAAGAAGTCTGTACAGATAACTTCGGACTACCTGTCATGGTGTTTCGAAGAAGCCAATGGGATAAATTTCCTGGTGGTTTGAACACATATGCTGCGGACACATTAATGCCGGATGGTAAGGTGATTCAGCTCCCTTCAACGCATGACTTGGGTGATAACTTTGCCAAAGCCTTTGACATTAAATTTCTCAGCAAGGACAATGAAACAGTCTATGCATGGCAGACGTGCTATGGACCTGCCATCTCGAGAATTTATGGTGCAATGATCTCTGTTCATGGCGATAATAAGGGCCTCAGACTGCCTTTCAAGGTCGCTCCCTATCAGGTGGTGATTGTCCCTATATTCAAGGGGAAAAACATTGACACTGTTCTAAAATATTGTAAAGACATCAAGAAGCTGTTGAAGAAGTCCGGAATTCGAGTTCATCTTGATGATAGCGACATGACTCCTGGTTGGAAATATCATTACTGGGAAATGAAAGGAGTCCCCATACGAGTAGAGGCTGGTCCCCGTGACATCAAACACAACAGTGTTGTGTTGTTCCGTCGAGATACTATGAAACGCCAAACTGTAAACTTGAAAGAAGTGAAAAAGAGGGTCGTAGCTCTAGGAAAAGAAATTGATGCTAACCTTCTCAAGATGGCTGAGGCTAAGTTTGAAGGTCTTATTGTCGATGCAGAACGCCTTGGGGAGATAGACGATGCATTGGACCATGGGAAAATTGCACGAGTCCCCTTCTGTTCCATAGAGATGGATGCTTATTCCTGTGCTGAACAGATCGAGAAGAACACCCGGGGCGAAATCCGTGGGACCCGAATCGACATCGATGAAGAACCTGAGGGAGTCTGCGTTGTATGTGGGAAGGTAGCCAAAGAGGTCGTTTATATAGCCCGCTCCTATTAGAGCAGAAGTCCACAGATATCCGGATATGATATTGGAGAATCGTGGTAACCATTTGGAAGTTGAGTGGATGAAAGTACTAGTTCCCTATCCTGATGAACTTGTCAAGATATTCAAAACCATAATTGGTGACCAAGCTGAAGTTATTCAGTCGGAACGTACAACAGAGTCGATGCTTGAAATTGGTGGGGACGCGGAAATCATCGGGTCTGTCATCGTTCCTAGTGAATATATTCGAAAAGCATCGAATCTTCGTATGATTCAAACATTTGGAGCTGGAATCGATAGTGTAGACCTTGATGCTGTGAGAGAGCGTGGCGACATCATTGTCTGTAACAATCATGTCAACTCTGCTGAAGTCGCTGAATTTGCAATATCGTTGCTTCTCGCGGTTGCCAAGAATCTCATTCCAAGTGACAGAGAACTTAGAACTGGGAATTGGGTCCATAGATGGGGTGGTCCTGTTCCAAATATCGAGATTCGAGGAAAAAAAGTTCTCATCATTGGATTAGGTCACATTGGTGCTGATATAGCTAAAAGATTGAGGTCTTTTGAAGTCACAATTACTGCTGCAACTCGAAGTGGAACCTCAAGCAATGATAATCTTGTAGATCATATTGTTGGTATTGATGAAGTAAAACCCCATGTTTCAGACTCAGACCTTGTAATCCTGTCCCTGCCCCTGACGGATGAATCTGAGGGTCTTGTTAACAGAGAGTTCCTCTCCTGGATGAAACCAACCTCCATTTTAGTGAACATATCTCGCGCTCAAATCATTGACGAACAAGCACTCTATGAAGCGCTAAAGGAAAAACGGATTCATGGTGCAGGAATTGATGTGTGGTGGAGATATCCCACACAATGGCGCGGAATAGCAGTCCCACCCTCTGATGTACCATTTCACGAGCTCGATAACATTGTAATCTCACCTCATAGAGCGGCATATTCAGCAAACACTGAGCGTGAATTGTTCCAGTTTGCAGCATCAAACATTCTCCGATTCATTCGTGGTGAAACTCCCTTGAACATAGTAGACCTCGAACGGGGCTATTAATCATCCAATGCAAAAAATGTAGGAGAACTTCTATCCCCCTATCATATCTGATTGTAATAGGGAGTATGGTTTCATGGAACGTACATTATACCTCAGTGAGTCGGAGAGTCAAGACTTTAAGGAAAGCCTCAATCATCGCAGAGGAAACAGTCAATATTCGGGGGACGACGCATTGACCCTAGAAAGTCTTTCAGAAATACCTGGCGTAGGTGAGAAAGTCAAGCAAGCCCTTATTGATCACTTCGGAAGCGAAACTCTAGCTCTCAAAGTGATCCATGACTCACGAGTTGACCTAGTAGCTGCTGTACCAGGCATTGGATCTAGACAAGCAGTCAACCTTGTCAAAGGCGCATTTGAGAAGGAATTTGGTGCAAGCTCTAACATGCTACTTCGTAGTCAGGACATCAGGAAAATATACGAGTCAACCCTTGAAATCATTCGAAGTTACGCAAATACGACCTATGCGAAGGATAAACTATTCCTCTATTTTCCACTGCCCCCGGAGAAATTGGATGTCATTCTTGAGAGGCAGAAGTATTTCACAGATGCAGCTCAGATGTCCAGAGAACTTACACATGACCAGCGAGAGAAGTTAAGGGACCTTCTGAGCCAGGTCAGAGGGCTCTATCGGCGGGTTAAACCACGTAGACTCGAAGGCCGTGTAATCATCACAAATGATGACAAAGTGTTTGACACATTAGTCAAGGATGGAGTTGATAGATGGTGTCCTGTCTATGTGCTATCTGAGGGTGAAAATGCTGCTGACTATGCCCACGGTTATGATTTGGTTCTATTCATATCGCCTCTGGGAATCTATGATGACTCGGTAGACATGCTTGATAATGTAGAGATCCTAGGAAAGGATTGGTCAATCGAGGATGTGCTTCCAGAGAAGACAGTGAGCTTCTATGCCCGTAATTATCGTGTGATTGATGCATCATGTAAGATTGTCGATGCGTTCAACGAGCTTCCGACGAATGACTCAGTCTACACTTTCACATCTGGACTAGACTTTGATCGACTCACAAAAGTGGGTGAGGTTCTCAGGAATTTGGATGAGGATGGTGACCTGGCTCAGGGTATCGATGCTGACCTTGATAGATACCGAAATGCGGTAAAGATATTCCCAACTGCAATAGCCGAAACTGAGGCATGGCTGAATGACGAAATAACCTCACGGATTTCAAAGAGTGAGGTCACACTTGGCGGTCAACAAATCATCAGTATCCTACAATCTGCTGACATGGAGGGAGCAGATGGAAGTGCGTTGCGAAATATGTTGCCAGCTGAGATAGTTGAAACCTTCACAACAACGCTCCAAGAAGCCGAGGACAAGCTAGTTCAGTTGCTACGACTCACACTACGAGAGGCTGATTGGGTGACAGGTATCATCAGTGAAGAGATCTCACTTCCTGTAAGGATGGTACCCAATCAAATCAATGATCTCGAGGACAAGCTAAGACGCAGATTCGCTGACAGGCAGTTCCGGTTAATCAAGAAGTTCGCAAATGAGCTTGATGAATTAAAGGAGGTCGTGACCCAGGCAGTCCAGACACTCCTTGAGTTTGATTTATTCCTCGCTGTAGGACTGTTTTCAGCGGACTATGCACTAAATACGCCTGAAATCTCACTTGAGTACTCTGGAGTTGGTGTTCAAGGAGCAACGAACTTATTCTTGATGGAGAGTTATCTTAGGGGAAAACATGGAGCTGTCGAACCTATCGATTATGCCATCGGAAAGACTCCCTATCAGCCTACGGGCACGAATGGGGAGAACTGTGCAATCTTGTCTGGGGCAAACAGTGGTGGAAAGACCACTACAATTCAGACACTCGCCCAGATAGTTGTCTTAGCTCAGTCCGGATTACCAGTTCCTGCCAAGAAGGCATATCTCCCAGTCTTTGAGGAACTATACTTCTTCTACAAGAGTAGAGGCATGGTGAGTGCTGGTGCTTTTGAAACAACTCTGAAACAGTTTGCAGAGATTGTCGTTTCAGAAAAGGCGAAGCTGGCGCTCTTTGATGAAGTTGAAGCAATAACTGAGCCCGGAAGTGCTGCTAATGTCATTGCAGGGCTCATTGAGATTCTTCAGAGCGATCCCAAAACTTCTACAGTCATATGCAGTCACCTAGCCAGAGAGATAAATGAGGTGACTGATGCTCCTATCAGAGTGGATGGAATCGAGGCTAGAGGGCTTGATGAAAATCTGGAGCTGATTGTAGATAGAACTCCCAAGTTTGGAATACTGGCACGCAGTACGCCAGAGCTCATTGTGGAAAGACTTTCAAAACTAGCCAAAAGTCCCAAGAAGGAAGTCTACACTAAGATCTTGGAAAATCTCACCAGAGTTCGGTCCAAATGAGTCAACGAGTCCTAGTCTTTGGAGATGCTCATATCCCCGCACGAAGAGATTCCATTCCTGAGGCTTTCTACACTCATATACAAGAAACCACCTATGATTTGGCTCTGATTACTGGAGACCTTGTACGGGAATCAGATATGCGGTCTGCTCTTCCCCCTCTTCCACGGAGTTTCATTGTTGTTGGGAACATGGACTATAGTAGTCAGTATAACTTTCACGAACAGATTCAACTTGATGAGTTCAATATCCTTTTACTTCATGGCACCCAACTCCGACCTAGGGGCAACATTAAACAGCTCTCAGAGATTGTGCAGAAGATAGGAGCTGACATAGCTATTCATGGTCACACTCATACAGCCTCCATTGAACTCTACAAAGACCAGCTGTTTCTGAATCCTGGAACCATTTCAGGAGCCACAGGTGGTTGGGCTGGTAAGACTGATGCCAGTTTCATCGAACTTGAAGTGAGCAAAGACAGATTACTGGTAACACTCTTCCACACTGATTGGAAGGTTGTGAAAGAATCAACTGTACGATTCAGAAAACATGAGAGTCGAATTATACGACTCTAATAATCTCCCCATGGGTCCGGACTCAAGAGCCTCATGTAGATTCGTTTGAGTATGTTAGAACTTACAAGTACAGCATCTCTGGTTGTGCTCTGGATGTCAACGGTCTTGGATGACACCTTGGGTGATCCTAGAATCTTTCCGAACATCCCCCTCTTTCCTTTGCCACCTCCAAATGGTTTGACAATTTCAAGAGCCACCTTTTCAATCTCTTCTTCAGGAAAGATATCCCGTGTAAATCTAAGTTCTTCAAAGAATATTGAGAGGGTTTCTTTCACAGCCATTTTATCTGGAGGATCCTCTGGCAACTCAGAAACTATGTCCAATGCTCTTTTCCTGAGATTCGATGATAATATTGACTGAATCTCCTCAGCAAGCTCACGGTTCAACGCGCATGCAACACCAATATTGATCATGAGAATCCTGATTCGATCAAGAAGCATTCCTATGTTGCTACCGATCAATGATTTGCTCCTCATCGAAACCAGCCAGTCCTCATAGGTTTCATTGACCGTGCGTAACTCCTCCTCATACTTGACAAGTTTATCAATCTCTTCAGGTGGGATCAATGTGCACCACACGGTCATCTGGACATGGTTGCTGGACTCAGGTGACATATCATTGGACTCGTCGTTCTCCGTTTTCAGTATTACTTGTGTATGTCTTTGCGCTTGTGAATTACTTCTAATACCCAGTTGACTTGCGTTCTGGGGTGGTTATGGATATGACAAGGTACAAGGTGACAATCGAAGTAATTGATATTCTGGGAGAGGGCAAGTGTTCCATGGACCAAAAAGTGGGCGATACCTATAGCTATCCTGAAGACAGAGGAAAAATGTGTCCCAGTTCATTTCATAATCTCTTTCCGTGGATAATGGTAATGGAATCTGGTGGAAGCTTTTTTGGTTCAGTGGAAGACCATATGACAACTGGCTGTCCCGACTATAGACACCAAGTCGTTTACAAGATCTCCCGAAAAATTGTTGAAGACTGATCTCTTTTATATGCACTAGACAGTTAGAGGATAGTTCCATGGACGATGAAGCAGAGTATTCAATCAGCACTGATATCGAGTATGGTCCACTCGAATTGATTGATATTCCAAATCTAATCCAAGCAAGTAGGAAGAAATGGCAGAACTTCTCTTTATGCGAGGTGAATGATTGCGTTGTTAGGTTAGGTGTAATCCATGGAGAGTTTCATTGGCACAAACACGATAATGAGGATGAATTCTTCTATGTGATTGATGGATCGTTACATATTGACACAGAAAATAAAGTTCATAGTCTGAAATCAGGACAGGGTTTCCTGGTGCCAAAAGGAGTCATTCATCGAACAAGAGCTCCAGAACGTACATCCATCTTGATGATTGAGGGAAAGACAGTGACTCCAACCGGAGACTAGAAGCATCGAATTCAAAAGATTACTTAGGACATTCTAATATGCCATGGAAAACATTCGGCCTCTTCGAGATTCAGACAGGGAAGACATCCTTGAGATTGCTAAACACACATGGGAAGGTCATGACTATGTACCATACTTCTTTGATGCGTGGATTAAGGACAAAGACTCATACACTGCTGCTATTGAGAGAAATGGACATGTTGTCGCTTTGGCAAATCTTAGAGTGATTGAGAATGGGCGAACTGGATGGATGGAGGGACTTCGCGTCCATCCAGACTATAGAGGTCAAGGGCTTGCATCCATTCTAACCCAGCATGTTGTGAAATTAGCAAGGGAGATTTCAGTCGAACGTATTCGATATACAACTGCTGTTGACAATGAGAAATCTATCCATCTTGGAGAATCTGTAGGCATGAAGAGAATATTCGATCTCGCCGTTCATTGGCAAGACAGAATGGATGAGGTGTCTTTGAGCGCTCCAGTCAGTTC
>SMTZ1_10000870_pt1 | contig 39328 bp, 32 predicted proteins | sample DeeMarSWOR136_30_FD_25667 | JGI IMG/M metagenome (IMG submission 25667)
CTCACCTCCTCTCATAGTTGCGAAGGCGAGCCGGATACCTGCCAATCATGTGACAGGTCAGCCGACCGTGGACTCGCCACTCTGCCGGGGCACTAGCCACAAAATAGACAGACCCCAGCAGCTCTACCGCTCGGGTCAGCGAAATCGGTGTCCACCCCCCAGACTTGACGCACCACCAAGTGCACCGGGGATACGCATCGGTTTCACCAGGCCCGGGCAGCGGAGACCGCTGCCGCCGGCCTTGGCGAATTCGCAGCCGCTTCCTTCCACTCTCCAAAGCCGAGAGAAGCTGCATGTTGTGATTATACAGTCAGACAGCCCGCCGAGTCAAGCGAAAAAATCAGGAAAGTGCACGTCGTCCGTCGCACCATATCTGCTTAGGGCCCAATCACTTCCATAGCAGCCACAAGGTACCATGGTCGCGCCGTCACTTCGGAGCCCCGATGTGCGGGGCTCCAGCGATCCCACCCGGCTCAGTGCCGGCCTCGCCTCCTGGAGCTTGATAGGGCCGTTGTCCGGCGGCTGGACGCTTAGCCTCCCCCCGAGGTGGCAGATGTCGGAGCCCCTCAGGCTCCCCGGGCAGAACTCGAACCTGAGGGACAAGGCAACTTCAATCTGGACCTCGCCGATCCACAAGGATGTGTGGATCCGCAAGCCTCGGAGGCGTACTCAAGACCCGCCACCATGGTAACACCCGTTACTATTTTCTCTTACGTCGAAACTCCTCCCCGCCGGATACCCCAAGATTCTTCGATTTCGGGGTTGACAGAGTTCTGGCTTTAGTATATTATTAGGGTATCCGAACAATTATCGGCCCCGCGAATCGGTGGCTGGCCCTCCCGGAGAGGGCCGGCTCAGGTCCCGGTGGAGGCTATGTCACAGGCCAGTCCGCCTTCACCCTCAAACAGGAGCGAATACATTGGCTGATGCAAACGCTCTCTCTCCTAAGATGGAGGACTACCTCGAGGCCGTCCTCTCCATCGGCAAGGAGCGCCCGGTCGTGAGGGTGAGAGACATCGCCAAGAGGTTAGATCTCCGTATGTCAACCGTCTCCGGAGCCCTCGACGCTCTATCTCAGGCGGGTATGATCGAGCACGAACCCTATGAGCACGTCGAGTTGACCGAGGCTGGCCGCAAGGTGGCGGAGCGTACGGCCCATCGACATCAGGTACTTTTCGACTTTCTTACCGACATACTCCGCCTCGATCCGGAGACGGCAGAACGCGATGCCTGCCGCATGGAGCATGTCGTGAGCCCGGAGACGATCGAGCGCCTGATTCAGTTCGCCGAATTCGTCGAACAATGCCCCATGGGCGAGCGGGAGCGTCTGGCGCGGCTACTGGAGTTCATCGTCCGCGATCCTGATTGCGGTGAGCGGGAGGAGGTCGATCATTGACTGAGCGGACCACGATCGAACAACGGGGATCATCCCATCCCAGAGGGACGAGGCACTCATTGAAGAAGCATATCACCATCGCCCTTGCCGGCAATCCGAACTCCGGCAAGACGACAGTCTTCAACAACCTCACTGGAGCTCGACAACACGTCGGTAACTATCCGGGCGTGACCGTCGAGAAGAAGGAAGGGAGTTGCACCTTCGGTGATTATCACATCCACGTCGTCGACCTCCCCGGTACGTACGGCCTGAGCGCCTACTCCTTAGAAGAGATCGTCGCTCGCAACTTCGTCATCGACGAACACCCGGACGTCGTTGTCGACATCGTCGATGCCTCGAACCTGGAGCGGAATCTGTACCTCGCGGTTCAGTTCAAAGAGCTCGGCATCCCTCTGGTAGTGGCCCTCAACATGAGCGACCTCGCAGAGGCCCGCGGCATTCACATAGACGCAGAGACCCTGTCGCACCTGTTCGGCAACCCCATGGTGCCTACGGTCGCCACCAGGAAAAAGGGCATGGAGGCTCTCTTGCGAGCCGTCGTCTCCGTGGCAACTGGCAGCGCGCGCAGCCCCGGTATGACGATCGACTATGGTCAGGAGATCGAAGAGGAGCTCGAATGTCTCGAGACCATCATCGCCGGGACCGACGGAGAGCTACGCAAGTACATACCCCGCTGGATAGCGCTCAAGCTGTTGGAGGCGGACACCGAGATCCAGAAGAAGATCGACCATAGCAACCAGGCCCCGTCCATTTCCGCACAGGCAGAGAAGAGCCGCGCACATCTGGCGCGCATATGCGGAGACGATCCCGAGGCAGTCATCGCCGACTACCGTTACGGCTTCCTCAAAGGAGCCGTCGAGGAGGCCGTCCGGCGACACCTGCCCGGCGATCATCTCACCGCATCGGACAAGATCGACCGCATCGTCACAAACCACGTGTTGGGCATCCCTCTATTCCTGGCGATGATGTGGGTCGTCTTTCAGCTGACATTCAGAGTGGCAGCGCCTCCCATGCAGTGGATAGAGGCTGGGACGGACTGGCTGGCACGGGTCGTCACCACAGTCGCTCCGGAGGGACATCTGCAGTCTCTCCTCGCGGACGGAGTCATCGGCGGCGTCGGAGGCGTTATCGTCTTCCTCCCCAACATCCTTCTCCTTTTCCTCGCCATCGCAGCACTGGAGGACTCAGGGTACATGGCGCGGGCGGCGTTCATCATGGATCGTGTCATGCATAAGATCGGGCTGCATGGCAAATCGTTCATTCCCATGCTCATTGGATTCGGCTGCTCTGTGCCGGCGATCATGGCTACGCGTATCCTCGAGGAGAGACGAGACCGTATGACAACTATCCTCGTCATCCCCCTCATAAGTTGCGGTGCAAGACTCCCGGTCTACACTCTCCTCATCGCCGCCTTCTTCCGACCCCAGGTAGCCGGGAATGTCCTTTTCTCGATCTATGTACTCGGGATCCTGGCGGCCGTGCTCGTAGCGAAACTCCTTCGTGGGACGATATTCAGCGGGCCCTCTACACCGTTCGTCATGGAGCTCCCCCCGTACCGTATCCCCACCCTGAGAGGCTTGTGTGTCCACACGTGGCAACGTGGATGGATGTATCTCAGGAAGGCGGGGACGTTTATCCTCGCGTTCTCCATCCTCATGTGGTTCCTCATGACGTTCCCCGCCGATCCGCCGCTGAATCGAGATTATCGGGCCGAAGCTGCTGACATCGAACGCGATTTTGCCTCGATCCTCCAGCCATTCGCCGCCACCCTGGGGCTGTCGCCCGAGGACCTGACACACGACGAGGAATTGAACGACCTCACCAGCCAGATCGATTCCATACACCGTACATTCACGATGCGGGTGTCAGATGGCCATCTGGAGGAAGGGACTCCGAAATACGAGGCGCTCCATGCGCGACGAGACCGCGAGCTCGCCCAGCTTCAAGAGGAACACCCTGCCCTATCACAGATCATGTTCTCGTACTTCGAGGCAAAGACCTCACACGGCGAAGCCCTGGCCCGGCTGGCAAGCGAAGAGCGGGCCGATCGCCTCGGTAAGAGCTATGCAGGACATCTCGGGCATGCCCTCGAGCCGCTCCTCAGGCCGGTCGGCTTCGACTGGAAGATCGCCGTCGCCCTGGTAGGAGGGCTGACGGCCAAGGAAGTCGTCATCTCCACCCTCGCGACGGTCTATGGCGTGGCCGAAAGCGACGAGGAAGGGGTCGCCCTCAGGGAAGCACTGCGCAGAGACCCGACCTTCAGCCCCCTCGTCGCCTACGCCCTCATGGTCTTCATACTTCTGTACGTGCCGTGCATGGTCGCCCTTATCATGATCGCCGCGGAGACAGGATCCTGGAAGTGGGCCGCGTTCGCGGCAGGCTACTCCTCTGTTCTGGCGTGGTTCGCCGCGTTTGTCGTCTACCAAGGAGGCCATCTGCTCAGACTCGGCTGATCGCCTTCGAGGAAATGATTGCATGTGGGAGAAGGTCATCGTCACAGCCATCGGACTGGGAGCCGGCATACTCCTTGCGCGCCATCTCGCAAGGCTCACGCGTAACCCATCCGAGCCGCGATGTGACAACTGCACATCAGGCGGCTGCGACGAGGATACTTCGTGCTCTATGGCGCACGGGAATACGGCACGTCAGAACTCCACCCCATCTGAGCGATGAGGCATGATGGCTCGACCGAATGCGAACAGGAGACGAAATGGCACATAACCGCGGCGGACGCGATCCGAATGCGAATCTCAGGCGCCAGCTGGCTCACGTCTTCGCCAGAGAGGGGCTCGCCCACTCTGAAGAGCTCGACGCGGTCATCGACGTATTCCTCGCCGCCGACCGACACCTCTCCGTAACCGAAGCCAAGGAGGCACTCGAGCGCAGGGGGCTCCACCTCGACGCGGAGGCGATACGGGATGCGCTCGATCTCCTCGTCAGCTACGGACTCGCGACCAAGAGAACGTTTGAGAGTGCAGAACCCAGATATGAGCATCTTCACGTCGGCGAACATCACGACCACTTCATCTGCACGCGGTGCGGCAAGATCATGGAACTCCGATCGGACGAGATCGAAACCCTCCAGAACGACCTCAGTCAATCAATGGGTTTCCGTCCGCTGAGCCACAAGCTCGAGCTGTACGGACTGTGCGGCGACTGCTGCGGCCCGCCGAGTGAATTAATCCCGCTGGCCATGGTGCCGACAGGAGCATCGGTCGAACTCGTTGATGTCCGGGGTGGATTCGGGGTGCGGCACCATCTGCAACGCATGGGCCTGCGCATCGGAGATCAGGTCAACGTCGTCCATAACCAGGGCTTCGGTCACATGATCCTGGCTGTAGGGGATACGAGACTGGTGCTGGGGCAGCGGATGGCCGAGAAGCTGCTCGTGCGTGCGGAAGAGCCGCCGGAAGAAGATTGAAACCAGAGGACGAATCGAGTATATTACCACTAGTTAGAGGAGCTGGTCCGCTATATGAGATGGCTCACGGCGCCACGCTGGTCTCTCTCCTGAGAGCCGGCGCTGTGCGGCAGCCAGGAGTAGGAGCCGGTTTCACAGTGTGTACAGGGGTGGCTGGCCGCAACGGAATCGCAGTGAACCTGAAAAGGAGGGCGGACTATAGAGAAGATCGGCTCCCCGATCAGGGAGACCAGAGAGCTATGAAGGACCCCATCTCTCCGGATCTGCGCCAGAAGGCAGAAGAGCGACTTGCCGAGCTCTCCGCGCGTATCGTCTCCAACCTAATCATGGTGGGACAGATCCCCGCGCCGACAGGTGAGGAGGAGGCGCGCGGCGAGTATATTATCGAGCGCATCGTCGAGCTGGGGCTCGAGGACGTGGGCCGGGACGCGACGGGCAATGTCTATGCGCGCCGTCCCGGGACGCGCGGGCTCAATACCATCGGCCTCTTCGCGCCCCTCGATACGCTCTTTCCCGCAGAGGTTGATCACCACCTCGCCATGAGCTCTTCCCGCGTCACCGGGCCGGGTGTCACCAACGACAGCTTCGCAGCCTCGGCCTTACTCTCCCTCGCCGAATTCTTCGAGGGCTGGGAATATCCTCTCGACAACGATCTCCTCTTCGTCTGGCTCACCGGATGTGCTGATCAAGCCGACCACGAAGGCATGCGCTACTTCCTCCAGGGTCGCCACAATCGCCTTGCCTATGCTCTCATGCTCGAATCGATCGAGCTGGGCCGCCTGAGCTATTTCACTGTGGGTTGTCTCAGATTCGACCTCACCATTCAGATCCCAACAGATAGGGCGTGGGGCGACCTGGGAGTCAACAGTGCTACTAACATCTTGGCGGACGCAGTCACCCTGCTCCTTGCGATCGAGCTCCCGCGCCGCCCGAAGACCGTGCTCAACATAGGCCTGCTGCAGGGCGGAGAGGGTCACGGAGTCCTCAGCACGGAGGCGAGCCTGGGGGCAGAGTTGCGCAGCGAGAGCGCAGATGTGCTGGCGCGCGTGGAGCGAGAGATCGATGAGATCGCAGGACATCTCAGCTCTTATTACGGCTGCCAGGTCGACCTCCGCAAGTTCGGGCGGCGCATGCCCGCGGGCCTGCGCTTCAACCATCCGATGGTGAAGACGATCAAAGCGACGATGACCGATCTCGGCATTGCCCCCAGCCCTGGCCCCGACACGGCTGCGGCAAGCCTGGCGATGGCCCACGCCATACCGACCACAACACTCGCCCTCACCCGCGGCCGTCGAGCTGGCAAGGAGAGCTATATCGAGATCGAACCGATACCCCTGGGATTGCTCCACGTGATACTTGTCCTACACCGCCTGGAGGAGATGCTAGCGTGACCCTGACTGACTGGATGTCCCAGAATACCTATCACCACTCAGAGTTCCAGGATTTGGCCAAGCTCGTTGAACAGAAGCAGGAACAGGGACTGCGCATCTCTCTCGCCTTTCCCACCCTCAATGAGGAGGCGACTGTCGGCAAGGAGATCGTCATCATACGCGCCGAACTCATGGATCGGCATCAACTCATAGATGAGATCGCTGTCATCGATTCTGATTCGACCGATCGTACCCTCGAGGTAGCTCGTCGGTTTGGCGCGAAGACGTTCCTCGCATCGGAATGCCTACCCCGCCTCGGCAAGCGCCGGGGCAAAGGAGAAAACCTCTGGAAGAGTCTGTACGTTCTCCAGGGGGATATCATCGTCTGGCTGGACGCCGACATCAAGAACATACATCCAAAATTCGCGTACGGCCTCGTCGGTCCCCTGCTCCAGCGTCCGGAGATCAGCTATGTCAAGGCATTCTATGAACGACATCTCACCCTCGAGAATGGCAGGCGAGCCGGAGGTGGCGGGCGGGGGTCGGCGCAATGTACTCGACGCTATCCCGTTCTCTATCGGGTACGGTGTCGAGACGGGAATGCTCATCGACATCTTTCAGCGGCACGGACTCGATGCCATGGCTCAGGTCAATCTCGATCGGCGCGACCACCGGAACCAGACGACCGTCGCTCTGGGGCGCATGGCCTTCGGGATCCTCCAGACGTTCTTCCGCAGGCTTGAGCAGAGCGGTACGCTGACCTCCGAGCAAATCATGGAACAGCTTCCTCGACTGATGCATCAGATTAAGGTCGAGGGTGAACAGTATACAGTTCACAAGTACGAGATCGACGAACAGGAGCGACCGCCGATGATCACCATCGACGAGTACCGTAAGAAGTGGGATCGCCATGAATGAGTTGAGGCTCGTCGTAGTCCACTATCATCTTCTCCCGGGAGGCGTGACATCAGTGATACGAGACGGTCTCGCCGCCCTCGCGCTGTATGGCGGGTGGGACCGTGTCGTGGCCACGATCCTCGCAGGGCGATCCTCCGGCGTGGCATCGTTCCTGGAACAGACGTCGTCGATCTGGGACGGAGGTCTGGCCATCAACGTTCAGACGTGGCCTGTTCTCGACTATCGGTCCGACCCCTGGCCCTCACAACTCGAATTCGAGGCCGAGGCAATCCGACTCGCACAACAACTCACCGCGGCCTGCAATGCGATAGACGCAGACGTGCTCTGGGTTCACAATCCTACGCTCGGGAAAAACCCCCTGGTGACCGAGGCAGTCAGCCAACTCCCGCAACGCGCGCCTGGTCTGCGGATTCTGTTCCACATTCATGACTTCGCAGAATGTGGACGCCTGGACAATCTGAGAACCCTTCGGCAGTGCTGTGGACGCGGTGGTGTGCGGACTCCGTTCCCGGCAGCTCCAGGGCTATCGGTCATTACCCTCACAACAGCGGACCGGAACAGACTTACGAGAGCAGGGTATCCCGAGTCGAACGTCTTCTCGGTTCCCGATCCTGTTCCAATGCCCCGTTCTGTTCGCCCCTTCTCTCCGCACGAGCGCGCCGGTGTTGCACGGCGCATCGCTGCCTGGGGGCGCGGTCACGCGTATCGCTTCGAACCCGGCGGCAAGTGGCTCGTCGCTCCACTCAGGACAATCCGCCGCAAGAACGTCCTCGAGCTCGCTCTGCTCCTCAGGCTGCTGGGCGACGGGTGGAGGCTCCTCATCACGCTCGACTGCAATTCCGATCCGGAACGTCCCTATGCAGAAATGGTGAAAGAATGTCTGCGCAGGGAGGATCTCCCCGCTGTTCTTGGATTCGGCCCGGATCTCATCGGAGAGGCGATATCCTTCGATCCCCTTCTCGCCTCCGCCGACGCGATAGGCACGACCTCGGTCCTCGAAGGATTTGGGCTCACCTTCGTCGAAGCAGGACTCCGCCGCCGTCCGCTTCTCGGCCGAGACCTTCGCGATGTCAGCGGCGACCTCGCGGGACTCCCGAGACAGGGCCTGTACGGAGCCCTGTGTGTGCCCCTCGAAGAGAGGGACCGTGTGAAGACGCTCAATATGTACCGTGAGAAAGTGACCCGCACTGCCGAGGAGCTGGAGATCACACCTGCTCACCGGGATCGGGCTATGGACCGGATGGAGTCCACGTTCGAGAACAACCTGATCGATTTCTCCCTCCTCGATCTCGCGTCTCAGGCTCGTGCGGTCCACCGGCTGGCCGACCCTGCGGCACGTGACGAGGTCCTATCCGCCAACCCCGATGTCGTGGCCGCCCTCGAGGGGATCGAGGCCCCTCCTTCCGAGCTGGACCAAGAGTTGCTCGCCAACTGTGTGGGCCCGGAGAGGTTTGCCCACCGCTTCCGCGAGGTACTCCAATCGCCTCCAGGCGTCTCCCGAGACACCTCCGAGGTTTCGCAGCACCTCGTCGAGCAGTTCTTCCACCCCCCATATCTCCGTCTCCTCTTTGATGCCGGCGATGACTGGCGCCTGTGGGAACGCGAGTTGCCGCGCGCCGCAGCACGACGATCCCCTCCACCTCACCCCACACCTACCGTAACGGTGAATACTACACGCGAGCGATTTGCCGGGATCAGAGTTGTGCTCTGGGACGTGTACGGCACTCTTCTCCGCCAGACCTCGCGGGGCCCAGATCCACAATCCTTCCTCGACTGTCTCGCAGCGGCGGGCCTCGATACCACCGGGCCACAAGGAAATGCTGCCGAGGTTTTCCACTCCATCATCAGAGAGGTCCATGTCGCGGCGCGCGTGCGCGGGCTGCGCCAACCGGAGGTCCTCATAGAACAGATCTGGCAGCAGCTCGCCGAGAGGATACTCCCCGGTCAGTGGATGACAAGGGATCAGGCGCGGTATGCTGCTGCACGCTATGAACTGACGGTCCATCCGACCCAACCCATGCCCGGTTCGTCGGAATCGATCATCGGCCTCCACCAGCTGGGAATCGGCCAGGGAATCATCTCCAACTCCCAGTTCTACACCCCCCCGATCTTACGGGAGGCTCTCGGCAGAGAGACGTGGGCTCTGCTCGATCCCGATCTCCTCTTCTGGTCCTATGAGTATGGCGTGGCGAAACCCGACCCTGCTTTCTTCACCCGTGCCCGGACCGTGCTCACGGGCAGGGGGGTGCAACCCCATCAGGTCCTCATGGTCGGAGACGACCGCGAGAATGATGCTGCCCCCGCTTGCGCGATTGGCTGGCGTACGCTACTCTTCATTGATGAAGAAGACTCAGAGGCGGCACGCCAGGAGGACGAGACGGAAGCGGTCCACGCAGAGCCCGATGCAGTCTGCCATTCTCTTGCGGCACTCCCCTCCTGGCTCGGCACTATTGCCCGCGGGAGCGCGGGATTATCGGATCGCGGAGCGTCGATGATCGAGGCACCACAACCAGAAGACCTCCAGCCACCTTCCAGGGCCAACTAGTTCGTGGGTGCGACGCAGAAGGTATCACAGATCTGTGTGAGAGGATTGGGGGCGCCGTCGCCTCATCGCCCGGACCTCTCGCTCATCGAGGTGGAAGAGGAATGTCCGTGGTGGAGGCGGAAGGCGCGAAGTTCTGGCACCAGATCGTTCCCGGCATCTACAGGGGCGACGTAGATCCCCCCCGTACTTCTCTCGGCAGGTTACTCACCGAGTTCGGCGCCGACATCGTCATCGGCCATCCCACATTCCGAAACGAGCGCACCATCGGCGGCCTCCTCGAGTCGGGGATCGCGGGAGCTGTGCGGAACTTTCCCGGCCAGAAAGTCGCCTTCGTCGTCTCCGACGGTACCTACCGAGAGGCGAACCGCGATGAGTCGACACTACGTGTCGCGCTCGATGCCGCGGCGGGCGCTCTATCAAGGCTCGACGAAGACGCGCGAGCCAACATCCTCATTGTCGCCACGCCCTACGAAGGATATGGAGGAGACCGCACGCCAGGCAAGGGTAGTGCCCTCAAATTCATCTATGAGGAACTGGCCTATGCATCTGCGCGGCTCCTCATACTCGCCGACGGAGATCTCCGCAACGATATGGCGAGCTGGCAGGATGTGTACTGCCGTGTCGACCGAGAACACCGCGATAAGCATCCTGGCCAGCATGTGTTCGTCACCGCCGCGTACGAACGTCACTTCGTCGATGCATCCCTCACGCGATTCATCGTCGGCCCGCTCACGACCCTTCTTGGCTGCCTTGTCCGGGGAGGCATCTCGGGAGACATCGCCCTCTCCGCAGATGCAGCAGCAATAGAACGCGGCCCCTGGCCGGAGGCGCGCCGAACCTACGGCACCGACATCGCCACCACCCTGGACCATCTCGCCGATGAGAGGACGATCATCTACGAGGTCTACCTCGGCGCCAAGCTCCACGACATCACCGACGAGGCCAAACTCAGTGTGATGCCCGAGCAGGTGATCGGCTCGGCGCTGGAGCGGCTTCTCTTTCACGAATCGCGCGTACAGGAGGTCTTGACTAGCGGCGCGCCGTTGCGCTATCCTGAAACCTGGGGTCCTGAGGAAACAGGGATCGCCTTCGCCGATCCCGGAACTACTGATGCGTTCGATATCGATGCAAAGATCGACGCCCTCGTGGAGCGCTGGCCTCAGTTCAGGCCCGAGGTCGCTACGGTTGTCGGTGAGGAGGTCGCGCAAAGCCTGACCAGCGAGGTAGCGTCCCTCTCCGATCTGCGATCGACAGACCGTGCACCGGCCCGGTTCCTCCGTCTGGATGCGGACCGCTGGATCGATCTCCTCGGGCGAGCAGTGGCATACACGCTCGCTACGGGAGATCTAGAGAGGGCGAGCAGGGCGATCAGTTACCTGTACACGGCAGCGTTCCTCGAGTTCTGTCGCGCCCGCTTTGAGGACCTGGGCCTTCTGACAATCGATCAAGTACGAGCCGCACAACGACGGCTCGGCGTCCCTCCTGAAAGAGCACAGAAATTCTATCATGAGCGAGTCAACGGGGTGGCGACCAAGTTGGCTCTCGATTTCTACGCTACGCGTCGTCGCATCAAGGAGCTGAAGAATGGAATTGCAGCCGAAGCGGCACGGTAAGAACGTTGGATTTATCTCGACACGCCTCGCCGGGATGGACGGTGTATCCCTCGAATCGGCCAAGTGGGCGCAAGTACTATGGCGACACCACAGAGCTTCGTTCTGGTTCGCCGGCAAGCTGGACCGGGATCCGGACGTCAGCATGTTTGTACCTGAGGCCCATTTCGAACATGAAGAGATCCGCTGGATCGCGTCACAGTCCTTCGGGCGAAAATACCGCACCCGGGAGACCACATCGCGTGTCCACGCGATGAGGGAGATACTCAAGTCCAAGCTCTATGAATTTATCGACCGTTTCTCGATTGATGTGCTCGTGCCCCAGAATGCCCTCTCCCTACCGATGAACATCCCGCTCGGTCTCGCTATCTCGGAGGTTATCGCCGAGACAGGCATCCCGACGATCGCCCACCACCATGACTTTCACTGGGAACGTGACCGGTTTACAGTCAACGCCGTTACCGATTATCTGGATACAGCTTTCCCGCCCTCTCTGCCCGGGATCCAGCATGTGGTCATCAACTCAGCAGCACGCGCCGAGCTCGCCTATCGCAAAGGCATCACCTCCATGATCGTCCCCAATGTCATCGACTTCGATCAACCCCCGCCCGAGCCGGACAGCTACACTGCAACCTTCCGCCAGGACATCGGACTCGATCCCGAGGACATCCTCATCCTCCAGCCCACGCGCGTCGTCTCCCGAAAGGGAATCGAGCATGCAATCGAGCTGGTGCGGCGGCTCGGCTCCCCGCGCTACAAACTCGCGGTTACCCACGAGGCCGGTGACGAGGGATACGAGTACCAGCAGGCGCTCCAGGAGTATGCGGCAAGCGTGGGAGTCGATCTCCGGATCGTCTCCCGCCACCTCGCAGGGCGACGCACGGAAGACTGCGCGCAGGGCCCGTGCTATGCACTCGCCGATGTGTACGTACATGCGGACCTTGTGACGTACCCGAGTCTTTACGAAGGATTCGGCAACGCCTTCCTCGAGGCCATCTACTTCCGGAAGCCCGTCCTCGTCAATCGATACTCGATCTATGTGCGGGACATCGAACCCAAGGGATTCAGAGTGCTGTCCATGAATGGATTCCTCTCTTCGAAAGTCGTGGAGGCCGTGCGCCGTGTCCTGGAGGATGCTGATTACCGTCAGGAGATGGTGAACCACAACTTCGAGATCGCCCGCCGCTACTATTCATACAATGTCCTCGAGGGCCGCCTCGGACACCTGCTCTCGAATATCTACGGTGTGCAGTAGGGAGCATCGCCCCTTTCAACGGAGTCTCCCCGGCCTCTCGCTGATTGGCAGGCTTGGACCAGAAACGGACTTCTCCGATCGGGATGTTGCCGATCGGAGAGTGCCTCCTCTGCCCAGATGACGCCGCGGATCTCAGGGTGACCCTACCTCATTTCACGGTTGACAGTGCCCATTCTATCTGAGATAATAGAACGGAGATGATCATAGGTCGGCGCGCCATGATGTGTCAGGTTTTGACATGCTGTCCCTTCCAGACATAGAACGCCCGCCTCCCTCCCGGAATGCGTCAGAAAGGGTACGGGCGTCGCTCAATGGTAGGCATCGGGCCGCCGGGTGAGGACTGCACCGAAGCGACTTCAGAGCCACGGAAAACCCAGGGGGGAAGGACCATGATTCGGTATCAGATAGTCGGTCTTATGTCCGTTCTGCTCGCCAGCGCGATACTCATCCCAGACACAGGGGCCCAGCCCATCATCTTGTGGGATTTCAATACGAGCGGCGGAGTGTACAGCGCAATTCCCGTCAATGACGTGGATGGCGACCTTGTCCCGGATGTTGTCGCCGCCATCTACTACTCTGACCCGGAACCGAACCTCTACTGTGTGAGCGGAACGGACGGCGCGCTCATCTGGGCGAGCTCCGACTGCCAGGGCACGTGGGGCAATCAGGCACTCGCGGCGATAGAGGATGTGACCGGCGACGAGATCGACGATGTGATCCTGGGCACGCCCGGCGGAATCGCCCCCGGATCCTCTGTCTTCCTCAAGGACGGAGCCGACGGCACTACAGTCTGGACCTGGTGTACCTACACCCAGGGACCCAATTGGGGCTGGCTCCACGAGGTAGCACCATATCCGGATGTCGATGGTGACGAGCTGCCCGAGGTTGCGGCCGCCGCCGGGGGAAACTCGAGTGACCGGAGCGGGACTGTCTTCCTCTTCGACGGTGAGTCCGGCGACACCATCTGGACCTGGCGGGTGCCTCTCGACGGCGCATGGTCTCTCGCCGTCATCGCTGACATCAATGGAGACGACGCCGACGATATCATAGTAGGGGCAGGGGGTAACAGCCTCGATAACCGCGTCTGGGCTCTCGACGGCCCCTCCGGCTCATCCATCTGGCAGCGCGACCTGGAGGCCTCGGTCTCCGATGTCGCGATCATCGAGGACATCAATGGAGACGAGATCGAAGACGTCGTTGCGGGGGGATGGGCTGACTATGTGGCGTGTCTCGACGGCACGAACGGGCTCGTGCTCTGGACGAGAGACATCGGCACCATCATCATGGAGCTCAGCATCATACGCGACGTGACCGGCAACGGGATCGACGATGTCATCGTAGGCTCCTGGTCTAGCTCAGTCTATTGCCTCGAGGGTGAGTCGGGGGAGATCATCTGGTCGGTCTGGGTCGGCTCCGACAACTGGTCAGTCGACGCTCTCTCCGACGTGAACGGAGACGGGGTGGATGACGTGGCGGTCGGCTCTCTCAATGGCTATCGGGCTGTCTGCCTCTCCGGCGTGGACGGAGCAGAGATCTGGTCCTATCCGACTACAGAGCGTGTGTACGATGTGAGCTCGGCCCCTGACCTCAACGGCGATCACCTGCCCGACATTCTCGTCGGCCTGCAGGATCACGGCTATGCGCCGACACATCTCCTCGCGTTCGACGGCGATGCCCTTCCAACGCCTGAGATCACGCTCCTGCTTGCTCCCGATCAGCGCCAGCTCCTGCCGGGCGAAACGCTCTCATACCGCGCGACCGTATATAATAACACCCAGACCCAGCTGAGCGCCTGGTATGTGGCGGAGGTGGAGCTGCCCAACGGCAATCCATATGGGCCGGTCGTCGGACCCGTCAACTTCGTGCTCGAACCAGGCCAGATGAAATCACGCACTCTCTCGCACACAGTCCCCCCCACCCCCCCGCTCGGGGACTACGCATACAAGGCGAAAGTGGGCAATCCACCGAATACCGTGATAGACGAGCGGAGCTTTCCATTCTCCGTCGTGCTCGAGGGCGAGTAGTCCGCAGCGCGCGGAAGGCGGCCGGCGATGATCGTCTTTGGACCCGTCCCATCGAGACGCCTCGGGCAGAGCCTCGGCATCAACAACATCCCGCCCAAGCACTGCACCTATTCATGCATCTACTGCCAGCTGGGGAAGACCCCTCGGAGGGTCATCGAACGCACCCGGTTCTACGATCCGGAGGAGATTGCCCGCCAGGTCGAGGCGCGGCTCGAGGCTGCAGAGAAGAAGGCCGAGGCGATCGACATCCTCACGCTCGTCCCCGACGGAGAGCCCACGCTCGATCTGAATCTCGGAAGGACAATCGGTCTCCTCAAAGGGCTGGGAAAGAGGATCGGGGCCATATCGAACGCCTCCCTGCTGTGGCGTGAAGATGTTCGGACCGATCTAGAAGGGCTTGACTGGATTTCCCTCAAGATCGACACCGCGAGTCAGGAGGTCTGGCAACGCGTGAACAGGCCTCATCCTGACCTGAAGCTCGATCAGGTCCTAGAGGGCGTCGCCGACTTCTCTCATCACTTCAGAGGGGAGCTCGTGACCGAAACGATGCTGGTGAAGGACATCAACACTGCTGCCGACGGACTGGCGAAGGCAGCCTCCTTCATTGCAGGTCTTGCTCCGCAGACAAGCTATCTCTCCGTTCCGACGAGACCGCCGGCAGAGCGCATTGTCGCCGTCCCTTCGGAAGAGATGGTCAATACCGCGTACCACACCTTTGCCGAGAGATCCCTCGCGGTCGAGTGCCTGCTTGGATATGAAGGAAATGCATTCGCGTTCACTGGAAACGTCGAAGAAGATCTGTTGAGCATCACCGCCGTCCACCCCATGCGAGCCGATGCCGTGGATATCCTGCTGGCGAAGGCGGGGAGCGACTGGGCCGTAGTCGAGAAGCTCATCGATGATGGGAGAATGGTCGAGCTCACCTACCGCGGCAGGCGGTTTTACATGAGACGACTTTGTGCCCCCAGATAGGTACCGGTGGTACTCCATTCACTCGCCCCCGCGCCCCTGAGGAGACGCGACCGATACAAGGGAGCTGCAAAAGGGATGCCTCTCTCGGTGCACTTCCGGGATCGTTCGGAAAAAGGGCATTGACAGAAGAGAGAGAGTTGGCCATTATCTCTTTGCACGCTGTAGGTTATCATCCCTACCATCTCGCGCACGCCGGAGGTGACAACGAGAGAAGGAGGCAATCATGCACTCTCTGCGCACCAGGAGCCTGCTCACCGCGGCCGCAACGGCCTTCGCGGCCGCTCTCCTCATCATCCTGCTTGCCGGCTGTAAAGGGGAAGACACGCCCGCGGAGCCGGAGCCCGGAATAGATCTGCCCGTGACGGGCGACCACGTCACCGATGCTCAGGGCAATGTCGGTTTCGATCTCGGGGGGCTCAGTCTTGACATAACGGTTCAGGACGCCGCCCAACAGCCTCTCGAGGGCATACTGCTCAGAGTATCGCTCAGCTCGAACTACGTCTGCGTCGTGGCCAATGACAGCTCCTCACAGTACTACCCGGACATCGCGATCGAAACTCTACCGACCCACGCCTCCACGCAGAAGCCGGCGAGGAGTCCCGCCGCCTCACAGCAGACGATATATATCGTCATGACACTCACTGAAACCACGCTGCTCGTCTATGAGTATGCGACCGACCCCGACCATATCGGCGACCTCCGGGACGAGCAACACATCACCTGGGTCTGTGACAGCCTGAATGCCGAGGACCTCCTCGCCGTCATCGCATCATATGAGGGATGGGTTCAGCAGATCGGGAAGATCCTGCATGTGACCGAGACGGCCGGCGAGAAGCTCGGGTATACTACGAGGACCATCGCCTTCGCCGAGGATATCGTCAATGCCGGCCTCCCCCTCTTCGTGGCGCTCCTCGGTGAGGCACTCGGGATCTTCGGCGATGATATCGGCTATTACTGCTACGGCACCCACTCCGACGGAAGGGTCATCACGCCGATCTATCTCATGGACATCGAGCTCCACCGAGACTTCGAGCTGCGGCTCACGCTGACGTGGGGGCAGGACCCATCTGATCTCGACAGCCACCTCTGGACACCGGAGATCGAGGGCAGCACCTACCACGTCTACTACGCCAGCCAGGGATCGCAGGAATCCGCTCCCTACGCCGAGCTCGATGTGGACGACGTCACGAGCTACGGGCCGGAGAACATCACGATCTATCAGTTCTTCCCGGGAACCTACTACTACTCTGTCTTTCACTTTTCTGGCGCCGGGACGATAGCGACTTCCTCGGCGAACGTCACCGTCCTCGGACCCGAGGGCGAACTCCACTCGCTCGATGTCCCCCCTGATTCCGCCGAGGCGAACTGGTGGTGGAACGTCCTCACGGTCAACGGCGAGACGGGAGATATCACCATCGTCGACGAGATCAGTCCGAATCCGCCAATGCCCTATCTCGCAGGGCCCCAGGACTGGAATCGCCCGAAGTAGAAGTTGTCCGCCCGGACGACGAATATGACGAAGACGCCCGTCACTCTGCGGAGTGGCGGGCGTCGTGCGTTCCCCCGGGCGAAACCTCGGGACAGAAGAAAACCTAGAGCGGATCGAGCTGTACTCCCCTGAACACGATTCTGTTCCCCACGAAGACGGGTACGGTCTTCGGCGCGTACCCGTCAGCGGAGAACGTCAAGTGATAGGTCGAATTGCCGGGCAGAAGCTCGATGTAGCGGCCGTGCCCCGGCTCGGTGCGCCGGATCTCCCCTTCTACGAAATCTATCTCCTCGATCTCATAGGTGGCCACGAGCGGGTCGCCGGTCGTCGAGTCAGTCACCCTGCCCGTCACTCCCGGCGCCACGAATGGAAGGTTGAGCATGAACCGCCACCCTGCCCTGTTCTCCTCTACGTGCTGTTGCGCCTGCCAGAACGGAGGCTGGAAGTCGTACCCTACTTCGAGGAGATAACATACGACCCCATAGGTGTGGTACGCCTCCTCGGGAGCCTCCCCCGTCGACGATGGCGATCGCGATCCGTAGTTGAGTTTGCTCTCCAGATAATTCCGGATTGTATCATGCTTCAGCGGCTCAGCCATCGTGAAGTAGACATACGTATCGAGTACCTCGTCACCATAGCTGTGATAGTCGAGCATCACCACGGGCACGAGATGCTCCCAGAGCGCAACCATCGTCTTGTTCTCCGGCTCTGACAACGGCGAAGGGCCGGTGTAGACCTGGCTCCCCGGATTGCTGCTCCAGTTGCCCCACACGCGCCACCCGAACGGGTAGTTCCGATTATTGTCCACACCCCACTCGTCCCCGCCGTTGTATCGTCTATTCTTCCGCCACCACTCGTTGTAGTCCCAGACATACTCAAGCCCGTCGGGATTGACGCAGGGGACGATCCATATCTCCATCCGGTCCACCCACTTCGTCACCATCGGATCGAAGTCATAGAGGCTGGTCAGCTGCTCACAGATGTCCATCCCGATCACATGGGTCACCAACTCCCGGGCATGATGGCCGCATTCGAAGACCACGGCGGCCTCGTCCTCGTCGTCCGCGACATTGTCACTCACCTTGAGGGCATAGATGTGACGCCCCTCGTGTGTCTCCGGCACATCGAGGTACGTCGTCAGGTCGACACGCTTCGCGATCCCCGGATACTGATTCTGGATATCCTGGAGCCCCTGCGCAATCTCATCGTAGTCGTAGTACTCCGCCTGTGGGGGATCGCCGTAGACGAGCTCCCTGAACGGCTGAGAAATATCGATTATCTGGCCGGAATAGCCCCGGGCGAGGAGCTGGTCGAAGCCCCCCCGGGAGACTATGATTTCGACCATCGATGCGGCAGGGTGCATCCGCACGACATCGTGTCCCTGTTTCAGCAGCTCTCCGAGGTCCTGATCATAGTTCTGTAACAGAAAGCTGGTCCAGAGCAGGGGATCATTCCCCGCACACCAGGCGGACAATGGGGCATTCAGGACCACTGCGCATGTCGCCGCCACGAGTGAACCCACAAGAATACAGTATTTCGTTACTCTCATTTCAACTCCCCTCTCCTACTCGCCCTCCAGAAGTTCCCTCAGTCTCCATGAGCCCGAGGTTCCGGGCTGTCTGTGCTACCTGTATCGCATATGCTACATACGATGATATCGCAATGTCTACCCTCTCGTCAAGCGCGATCTGGCGGGGCGGGCGCGACAATCTATGGCGAATCCTCCTCCCCGCCTGCGGACGGCGGCTCACTACCCCCTTTTCCCCCGGACCCGGATGAGATTACTCCCTTGCACCCGCCCCAGTTCCGCACCATCCACAGTACAAACAGCCCGGCGAGGATGCCGAGCATCCCCCCTCCGATCACGTCAGAAGGATAGTGGACTCCAACGTACACACGGGAAAAGGCAATCAGGGAGGCGAATCCGAAACCCAGCAATCCAAGGCGCGGGACCCACGCGCTGAAGACTGTGGCAAGGGCGAACATGTTGGCGGCGTGAGCAGACGGAAAGGACCCGCCGCCTGCACCTATGAGAACCCTCACGCCATCGAGGACAAGGAACGGACGGGGCTTATCCAGCCAATGCTTGAGTGAATGACCGATCACGCCGTCCGTGAGAGCGACAGTCACCACTATAGCGGCGAGAAGCCATCTCCCCCTGCGGCCGCCGAACGTCACCAGAAAGAGCGCGATTCCAACGATGATAAGACGCCAATGAGCGATATCGGTGATAAATGGCATCACCACATCGAAGAGCTCATTGGCCATATAGTGATTGACGAGACGGAATACGGCCACATCTAAGGCAAAGAGCCGAGACGTCACCATATCCCACATGGGCACTCCAGCTCCTGCGACTCCTCCGGGGCAATTGGATCGGGCACCCGATCGGCTGCTTTACAGACCACTCCCTAACGACCCCTCTCGGAGCCGCTTCTTCTCATGTGACGCTCGACAGATTGGATCTTTCCATCAAGACGACCTGTCGCTCCCTCGCGATCATCGACCTTGATCGTCGTCACCACCCTGACCGAATCCTCGCGCATCCGCTCATGACAACGACGTATCAGATCGAATACTTCATCCCAATCGCCCTCCACGATCGTGGACATGGGCGTCAGGCGATGATCAAGCCCGCTCTCCTCTACCAGCTCCGTCACACGGGCGACGTACTTCCCCAGGCTCACACCTTTGTCGAGCGGAATGATCGAAAAGGAGACGACCACTCGCTATTTCCTCCATTCCTTCGGCCATAGGCCGGTTCCATGACAGTCGTTACAGATCCCCGATCCCATATCACGGCCAAGGTCTGGCTTCGTTGTATCACAGAAGACGCAGCGCTTTCCGTGGAGAACGCCGCTACCTCTGCAGGCGGGACACTTGCCGGTCCCCCCACACGGACCACAGGCCTGATTGGCTTTCACCCCTTCCTCCCATCGAGTGCCGACTCGAATCTATCGAGAAACCGTCCATCCTCACCTCAAGCCACTCTCCGGCTAGCAGGTGAGATGAAGAGCGGCCACTACCATCTGTCCCTGGCTCATCTCATTGAACAGCTCGCATGCCCGGTCGGTCCTCTCTACGATAAGCTTGATCCCTCTCACCTCGATGGCACTGGCCACTTCCGGGGGAACTCGCATGATCCCATTCGCGCCCGTTCCCACGATGAGAACCTGGGGTGCCGCATCGAAGACATCCTCGAGATCTCCCATATCGAGAGAGTGGCCCTCCTTCCGCCACCAACTCCCCTGAACTCTGTCAGGATAGACAATAACATCAGCAGTGAATGGACGGCCATCGATAACGATACGACCGAACCGATAGGAGTCGATGTGCATGTCCCCGTCCCTGACCAGCACCCAGACATATCGTCGGGGCTACTCGATCACCTTGTAGACGTGGTCCCCCTGGCGACACCTATCACTCACCTTGATGCCGATAAGATCGCCCGACCCAGCGCGTTCGACCGATTCGTGTTCAATCTGGATCGACATCACCATCTCGGTCAGATCAGTCGTATGGCCCTTGATGTGAATCGTGTCTCCGACGGCGATCTCGCCAGTAAGCTGAATCCCCGCGACCCCGATCTTGGCAAAATAATCCTCGACCTTCCCTATCTCCAGTTCCTCCATAGCGCTCGCCTCCTCCTGATGCCTGACATACTGATCTCGTGGCCTACCGTGTCTGTGGAGAGTCCTGCCCCATCCTCATCGTGACTACTGGACGTGCGACCCGGGTATGCTCACCTGCCCTGACTTCCGACAACTCGCCGGATCGCGGCGACACTTGACAAGATCGAGCCCATCGCCTAGCATCGACGCTACGAGTGAAGGACAGCGCCTGCAGAAGAAGCACGGCCTCGCCACTCGTCTCGATGCTACATACCGATCACGAACCCGTGTGCGTTCCACGTAAGGAACGCAATAGATAGACATTGGTATGCTCGGGCCCATTCTATCGATGCACAATGCTACCGTCAAGGAGAAAACTATGGGGTCGTACGAGGTGCTTGAGCATACTGCCGACCTCTCACTCACGATCCACGGGACGACGCTCGAGGATCTGTTCGCGACCGCGGCCCGCGCCATGTTCGAGTGCCTGGTTGACATCGGCAGCATCTCGGCGAGCGTCGAGATGGATATCCACGTCGTGAACGGCGACGAGGGTGTGGAGGAATTGCTCGTCGAGTGGCTGCGGGAGCTTCTCTACCGTCTGGCGACAGACGAGATGCTCTTCTGCCGGTTCGATATCGGGCGGCTCTCCGACCGGGAAGTTGTGGCCCGCTGCGCAGGCGAACTCGTCGATCCAGAACGGCACCGACTGAGGACCGAAATCAAGAGTGTTACCTACCACGACCTCGAGGTCCGCCAGGAACCTCGGGGTTGGGTCGCCCACGTCCTATTCGACATCTAGTTCCTGTCTGATCTAGTTCCTCCCTGGATTTGGTCTATCTACGGTTCAGGTACATCCGCGGTCCCGGTCCACCCACGATCCCGGTCCATCCACGATGCCGGCCCATCAACGGTTCAGATACATCCGCGGTACCGGTCCATCGACGAGCCCGTCCATCCACGGCCCCCGTCCACCCACGATCCCGATCCACCCATGGTTCCGACCCCCGTATGTGCCTGGTTCCCGCCCGGACTGAGTCTCCCTCCAGATCCGGTCCCCCCGCGGATCGGGTCCCTGTCCTGACGCTTACCCGATCGGATCCCCGCCCACATCCAGCTCCTACCCCGGACGCTTTCTGATGCGCGCAAAAACGGATCCCCATCACCTTCCCTTTGTTCAGCCTCCTCTCGTTCATGACTGCACAGATGCAACGGGCCCCAGCACGCCTCGGGATCGGACCCACCACGAACACGCCCCCTTGCCGGAAGCCGCCGGCGGCGGCCGCGCACACCAGGAATTTGACACTCGCTATTGACATGGAAACCGATTCTGTGCTAGATTTGACTGGGTTGTGAAAAGATTCACGTACTGCGGCGAGGCGGACACCGATATCCTTCGGCCACACAGGCCAGCCCGACATAGGGCAGGCACCGGGCTCGACCGGGGAGGCGGAACGTTGCAGAAAGTGTCAGACTGGACCATTCACCGGCTCTCAAGCTATCATCGGCTTCTCTCCGAATTCGCGAACGAGGGCAAAGAGTACATCTCTTCCCATGAACTGGCCCAACGGGCTGGCGCGACTCCTGCGCAGGTCCGGAGAGACCTCTCCTGCTTCGGGACGTTCGGCACCAAGGGAAAGGGCTACCTGGTGGCAGATCTGATCTCGAAAATCACCTCGATCCTCGGCATCGACCGCGACTGGCGAGTTGCCCTCGTCGGCGCAGGGCGACTGGGCAGCGCCCTCTTCTCGTACAAGGAATTCAGGAAACGCAACTTCCATATCGTGGCCGTGTTCGACAGTGATCGTCACAAGGTCGGCAAGCACTGGGCTGACGTGCAGATCGACCACCCCGACGATATGAAGTCCATAGTCAGGCAGCGCAAAGTCGATATCGGCGTCATCGCCGTACCGGCGGACACGGCACAATCTGTGGCAAATGCCATGGTAGATGCTGGAATCAAGGCGATACTCAATTTTGCGCACCGCAAGCTCTTTGTGCCAGACGGGGTGACCCTAAGGAACGTCAATATGGCGATGGAGCTGGAGACCCTGTCCTACGTCATGACGAAGAATCGAACGCGCCGCTAGGTGAGGATCAGGCCCACTCAATACGCACAGCTGTACTCACCATATTCCATTGCAGGCCCGGCACCTGCCCGGGGACGCACCTGCCCACCGCTTGCTTGATCCTCCCTGACGGCGTGCTCACCGGACGCCCCGAAGGGGATGGAGGATTCCGGGGACAAGAACCCATCAGGAGAGCCACTGCCTGCCCGCGTGCTGATGGAGCTCCCCGGGAGTAAGAACTCATCAGGAGAGCCACTGCCTGCCCGCGTGCTGTGCATAGACAAGACGATGCCGCCATGATAGTCACAGGTTATCCACCGGACGGTCATTAGATATGCTCTGCCCGGGGGCCGAAGAACGACCTTTTCCCACGACCATCGACGACTTCTCCACACCTTATCCACCTCCATTTCCACGGCGGCGGCCCGACGAGCCGGGCAGCGTGATGTTCAGCACAGTTACGCCCCCGACCTCCTCGATTAGCGCCAGAACAGCGCGAACCGGGCCCAAAAAAGGGTTGACTGGTAGTGGGATATGTGGTACAAGAAACGCCGATGCGTGGTTGTGAAGAAGTTCACGTAGCTCCCAACACACAGAGGAATACTGTGAGTACGGAGTTCCTGAAACAGATCCAGGCAGCAGAACGCAAAGCCGACGAAATCATCAAGGGGGCTGAGGCCAAGGCGAAAGCCCACATCGAGGAGGCCGAAGAGGAGGCGCGAAAACTCCTCAGAGAAGAGGCCGCACGGAGAAAGCCTCGCCTCGCAGACGCGAGAGAGAAGGGACGTGCTGCTGCCGAAGCGGCCATCGAAGAGATGAAGCGCGCGAATGCCGAGGAGTGCGCGAAACTGGACGAGATGGCGGCAAAGAGATTGAAAGACGCCCTCTCGGCGATAGAGAAGAAGACCGTTGGATAGCAAGCGATGAGCATCGTTCCAATGCAGAAGGTGAGCCTGCTGGCTCACCGCAGCGACCAGGAGGAGCTCGTTCGCCAGCTCCAGAATGACGGGCTCCTTCACATTTCTGACCTCCGAGAGAGTCCGCTCGCCGAGGACTTCCCCGACCTTGTCGCGGAAGAGGAGATCACGGACGAATCCCTCGAGGAGCTCTGTTCCCAGCTTGCCTGGACCATCGGCAGCCTCAGCCAGTTCGGGCCAAGCGAGGGGTTTCTCCAGGGCTTTCTGGGCGCGAGAGCAGTGCTTGATGAACAGACGCTCGAGCATACGATATCCGAACACGATCCTGCACCCGTCATAGATGCGTCGCGAGCCCTTGAGAGGAGCCATGCAGAGCTGCGTAGCAGAGAGACGCACCTGCACGCCCAGATGGAATTCCTGCTGCCCTGGAGAACGCTCGATGTGCCACTCGAACAGGTCGCATCAACGCCTCATACCACGATCCTCCCCGGAGTCGTCCCCGAGGCGGGAGGCATCGATCGCCTCCTGAGCTCGGTTGCCGATCTTCCTGTGCACATCGAGGTCATCGAGCGGACCCCTGAGTCCACCCACTGTATCGTCTGCTTTCCGGCGACGAACAAGGATCCGGTAGAGGAGGCCCTGGCCGCCGTCGAATTCGAACGGATCGACTTCGCCGCACACGATCTGGTAGGCAACCCTCGCGAACTGCTCGCAGACTACGAGGCCCAGCTCCAGGAGATCGATGAAGAGCGTGAGAAACTCAATGCAACGGCTCTCGAACTCGCCGATAACCTCCCGACACTGAAGATCCTCCACGACCATTACCAGAGTCGTCTCAATCAGAGGCGTATCCAGAATCTCGCGCTCAGTACACGCGAATCGGCCCTCATCGTTGGCTGGACTCCGCAGAGCACCTATTCCAGGCTCGAGCGATCGGCCGAACGATTTCCCCACGTCTCTCTCACGAAGATCGACCCCGAGCCGGGCGAGAGACCCCCTACCGTCCTCAGCAATCGGTCCCCTGTTCGTCCATTTGAGGTCGTCACCGAACTGTACGGGATGCCGCACCAGCGAGAACTCGATCCAACACCGTTCCTCGCACCCTTCTTCGCTCTCTTCTTCGGCCTCTGTCTCACCGATGCGGGATACGGCATTCTTCTCGCGTTCCTCGTCTTCCTTCTCATGCGGAAGGTACAGGGCGACCCGAAGCTTCTCAAGCTCCTGCTCTGGGGCGCAGCTGCCACTGTCGTCATGGGAGCCATTACCGGCGGCTGGTTCGGGGATGCAATCGACCGTCTTCCGTTTGGCTTCCTGAAGATCATGCGCAATCGTCTACGACTGTTCGATCCCTTCGAGACCCCGATGGTCTTCTTCGGCATCTCAGTGGGATTGGGATATATACATTGCATGTTCGGCCGCGTCATCGAGCTCTACGATACTCTCAGGCAGAGACGGCTCCAGGACACCCTCTTCGGACCGCTCACCTGGATCGTCCTCATAAACAGCATTCTGCTTGGAGTGCTGGCACTTGTCGGCCTCCTGCCGGAGTCGCTTGCCCGACCGTTCTTCGCAGTGGCGTTTCTCGGCATGCTGAGCGCGCTCATCTTCAGCGCACGCGAGGAGCCCAATCCGGTGTTCAGGATAATAATGGGTGGGATCAACTTCTACATGGGGTTGACAGGATTCGTGGGAGATACACTCTCCTATGTCCGACTCATGGCACTGGGCATGGTGACGGCGGGGATCGCGATGGCCTTCAACACTATCGCCGGTATGATCGGGGACATTCCGATCGTCGGCATCGTGCTCGCTGCAATCGTCCTTATCGGGGCGCATCATTTCAACCTGGCGATCAATGTCTTGGGGGCATTCGTCCACACACTCAGGCTGCAGTTTGTCGAGTTCTTTCCGAAGTTCTACGAGGCAGGAGGGACGATCTTCCGACCCTTTGCCCGCGAGGCGAAGTACACCATCGTCCAACGATCCTCCGAGCACTAGCTGGCCGTCGCCTGCATGTCGAACCGGCCCGGAGGTCCTCGCCTCCACCGAATGTGGAAGGACCGATTGCCCTCTCGATCGTCGACGATCACAAACGAGTGAGGGGACGGCACTGTACCTTGGCCACACCCTTGAGCCAACATATAGGCCTCCCCTGGCAGAGGTGAGTGCATTCGCGCACAGGAAAATCCAAGGGTTGACACACGCTTTCACAGGAGGATGCGATGACTGACCCACTCGGTCTTGCCCTGGCGTTCGCTGGAGCCGCTGCCGCTGCATTCATGGCTGGCATCGGCTCGGCCATCGGCATCCAGACCGCGGGCTCCACCGCTAATGGTGTCCTCAGCGAAGACCCTGAAAAATACGGGCAGCTCTTCGTTCTTGTCGCTCTTCCCGGCACACAGGGATTCTATGGCTTTCTGGGCGCTTTCTTCGTCATGATCCAGCTCAGAATCTTCGGCGCCACTCTGCCGCCACTGTCTGTGATGCAGGGCCTGCAGGTCTTCTTCGCCTGCCTGCCGGTGGCGTTCGCCGGGCTGGTGTCGGCCATCCACCAGGGAAGGGTGTGCTCGGCGGGAATCCAGATGGCTGCGAAACGGCCGGAGATGGCCTTCCGTGCCGGCGTCGTCTACGCGGTGATGGTCGAGACCTATGCCGTCCTCGGACTCTTGATCACTATCTTCCTCCTATTCTTTGGCGTCAAGCTGGGAGCATAGCGTATGGGCGTCGAGAAAGTCACCACAAAGATCGATGCGGATGCCCGGTCCCGGGCGGAAGAGATTATCGCCGAGGCCAAACGTCGCAGCGAGGAGATACTGACCACCGCGCGCGAAGAGATCCAGCAGATAGAAGCGGAGACGGAGCGGCTCAGCCAGGCGGCCGAGCGCGAGGAGTCCGAACGGCTGATCGCCCTCGCCACCCTCGAGGGCCGAAAGGAGGTACTCACGAAGAAGCGCTCACTCATCGAGCAGGCGTTCGAGCGAGCGCTCGACCACCTCGCGTCCCAACAGAAGGACGCATATCAGAAGATGATCCGTAACATCCTGCTCCGGGCGGTGGAGACCGGCGAGGAAGAGATCGTTACGTCGAGCGATGACCGCTCGCGAATCGACGACGCGTTCATCAAGGATCTGAACAAGAGACTCGCCCGCAATGGGAAGAAGGGAAAGATTACCCTATCGAGTGAGACGCTGCCGATCAGAGGAGGTTTTCTCCTGCGATCTGGACGGAAGGAGATCGACTGCTCACTCGATTCCCTTCTGGAGACAGTTCGCGAAGAACTGGAGGTCGACGTGTCGGAGCTCCTGTTCGGGCAAGGGGGGTAGGAGATGTCGCGCTGGCTGAGATCGCAGAGAACACCGGGTCAGGACACTCGATATGCGTTCGCGGTGGGGCGGATTCGCGCCCTCGAGGCCCGGCTGCTCGACTCTGCGCGGATCGATCGGCTGCTCGATGCCGACGACGCCGAGGAGGCCCTCCGCATCCTGTCCGATTCCGAGTATGGAGGCCTCGTGGCAGAACTCGCCCAGGCGACCCAATTCGAGTCGATCCTCACCGCCGAGGAAGACCGGCTCTGGCGTCTGTTCAATGAGCTCTGTCTGGACGGCTGGCTGCGGGACCTCATCCTCTCCCGGCTCGATTACGCGAATCTCAAGGTGCTGAGCCGGCTTCGCCTCATTCTCAAAAGCGAGGAACCCTGGTCCGCACGTGAGGGCGGGGTAGCGATCGATGTCCTGAGTGAGGCGCTAACGGAACGTACGCCGGCCCTGCTTCCTGATCACCTGGCCTCCGCGGTCGGGGTCCTTCTCGACTCCGAGAGCGAGGGCAGGCTCAGTCCGCGTCAGACAGATCTCGTTCTCGATCACGCGTACTTCGCCTTCCTCCTGCAACAGGCCCAGGACCACGGGACTACGTTCTTCATACAATTCGTCCGCGTCTGGATCGACCTGGTCAATATCGAGACCTTTTTTCGCATGAGATACTTCAGACCCGATCTGGAAACGGTGCGCCTTGCGTTCCACAACGGGGGGACGATCCCGGTCAGCCACTTCCTGGCGCTGCTCGATGAGCCTCCGGAGGTTCTGGGCCATCGTTTCTACGCCACTGCCTACTTCTCGTTGGTGGAACACGGTTCAGCTGCCCTCGAGGCAACCGGGTCGTTCTCCCGCCTGGAGAAGCTCCTCGATGACTACCTGATCGATTTCGTGCGTCGGACGAAGGTCTACCCATTCGGCTCCGAACCGCTCATCGCTTATCTTCTCGCGAAAGAACACGAACTCAAGATGCTGCGAATGATCTTCATGGCAAAGACAGTCCATATTCGGGAGGCAGCGCTGAAGCACCGAATGCCCGAGGTCTACTAGAAGCGATCACAGGCCGGCGGAGCGAGAGAACGATGTCGATTGAGAGCTTCACAGATGTCGCAATTGTCGGGAGAGCCGATCAGATACTGCCATACCGGGCTCTCGGGATGACGACACACGCAGTCACAGACGCCGAAGAGGCCCGCGATGCGGTTACGGCTCTTGCAAAGAAGGGCGTTCGACTCATCTACGTTATTGAGGATCTGGCAGCATACATGCAAGATCTGTTGAATGAATATGCAACGTCAACGTTCCCGACGATCGTGCCCATTCCCGCGTCAACAGGACCGACCGGATACGCCATGAAAAGGCTTCGCCAGACGATCAAGAAGGCGGCAGGGACCGATATCTTCGTGGGCGAGGATGAGGCGGGCACAGAGGAACAGGGCCAGGCTGGAACACAGGGCCGAGTGTGAGGATCAGGCGATGAATGGCGAAGCAAGAGAGCGTACGGGTACAATCGTGAAGGTAGCAGGGCCACTTGTTGTGGCTGAGGGGATGTCCGGAGCGAGAATGTTCGACGTCGTCAAGGTGAGCGATAAGCGATTGATCGGGGAGATCATCGAACTCTCGGGTGACCTCGCGTCGATCCAGGTCTACGAGGAGACGGGAGGCATCGGGACCGGGGAACCGGTCTATCAGACAGGCCAACCGCTATCGGTGGAGCTCGGCCCCGGACTCATCGAATCGATCTATGACGGCATCCAGCGGCCGCTCGACGTGATCCGCGAGATGGTAGGCGAAAGCATCACGCGCGGCATCGAGGTCCCTGCGCTCAACCGGGAGAAGAAATGGGCATTCGAACCGAAGGCCGCCGCCGGGGACTCAGTGGTAGAAGGAGATCTTCTGGGCGAGGTTCAAGAGACAACCCTCGTCATCCACAAGATCCTCGTCCCCCCGGGCATCAACGGAACGATAGAGAGAATCGAGAGCGGCGAGTTCACAGTCGAGGAGACGGTCTGCGTCATAAAGAATGACGACGGCACAACACACGACCTGTCGATGATGCAGCGCTGGCCCGTTCGAAAATCCCGCCCATACAAGGAAAAGCTCGCCCCGCACATTGCCCTGACAACAGGACAGCGCGTGCTCGACACCTTCTTCCCCGTCGGAAAGGGAGGCACCGCCTGTGTGCCGGGTCCGTTCGGATCGGGCAAGACTGTCGTACAGCACCAGCTGGCAAAGTGGGCCGACGCAGAGATCATCGTGTACATCGGGTGCGGCGAGCGCGGGAACGAGATGACGGACGTTCTTCTCGAGTTCCCCGAGCTCAAGGACCCGCGGAGCGGCGACCCGCTCATGAGGCGGACGGTGCTCATCGCCAATACCTCGAACATGCCTGTGGCCGCCCGTGAAGCATCCGTATACACCGGTATCACTATAGCCGAGTACTTCCGGGATATGGGGTATAGCGTCGCCGTGATGGCTGACTCGACATCTCGCTGGGCAGAGGCGATGCGGGAGATCTCCGGCAGGCTCGAGGAGATGCCCGGAGAGGAGGGCTATCCCGCCTACCTGGGAGCGAAGGTGGCTGAGTTCTATGAGAGGGCGGGACGCGTCACCTGCCTGGGCAGCGATTCGCGGGAAGGAGCCATGAGCGTCATCGGCGCCGTCTCCCCTCCCGGAGGAGACCTCTCCGACCCGGTCGTCCAGGCGACGCTACGTGTCGTCAAAGTCTTCTGGAGCCTCGAAGACAAGCTCGCGTACAAGCGCCACTTCCCGGCCATCAGCTGGCTCACCAGCTACTCACTCTATCTCGAGAACATAGAGACTTACCTCCGCGAGGAGGTTGCGGAGGATATGCCCGATCTGCGCAGCGAGGCGATGCGGTTGCTGGAGGAGGAGGCCGAACTCGAGGAGATCGTGCGGCTCGTCGGCATCGATGCCCTCTCTCCTGCCGACCGCCTCACGCTCGAGGCCTCCCGTTCGATCCGGGAAGACTTCCTCCACCAGAACGCGTTCCACGAGGTCGACACCTATACATCGATGGAAAAACAGTACAAGATGCTCCACGTTATCCTCCACTTCTACCATCGCGCAAAGGACGCGCTGGAGAAGGGAGTGCCGATCACGACCATCGAGACGCTTCCCATTAGAGAACGCATTGCGAGGGCGAAATATATGGCCGAGGACGCCGCCGATCAGATCGTCGCCCTCGAAGATGAGATCGACAAGGCGATCAAAGACGTACTGGCCGAGGCCGCGTAGGAGCGAGCGCTACTTGCGGGGGGGAACCGATGCTGAAGGAGTATTCGACTATCACGAAGATCAGCGGACCTCTCATTTTGGTAGAAGAGGTAGAGGGGGTCAAGTACGAGGAGATCGTAGAAGTGAAACTCCCCACCGGCGAGATCCGGCGAGGGAGGGTACTCGAGGTCGACCGAGACAAGGCGCTCGTCCAGATATTCGAGGGAACGACCGGCATCGACGTCACCAAGAGCAAAGTGAAATTCCTCGGCAAGGGGATTGAACTCGGCCTCTCCATGGACATGCTGGGGCGGGTCTTCGATGGCCTCGGCAGGCCGATCGATAAAGGCCCGAAGATCATCCCCGAGAGGCGGGCCGACATCAACGGTGCGCCGCTCAACCCGTACGCCCGCGACTACCCGAATGAGTTCATCCAGACGGGCATCTCCGCAATCGATGGACTCAACACGCTCGTCCGCGGCCAGAAGCTCCCCATCTTCTCTGGATCCGGCCTCCCGCACAACCGTGTCGCCGCCCAGATCGCCCGGCAGGCAACTGTTCTCGGGAAAGAGGAAACCTTCGCCGTCGTCTTCGGGGCAATGGGAATCACATTCGAGGAGGCCGACTTCTTCATCAGCGACTTCCGGCGAACCGGAGCGATCGAACGCGCGGTCCTGTTCATCAACCTTGCCGACGACCCGGCGGTAGAGCGCCTGGCAACCCCGCGGATGGCATTCACCGCCGCCGAGTACCTTGCGTTCGAAAAGGATACCCACGTCCTCGTTATCCTCACCGACATGACGAACTACTGCGAGGCGCTGAGACAGGTGTCGGCCGCCCGGAAGGAGATTCCCGGCCGGCGGGGGTATCCCGGCTACCTCTATACCGACCTGGCGACGGTGTACGAGCGGGCGGGGAGGGTCATGGGGAAGAAGGGGTCGATCACCCTCATCCCTATCCTCACCATGCCCGAGGACGACAAGACCCATCCCATCCCCGATCTCACCGGATACATCACTGAGGGCCAGGTCATCCTTACACGTCCTCTGCACCGCAAGAAGGTGTCGCCCCCGATCGACGTCCTGCCGTCGCTCTCCCGACTCAAAGACAAGGGGATCGGCCCGGAGAAGACGCGGGAAGACCATGCCGATGTCTTCAATCAGCTCTTCGCTGCCTACGCACGGGGCAAGGAGGCCCAGGAACTGGCAGTCATTCTCGGTGAGGCTGCCCTCTCCGACACGGACAAACTCTATCTGAAGTTCTCAGCAGTCTTCGAGGAGCGGTACGTCTCACAGGGAGAGGAGGAGAATCGCACCATCGAACAGACACTCGATCTCGGCTGGGAACTCCTCTCCGTGTTCCCGCGGGCAGAGCTGAAGAGGATACGGGAGGAATATCTGGACAAGTACCTGACGAGATTCAAGAAGGAAGAGACGGCGGCAGAGCCGGAGAAGGAAGCGGAGATGGTCGCCCCGACATAGACCGGAGGAAGACGACGCCGTGATACTCGATATCAACCCGACCCGGATGGAGCTCCTGCGGCTGCGCAAGCGCATCGTCATCGCCCGCCGCGGCCACAAGTTGCTCAAAGACAAGCAAGATGAGCTCATGCGCCAGCTCATCGACCTGATCCGCGAGATCAGGGATCTGAGGCGAAGGGTCGAGCGCGAACTGACCGAGGCATCTCAGCGCTTCCTCCTGGCAAAGGCTGCGCTCAGGCCCGGCACGATCGAGGGTTCCCTGCTCGTCCCCACGGCCGACCTCGGTCTCGCAGTTGAGCGACGTCACATCATGAACATCCGCGCTCCGGTCTTCGCTGCTGCCCTGACGGGCACTATTCACTGCTACGGGTACCTCGGCACGTCGGGCGAGCTCGATGCCTCCCTCCTCGCCCTGCAGAACGCGATGAAGCTCCTCGTGGAGCTCGCTCAGAAGGAGAAGACCATACAGCTCCTGGCCGACGAGATCGAGAAGACGCGCCGCCGCGTCAACGCCCTCGAATACGTCCTCATCCCCGACCTCACCGATACGATCAAGTACATCTCCATGAAGCTCTCGGAGATGGAACGCTCGAATCTCTCGCGTCTCATGAGGGTGAAGGAGATCGTCCGCGAGCACTGACGAGCCCCCCTTATCCCATCCCTACCCCTCTAGTCTAAAATCTAGTCTAAAACGGATACCTCTCGAAGTCGCGGCTCCCCTTGTCTGAGGGGGCGTCGAGGGCCGGGCTGACCGCCAGCACTCGATTTTTCTGCGTCCCCTGGAAAGGCCTGGCCGGGCTCCAATCGAGCAAGACCAGGTGTCATCAAGGGCGCTCCTGCCCTGGCTCAGGGTTCCGTTCGTCACGGCCCGTACAGGACTCTCACCTCCCGGATGCATGACATGCCTGGCACACCACCTGAGAGAAGGCCCCAACCTCTATCGGTTGGGGCCTCTCGTCAGTCTATACGCTCCAGGCGTCCTCCAGGCTACGGCAGCTTGGTCAGCGGGAATGCATCCCTGTCAACCCAGCCTGGATACGGACCGAGATAGAGCCTGATGAGGTAGTCGCCAGCTGGTGCTCCCTGCGGCACGTTGAGCGTCCGCGTCACGGTCACTTGGTGCCCCGCGGGGAACGTCAGCTGGATCGGGCCCTCGACCGGGCCGTATTCGTTCCCGTTCGGGAGCCTGGCCATGAGCCACGCCTTGAACGTCTGCGAACTGCCGGTGCAGTTCTTGACTCTGGCCGTGAACGTGAACGAGCCGCCCTGTGCCGGGATCACGATCGGCGCATTATGCGGGAAGAGATCCGCACCGAGGCCGGTGAACTCGCAGGTGTGCACGTTCAGGTTCATGACGGGGTTCTCTGTCCAGGTCCCCTCGTTCTGCGGCATCCCGCCAGCATCCTTGTCGTTGATGTAGATGATCGCGAGCGAGTCATCCACGACTCCAGCCATCGACGGATAGTCATCGTCGTCGCAGTCTCCCGGTGCCGCGTTCGGAGTCGGGGAATTGGTCAGATTGATCGGCGTCGACCACGTCCGGCCGTTGTCGGTCGAGTACGACGCATACAGCTCACCGTTCGGCCAGCCGAGCATCGAGACATCGCCCTCATCACAGACCACCCACACGCAGTACAGGAACCCGGTGTACGGATCGATGGCGATCGCCGGCCTGTCAGCCGCGAACCGCCAGCCACCCGGATCGAGGCTGTACGGGTACCAGCCAAATGCCGGAGCGATCTTCGTCAGGCCGGCTGCCTGGCTCCAGTGGTAGATCGCGGACTGGTACGGGAAGTAGGCCGAGTCGCCAGAGGCATGATACCCCGTAAAGACGAAGTGGAGGGAATCACCCTCGTCGAACAGAACATCGACATCGCAGTACGCCCGCATCGAGTCGGCCATCTGAAACTGGGTCGCGTTCTGAATCGCACCCCAGTTCGCACCGTTGTCGAACGACATCCGGTAGTAGATGTCCGCGTTCAGCTGGTAGCTCAACGGCGGCGGTGTAAGCACTCTGGGATGGCAGTAGGCATACGCCACTGTCCCGCTGTGCCGTGACGCCGCTACCGTATAGCTGATCGTCCAGGTCGTATCGACGACCGCCCAATTCTGCCAGTTGAGGCCGCCGTCGGTCGAACGGCTGTAGTACACCTCGTGCGGATCTCCAGCAGTGACGACCTGATGCGTGGAGACGACGTGCAGATAGTCCATATTGTCGCGGGCGATCGACGGCCAGATCGGCTGCCCGGGATCACCGGGATAACTCAGGGTGTCGATCGAGTGCATGATGAACGTCCCGAAGCCCGCTGCCACGTCGATGCCCACAGCGGCATGGTACTCTCCACCCGAGACCCTCCGCTGGTGCATCGCCACTGCCCCACGACCATCGGACAGCACGCACATCTTGGTGTAGCCAGAGTAGTACGGGCTGCCGACCTGCGTGCCCACGCCCGGCCACTTGTACGTGCCGTTGCGCCGCCGGAAGTTGTAGTAGATCTGCCGCTGCGTAGCACCCAGGTCCAGGCCGTTCGTCCAGCACATATGCTCGAACGGACGCCCGGTCCCATCGAACGGCTCCACAACCTTCATCTTGTTGCTCGAGCCGTTGTGCTGATAGTCGTACCAGGTCATTCCGACCTGCGTCCCCGGCGAAGCGGTCACGACCTCGGTCATGAAGGTCACACCCGCGTCGACCTCTTCATCGCCGACCAAGGCCCTCTCTACCCGCTCGCTGTTCAGCATGATCTCCGTGCTCGATACCGCAGCTGCCGCGGCGAAGACGAGCACGAAGAGCATAATGGAAGTCCTCTTTGTCATGCGCACACTCCTCCACTCCAAAGCTCCCGGGCACCCCCCCCAACGCTACGCACGAGGGCACCCACCTCGTTTCGGCATCCGCTCCTTCTTGTCTCCCTCGGTAGCCCTCACCTCCTTCCCCCTCGGGTATTCTATCTTCACTTCACGCCGAGGCAAAAAAGAACCCTTCGGAACGGTGTTCCTCCGGGATCGAAGGCATTCTCTCCCCTTCGCCAACCACCGCCCCGGCGCCCGAAACCAATGGCAGCACCTCCTTCCGCCCGCCTTACATCGGACAGTTGACCCGATGATATTTGCCCTAGCATACCCCAACATCTCTATGATGTCAAGTACTTTTTGGCATCCCGGGGCATCAGTCCCCTCCCCCACGCAGCTCCGACCCCCGAGGCCAACCCGTGAACGGGATGCAACGACGAGCTAACCTCGTCTTTGCGGTGAGAGAGCACCAGCCTGCTTCAATCAGTCTTCTCTGGATCCCGGAACCGGGATTGTCTGGACGGATCTGGTGGCCACCTCCCTGCATCGTGCCTCTCCCCCGGGCCCGGCGCTTTGTGCACCCGGACGTCTCCCTGCAGCATTGGAACCAGTATAGGTCGTCCGCAGCATAAGCCGTCCGAACGCTACACGAGGCCCCGACGCCGTACTGGTGTCGGGGCCTCAGTAGCGTGCTACTGTCTTATGCGACTATCCCTCAGCCCGGTCTCATCTCAGAACGATCATCTTTCTCGTCATCGAATGGTCGGGAACTGTCAGCCGATAGAAGTAGACTCCGCTCGCGACGCTCTTCCCTCTATCATCTCGTCCATCCCACGTCACAGTGTACCAGTTCGGGCTCTGCGGCTCATCGAGAAGGATCCGGACGAGCTCTCCGGTGATGTTGTACACGCTGAGGCCGACCCTGCCTCCCTTCGGCAGCGCATAGGAGATCTCGGTCGATCCTATCACCGGGTTGGGCGAGTTCTGCCCCAGGTAGAAGACCCTCGGACGCGCTATCTCGCTACCGCCGTCGGAGACGCCATCATCGAACCGCAGATGGAAGTGGTACACCGTATCCTCGGGAGCGCTCTCGGGGAAGAAGGACTCGAACAGGAGGTTATCCATCCCATAGGCGTAGTAGCTGATAATCCCCGTATCTCCCTGGATCGGGATGTTAGTGAAGTACGTCGTGTCGTTCACCGCGCTCAAATCGAGCTCAGTCCACGACGGATCACCGTGGGGAGCGTGGTGACCCTGGGGATCGTGACCCCGGTGCCAGTAGAGCTTCAGTGTCTCCTCCCACAGACCATAGCCCTCATCCTTTATGTTGATCCGGATCTCATAGGGCCCCGGATAGCTCGTATCCGGCCAGTGCCACATATCCCAGAACAATGGCCCCATGCTATCGGTCACCGTGTAGTCGAATACCCAGAACAGATCGACATTATTGCCGGAGGCAAGGTACACCTCCTGTCCTTCTGCCACGTCCATAGCCTGGGATGAGGGAATGTAGCCGGATTCGGAGAGGGTCACCCAATGGTCACCGCCGTTGGCGCTCAGGTACACCTTCCTCCGGCTCGCAGCGTACACCCAATCCGCCATATCGGGAGCGACACCGATGCCGAAGATCGTACAGCCAATCCGCCAGATCGGGAGCGACACCGATGCCGAAGATCTGCACTGTATCCGGGCTCACGTAGGTGAGGATGTGTTCCCAGTTGGTGCCACCATCGGTGCTGCGATATACGCCGCCATCCGTCACCGGGAATGGGCCGCCGGCACCGGCATAGACCAGATCCGAGTCCCAGGGACTGACTACGATCCGCGTGATATCCTTCCACTCCAACACACTTGTGTTGGGGATAAACCAGGTATCACCCCCGTCGGTCGTCTTGATGAGCGTGGAGTCGAGTCCGGCGTAAGCAACCAGTTCATTCGATGGATCGATAGCCACGCAGTTGACCGGAGGGAGGGAATCAGGATCTGGAAGCCCCATTACCGAACTGGGCGCATTCCAGTTCACCCCGCCATCCGTGGTATACCTGAGCATACCCCATCCTGGGGACAATGCCCCGGCGGTGACGCCGGCGTACAGATATAGCGGATCCGTCGGGCAGATCTCCAGATCGGAGTCGAGCAGGCTACTCTCGCGAACCACGAACGTATCGATCGCAGACGGCACGATGCCCCAGCTTGCCCCATAGTCGGTGCTTCTCATGAAGAGAGTGCGGCCGACCGTCAGGTTCACCATCAGATAGAGAGTATCGGGGCCGGACGGATGGACTACGACCGCTGCAGGCCCCATGGCTACGGACTGGACAGCGGGAGGAAATCCTCCCCAGCTGTTCTGCCACGTCAGGCCACCGTCAGAACTCCAGTAGAAGAGCGAGTCACCGAAGAGTGGCGAGAACCCTGCGCAATATACCCTCTGCGCGTCTGTGGGATCTGCCTTGAGGCAGAAGAGACCTCCAGCCACTCCGGGCCCGTTCGTCGTCCATACATCATCGCCTGCCATGGCCCCCCATGCAAGGATCGCAACAAGACCGAGGAGGCAGCCGAGAACGACCGGCCACCGACTGCTCCGTCTCTCTCTCACGGGAGTCCTCCTTTCTCATCTCAGAGTCGCATATACCTCCATTAACCGACCGAACCGATAGCGATCCTCCTGCCTCGGACTCTGTCGGACGCGGTAATGGGCGAGCTCGAATGTACGATCTCCGCGGCATGCCCGGACCGCACCGACTACTCATTTCCTAGTTCCTCACGTCGACTCTCGTCCAGATCCCTCCTTTCTCGTAGTGCTTTCAGGTCAACGATATCACCGCGTTCCGTCTCCCTCTGCCATATGCTCCGATACCGATACGACAGAGGCGGAACGCTTAGCCCACTATAAGGAATACGCCTATCGCCGTCAAGTAGAAAAATCGTCGCCCCGAATGTGTCGTTCCAGGGGAAGTTGCGGACCCCGAGAGATAGATCGGATCTCTGGGACCCCCCGACCGGGGCAAGCAGGGCTGGCCGCCATCCTCCTCTCTCTGAGTGGTCCCCTCTCAGTGAGCGATCTCTTTTCTGCGCCGCGACCCTCTCTCTGGCCTGCGACGCGCTAAATATAGCATAGGGGGAGAGATTCCTCTCTCCCCCCAAAGCGGTTCACTACGATCCTACCTGACTGCTCCCCCTACTCTTACTGCTCTCCGCGAGCCAGTATCTGGACAGGGAACGAATCCTGGTGGCTCACGTCCGGATGCGTCCCAACGCGCACAAACACCATGTAGTTGGCCGCAACCGGAGCGTTCGACGGAACCGGCAGACCGTAGATCCGATTCACGTCCTGACCGCCGAGCAGGAACAGACTGTATGGCCCACGGGTAAGCACTAGATTCGGGCCGAGATAGGCATCGATCCACCACTGTGTCGCCACGTTACCGGGCGTCGTGTTCCTGAAGTTGACCGCAAAGTCGAGCGACGCATTCGGCGGTGTCACGCCCTGCGCACCACGCACTGTCGTTCGCTGGAACTCGTCGATCGAGACAATCACGTCTGGAACCGACCACGGCTCCACAACACACCGAATCCCACAATCCTCAACGTAACGCCACCGGCTCGGAGCAAACGCACCGGTATACTCCCAGGTCTGGAACGACAACGGAGCCGTGAGATCGGTGCCCATCCACGGGTTCGCCGCCGGGACATGGATCCAGACGACATAAAACCCGGAACCATCGGTGATCTCCACCTTGGGAAAGATATCGGCTCCCTGCCAACCCGGTATGCCCCCGTAGTCGAGGGTGTCTCCGGCAAGCGTATCCCCGGGCAACCCGCCAGGCCCGTTATCATCCAACACATAGAGGCGGTAGCAATCCTGGCACGCAGTCCCGGACGAGATATTGACCTCATATCTCGCGATCCTGACCGAATCCCGCGGGGGCACGAAGTAGTTGGCAAATCCGCCCTCGGGACCAGCCCACACCTTTTGGTCCTCGAAAGTGCCATCAGTGTAGTCGAAGATCGCCGGCAGGGTCACGACATGGCATTCGACGGCGATCTCGTCGTTGTTCGGGTTCATATCCCCGCTCAGAAGGTTCTCGACGGTGATCGTGTACTGCCCGTCGATGGTCGGCGTCCACGGAGTAAAGGTCACCGTGGTCACCTCTCCCGGGTTGAGCAGAACGATCGTCTGCGTGTTCTGCAACACCGGCATACCGCCAATGTCCCTTACCGTCATTCTCACGTCGAAGGTCGACTCGATCTGGTTCCCGGTGTTAGCGATGTCAGCCCATATGTCGAGCACCTCTCCGGCTATGGTGAAGAACCCCCCGGAGTTCGCGCTCATCACCGCCTGGACAGCGACATCATCAAACGGAGGCTCAACAGTCGCCGTGTCGTAGATGGCGATCGCAAGCCCCGCATGGATCTCGTTCCCAACGCCCGGGAAATAGGTGTAACCCCAGTTGCCAACCTGATCCTCCCAGCCCACGGCTCGGGAGCCCGACCCTACCGCCGGATCCTGCTGGTAGTACTGATAGCGGATCGTGCTATCGGGCTTGCTCAGGATAATCTGGAAGGTGTTGTTACCAAAGGGAGGCACCTGCCAGAAGGGTACGTTACGATACTCGATGACGCACGTATCGGCAGCCGGGTTCACCGCATAGCGACACGCCGTACTGTCCCACGCATCCGGACCGAAGAGCAGGTCGTCCGCCAACGGGGCGAGGACATCGTTCGGCCGCATCGGATTGGGATACGGGTCAAACGGGTGCGCCTCGAGCGCATCATCGCTGAACGAGATATACCCGTTCGAGCCGACGTAGAACTCATTGACATCATACCAGTAGTAGGGGAAGTCAAACCCGATCGGAAACGGACCCACTACGTTGTCGTCATCGAGGCCCGCGACTGTGTCGACAGA